>WNEQ01001280.1_pt1 | contig 13430 bp, 13 predicted proteins | sample 5399971 | NCBI WGS metagenome assembly WNEQ01 (sample SAMN13153330, study PRJNA577476) | soil metagenome | isolation source: 20 cm grassland meadow soil 2 days after 1st rain plot 5 | place: USA:California | collected 2015-09-18
CACCGGCGCCGCGTTGATCATGGCCACCGTCTTCTTCGGCTTCGGCGCCGCGCGCGCGGTGATGATCAAGGAGATGGGCATCGGCATGGGCATCGCGATCGTCATGGACGCCACGGTGATCCGCGCGCTCCTGGTCCCGGCGACGATGCGGCTGCTCGGCGAGTGGAACTGGTGGGCGCCGCGGCCGCTCAGACGGCTGTGGGAGCGCCTGCGCGCGCCGGCCAACGCGCTGTGAGCGCGGCGTGATGGGCGCTCGCGCCGGCCAATGGGTCCGACGCCGGCTCGTGCTTCTTCTCACGCTCTCCATCGCCGCCTGCGGCAGCGCCTCCGACGAGATGTGGCGCGTCGCGTCCCCCGACTTGAAAGTCGACGCCGTCTTCATGAGATCCGGTGGAGGAGGCCCGGCGGTCGGCTTCTCGTACAAGCTGTTCATCGTGCCGCGTGGCACGAAGCCGGGGAAGAGCGGCGAATGCCTGGTGGCCGACAACATCGGCAGCGTGAGCGCGGTCTGGGCGAGGCCGAGAAAACTGGAGATCCGCTACGATCGCGCGCGGATATTCTCGTTCGTCAATTTCTGGTCCAGCAAAGAGATCGACAACTTCAAGTACGTGGTCGAGCTCCAGCTGGTCCCCACGGGACCGTCCCAACTCGGTGAGCTGTACCAGTAGGCGCGGCGCGGAGCGCCGGAGCCTTACTTGCGGTGGTTGCCCGACAACGCCGTGGCCAGCCCCAGACCGATGTACATCGTGCCGGGGATCCAGCGCCGCGTGAGCGCGACGCCGCGACGCGCGCGCAGCCACTGCGCGGCGGCGCCGGCGGTCAGGGCATAGAGCCCGTCGGTCAGCAGGCCCAGCGCGACGAAGACGACACCCAGGCCCAGGATCTGCGCGGGCACGGCGCCGCGCGAGACGGTCACGAACTGGGGCAGGAAGGCGAGGAAGAACAGCGCCGTCTTCGGATTGAGCACGTTGACGACGAAGCCGTCGACGAAGGCGCGCGACAGCCGTGGCGGGGCGGCGAGCATCAGGTCGTCCGGATCGCCGGCGCGCGAGCGCAGCTGTCGCACGCCGAGATAGATCAGGTACGCGGCGCCGAGATACTTCACCACGCTGAACGCCGTCGCCGAGGCGGCGAGCACGGCCGACAGCCCCGCCGCCGCGGCGGCCACGTGCACCAGTGTCCCGGCGTGCACGCCGAGCACCGAGACGAACCCCGCGCGGCGGCCCTGGTCCACGGAGCGCGTCACGATATAAAGGACCGCCGGCCCCGGCGTCAGCAGCAGCACCAACGCCGCGACGACGAACAGCCCGAGCCGCGACGGATCGGGACTGACGAAATCCACCGAGGCGAACCTATTTCTCGCGAAAGCGATTCACGATCGGTAACCGCCAGTCTCGCCCGAATGCGCGCGGGGTGATCTTGACGCCGATCGGCCCCTGGCGCCGCTTGTACTCGGCGGTGTCGATCATGCGGATGACCTTGCGCACGGTCTCGGGCGCGAAGCCCTCGGCGATCAGGTCGGCGACGCCGCGGCTGTCCTCGACGTAGGCCTCGAGGATCGCGTCGAGCACCTCGTAGGGCGGCAGCGTGTCCTGGTCCTTCTGGTCGTGCCGCAGCTCGGCCGACGGCGCGCGGTCGATGACCGACTCCGGGATCACGGGCTTGCCGGCGCGCGCGTTGACGTGGCGCGACAGCTCGTAGACGAGCGTCTTGGGCACGTCCTTGATCACCGCGAAGCCGCCCGCCATGTCGCCGTAGAGGGTGGAGTAGCCCACGGCGATCTCGCTCTTGTTGCCGGTGGTCAGCACGAGCCAGCCGAACTTGTTGGACAGCGCCATGAGCAGCGTGCCGCGGATCCGCGCCTGGATGTTCTCCTCGGTCACGTCTTCCTTGAGCCCCTTGAACGGCTCCGCGAGCGACTTGAGGAAGCCCTTGAACACCGGCGTGATCGGCAGGCGCATGAACTCGATGCCGAGGTTCTTCGCCAGGCGCCGCGCGTCGTCGCGCGTGCCACGCGACGAGAACGGCGAGGGCATCGTCACGCCGGTGACGTTCTCGCGGCCGAGGGCCTCGGTCGCCACCGCGGCAACCAGCGAGCTGTCGATGCCGCCCGACAGCCCGATGACCACGCGCTTGAAGCCGTTCTTGCGCACGTAGTCGCGCGTGCCGAGCACGAGCGCCTGGAAGACCTCGTCCACGCGCGGCAGCGGCTCGGCCACCTGCGCCGGCACCGGCGGCGCCTCCGCACGCGCGGGCAGCGGCGGCACGCTGATCAGCGGCGCGCGCGCCACGTCGAGCGTCTCCTTGCGCCGCCGCGAGTCCTGCATCCGCGCGCGGAAGACCGCGTCGAGATCGATGTCGGCCGTCACCAGCTCCTCGACGAACTGGCGCCCGCGCGCCACGGTCTCGCCGTGCGGATCGACGATCATGCTCGCGCCGTCGAAGACCAGCTCGTCCTGGCCACCGACCATGTTGACGAAGGCCAGCCACACGACGTCGTCGGCGGCGCGGGTGGCCACCATCCGCTCGCGGAAGCGCGCCTTGCCCGCGTGGTACGGCGAGCCGTTGATGGTGACGATCAGCTCGGCGCCGGCCAGCGCCTGCGGCGTCGTCGGCCCCGTGGGATACCAGAGGTCCTCGCAGACGTTCACGCCGACGGAGGTCGACCCGATCGCGAACACCAGCGCCTCGCGTCCGGCCTGGAAGTAGCGGTTCTCGTCGAACACGCCGTAGTTGGGCAGGTACTGCTTGTGATAGACGCCGGCCAGCGTGCCGTCGTGGATGACGGCGGCGGCGTTGAAGAGGTCCTGGCGCCGGTCGACGAAGCCGACGACGGCGGTGAGCCCGCGCGCCGCCTTCGTCACGTCACGCAGCGCGGCCAGGTTGGCCTCGATGAACGCCGACTTGAACAGCAAGTCCTCCGGCGGATAGCCGGTGACGGCCAGCTCGGGGAACGCGACGAGGTCAGCGCCGAGCGCGCGCGCCTGAGCGATGCCGTCCACGATGCGGCGCGTGTTGCCCTCGATGTCCCCGACCGTGGGATTGATCTGAGCCAGGCTCACGCGGTAGCGCCGCATGCCGCCATTGTAACCGCCCGGTCGTCGAGCCTGCACCAATTCCCGCGCATTTAGCGGCATCTCACCGGCAGGACGCGGCAGGGAGCAGCACCCCGCGTCAATCCGCGTCAGTGCCGCGCGACGCCTTGATGGCCGGTCTCGGACGGTTTTCGGCCAACGAGGTCGGACGACGAGCGCACGCGCAGCACCGGGGTCGTGCTCGTTCCATGAGAGAGGTTTCCGCTCGTAAATCTGCCGCGAGAATCGCACCGCGTGTCGGCGCGCTCTCGCGCCTCTGTGGCGCGCGATCTCGCCGCGAGCGTATTTGAGACAGCGGACCCCACGGCGGTCGTTGAGCGCAGCGGCCGCGACGCCGCGGCTGAGCGATGTTTTCGGGACTCGCTTGCGCAACACGGCTTCATCAGCGGCACGACGCTGGCCCAGACGCCCGGCCTGCAGAACACGCTGAGCATCATCTACGCCGCCCGCCTCACTGGCACCGGCGGCTCGCCGTCGGCGGGCCCAGGTCTGGGGTCGCTCCGGGGCGGCTACGCGCCGAACCGACGGGCTTGAACCCGACGACGGGCAAGATGACAGGCGCCCCGACGGGCAAGGCGCCCGACACCGTCCTCCTTGCGCTCAGAGACCCAACCGGCGGGGTAAAACGCCGTCCGGGCGAGCGTCGGCTGCAGTGCGACGACAATACAAACCACGGCCGTCAGTATCGCGTCGCGGTCAAGGTGTGGACCGCCCTGGCGCTCGACCCGCGTGGCCACCTCCGCGCGCCGCTCCGTGAACACGCGATAGTGCGCGAATCTTGCAGACTACGCAAATGACGCGACGGACTGTACCAGTTCTGCGTCGTTCGCCCGTCCCAAGTGCTCGCGTTCTCTGCATCGCGAATTTGGCACTTCGGATGCACCCTCCGGCGCCCCACCATCACGGAGGCGTCCCCGTGAACGACAAGGCCATAGGAACAGGCGCGCCGCTTGCCTTGGCACTCTTAGGGGTAAGTAGTTCGGTCCGTGCCTGACAACAATCGGGGCCTCACGTCAGATTCCTCGCCCTGGAGGCCCTGGCCGGCGATCCCAGCCTCGGGCCGATCGCGGAGCAGGCCCTGGAACGATCCGAACGCTCACGTGCGAAGCAACGCCGAAGAGATCCTCCGGGAGCGAGACCGTGCGAAGCAGCGCTCGCCTCGAGCACTCCAGCGTATGCCGGCGGAGGGACGCGGTCAATGAGGCGGTGCTCGGTTCCTTCGACCGTGCCCCGAGGGCCGCCGCGGGACACCTCGAGTGGCTGAAGTGAGTGGCCGAAGGCTTCCAGTGTCTTTCTTCGAGACTGAGAGAGGAAAACATTCGAGACTGAGAGAGGAAAACATTGATGAAGAAGACGTCGAGTCCCCTGCTGATCGCTTTCATCGGTTTCTTGGTCGTAGGGATGCTGACGCCGCCCGAGGCGAAGGCCGCGGGGTGTAGCGATATGAACCTCCAGCGGCTCGCGGCGGAGTTCAACTACTTCGACAATGGCCATGCCGAATCGAGTGACCCACCTCCGGGCGTCGCTGTTTACCAAAAAATGGTCTTCGTGCCGGATGGTTGCGACACGTTGTACGTGATCATGTCGGGCACCGGCGATGCGCACGTGGGCGCGGCGCACTGGTTCAGCTGCAAGCTCGATTCCGCGTTCTGCCGACCCGAACTCTCACCCGCGACGGACACTCCCGGATGGATCGCCTTGCAGCGGCACGGTGAGTTCGACGATTTCCATGAGAACGGCATCCACTATACCTGGTGCACAGCGGTCAAGCCGGGCATCCCTGCCGTCGCGATCCGGATGGCCAGAGACCTCTGGTCAGACGGCGGCACGGTATATTTCTCGGGCAGCCACTTCTACGTCGACGCCTCGTACACCGGCGGGGGATGCGTTGTCGCCCAACCCACCGAGGATCCGCTCTCCTCGCTGGCGGCCGGCGCCGCGGCGCGATCCAGCGAATCAACCCGCTCGCTCATATTCCACCGGCCCGGCGTGTCGACGACACCCGCGCCACTGCCACTGCCGCCCGCGCTGCCAGCACCACCCGAGGTGCCGCTGCTGCCACTCCGTTAGACTCTCCTACGACGTGCTTGCGGGGGACTGGGCGTGAGCCCAGCCCCCCGTTTTATTGTGTCGGGGCAGGAAGCCTGCCAGAATTCGGCCTTCGAGGTGGCGAAGATCGAGTACCGCCCGATGCTATGATCGCCGCATGCCCGCCAAGATCCCGTGGCTCCCGTCCGTCGTGCCGCCGGGCGCCCGGCCGGAGCGCTGCGGCAAGTGCGGACGGCTGGCGCTCATCCCCTGGACGCTGCGCCGCGACAACGCCACGAAAGCGCTCCTGCGCACGTGGGTCTGCACCGAGTGCCAGCAGCTGGAGGAGCGCCCGGAGCCGGAGTAGCTAGAGCGTGTTCACGAAGTCGATCAGCTGCCGCAGGCGCGCATAGGACGAGCGGTTGAACGGCACCAGCAGGCGCGGCAGATCCGGATACTCGTTGGACTCCTGCGGGAACGGCCCGGGCGCCTGGTCCACCGGCCCCTTCAGCACGTCCTCGAAGCGCTGCTGGATCACGGCCAGATCGGCGTCGCGCAGCGCGTGGGTGAGCCGGAACACGAGGTTGTCGCCGACGATCCGCGAGGAGTGATAGACGCGATAGAAGGTCGTCAGCTGCGCCACCGCCTCGTCCACGGTGTCGACGATGCGATAGAACGATGTGTCGATGGCATCGATGAGATTCTGCGCGGCGAGCGTCTCGCGCACGAAGGTGTCCCACTTGCGCCAGTACGGCGTCTGGTCGGTCTCGACGAGGACCATGGGGACGATCGTCGCCTTGCCCGTCTGCATCAGCGTCAGCACCTCGAAGGCCTCGTCCATGGTGCCGAAGCCGCCCGGGGAGAGCGCGATGCCGCTGGCCTCCTTGACCAGAAAGAGCTTGCGCGTGAAGAAGTACTTGAAGGTGATGAGCTTGGGATCGGAGGCGATCCACGGATTCGCCTCCTGCTCGAACGGCAGGCGGATGTTGAGCCCGAACGAGCGCTCGCCGCCGGCGCCCTCCTGCGCGGCGCCCATGATGCCGGCGCCCGCGCCGGTCACCACCATCCAGCCTTCCTCGACCATCCGGCGGCCGAAGATCAGCGCGGCCATGGCCGCCGACTGGGTCGGGGCCGTGCGCGCCGAGCCGAACACGGTGACCTTGCGGACGTCGCGATACGGCGCGAAGACCTTGTAGGCGTATCGCAGCTCCTTGAGCGCCGTGTTCGTCACCTTCAGATCGCCGGTGGACGCGCCGTCCTCGTAGAGCTTCAGGACGGTCGTCAGCATGTGCTGGAAGTAGCCGCGGCGGTCGGAGGGCACGCCGAGGACGTCGAGCAGGTCCACGATGAGGCGATTGGCTTCTTCGTTCTGTAACGCGTACCGACGATCGGGCACGGTTCGAGTATACGCTCAGCGCCGGCCGGTGACCGTCGTCCAGAGGCCGACGACCACGAGGCCGCCGCCGATCGCCGTGAAGGGCGTGACCGGATCGCCCAGCACGAAGGCGCCGAGGGCCGCGCCGACCACCGGCTGCACGGTCAGGAACGGCGCCGCCCGCGCCGCCTCGACGCGCGCCAGCGCCCAGTTCCAGACGAGGTAGGCGCCGGCGGTGATCACGAGGGCCAGGTAGAGCGTGGCGAGGATCGCCGACGGCGTCAGCATCGGCCGCGCCCCGGCCGCCCATTCGAGCGCCGCCAGCGGCGCCATCACGACCGCGCCCCAGACGATCGAGCGCGCCGTGATCGCGGCGGCGTTCGTCTCGGTCAGCACCGTGCGGCCGAGCAGGGAATACGCCGCGTAGGCGACGCCCGAGAGCACGAGCAGCAGATCGCCGCGCCAGCGCGGCAGGATCTCGAGCGTGAGGCCCGGCACGCCGTTGAGCACGACGAGCAGAGCCCCCGCGACCGCCACCGCGGCGCCGGCCGCCTCGCGCCGCGTGAGCCGCTCGCCGAGCAGCAGCGGGCCGAGCGCGACCAGCGTGAGCGGCTCGACGACGATCAACAGCGCGGCGTTCGTGGCCGACGAGACGACGAGGCCCCAGTGCGACAGCGCAAAGGCGGCGGCGAACCCGAGCGCGCCCATCCAGAACACACGCGCTCGCTGCCCCGGCGGTGGCGCCGTGGCCGTCCCGCGCCGGCCGAGCGGCACGAGCACGGCGGCGCCGAGGACGAGGCGCAGGAGGGCCAGCGTGGTGGGCGGCACGTCCTGGAGGGCGACGCGCGTGACGACGTACGAGGTGGCGTAGACGACGTTGGCGACGAGCAGCAGGATGGCGGCGACCCCCATCCCGCGAGCATACGATCAACGCCCGGCGGCGGCGTCACCCCGGAGCGTCATGCAGGTGCTGGTGGCGTGCGCGATCAGGCGATCCTTGGCGTCGCGAACGTGACACTCGACGAGCCCGATGGTGCGGCCGCCGGAGAGCACGCGGCCCTCGGCGTCGGCGATGTCGGCCAGGATGCCGCCGTGCAGTGTGCCCATGGGATTGGCGTGGCGCTCGGTGGCTTCGAACTCGATCACCGCCCGGCCGGGCTCGATCGAGGCGAGGCTGAATCCGATCAACGTCGCGACGGGCGGCGGCGGCGCTTCGCCGCGCGCCAGCTTCTCGATCAGGTCGAGCATCTTCATGTCGTCTCCTCAGCGATGCCGCCAGGCGCCGCCCGTGACCGCGGACACGAGGGTGACGCCGAACAGCGCGAATGCCAGCGCGATCACGACCGCCAGCGCGGTCGGCCCGCCGTCGAGCCAGTGAATCGCAATCCAGCCGCCGACCGCCGCGAGCATGAGCCGCATGAACCCCGCGACGAGGGGCCACAGCACGCGCCCGGCCCCCTGCGACGCGAAGTAGAGGGCCAGCCCGAGACCGAAGAATCCGTAGCTGGGCCCCACCACGCGCAGGTACGCGCTGCCGGCGGCGGCAACGGCGGGGTCGCGCGTGAAGAGCCCCATCCAGACGCCGGGAAACGCCGCGGCCACGACGCCGATCGTCTCGGTCACCGCGAACGCCAGCGCACCGCCGACCAGCGCGACGCGCCGGGCCCGCGCGACCTGCCCGGCTCCGACGTTGGTGCCGACCATCGTCACCAGCGCCGAGCCGAGGCCGAACACGAGGGGGATCTGCAGATATTCCAGCCGCGCGCCGGTGCCGTAGCCGGCGAGCGCGACCGTGCCGAAGCTGCCGACGAGGCCCGTGAGCACGACGACCGTGAGGTTCGTCTGGATCGTGTTGAGCGCGCCCGGCAGGCCGACGCGAAGAATGTCGCGGAACAGCGCGACGCGCAGGCGCACGCGACGCAGCGAGAGCCGCACGAGGTTGCCGCGCGAGCGGAGCGCCACGCCGAGGACGAGGGTGCCGAGCAGGTAGTAGGTGACGACGGCGACGCCCGCGCCGGCGATGCCCAGCCGCGGCAGCGGGCCCCAGCCCCAGATCAACGCCGGCGAGAGCAGCAGCAGCACCGCACCGCCGGCGACGCCGACGACGGCGGGCAGCCGCATGTTGCCCGTGCCGCGCAAGACGCTGCCGAGCGTGTTGAAGAGCCAGAACGCGCCGGCGCCGGCGAAGACGACGTTGGAGTACGTGAGCGCGGCCGCCAGGGCGTCCCCCGTCCCGCCCATCGCGCGATACAGGCGCGGCCCGCCCCACAGCATCCCGACGCTGAACGCGGCACCGAAGACGAGCGCGATGACGAGCGCGTGTACGACGAGCGCGTCGGCGTCGCGCCGCCGGCCGGCGCCGAGCGCGCGGGCGATGGCCGAAGCGATGCCGACGCCCATGCCGCCGGCCGACATCGTCTGCATGAGCATGACCAGCGGGAACACGAGCGCGATCCCGGCCAGCGCGTCGCGCCCGAGCCAGCCGACGTACACCGCCTCGAGGACGTTGATGGCCGCCTGGACCGTGATGACGACGACGTTCGGCGCCGCCAGGCGCAGCAGGGTGGTCAGGATCGGCGCCTCCAGCAGGGCGCGGGTGCGCGGGGCCAGCGCGCCGGCGGCGACGGGCGGGGCCACGGGGAGCGTGTCGGCGGAGGCGGCCATGACTAGTTAAATACTAGTGACTAGGTTTTCTGTCAAGGACTATACTGGCGGCATGCCGAAGCGCTACGGCCAGCCGTGCCCCGTCGCCAAGTCGCTCGAGCTCCTCGGCGAGCGCTGGACGCTGCTGCTCATCCGCGACCTGCTGGCCGGGCCCCGGCGCTTTCAGGATCTGCTGGCGTCGCTCGACGGCATCGCCCCCAACGTGCTGTCCGAGCGGCTCAAGGTGCTGGAGACGCACGGGATCGTCGCCCGCGAGTTCTACTCCGAGCACCCGCCCCGCGCCGCGTACACGCTCACGCCCCGCGGGCGGGACCTCGGCAAGGTCGTCGGTGCGCTGGCCGTCTGGGGCTCGCGTCACGTGCATCGGGACGCCACGCTGGTTCACGACGACTGCGACGCGCCGCTGGAGCTGAAGTATTACTGCCCTAAGTGCGACACGCGCGTGAGCGGACGGACGGTCCACCTGAAATCGCGCCCGCGGCCGGACGCGCGTCCGTCGATGCGCCGGCGCCGCGCCGCCGCGCGCTGAGGTCAGGCCAGCGTGTGGCGGACGATCTTGGACTCGACCATGTAGATGACCATCTCCGCGATGTTCGTCGCGTGATCGGCCACCCGCTCGAGGAAGCGTGAGATCAGGATCAGCCGGATGGCGCGCGGGATCGTGCGCGCGTCCTCCATCATGAAGGTCAGCAGCTCCCGGAAGATCTGCTCCTTGAGGGCGTCGACCTCGGCGTCTTCGGCGCACACGCGTCGCGCGAGATCCGTGTCTCGCGTCACGAAGGCGTCGAGCGACTCCTTGACCATGCGCTGGGCCTTCTCGGACATGCGCGGCAGGTCGATGTAGGGCTTGAGCTGCGGCTCACGGTTCAGCTCGAGCGCGCGCTGGGCGATGTTGACCGCCTGGTCGCCGATGCGCTCGAGGTCGGTCACGATCTTCATAGCCGTCGTGATGAAGCGCAGATCGCCGGCGGTGGGCTGGTGCAACGCGAGCAGCTCGACACACTTCTCGTCCACCTCGACGTCGTAGGCGTTGACCTGCGCGTCGCGGTCGATGACCTCCTGGGCGAGGTCGCCGTCGCGCTCGATCAGCGCCGTCATGACCCGGCGGATCTGATCCTCGACGAGCCCGCCCATGGCGAGCAGCGTCTGCTTCAGCGCGTCGAGCTCCTCGTGGAAGTGACGCTGCATGACTCCTCCGTCTCTATCCGAACCGGCCGGTGATGTAGTCCTCGGTCCGCCTGTCGCGCGGATTCGTGAACAGCTGCCGCGTGACCCCGAACTCCACCAGCTCGCCGAGCAGCATGAACCCAGTGTAGTCCGAGACCCGTGCCGCCTGCTGCATGTTGTGGGTGACGATCACGATCGTGTAGCTGTTCTTCAGCTCGAGCATCAGCTCCTCGATCTTGGCGGTGGCGATGGGATCGAGGGCCGAGCACGGCTCGTCCATGAGCAGCACGTCGGGCTCGACGGCGATGGCCCGCGCGATGCAAAGGCGCTGCTGCTGACCGCCCGAGAGGCCCAGCGCACTCTCGTGCAGGCGGTCGTGCACCTCGTCCCACAGCGCGGCCGCCCGCAGGCTGCGCTCGACGATGGCCTGCAGGTCGCCGCGGTTCTGCACGCCGAGGATCCGCGGGCCGTAGGCGACGTTCTCGAAGATCGACTTCGGAAACGGGTTCGACTTCTGGAACACCATGCCCACCCGCTTGCGCAGCTCGGTGACGTCCAGGGCGGGATCGTAGATGTCGGTGCCGCCGATGCGGATGGCGCCCTCGATGCGCACGCCATCGATCAGGTCGTTCATCCGGTTCAGGCAGCGCAGCAGGGTGCTCTTGCCGCAGCCCGAGGGTCCGATGTACGCGGTGATGCGGTGCTTGGGCACCGACATCCCGACGTTCTTCAACGCGTGCTTGGGGCCGTACCAGAGGTTCAGCCGCTCGATCTCGACCATGGGCGCCTCCATGATCGAGGCGGCGCTGGCGTGCGCATTGAGCGTGACGCTCATGGTGCTCTCCCCTACACCGCCGACGTCGCGTACTTGCGGCGGAGTCGATTGCGCGTGGCGATCGCGAACAGGTTCAGCAGCACGACGATGACCAGCAGCAACACGGTCGTCGCGAACACCATCGGCCGCGCGGCGTCCACGTTGGGCGACTGGAAGCCGACGTCGTAGATGTGAAAGCCGAGGTGCATGAACTTGCGGTCCAGGTGCACGAAGGGCCAGAAGCCGTCGACGGGCAGCGCCGGCGCCAGCTTCACGACGCCGGTGATCATGAGCGGGGCCACCTCGCCCGCGGCGCGGGCCATGGCGAGGATGAGGCCGGTCAGGATCGAGGGCATCACCGCCGGCAGCACCACCTTCAGCGTCGTCTCGAGCTTGGTGGCGCCCAGCGCCAGCGACGCCTCGCGCATGCCGCCGGGGATCGCGGCCAGGCCCTCCTCGGTGGCCACGATCACGACCGGGATGGTCAGCAGGGCGAGCGTCAGCGAGGCCCAGAGGATGCCGCCCGTGCCGAATGTGGGCGTGGGCAGCGCCTCGGCGTAGAACAGGCGGTCGATGACGCCGCCGACGCCGTAGATGAAGAAGCCGACGCCGAACACGCCGAAGACGATCGACGGCACGCCGGCCAGGTTGTTCACGGCGATGCGCACCGTGCTCACGAACGTCCCCTGGCGCGCGTACTCGCGCAGGTAGAACGCCGCGAGCACGCCGAGCGGCGTGACGATGATCGACATGATCATCACCATCATCACGGTCCCGAAGATGGCGGGAAACACGCCGCCCTCGGTGTTGGATTCGCGCGGGTCCTCGGCCACGAACTGCCAGAGATCGGCGGCGTAGTGCGCGGCCTTCGCGAGCGGTCCCATCGCGTTGGGAAACGTCACGTCGAGCACCTGCGCCAGCGGCAGCGTCTTTTCCTTGCCGCCGTCGGCCACCACGCGCATGGTCGCCGTCTGCCGCGCGCGCAGCTCGGCCAGCCGCGTCTCCTGCGCCCGGTACCGTTCGTGAAGGCCGGCCCGGCGCGCGCGCAGCCTCTCGACGTCCGTGCCGGTGGTCACGCCGCGCGCCTCGAGTCCGCGCAGCCGCAGCCGGATCTTCTCCTGCTCGAAGTTGATGACGCCGATCTCGCCCTTCTCGATGGCGCGGATCTGGCGCCGCAGCGCAGCCGCCGCCGGCAGCCGGCGCTCGATCTCCGGCCACGCCGCCGCCTCGCGCGCGACGACGGCGCCGCCCTCCTGCAGCGCGGCGATGCGGCCGATGAGCAGGCCCCACTCGCTGCGCTCGATCACCGCGACGTCGGCGGGGCGCTCGCGCCTGACGACGGCGGACTCGTCGACCCAGACGAAGTCGGCGCCGTAGAGGTCACGGTTGGCCACCTTGATCTTTTCGCGCCAGGCGTCGGCCTTGCCGGGGATCCGCTCGCGGTCGGCGACGGGCCCGGTGAGGACCTTGCCGTCGCTCAGCGTGAGGCGCACGACGTCGGCGGGCCAGAAGAATCCGGCCGCGTTGCCGACGATGATCGCCATGAGACCGGCCACCATGATGAGGGCGGTGGCGAGCGCGCCGCCGGTCAGCCAGATGAACGGCTCGCCGCTGCGCCAGAGCTTGCGCATCACAGGTAGCGGTACTTCCGGCGCAGCCGCAGCCGCACCATCTCGGCCACCGTGTTGAGCGCGAAGGTCAGGGAGAAGAGCAGGAACGCTGCGAGGAAGAGCACGCGGAAGAGCGTGCCGCCCTCCGGCGCCTCCGGCAGCTCGACGGCGATGTTTGCCGACAGCGCGCGGAAGCCGCTGAAGATATTCCAGTCCATGACCGGCGTGTTGCCGGTGGCCATCAGCACGATCATGGTCTCGCCGACGGCCCGGCCGAGGCCGATCATGATCGCGGAGAAGATGCCGGGGCTCGCCGTCGGCAGCACGATCCGCACCGCGGTCTGCCAGCGCGTGGCGCCCAGCGCCAGCGATCCCGCGCGCAGATGCTGGGGGACGTTGGCCAGCGAGTCCTCCGCGATCGTGAAGATGATCGGGACGACCGCGAAGCCCATGGCCAGCCCGACGACGAGCGAGTTGCGCTGGTCATAGGTCAGCCCCAGCGCCGCGAGCAGCCAGCCGCGGTAGTCGCCGGCGAGCAGCCGCTGCTCGACGAGCCCGCCGAGGCTGAGCGCGATCCAGGCGGCGAGGATCACGACGGGCAGGAGCAGGAACACCTCGGTGCCCTGACGGAATCGGCCGCGAACCGTCATCGGCAGCGTCTGCCACGCGAGGAGCGC
>WNEQ01001281.1_pt1 | contig 13429 bp, 17 predicted proteins | sample 5399971 | NCBI WGS metagenome assembly WNEQ01 (sample SAMN13153330, study PRJNA577476) | soil metagenome | isolation source: 20 cm grassland meadow soil 2 days after 1st rain plot 5 | place: USA:California | collected 2015-09-18
GTCGAGCGCCGGCGGCTGTTCTGTGCGTGTGATGCCGGCGTCCTCCTCGCCCTCGAGGCCGACGGCGGCGAGGTCATCGCGACCGAGCCGATCGCCGGCGTTCCCGACGTGGTGTTCTTCAACGCGAGGCTGGGCCGTCTGTACGTCGCGATCGGCGAGCCCGGCGTCATCGAGGTGTTCGACACATCGCCGCTGCGGCGCCACGAGACGGTCGCGACCGAGGCCGGCGCGCACACGCTGTCGTTCGACGCCGCGCGCAACATCGTCTGCGCGTTCCTGCCGGCGACCCATCGCGCCGCCGTCTACGAGGACCGCGCGTGATGCCGCGACGTCGTTGGCTCGAAAGCGTCCTCGCGGCCGTCGCGATCCTCGGCGCCGGCCGACGCCGCCAGGCCCTGGCGGCGCCGCCGGAGCTGAAGGTCGCCGACACCGCGACGACGGAGACGTTCGACTTCGAGACGCGCGGAATCGAGGGCTGGACGTCCGTCACCGGTCAGTGGACGGTCGAGCAGATGGCCGGTGCCCCGAGCGGCACGCACGCCCTCGTGCAGCGCGCGACGAAGAACGAGTTCAACGTCATCGTGGCGCCGACGTCCTACGCCGACGTCGACGTCTCGATGAAGTTCAAGCCCATCTCGGGCCGGGAGGATGCCTCGGGCGGCATCGTCTTCCGCTTCGCCGACGGGAAATACTACGTCGTCAGGGCGAACGCGCTCGAGAACAACTTCCGCCTCTACGCCTACGACCGCGGGCGTCGCCAGCTCGCGAGCGCGAGCGTGAAAGCCCCCGCGCTGGGCCGGTGGCACACCGTGCGCGTCGTGGCCGTCGGTGACCGCATCCAGGCGTGGCTCGGCGGCGTGCTGTATCTCGACCACCGCGACGCGCGGTTCACGTCGGGACGCGTCGGGCTCTGGACGAAAGCCGATTCGATCACGGCCTTCGACGACCTGACCATCCGTGGGACGAAAGGAGCATGAGCATGCGGCAGGAGATCTCGCCGATCCCCGTGAGGCCGTGGACCCTCAATGGCCTCTCCGAGCGAATGATCGTCAGCCACTACGAAAACAACTACGGCGGCGCCGTGCGGACGCTCAACGCGGTGCGGGCCGACCTCGCCGCGCTCGACGCCGCGACGCCGGCCTACCGGCTGCGCGCTCAAGCGCGAAGAGCTGATGGCCATGGGTTCGGTCGCGCTGCACGAGCTGTACTTCGGCAACCTCGGCGGCGAGGGCAACAAGATCCCCGACGACATGCGCGCGACGCTGGAGGAGCATTTCGGCAGCGTCGCCGCGTGGCGCCGCGAGTTCGTCGGCGCCGCGCAGTCGCTGGCGGGCGGCTCGGGCTGGGCGCTGCTGGGCTGGTCGCGACGGCAGGGCCGCCTGTACAACCAGATCGCCGTCGATCACACCCAGGCGGCCGTCGACACGGCGCCGGTGCTGGTGCTCGACATGTACGAGCACGCCTATCACATCGACTTCGGCGCGAACGCCACGGCCTACATCGACGCCTTCATGCGCAACGTCGACTGGGCCGGCGTCACGCGACGAATCGCGGCCGCCCGCGCCGATCGCGCGTTGCCGCAGGACGATCCGTCCGATCGGAGCCTGCCGTCGCTCTCCGTCGAAGAGCTCGCCGCGCAGCTCGCCAAGGGCGAGCCGGTGCAGGTTCTCGACGCGCGGCCGCGGCATCACATCTCCCGGACGGTGGATCTCATGCAGGGCGCCGTCTGGCGCGATCCGGATCGCGTGGACGAATGGATCGGCGAGCTGTCGCCGAACGAGCCGGTGGCCGTCTATTGCGCCTACGGCTTTCACGTCGGCTGCAACGTGACGCGAACGCTCCGCGAGCGCGGCTTCGACGCGCGCTACGTCCGCGGCGGCGTCTCGGCGTGGTACGCCGCCGGCGGCGCGCGGGCACTCAACAAGTAGATGGGGGGCCCCGAAATGGCCCCCCATACCCCCCGACGCTCGGACGCGCCCCGGCAAGGCCGGGGCGCTCCTCGGTCCAACGCTTGGACGCGCGCCGGAAACCCGGGGCGCTCCGCGGTCCAACGCTTGGACGCGCGCCGGGAAACCCGGGGCGCTCCGCGGTCCCTAGCAGCAGCCGCCGGCCGGTGTCTTGCGCTCCACGAGCTCCAGGCGCGTGTCGTCCGGGCCCTTGAGGAACGCGATGCGCGGGCCCTTGGGCACCTGCGTCGGACCTTCGAGCAGGCTCGCGCCCAGGCCCTTCAGGCGCGCGATGTCGGCCTCGATGTCTTGCGAGTCGAAGCCGAAATGCTCGAGGCCGTGGTGCGGATTGGCGTCGCCGGCGCCCAGCCGCTCGTTGCTGCGGGCGCCGGAGATGTTGACGGCGAAGCCGTCTTCGCCCGTGCAGCGCACGAAGCGATCACCGAACACGCGCGTCTCGTCGCTGACGATCGTGAAACCGAAGGCGGTGACGTACCACTCGGCCGTCTTCCGCGGATCCGGCGACTTCAGGTGGATGTGGTTGATCCGATAGGGCATGGGGTCACCTCCGGGCCGCTATCGTACAATGCGGCGATGCGACTGGGCCTGGCCCTTCCCACCACGACGTCCGACGGGCGTCCTCTCACCGGCGCCGCGCTCATCGCCGGCGCGCGCGCCATCGAGCGCGCAGGGTTCGACAGCCTCTGGTGCTTCGACTCGATCGGCCGCGGGTTCATGATTCCGGACCCGCTCATCGCCGTGAGCGTGGCGGCCACCGCGACCGAGCGACTGACCCTCGGCACGGGGATCTTGCAGGTGCCCCTGCGTCGCCCCGTTGAACTGGCGCACCGGATCCTCACCGCGCACCTGATTTGCGGTGAGCGTCTGCTGCTCGGCGTCGGCGCCGGCTCGACCAAGGCCGACTTCGACGCCGTCGGCGTGGACTTCGAGACGCGTATGCGGCAGTTCGAGGACGCGCTGGCGGTGATGCGACGACTCTGGCAGGGCGAGAAAAGCGGCGTCGCGCAGCTCAATCCGTGGCCGGCGACCATCGGCGGGCCCAAGCTCCTGATCGGCTCGTGGGCGGGCGGCCGCTGGATCCCGCGCGCGGCGAAGGACTTCGATGGCTGGATCGGCTCGGGCGCACGCAGCAGCGTGGCGGCCCTGCGCGACGGCATCAAGCGCTTCCGCGAGGCCGGCGGCCGGCGCGCGATCGCCACGAACATCCCCGTGGATCTCGAGGCATCGACCGCGCCGATGCCCGACGAGGGTCAGTTCCACCTGCGCTGCGACGCGACGACCGCCGGCGCGCGCCTGCGGATGCTGGCCGACCTCGGCTTCGACGACGCGGTCCTCGTCACGCGCCGCTATGGCGACGCGGACCTCGCCGCCCTGCGCGCGCTCGCCCCGTAGCGTCGACGCTCAGCGAGAGGCTTTGAGGGTGGCGAGCTTGGACACCTGCTTGTCGGTCTTCTTGACCTCGCTCAGGACGTCCGCGACCTTCAGGCCGAGGCCGCGCGAGAGGGCCGCCCAGCCCTGCCCCGACTTGCGCGCGGCGAGGACCGTGTCGAGCGCCTGCTGGCGCGTGACCTTGTCGCGCTTCATCAGCTGCTGCGAGAGCGCCAGCGCCGCGGTGATTTCACCCCAGCTGATCTTGCGGCTGCGCAGATCGTTGACGAGCTTGTCCGGCACGTTGAACTGCTTGGCGATCATCTCGCCCACGCGGCGGCGGCCCTCCGGCGTCGCGGTCGCGCGCGCGCCGTCGGTGTCGAGCTTCTTCTGCTCGATGTACAGCTCCTCGGACGCCTTGCGCTCGGCCTCCGTGAGCGCCGCCGCCTTGGGTGGGGGCTGGGGCTGCGCCTTCGCCACGGGCTGGGGCTGTGCCTTCGCCGGCGCCTGGGCCTTCGGAGGCGACGTCTGGGTGCGTGCAGCGGCCTGCGTCTGGGGCGTCGTCTTCGCCTGTGTTGCTGGCGTCTTCTTCGGCCCCGGCATCCGGACCATCACCACGACCGCCAGGATGCCGGCGACCACGGCCACGGCGCCGACCACCCCGGCCCAGTAGCGAACCGACTCTTTCGTCTCCATCCCGTCCCCCCCGGTCCCGGCTCTCCGGCCCGGGCCGAGGCTCTCGTGCACCGCACGTGCCACGGCGGCGAACGTGCGAATGCGATGGTGAAGCGCACTTGGCGGGACCTGCGCGTGTTGTTGACGTGACGATTCGGCCCGGCGCGCGCGTCACGCTGACACGCCGCCGGGCCACGCGAAGAAGACGCCCCCGCTAGACCGCGTCCGCGATCGCTTTCCCGAGATCCGTCGTCGTGTCTTTCCCGCCGAGGTCGGGCGTCCGCGGCGCGCCGGACTTCGGATCCAGCACCGTCTCGATGGCGCGCACGATGGCCGCGCCGGCCTCCGCATGTCCGAGGTGCTCGAGCATCATCGCCGCCGCCCAGATCTGACCGATGGGATTCGCGATGCCGCGGCCGTAGATGTCCGGCGCCGAGCCGTGCACGGGCTCGAACAGCGAGGGGAAGGCGCGCTCCGGATTGATGTTGCCGGAGGGCGCGATGGCGATGGTGCCCGTGCAGGCGGGGCCGAGATCCGAGAGGATGTCGCCGAAGAGGTTGGAGGCGACGACCACGTCGAACCAGTCCGGATGCTGCACGAAGTGCGCGCTGAGGATGTCGATGTGGAACTTGTCCCACTTCACGTCGGGAAAGGTCTCCGCCATCGCCTCCACGCGCTCGTCCCAGTACGGCATCGTGATCGAGATGCCGTTGGACTTGGTGGCGGAGGTCAGGTGCTTCTTCGGGCGCTTCTTCGCCAGCTCGAACGCAAATTTTAAAATTCGGTCGACACCCTTGCGAGAAAAGACGGACTGCTGAAAGACGACCTCCCGTTCCGTCCCTTCGTACATGCGTCCGCCCACGCTCGAATACTCGCCCTCGGTGTTCTCGCGCACGACGAAGAAGTCGATGTCGCCGGGCTTGCGCTCGGCCAGCGGCGTGCGCATGCCGGGCATGAGCCGGCAGGGGCGCAGGTTCACGTACTGATCGAAGTCGCGGCGGAACTTGATGAGCGAGCCCCAGAGCGAGACGTGATCGGGGACCTTGGCGGGCCAGCCGACGGCGCCGAAGAAGATCGCGTCGTGCCGGCCGATCTGCTCTTTCCAGGTCTCCGGCATCATGGTGCCGTGCTTGAGGTAGTAGTCGCACGACCAGTCGAAGTGATCGAGCTGCAGCTCGACCTTGAACTTACGCGACGCGGCGTCGAGGACGCGCAACCCCTCGGGCACGACCTCCTTGCCGATGCCGTCGCCGGGGATCACCGCGATCTTGTGCTTCGCCAACTGAGCCTCCCTGGCGGCGTCTCGACGCGCGTCGAGCCGTCGCCCTGATAGACGTAGCGGAACGTCAGGCATCCGGGGCGGGCGCCCGGACAGTAGTATCCGACGATTTGCATCTTGGCGTATCGTCCCTCCGCGGTGCGCACCGCCCACACGTGCGGCTTCGGGCTCAACACGTGCGTGAAGAAGCCGTAGGAATACCACGCGGCGATCGCCGGGTTGCGCGGCTCGGCCCGGCCGTCATTCGCCGCGTAGCCGTCGGGCGGGACGGCGCGTACCTCCTCGAAGCGCGTCTGGCCGAGATCGCGGATGCCGGCGCCGAGCCCGGCGACGATGGAGTAGCGGCGAAACGCCAGGTCGCCCTGCACGCCGTCGATCACCGAGCCGAGCCGGAACGAGAACGCGCGCCATGTGTCGGGCGCGGTGGCGTCGACGGTGTAGACGACGGGCCCGACGAGCGCCGCGCCGACGTCGCGTGGCGCCGGCGTCGTGGGCGCGTACGTCGGCACCATCGGCTGGCGCAGCGTGAGCCCGACCAGCCCCGCGGTGCCGGCGACGATGACGGCCACGGCGAGTGCCGGAATGAGCCGCCTCATGCGCGAGATGCTAGCATCGGCTGCGACCCATGCCCGCGCGCCGCTGGTCGCTGCTCGTCGTGCTCACCTCCGCCTGCGGCCTCGGCGCCTTCGGCATGCTCGGCGTGTCGCCGCTGTCGCCGGCGCTCATGCAGGGCTTCGCGCTGAGCCGCCTGGACGTCGCGTTCATCGTGCCGTCGGCCTGGTGCTCCAGGCCTCCGACTCGTACGGCGCCGCGTGGACGGTGTTCGCCGCGCTCTGCGGCGTCGTCGCGCTCGTGGTGACCGGTTTCGGCGCCGCGATCCATCGCGAGTGCTCGCCGGCGCTCGCGCGCTGAAGACGCGGTATTCTCTCGGCCATGGCCGACGGCCTCTCGATCGCCGCCGCGCTCGGCGCGCTGCTCAAAGAGCGCAAGCAGACCGTCGCCGTCGCCGAGTCGTCGGCGGGCGGGCTCATCTCCGCCGCGCTGCTCGCGGTGCCGGGGGCGTCGGCGTACTTCCTCGGCGGCGGCGTCATCTATACGCAGGCGGCGCGGCGCGGGCTGCTGCGCGTGCCGGACGACGCGGTGAAGAACATGCGCTCGAGCACGGAGGCCTACGCGCAGCTCAAGGCGAGGGCCGTGCGCGAGCTGGTCGGTGCGACGTGGGGGCTGGCCGAGACGGGCGCGAGCGGGCCGACCGGCAATCGCTACGGCGATGCCGCCGGCCACGCCTGCATCGCGGTCAGCGGCCCCGTCGAGCGCGTGATCACGGTGGAGACGCGGGACGCCGACCGCGAGCGCAACATGTGGGCCTTCACACGGGCGGCGCTGAAGCTGCTCGAAGACGCCGTGCGGGCCGCCCGCTAGCTCCGCTCAGGATTCCAGCACGACCGGGTTGCGCAGAACCCCGATCGCGTCGTTGACGACCTCCACGGTGTCGCCGGGCCGCAGGGCCGGCTCGGTGGCGCCGTCGCAGCCGAGCCAGATGACGTCGCCGGGATGGAGCGTGAGGTGGCGGCTCATGCGCGCGATGTAGTGCGCGACGTCGAAGAGCATGGCCGCCGTGTCGTACGCCGAGACGACCTGGCCGTTCACGCGAACCACGATGCGCTGGCGCATCGGGTCGAGGTCCGTGACGATGAACGGGCCCATCGGCTTGAAGGTGTCGGTGTTCTTCGCACGCCAGAGCGTCCGGTCGCTGCGCTGCCACGCTCGCTCGCTGACATCGTTGCCGAGCGTGTAGCCGAGCACGCAGCCGAGCGCTTCGCCCTCGGAGAGATTGCGGGCGCGTCGCCCGATGACCGCCACCAGCTCGCCCTCGTACTCGACGGGCCCCGGTGAATCCTTCGGGATCACGATCGGCTCGCCGCCGGCGACGAGCGCATTGACCGACCGATAGCCCACGTCGGCGTGGGCCGGCACCTTGGCGGGGATGCCGTGGCGGCCGGCCGCCCATTCGATGTGAGCGCGGTAGTTGAGTCCCGCCGCGTAGAAGTTCCCGGGAACGACGGGCACCAGCAGCCTGAAGTCGTGCGGTCCGCAGTGGATCCGGGTGGGTGTCCAGGTATCGAAGGGCGAGCCGGCCACGAGCGTGACGCAGTCGCCCTCCACGAAGCCGAACCTCGGCGTGCCATCCACCTCGAGCCGGCACCACGTGGTCATCGGGCTACCGCGAGTCGCGCTCGGGCCCGGTGAGCGTGGTGCCGCCGTCGACGACGAGCGTGTGGCCGGTGATGTAGCGCGCGTAGTCGGACAGCAGGAAGCGCACGGCATGGCCGATGTCCCAGCCGGTGCCCTCCTGCTTCAGCACCGACGCATTCTTGCGCGTCTCGCGCGCCGCCGGGCTCATGCCGCCCGCGTACACCATCGGCGTGTACACCGGTCCCGGCGCCACGCAGTTGACGCGGATGCCCTCCCGGCCGTGGTCCACCGCCATCGCGCGCGTGAGCGCGATCACCGCACCCTTGGAGGCCGTGTAGGCGGTGAGGCCGCGCGGGCGCAGCGCCGAGATCGACGACACGTTGACGATGGCGCCGCCGCCGGCGCGCTTCATCGCCGGGATCGCGTGCTTCGCGACGAGGAACATCGTCTCGACGTTCACCTGCATCACGCGCCGCCACTCGTCCTCGCCGAGCTCGACCACCGAGCCGCGGCTGCCGATACCGACGTTGTTGTCGAGCAGGTCGAGGCGCCCGAACCGCTCCACGGCTGTCTTGACCACGGCCGCGCAGTCCGACGATCGGGTGACGTCGACCTCGAGGGCGATGGCCTGACCGCCGGCCGACTCGATCATCTCCACGGTGCGCCGCGCCAGCTTGAGGTCGCGGTCCGCCACCACCACGCGTGCGCCGGCCTTGGCCAACAAGATCGCCGCCGCGCGGCCGTTGCCGATGCCGTCGCCCGCGGCGCCGCCGCCGCTCACGAGCGCCACCTTGCCCTCGAGTCCCCAGCCGTCCGGAACGTCCATGTCCTGCCTCCTTGTCGTCGGCGGCCAGTACGGTACACTCCCCCACCATGAGATTCCAGGGACGCATCGCGCTGATCACCGCGGGCGGCCGTGGCATCGGCCGCGCCACCGCCGAGATCATCGGTCGCGAGGGCGGCACCGTCGTGCTGGTGGACACGGACAAGGCGGCGCTCGACGAGGCGGCCGGCGCCATCCGCAACGGCGGAGGCGCCGCGCACACGCTCGTCGCCGACGCGCTCGACGCCGGGCAGGTCGAGAGCGTGGTGCAGCGCACCGTGCAGGACCATCGACGGATCGACATCCTTGTCAACGCGGTCGGTGGCAGCACGATCATCGGCAAGCCGGCGGCGCCGATCGACGAGCTGTCGCTCGCCGACTGGCAGCAGCTGCTCCACTTCAACCTCACGGGGACCTTCCTCTTCTGCCACGCGGTCGTGCCCGTGATGAAGCGCCAGGCGGGCGGCAAGATCGTCAACATCTCCTCGATCGCCGGCCGCGGCCTCAGCGCCAGCAGCAGCAGCGCCTACGCCACCGCCAAGGGCGGCATCATCGCGCTCACGCGCAGGCTCTCGCTCGAGCTGGGTCCCTTCGGCATCAACGTCAACGCGATCGCGCCGAGCCTCACGCTGAGCCCGCGGCTGCGGCCGCGCTGGGACGGGATGTCGCCGATGGAGCAAAAGGCCGAGGTCGAGCGCGTGCCGCTGCGGCGCATCGCCGAGCCCCAGGACCAGGCGCGCGTCATTTGTTTTCTCGCGTCCAGCGACGCGGACTTCGTCACGGGCGTGACCATCGACGTGACGGGCGGCCAGTAGCCCCCGCCGCGCGCGAAAGGAGCCGTCGTGTTCATCGCCGACTCGCAGGTCCACCTCTGGGGTGCGGACACGCCCCAACGGCCGTGGCCGTCCGGCCGCGGCGTCGAGGCGCAGAAGCCGTACCCCGTCACGAAGGACATGCTGCGCTTCGAGATGGAGCTGGCGAAGGTCAGCCGCATCGTCCTCGTCCCGCCGTCGTGGGAGGGCGACCGCAACGACCTGGCGCTGGAGGCGGCGCGGCTGCATTCGGACAAGTTCGCCGTCATGGGACGGCTGAATCTCGGCGACCCGGCCAGCAAGGCGCTCGTCCCGGCCTGGAAGACGCAGCCGGGCATGCTCGGCATGCGCTTCACCTTCCACAACGAGCACAACCGCCACTTCCTCACCGACGGCTCGGCCGACTGGCTGTGGCCGGCCGCGGAGAAGGCCGGCATCCCGCTGATGGTGCTCGTGCCCGGCGCGCTCGATCATCTCGATCGCATCGCCGGCAAGCACCCCGGGCTCAAGCTCGTCATCGATCACGTCGGGCTCAACATCCGCCAGAAAGCGCCGAAGGTCTTCGAGGACCTTCCCGCCGTCTGCGCGCTCGCCAGGCACCCGAACATCGCGGTGAAGGCGTCCGGCATGCCGTCGCTCTCGACGCAGGACTATCCGTTCCGCGACCTGCACGACGCCATCAAGCGGCTGGTCGACGCCTTCGGCCCGAAGCGCACGTTCTGGGGCACGGATCTCACGCGCATGCCGTGCTCGTATCGCGAGTGCATCGACCTCTTCACGAAGGAGCAGTCGTGGCTCAAGGGCGAGGACCTCGAGTGGGTGATGGGCCGCGCGGTGTGCGAGTGGCTCGCCTGGAGCCGCTGACCACGGCGTACGAGGCGTTCAACGCGCGGGATATCGAGCGCGCGCTGGCCGCGATGCATCCCGACGTCGAGTGGCCGAACGGCATTGAAGGCGGCTGGGTGCACGGCCGCGAGGCGGTGCGCGCGTACTGGACGCGCCAGTGGACGATGATCGATCCGCGCGTCGAGCCCCGACGCTTCGTCACCGACGCGGACGGACGCGTCGTCGTCGACGTCCACCAGGTCGTGCGTAACCTGCACGGCACCATCGTCACCGATCGCATGGTCCGGCACGTATACGATCTCGAAGATGGCCTGATCCGGCGCATGGAGATTCGCACATGATCAAGGTGAAGGACCTGGCGTACGGGCGGCTCCGCTCCCCTGACCTCGATGCGGCGGAGGAGTTTCTCACGCACTTCGGCATGATTCGCGCCGCGCGCACGCCGACGGCGCTGTACATGCGCGGCACCGACCCCCAGCATCACCTGCACGTCACCGAGAAGGGCGATCCGCGGTTCTTGGGCCTCGCGTACTACGCGGCCAGCGACGACGACCTCCGGCGCGTGGCAAAGGCGCCCGGCGCCTCCCCGGTGGAGTCGATCGACGAGCCGGGGGGCGGCCGGCGCGTGCGGCTGCGGGAGCCGAACGGGTATCAGATCGAGGTCGTGCACGGCATCGAGCCGTTGCCGCCGATCCCCGTGCCCACGCAGCACATGAACACCGGCACCGAGCCCCTGCGCCGCGCGGGCGCCCTCATGCGGCTGCGCCAGTCCCCCTCGCCGATCAAGCGCATGGGGCACGGCGTGCTCGGCACGCCGAAGGTCAAGGAGACCGTGCAGTGGTTCCGCGAGACGCTCGGGTTCATCTGCTCCGACGACGTCTACGCCGGCGACAAGGACCACATCATCGGGTCGTTCAACCGCTGCGATCGCGGTGACGAGTACGTCGATCACCACACGCTCTTCTGCGTGCACAACGAGCGCGCGGACTCAACCACATGTCGTTCGAGGTGCCCGACGTGGACGCCGTGTTCAAGGACCACGAGTACCTCACGCGGCTCGGCAAGTACGACCATCTGTGGGGCGTGGGCCGCCACCTGCTCGGCAGCCAGGTCTACGACTACTGGGCCGATCCCTGGGGCCGCGTCCACGAGCGCTGGGCCGATACCGATCGCCTCAACGCGAAGAGCGGCAGCAATCTCCTGTCGGCCGAGGAAGGGTTCCGGAGCCAGTGGGGCGAGAACCCGCCGGAGAGGTTCATCAAGCACGTGAGCACATAGGCTTCGCCCGTCACCCCTTCGGTGACGTCGCGCTCAGATATCCGACGGCATGAGTGCGGGAATGACCCGGCGTCCGTGCGAACGGTAGACGCGGAAGTCGCGGTCGAGTGTCAGCACCGCGGCGTCCGGCTGCCGTTCGACCACGCTTCGGTGAGAACGGCCTCACACGTCGAGACCGGTGGCTCTACCTCGGCCCACTGCTCGGCCGTCCAGCGATGATAGCGATCACGGCGATTGAGGAGCGCCACCAGCGGCCCAGTATCGAGCACGACACTTCGAGTCAACGGCCGAAGGTGTTCAGGTGAGCCTTGCTCACCGTTCGAGCCCGTCCGGCAGCTTGACCGAAAGGGTCTTCATCCGTGGCCTCCTTGTCATCCCGTTATGCCAGAGGCGTCATACCGGCCGGTGCGTGATCGCACTTGACGAACACCGGCCGGCCCTGTATCCGTGGGGCCCCGAGGAGGCGCCCATGGCGATCATCCGCATTTACACCGGTCCCGACGGCAAGTCCCATTTCCAGGACATCGAGCCGCAGTTCAAGCCGCTCGGCGATCAGTCCGAAAGCGCCGAGCTGATTGCAGGCCATGGCATCGTCGTCCGGCGCTTCGAGCCCAAGCGCACCAACCCGTGGCACCACGCGCCGGGACGCTACGCCGTCTTCACGCTGTCCGGCGCCGTCGACATCGAGATCGGCGACGGCACCGTGCGCCGGCTCGGACCCGGCGACGTTCTGATTGCCGAAGATCTCACCGGACAGGGCCACGTCACGCGCGAGGTCGGGCCCGAGCCGCGCGTCTCGATCTTCGTTCCGCTGACCGTCGCCCGATGAGCCTGGTCACCTACGAGGCCGACGGCCGTGTCGGCATCGTCACGCTCAACCGCCCGGACAAGCTGAACGCGATCAGCGCCGAGCTCAAGAAGACGCTCGTCGAGCGCTTCCACGAAGCGGACGGCGATCCCGTCACGAGCGTGGTGGTGCTGCGCGCGGAGGGCCGCAGCTTCTGCGCGGGCTACGACATCTCGCCGAATCCCGCACGCGCCGCGCGCAAGGGCAACGCGCTGGCCTGGCACGCCTCGCTGAGCGACGACACCGCGCTCGAGCTGACGCCGTGGTCGCTGAAGAAGCCCGTGATCGCCTCCGTGCAAGGGCACTGCCTCGGCGGCGGCTGCGAGCTGGCCATGGTCTGCGACCTGACGATCGCCGCCGAGGATGCGCTGTTCGGGGAGCCGGAGATCCGCTTCTCGAACGTCGGCCCCGTCATGGTGATGCCCTGGATCATCGGCCTCAAGCGCGCGCGCGAGCTGCTCTACCTCGGCGATCCGATCGACGCACGCACGGCGCTGGCCTATGGCATGGTCAACCGCGTGGTGCCGCGCGCCGAGCTCAAGAGCGCGACGCTGAAGGTGGCGCGGCGCATGGCGCTGATGTCCCCCGAGGCGCTCGCCGCGACCAAGCTGGCCATCAACCGCGGCGCCGAGGCCGCCGGTTTTCGCAACGCGATCAACGCCGGCGTCGACGTGCTCGCCGCGCTCTACGCCGCGCGCACCGAGGTCGGCGTAAAGTTCGACGAGATCCGGGAGAAGGAAGGGCTGGGCGCCGCGCTGCGCTGGCGCGCCGCGCAGTTCGCCGAGTAGCCATGTCGCTGCTGCAGTCGCGCACGCGCTCGGCGCGCGAGGGCTTCGGCCGGCCCGTGCGCCGCGTCGAGGACCAGCGGCTCCTGACCGGGCGCGGCTGCTACAGCGACGACTTCAACGTGCCGGGCCAGGTCTACGCGTGCTTCGTGCGCTCGCCGCACGCACACGCGCGCATCGTCCGCCTCGACGCCGCCGCCGCCCTGAAGGTGCCGGGCGTGATCGCGGTCCTCACCGGCGCCGACGTCGCCGCCGACGGTCTCAAGCCCATCCCGCACCGCCCGGTGCCGGCGAACCCCTACGAGCCGCAGCTGCGCAACCGCGACGGCGCGCCGCACTTCGTCGCGCCGCATCCGCCATTGCCGACCGACGCCCGGGTGCGGCTGGTGGGCGAGGCGGTGGCGATGGTGATCGCGGAGACCGCGGCCGCCGCGCGCGACGGCGCCGAGGCGGTCAGCGTGGAGTACGAGCCCCTGCCCGTGGTGACGGCCGCGCTCGAGGGCGCGGCGCCGGGCGCGACGCTCGTCTGGGACGAGGCCGGCTCCAACGTCTG
>WNEQ01001288.1_pt1 | contig 13377 bp, 14 predicted proteins | sample 5399971 | NCBI WGS metagenome assembly WNEQ01 (sample SAMN13153330, study PRJNA577476) | soil metagenome | isolation source: 20 cm grassland meadow soil 2 days after 1st rain plot 5 | place: USA:California | collected 2015-09-18
GCGCCGTTGTTCCAATGTTTCAACGTGGCGGGATATTTCGCGGGACCGCATTGCACTTTGAGGCCAGCGCCATCCTGAACGATCTCGCAGCGACCGTAATAATCATTTTCGTAAACTCCCATGAGCGATTGCAGTGTGCCGTTGAACTTCCCGGGATTTTTCGGCGCAGGCGGGGGCGCCATTAATTTCTTCAATTGCTCGTTGCGCGCCAAAATCTCTTTCTGATCGGCTTCAGGATTCATCCCTAACAGTTGATTCAAAAAATAGGCGCGTACCGCTTCGGGAAAGGCGGTGAGATTGAGGTTCGCGAGAACGACGATGCCGGCGTTCTTGTCTGGCACAAGAACGATTGTCGTCCTGACACCTGCGAGAGCGCCGCCTTTTTCGATGATCTGATGCCCTGCGTAATCATAACTTCCCACACCGAGTCCATAGTAAAAACCTGTTTTGTCGCTGATCGGCGGCAGATCGGTGAAATCAATCGCAGACACCATGCTGCGCTTGAAAATTTCTGCGACTGTTTCGGGCTTCAAAACTCGTTTGTCTTTGTACGTTCCTTTATTCAAAAACATCAGCAGCAATTTCGACATGTCCGCAGCAGTAGATGTGCCGGAGCTGGCCGCGCCGGTCACGTCGAGTTCTGATGGTTCAACGACAACAATTTTCCCATCAACCAGCGCTTGCGCGGCGGTGGCATTGGGATCTTGCAACGCTTTAATTACCGTCCCAGACCGCGACATCTGCAAAGGCTTGAACAAGCGCTGTTCGACGAGGTCATTCCACGACTGCTTTGCGCAACGCGCTGCAACTTCACCGGCCACAAAAAATCCCGGGTTCGAATACTGCGCCACCTCGCGCAAGCTGTAGCGCGGCTTGAAAAATCGGAGGCGCAGCAATATCTCAGCGCGGTCATACCCAAAACTGTCGAGCTGATCTCCAGTGAATGCAGGCCAACCGGTGCGCTGCGCGAGCAGATCGCGTTCAGTCAACCAACGCGTCATGTACGGGTCGTAGCCGACGAATTCGGGCAGGTAATTAAAGATCGGCTTGTCCCAATCGAGCTTGCCTTCGTCAACAACCGCTGCTGCCGCCGCTGCTGTCAGTGTCTTGGTGACGGACGCAAGTTGAAAAATTGTGTTTTCGTCGACCGCGCCCGGTTTAGTCACATTGCGAAGGCCGTAACCTTTGAGCAATGTCACCTTCCCATTTTCCACAACGGCGACCGCTGCGCCGGGGACCTCGTACGCTTTCAGCGTTCTCGCGATGAAGGCGTCCAAATTCGCCACCGCGTCATTTCCAGCTGCAGAGGCCGAATGTCTGGGAGCAAGCAAAGCCAAAATTAGGAACGTAACGAAAGTCAATCGGTGCATGGGTTTCACGTTTATCGCCCTAAATGCTCGGCGGCAACTGCGATGATCAGCCGCGCGGAATTACAATCCGACCGGATGTCTTGCATCAAAGCCGCGCGGCGGCCGATAAATGGTTTGCCAGCGCGGAGCCCATTTGCCGGTGTAATGATCGTACGGCGTTGTATCCAGTCGCAACCCGACAATAACAGCGAACGTGTGACCCTCGCGCGCATAGATCGTGATTCATTTCCCCGCACCGCGCTCGCCGTAGCTGCTGAATTCCGTTGAGCTCATCGGCGAACTAATCAATCCCGCGGCGCCGAGCGCATAGGAAATCGTACCGGAACAATCGTAACCGCGATCATCAAATGATTTGTGACCGCCGCCGTACCGGTACGGCTTCGAGCGAAGCTGATTAGCCGCCCAAATCGCTCGTTTCACTTCGAGTGGCGCATTTTTCGGCGCAACCGCACTGCCGAAACAAAGCCGCGCCGTCTTTCCGGAGACAACTGGTCCGGAGCCTGGGAAGAGATCGGCAGATACCGGTGGAACGATGAATGTTAAAACAGCAATGCCGAGCATCGCCTGACGACTAACGCGATCTATAAACTCCTCCGGCGCCGTGTTGTATGGAAGGAAGGCGGCAGATGAAAGGAAAAAAATCAGGAAATTTTTCCAGTTCTCGCAGGGCGCGCCTAAAACAGCAAGCTCGCCGTGTCGATACGAGAACTTTTATGATAAACTCGCAGCATGATCCGCAGAGTTGCGTTGCCGATCGCGCTGCTCGCTACAGTGATGCTGACGCTGGCTGCGGGTCAATCGCCCGGGAATAAATCCGAAGAACCGGAGCCGTTCGACATCGAGCCGCCAATATTAAAGCAAAACCTCTCGGATGAACCCTTGCCTGATGGCGACGTTGCGCGTCTGGAGAAACAATTCGAACGCGCAAAAAGAAATGCCGAAGGAGCGGAACGTCTCTACAAAATTGGCGTGCTCGCAAAAGTGGAAGTCGAGCAACGCTTGTTGAAGGTAGTTCGATACGAATCCGATCTTGTAAACGCACGCGTTGCTCGAGCAAAAGAAGAAGTTGCTGCCAAAGAATCTCAACTCGCGGCTGGCGAAATTACCAAGGAGGAACTGGAAGCAGTAAAAACGGTCCTGGCGCAATTAACCGAAACCGCGCAGGTCGCCGCAGCAAAACGTGAGCGCGCGGAGCTCGAAGCTGCGGAAGCAAACTTACGTCGTCAACAAAAACTCCTTAAGCTAGGCATCGCACAAAAATCGGACGTGACCGACGCCCAGGAAAAGCTCGCCCAGCTTAAGGCGCAGCAAAAATAAATTCTAGGCGATAAATCTTTCTTCTGAGCCTCGCGAATCAATAGCCGGCTGCCATTCCGTCCTTGCGCGATTCGCTAGCGCCGACATAGACGCGTTGGCCGTCGTGCATTTCCACTTTGATGGCTTGATAACCGCCGTAGCCGCCGACATCAAAACGCACGTCGTGACCTTTTTTGCGCAGTTCGCGCACCGTCTCGTACGGGATGCCGCTTTCCACTTCAACGTATCCACCTGACTGCGTCATCTTTTCTCCAGTCGGTTCGTTGTCGCCCTCATGTTGCCAGCGCGATGCGTCGCCGGCTTCCTGCACGTTTAAACCAAAATCGATCTGGTTCGTGAGCACTTGTACGTGACCTTGTGGTTGCATGCCGCCGCCCATGACGCCGAATGCTTCCCACGGTTTGCCGTCTTTCATCACGAAACCGGGAATAATGGTGTGAAAAGGACGTTTACCGGGCGCGTAAACGTTCGCGTGAGTCGGCTCCATGGAAAAAAGTTCGCCACGATCCTGAAACATGAACCCGAGGCCGGGCACCACGATACCGCTGCCCATGCCGCGATAATTGCTTTGAATTAGCGAGACCATGTTGCCTTCGTCATCGGCGGTGCACATGTAAATCGTGTCGCCTTGATCGAGCGCAGGATTGCCAGCGTCGACCTTTTTTGCCGCGCGATTTGGGTCAATCAACTTGCGACGTTCTACTGCGTATTTTTTCGAAAGAAGACCGGCCAGAGGAATTTTTGCAAAGGCGGGATCGGCGTAAAACTTTGCTCGATCAGTCCACGCGATTTTCTTCGCTTCGATCATGGTGTGCAGCGTCTCCGGTGAATTGCGTCCCATCGCGCGCAGATCGAATCCTTCGAGGACGTTCAACATCTGCAGCGTTGCGATGCCCTGACCGTTCGGTGGAAGTTCGAAAACATCGTAGCCGCGATAATTCGTCGATACCGGCTCGACCCAAGTCGATGTATGCTTCTCGAAATCGGCTTTTCGCAGAAAACCACTATTGGTCCGCATGAAATTGTCGATCTTGTCAGCGATTTCTCCTTTGTAAAAAACGTCGCGACCTTTTTCACCGATGAGCCGCAACGTTTTGGCCAGGGCTGGATTTTTGAAAATATCGCCTTTCGCAGGAGTGCGGCCTTTGCCGTCGAGCGTGTAAGTTTCGAGAAATGCGCCGGGTAATCCCTTGTAGAGACGTGGGCTTAAAGACCAATAATAGGCGATCAATTCCGTGACCGGAAACCCCTCTTCGGCATATCGAATCGCAGGCGCAAGGTCATCACTCAGTTTCAGTTTCCCGAATTTCTTGTGCAGCTCCGTCCATGCATCCACGGTTCCGGGCACGTTGATCGGCAACATGCCGGTCGGTGGAATCGTTTCGCGATGCAGTTTTGCCAGCTCGGCTTTCATTTGATCATAACTCAAACCGAGCGGCGCACGTCCGCTCCCGTTGATTCCATAGAGCTTGTTTTCCTTGGCGCTGTAAACGATTGCGAACAGATCGCCGCCAATGCCGTTGGAGACAGGCTCCATCAAACCCAAGGTTGCGTTTGCAGCAATCGCCGCATCAACGGCGCTCCCGCCGCGCTTTAAGATGTCGATGCCGACTTCCGTGGCCGTCGGCACGCTGGTGCAGACCATTCCATGCCGCGCCAGAACTTCCGATCGCGTAGCGAAAGTCTTTCCCGTAATGCGATCGATCTGGGCGTTTAGCTGAAGACCGACAATTAGCAGACCAAACAGCCCAAAACTTAGAGGCTTCATCCAGCGCACCAGCCAATTAACGCTTTGCGTTCAAAGAGCGCACTTGAATTCTGTCTCGCGATTGTATTTGATTGGTTCCGGCGATGAGAATGTCTTCCGATGACCAAAGAGCAGTGGGCTTAATACTGATCTGCCTGGGATTTCTTTTCTTTCTGATCGGCCTTGCTGCTCGACTGAAGGAAAGTTTTCATTCCCGCGCCGAAATTTCGACCGTGGGATTCACCGCCGCCGCGATTGTGGCAGCGCTCGGCGTCATCATCGTTTTGTTTTCCTTGAAGAAAAAACAAGGCTGAGGCTGCCTCTGCTCGGAGACAGAGTTTTTTCTTGGGAGGCAGCCGTGTAGGCTGCGTCGCCGAAGTTGCAGCGACAGGCCTGCCACTACAGACTCTGGGGCGAATTCGTGCACACTGGTTCGCGGAAAAGAGAACGCGGCGACCGTTTCGGGATCGCCGCCGTTCCCCCTCGCTTCCCAAAACCGAAGGTTAGTCCTGCATCGCGTCGTGCAGCTCTTTGTGGGCGTTCATCATGTCTTGATGCGCTTTTTGAATAGCATCGAGCTTCTTCTGCTGATCCGCCATGAGCAGCGGTCGAATTTGCGACAGCGTGCCGTCGATCACCGTCTTCGCTTTCTGCATCGCCTCCTGATGAATGGCGGCAATTTGCGGTTTGGCCTGATCAAGGATCGGCTGAACCTTGGTCTGTTGCTCAGATGTCAGGTCCAACTTGTCAGCGATGCCCCGAAGGCCGAATGCGTGGCCGTGGCCGCCCCCGAATCCTCCGTGGCCGGGGCCAGGTTGTGCCTGCACAATCACAAAGCCGCCAAGCGCGATCGCACCAGCGGCTACAACTGCTAATAGTTTTCGCTTCATTAGTTTGATTTTTTTTCTTTCTGATTTTCCTTCCGCGCTTTTCTGCGCTTCAAGGTTGATGACCGACCGCGTGAAGCGGCGGTTACAAATTTTTATTTGTGCTCGCCAATTTCAACGGCGCTCGACTCCGCGTCCTGCAGCCGACCAGCGACATGCGCTTGGCACAAACGGATCTGCATACAAAGTTGTAACCGCAGCGCGCCATTGCCGGTCATTGGTAATGGTGTGGATGCGCTCTCGAGTACATGGATGATTCTGACGCAAGCGCGCTGGTTCAAGCTGCGCTTCAGCATGACGATGAGGCAGCTCGCGCGCTGGTGCGGCAGCTTTATCCGATGGTTGCCAAAATCGTCCGGGCCCATCGACCGCGTCGAACGGCCGAGGAGGACCTTTGCCAAATGATTTTCATCAAAGTTTTCCAGAAGTTATCGCAATTTTCCGGCAAGGTGCCGCTTGAGCATTGGGTCTCGCGCATCGCGGTGAATACTTGCCTGAATCAAATTGAATCTGAGAAGGTGCGACCTGAGTTGCGGCACGGCGATTTGAGCGAAGAGGAGCTGGCCGTGGTTGAAAATCTGGCCACTTCATCCGGGGAACTGCCTCCCGACCAGCGGTTCGCTTCGCGCCAACTGGTGGAGCATCTTTTGACCGCCCTCAAGCCGGTCGAGCGGTTGGCGATCGATTTGCTATACTTGCAGGGACGTTCGATCGAAGAGATCCGGAGAATCACTGGCTGGAGCGCAGCGCTGATTAAGGTCCGCGCGTTTCGAGCCCGGCAAAAAATGAAACAACAGCTCGCGAAAATTTCGGCAAAAGAAAAACAATGAAGGACGAAAAAATCGATCGGTTGCTGCGAGCTGCCGCGCAGGCGCGGGAAAAAGCCCAGGCTGCAATGCCATTCGGGTTTGACACGCGCGTCGTCGCGCTTTGGCGCGCGGCTGCGCCGAAAACGAATGGCGTAATGTCGCTCGTCCGGAGTGTAGTTCTATTATCGACAGCCGTGATCGTCATATCGACAATCGCAGCCGTTCGTGAAGCGAATCAGAGTCGCGAGATTGGTGAATCCTTTATCAACGAATTCGCCATCGCGGATTCGGCGATCCAAGATGAGTTTTTGAAATGAACCGTGGGTTGCAATGGAAACTCATTGCGGGATTCATCCTCGTGTTTGTCGCTGGAGGAATCACCGGCGCGTTCGTCGGCGGATTGTATGCCCGGCATCATTTCTTTCAGCTTCATCATCCTGAACTGATCGGTGCGCGCATGAAGGAAAGACTTCGCGCCGAACTCAACCTGACGCCAGACCAACTCGCCAAAATTTCGCCGATCATCGACAAAACAGCAGCCCAACTCAGAGAGATTCGGCGAGACACGGCCCGGCGCGTTCACGAGACGATCGCTGAGGCGCACCGGCAGATGGCTGTCAATCTCACCGACGAACAGCGCCAAAAACTACAGCAAATAGAAGCGCGACACCGTCGCTGGCGTCATCATCGCGTTCACGAATTTCCTGCTGAATCGGCGTCACCGACTCCATAGTGCTGTAGCGTGCGCTGTCCTCAGCGCATTGATTTCGCGTACGCTCTTATCCCGAATGTCCGCTGACGACAGCGGACACCATACTAAAGGCGGTCGCGCGAAACCCCTTTAGAAGCGCAATCCGTTTTTAAAAAAAATTCGCTCGCGCTCGACACTTGCGCCTCGCTTAAGGAAAAGGTCGCGCAGCTCGGGCGTGTAATAATCGCCGTTGTAGGCTGGATTGAGCCCAAAAAATACCTTGCCATCCGGGGCGAGGTGATCCCGCAAATCACGCAGGAAGAAATCCCATTCCGAAATGCCCCAACGTTCCTTCGACGGATGGTAAAGATTGAAGTTGACCGAAAACGCGGTGATCCAATCGAACTTTTGACCAAGATCAGGCAACGGCTCGAATGCGCTAATCCTGCAAACCACTCGCGGAACTGCAAAAAGCTCCAGCAACTCAGTAAAAAGAACGACGCGCTGGACGTCGATTCCCAAAACGGAATGGCCGAGGTTCTTGAGGATGAACAGGAAAAATCCGCCACCGCAACCGAGATCCAGCACGCGTTTGGGCGCTGAGCGATGGAGCTTCAAATCCTGCACGCGTTCCCGATTCAATCGCAACCAAGGCTCGATGTTTGCGTACTTGGCGTAGCCCGCGGTAGAATTCGCGTATCGCTGTTGGATTTCGCGGGCGCGTTCCCGATCGATCTGCGCCAGCATCGGACCAAGCGGCACCCGGAAAATGGAGCGTTGCGCTCTGCGCCAGCCGCGCCGGTAGGTCAACGGCTCGGCAAATTTGAGAATCTTACGGGTTAGTTTCATTGCTAAAATCGATCAACTGTAGGGCAACCGCTCCGGTTGCCAACCATTGCGGCAGCGGGCGATGCGCCCGCTCTACAATTCCTTGGCGATTTCGTGAAGGAGTCGCGGGCCGTGATAAACGAATCCGGTGTAAAGCTGAACGAGTTGCGCGCCGGCCTGAAATTTTTCCCCCGCAGATTCCGCGTCGCAAATTCCACCGGACGCGATCACTGGAATTGCGGACTGTGCAACAATATTGCGCACGAGCGCGGTGGCTTTTTCGCGTAGGGGGATCCCGCTCAAGCCGCCTTCCTCGTCGATCTCCGGCGGAACTGACGAATGATCGAGCGTTGTGTTAGTCGCGATAAGGCCTGCGACTTTGTTTTCTCCACATATGTTGAGGATCCCTTTCAATTCACTTGGCGAAAGATCAGGCGAAATCTTGACCAGGACCGGTTTGGTCGCTGCGCCAGACTCGTCGCGAATCGCGTGCAGCAATGCTGACAACGCCTTCGGCTCCTGTAAGTCACGTAACCCGGGCGTGTTGGGTGAGCTGACATTCAGCGTGATGTAATCGGCAAGATCACGAAACAATCGAAACGAATATAAGTAATCGTCTGCGGCGTGTTCGAGCGATGTTGCCCTGGATTTTCCGATGTTGATGCCGACTGGAACGGCCGGCCATCGCCCACTATCGCGCAGTTTGCGCAGGCGTCTCGCGACCGCGTCCGCCCCATCATTATTAAAACCGAGGCGATTGATCAGCGCTTGTTGGTTGGGCAATCGGAAGATGCGTGGCTCGGGATTTCCCGGCTGCGCTTTCGCGGTCACGGTTCCGATTTCGACGAAGCCGAATCCGAGCGCTGCCCATGCCGGAAGCGCAACGCCGTTTTTATCTAATCCAGCCGCAAGTCCAATCGGATTTGGAAAGTTGAGGCCGAACAGCGTTTTTGGTTTTGACGGCGGCTGGAAAAATCTGAGCACGCGCAGCGCGAGATCAAAATGCGAAGCGCCGCGAAGCAACTCGATGGTGAGACGATGCGCGGTCTCGGGATCGAGTGAAAAAAGAAGCGGCCTAAAAAGGCGCTCGTAGCTATTCATCGGAAGAGGGTCCTCGAAGGCGCGCCGAATGCCAGTCCGGCTCGGACCGGTCGCGCCGTGCCACATTCATTTGCCGATACAAAATTGGCTGAACACAGAGTCGAGAATTTGTTCCACGTCGACTACGCCGATCACCTCCCCGACTGCGTGTAACGCCTTATCCAGATCAACCGCAACGTACTCCGACGACAGTCCCTGGCAGAGCGCTGCCCGCGCCAGATCGCAAGATTCCAACGCCCGGCGAAGGCAATCGCGATGACGAGTATTGATCGCGACTATGCTTTCCGGTCTCAGATTTTGCTGCCTGATGAGTGTCAGAATTTCCTTTTGCAGTTCCGGCAAACCTTCCCCCGTGACGCAGGAAATCCGCAACGCCGCGAAATTTTTCCAATCGCTGTCCTCGGGCAAATCGCTTTTATTCAAAACAAGGATCTCGTGTGAATCGCCGACCTGACCGTTAAAATGCGCCGGCTTCGGCGCGCTACGGTCTGCGATGTGAAGGCGCAGGTCTGCCAATTGCAGTGATTTTTCGGTGCGCGCAATCCCTTCGCTCTCCAGTTCGCTTTCTGAAGCGCGCAGGCCGGCAGTGTCGAGCAACCGGACCGGCACACCCTCCAAGTTGACCGTCTCCTCGATCGTATCGCGCGTCGTGCCGTGGGTGTCGCTGACAATAACCCTATCGTAGCCAAGCAACCGATTGAGCAGACTCGATTTGCCTGCATTGGTCGCTCCGTAAATCACCACGCGCACGCCTTCGCGTAGAACGCGACCCTGATCTGCGGTGGCGAGCAACGCACAGATCTGTTCGCGAACGGAATCGAGCCGGGCGCACAGCGTTTCACCTTCATCGGGGGCAATGTCTTCCTCCGGGAAATCGATGGATGCGTTGATGTGCGCCAACAGCCCGATCAATTCATCGCGGATTTTCCTGATTTGATCGCCGAGCCTGCCTTCGAGTTGTTCGGTAGCGGAACGGAGCGCCAGATCGGTGCGGGCGCGAATCAAATCGATCACGGCTTCGGCTTGGGTGAGGTCCATTTTTCCATTCAGAAACGCTCGTTCAGTGAATTCGCCGGGCCGCGCAGCCCTTGCCCCCGCGCGCAAACAGGCTTCCAGAACTTTCGCGCAAACGAGCATGCCGCCGTGACAACTGATCTCGACCAAGTCTTCGCCGGTGTAGCTGGCAGGCGCGCGGTGGACTGAGAGCACGACTTGATCGATCAATTGATCTTCTGCGCTGAAAATTTCGCCCAAATGCTGGACGTGTGATGCAAATCGTGACGGCTTCTCTTTGCCGCGAAAAATTTTGTCTGCGATTTGGATGGAATTCGCACCGGAAACGCGAACGAGTGCGATGGCCCCTTCACCCGGCGGCGTCGAGATCGCGGCGATCGTATCAGAAACTATCATGATTCCAGCCTGCAAATTGTAGGGCAACCGCTCCGGTTGCCAAATTCGGCAGCCGCTGCGCCCGTTTGATTGTCGCGGCGCCTTGCTTTTTTTGCGTCTTATTGCGCGTGTATCACTTCCCTCAGCGCTGCGACGCATCTCTTGTTTTGCTCCATCGTGCCAATCGAAATGCGGACCCATTCGGGTAAGCCATAGCCTTTGAGCGGGCGCACGATGATTTTTCGCCGCAGCAGTTTCCCAAACACAGCGCAACCATCACCCACGTTCACCATCAAGAAGTTTGCCACTGCTGGGACGAAAGGAATCTGCATCTCGGCAAATTGTTCCTGCAAATAAGCGCGACCTTCGTCGACAACGCGCTTCGTCTCCAGAAGGTGCGCGTCATCTTCGAGCGCCGCGAGCGCGCCCGCTTGGGCAATGCTGTTCACATTAAACGGTTGCCTTGTGCGGTGAAGCACCTCGATCACGTCCGGCCGGGCAATGGCGTAACCGATCCGCAGACCAGCTAGCCCATGAATCTTCGAAAACGTCCGCAGCACGATGATGTTTCGCCCTTCACGAACGAATCGCAGCGTATCGGGCGGATCGGTGAGGAATTCAAAATAAGCTTCATCGAAAACGACAATCACCCTTTCCGGAACCCGCGATATGAAGCTGTCGATCGCGCGCCGCGAAATCAAAGTGCCAGTGGGATTATTTGGGTTAGGGATGAAGATCAGGCGTGTTTTCCGCGTGATAGCTTTCAGCATCGCCTCCAGATCCTGTTGATAAACGGGACTCGGTACCTCGATGAGGTGGGCGCCAAACGAGGTGGTGATCAGTTTGTAAACGACAAACGCGTATTCAGAGGCGACCACCTCATCCTGCCGTTCGGCGTCGAGAAACGCGTGGCCGAGAAATTCGATTACCTCATTTGAGCCGTTCCCGAGAATGATGTTCTCCGGGGCGAGACCGAGTTTGATCGCAATCGCTTTACACAGGCAAAAGCCGCTCCCATCGGGATACAGATGCGAGTTGTCCAACGCGGCGCGCATCGCCTGTACCGCATTGGGAGAAGGCCCCAGCGGGTTCTCGTTCGACGCGAGTTTGATGATTCCATCTGAATCGATCCCAAGTTCGCGCGCTGTTTCCTCGATGGGTTTCCCCGGTTCGTAAACGGCGATGTCCCGCAACTGCGGATTTGCCAGCTCCCAGACGGAAGTCATGCGCGAAAGATTAAATGGAAGCGGAGGAGTTTCCAATTGATGTCTGTTCTTGCCCTTATGCTTACTGTTGTTCATGCTCCGCCTCCAAAACCTACCTCTGGTGGCCCGATCATGAGAAAGAGCAGGAGGAACAAAAATGCACTCTCGGTTGCTGGCCGTGTCACAATTCTGATCGCGGCGATTCTGTTGCCCCTGTTGCTGACAAGTTGTGGCAAGCAAGGTCAGGAGGGCGAGAAGAAAACCGCTCAAAAGAACGAGGATGATTTTCTAGACAAGAACGCGAAGCCCGAGGAACGTAAATACCTCCTCGTCGCAAAACCGTTTTTCATTGCTGTCGCGAATCGAAATTACGCAGCGGCTTACGCGCTACTCTCCAGTCATGCCAGGGCGCGGATGTCGCTCAACCAGTTTACGCCGGCTCAGCAGGACGCCGATTTCCAGCGAAACGAATCCTATCCGATGACCAACGTAACGGCGGAGCAATTCGCCTATTTGATGCAATACGTCGAGGCGGCGCATGGCGCACCGCGCGCGCCGAAGATGCTGAACGTGTTTTCGACCGATCCCGACGTTTTGAATCGGCGAAGCAGGGAGCAATTCGGGGCAATGGATTCGATGTTTGCTATTGGCGCAATGCCCGACTGGATTCCCGCCGACATCCGGCGCGCGAGCTTACGGGGTCAAATCCACACGGAGCTGTCACCGCAGGAACTTGCAAACGTCGCCCAGAGGCAGGGCATCACGGTGGAAGAATTGAAGAAGGACCAGGATTTTGATCCGTACTTCAATCTGAAGGTCGTTCTCGTCGAAGAAGCCGGCCAGCTCAAGGTCGGCTATTTCGAGTTTCTGCCGCCGTCCATGATGGACTGACGCTGTTGTTTGGCTCATCGAGGCGGAATCGAGAAGCGCCAACCCTGCGAACAGCATTGCAGCGAGTGCGACTAGCTCTACAATGGAGCCCGTGGCGGACGACGAATTCATTTACCTCGATAACAATGCGACCACGCCGTTGGATCCTGCGGTAATCGAGGAGATGCTGCCGTTTTTGACGAGGTATTACGGCAACCCTTCAAGCGGGTACGCATTCGCCGCAAAGGTGCGAAAAGCGGTCGAGTTAGCGCGCGAACGGCTAGCGGCATTGCTCCGATGCGAACCGTCGGAAATCATTTTTACCAGCGGCGGCACAGAATCCAGTAACGCGGTGATCCATTCGGCGGTGCAATTCGAACCGCGTGGAAAACATCTCGTCATAAGCAGCGTGGAACACAGCGCGGTCCTGCGTCCCTGCCAGGACCTCGAAAAACGCGGCTGCCACCTGACATTTCTGGGTGTGGATCGAGATGGGAATGTCGATGTTGGCCAAGTGGAAGCTGCGATTCGCCCGGAGACCGCGCTGGTTTCGATTATGTGGGCGAACAACGAGACTGGCGTGCTGTTTCCAGTCGAAAGAATCGCTGAAATTTGTCATCGAAAAGGCGTGCTTTTTCATACCGACGCAGTTCAGGTGATCGGGAAAATCCCAATCCGCCTGCGCGATACGGCGGTCAATTTTCTTTCCCTTTCCGCGCACAAATTTCATGGCCCAAAAGGCGTAGGCGCATTTTATGTCAACCGGCGGACACGGTTTACCCCTTTGGTCGCCGGCGGTGGCCAGGAAAACGGGCGCCGCGGTGGAACGGAAAACGCCGCGGGAATCGTCGGCCTTGGGAAAGCAGCCGAGCTGGCTGGCAAATATCTCACAGAAGGGAAATGCAGCGTCCGTTCGATGCGTGATCGCTTTGAAAAAGCATTGCTCGAAACCGTGAACAACGCGTTGGTGAACGGCGCCGGCGCGGAGCGAATCCCCAACACGTCGAGCTTAGCGTTTGAAGAAATTGAATCGTCGGCGGCGCTCCTGTTACTGGATCGACATCGTATTTGCTGCTCGGCTGGTTCTGCCTGTCGAACCGGTTCGCAGGAGGCGTCGCATGTGCTCCGCGCAATGAATCCAAAGGGAGATGGAGCGCGGCGTA
>WNEQ01002416.1_pt1 | contig 13363 bp, 17 predicted proteins | sample 5399971 | NCBI WGS metagenome assembly WNEQ01 (sample SAMN13153330, study PRJNA577476) | soil metagenome | isolation source: 20 cm grassland meadow soil 2 days after 1st rain plot 5 | place: USA:California | collected 2015-09-18
AGCCAAAACGAGGAAGAGAGGAGCCGACGATGACCAGAGCGACCCGCACCGCCGAGTATACCGGAGCGACCACGCTGTGCCTGTACCTCGCCTTCGAGCTGGGGAGCAATGAGTGGAAGCTCGGGTTCACGACCGAGCCCGGGGCCACGCCGCGCGTGCGAACGATGCCGGCGCGCGATCTCGAGCGGCTGACCCGGGAGATCGCCGACGCCAAGCAATGGTTCGGCCTGAAGGCCGCCACCCCGGTGCGCGGCTGCTACGAGGCGGGCCGCGACGGGTTCTGGCTGCACCGGTACTTGACCTCCCTCGGGCTCGCGAACGTGGTCGTGGACTCGTCGAGCATCGAAGTGAATCGCCGGCTCCGGCGCGCGAAGTCGGATGGACTGGATGCCCGCAAGCTGCTCGGGATGCTGCTGCGGTACCACGCGGGCGAACGCCACGTTTGGAGCGTGGTGCGAGTGCCCACGGTGGAGGAGGAGGATCGGCGCCAGCTGCATCGCGAGCTGCGGACCTTGAAGCAGGAACGCACGCGGGTGGCGAACCGGATGAACGGCCTGCTCGCGAACCAGGGCCTCTGGCTGCCGCCGGGCACCGACGTCGGGGCCGCGGCGAAGACGATGCGCCTGTGGGATGGCTCGCCCGTGCCCGCGGCGCTGCGGGCCCGGTTGGAGCGGGAATGGGAGCACGCGCAATTCCTACGCACGCGGATTCTCGAGTTGGAACGCGAACGCCAGCGCGCGATTGCCCACGGGCACGGCGAGGCCATCGCCAAAGTCCGGCAGCTGCTCCGCCTGCGCGCGGTCGGGCCGAGCGGCGCGTGGGTCTATGTGAACGAGTTCTTCGGGTGGCGACGGTTCCGGAACCGCAAGGAGGTCGGGGCGGCGGCGGGGCTCACGCCGACGCCGTACCAAAGTGGCGACGGACATCGGGAACAAGGGATCAGCAAGGCGGGAAGTCGGCACATCCGGGCAGTCGCCATCGAGCTGGCCTGGTGCTGGTTGCGGTATCAGCCGCGGAGCCGCCTGAGCCAATGGTATCTGGCGCGGTTCGGCCGCGGCGGTCCACGAGCCCGCAAGGTGGGGATCGTGGCCCTCGCCCGGAAGTTGTTAATCGCGCTGTGGCGCTTCCTCGAGTTCGGCGTGGTGCCGGAGGGCGCACGGCTGAAGACGGCGTAACGGGACGCCCGGTCGGAGGCGGAGGAACGACGGAGTGACGGTGCAATCTGGTGGGAGCCGCTCGATAATGGCACCGGGCCTGACGCCAAGGCCGCCACTGAGACGGGGCGCGCTTCCTCATGAGTTTGCCGAGATTCGCCGCAGAGCGAATACAGGATGGGGTGACCGACCCGCGTGGTCGGCACGGATAGAAGGTCGTCCGAGGCCTTTCGGCCAGGACGAATGTCGCGGCAAGCTGCCAGGAGCATGTCACTCCGCTGCCGTTAGTGGCGTATCACCCGACAACGGGGCTTGACAGCAGAGGGCCTCATAGAAGGTGCCCCCATGCGGCTGATCGGGCTCGCGGTCGTGCTCAGCCTCACTCTCACACCGCTTGCCGCAGTGGAGGCGCAGGCCGGCAAGGTGTACCAGATCGGCTTCCTCAGCCTGCCGTCTGCTGCAGACACTCCAGAGCTTGTCGCGGCGTTCCGCCACGGCCTCCGTGATCTGGGATACGAAGAGGGGAAGAATATTTCGATTGAGTATCGTTGGGCGGAGGGGCGCGATGATCGTCTTCCGGCGCTCGCCGCCGAACTGGTTCGGCTCAAGGTCGACGTGATTGTCGCCTCAGCCACCCCACCGGCAAAGGCAGCCCAGGGCGCTACTGATCGCATCCCAATCGTGTTCACCGGGGTTGCCGATCCAATCGGGGTCGGGCTGGTCGCCAATCTCGCGCGTCCCGGCAGGAACATCACCGGCTTTACCACCACCAATGTCGAATTGAGCGCGAAGCGGCTAGAGTTCCTCAAGGCCGCGGTGCCTAACCTCACACATGTGGCCGTGCTCGTAAATCGGACCAATCCGCAGGCCCCGTCGCTCCGAAAGCAAACCGAGAGGGGGTCCTCGTCTCTAGGGCTGGAGCTGCAGATCCTCGAAGTGGAGAGCGCCGAGAATCTGCCCAGGGTGTTCAAGTCGATCTTCCCGCGGGTCGGTGCTCTATTGGTCCTCCCAGACCCACTGCTGGGCTCGGGGGACAGGCAGGCTCAGATCGCTGCACTGGCACTCAAGCATCGCCTCCCCACAATGGAGAGGGATCGGAGCTTCGTCGCGGCTGGCGGCCTGATGAGCTACGGACCGAACTCGGCGGATCTTTTTCGAAAATCCGCACGCCATGTCGACAAGATCCTGAAGGGTACCAAACCTGCTGACCTCCCCGTTGAGCAGCCAACGAAGTTCGAGCTGGCGATCAATCTCAAGACCGCCAGGGCACTCGGGCTGACCATCCCGCCATCAGTGCTAGGCCGGGCGGACCAGGTGATCGAGTAGCCCGTGCTCGAGCAAAGCGGCCAGCTCCTGCTCTCACCCCACTCATAGTTCAGGTCTGCTAGACTCCCGCCAGCCATCCCGTTGAGGTGCCCATGCGGCGGATCGGGCTCGCGGTCGCGCTTGCTGTCTGTCTCTTCGCTCCGCCGCCCGCCGCCCAGACTCAGCAGCCAGGAAAAGTCGCCCGGCTTGGTTTGCTCGGTCTCTTCACGCCGGAGCTCGGCAGCCGCAGCGTTGCCGCGGTCCGTGAGGGCCTGGGCGAGCTGGGCTGGCACGAAGGCCAAAACATCCACTTTGAGCATCGCTATGCATCGGGGAAGCGCGATCAGCTCGGAACGCTCGCCGCGGAACTCGTCCAGCGAAAGGTCGACATCATCGTGGCGTTCGGGACGGACGCAACCCGCGCGGCGAGAGGAGCAACGTCGAGTATTCCGATCGTGATGGGCGCGGTCTCTGATCCGGTGACCTCCGGGTTTGTGACGAGCCTCGCGCGGCCCGGCGGAAACGTGACCGGAACGTCGCTGCTGGTACCCGACCTGATCGGCAAACAGATCCAGCTCCTCAAGGAAGTTGCGCCCAGGGCGTCCCGAATCGGCGTGATCTCTCTCGGCGGCCCAGCTCCCAGTGCGTCGATGAAGGAGGCCGAGGCCACCGCGCCGCGCCAGGGCGTGAAGCTCCACCGCATCGCTCTGCGAGAGCCCTTGACGCTGGATGACCTGGCACCCCAGCTCAGGACGGCACGCGTCGACGCAATCCTCGGGGTGGCCAACCCGGCGCTCGACGATGTGCGGACTCGGATTGTGGAGATCGTCAACGCTCAGCGGCTGCCCTCAATCTTCACCCTGACCTACTGGGCGGAGGCAGGAGGCCTCATGAGCTACTCCGCCGACCTCTATGCGCTCCAGCGACGCGCGGCGACGTTCGTCGACAGGATCCTCAAGGGCGCTAGGCCGGCGGAGCTTCCCGTCGAGCAGGCCAGGAAGTTCGAATTCGTGATTAACCTCAAGACCGCGAAGGCGCTCGGGCTCACGATCCCGCAGTCAGTGCTCGTGCGCGCGGATCAGGTCATTGAGTAGCGCATGCTCGACCCACGCGGCCAGCTCCTCCGCGCAAGTACATTCGCAACCGAGGTGCCCATGCGGCTGATCGGGCTCGCGGTCGCTCTCACTGTCAGCGTCCTTCTTGCGCCGCTCGCGGCAGACGCGCAGCGACGAACGCGGTCACCTTCGAGAATCGGCCCGAGCATGCTCCAGCCTACGCCACCCACGAGTCCAGCCACGAGCGCCGGCCGTGGAGCGAGAGGTCGTACGTAGGGCGAGGGAGCCCGACGAAGCCGACAGCAGTACGCAGGAGCTGGCAGCGCTGATCGAGCACGCTCTACTCGATGACCTGGTCCGCACGCAGTAGCAGCGACTGTGGGATCGTCAGCCCGATCGCCTTCGCGGTCTTGAGGTTGATCACCAGCTCGAGCTTGGTGGGCTGCTCTACAGGTAGATCGGCGGGCTTCGCGCCCTTGAGGATCTTGTCGACGTAGGACGCGGCGTGCCGTTGCAAGCCGTACAGGTCGGCCCCGTAGCTCATGAGACCGCCCGCCTCCACAAATTGGCTCCAGGCGAACATCGACGGCAGGCGCTGCCGCTCCGCAAGTTGAGCAATGCGCCCACCCATCTCGTTGATGTCGGGGCTGGGCTGAACGAGGAGTGCGTCGACGCGACCTTTGCCGATATCAGCGAAGACACGGTCAAGATCGCCTTGGCCACTGACCAGCACATTCCGAAGCTCCAGGCCGAAGCGCGGTGCCGCGCCCACGAGCAACTTCAACGACTCGGCGTGCTGGGGATCCGGGGTGGAAACGACGGCCACGCGCATCGCGGCTGGCACGACTTCCTTGATCAACTCGAGTCTTTTTGGCCACAGCTCCTGATTGAGAAGCGAGACTCCCGTAGTGTTGCCGCCCGGACGTGACAAACTCGCGATGAAACCAGCTCGGACCGGATCGCCGACTCCCGCCATGACGATGGGGATCTTCGATGTCGCTCGCCTCGCTGCGCGTGTCGCTTCGGTGCCGAACGCGACGATGACATCTACTTTGCCCTTGACCAGCTCGCTGACCAGTTGATCGAGACGATCGCGGAAGCCACCAGCGTATCGGTGCTGGAAGTGGATGTTTTGGTTGTCGACCCACCCAAGCTCGCGCAGCCCCTCCCTCACCGCGATGCCCGAGCGCTCGGTCGAATCGATCCCGGCCGTGCCCAGAAAGAGGAGACCCACCTTCGATGGCCCGGCTTGCTGCGCCTCGCCGACGAGCGGCGCAAGAATGACGCTTACAGCGAGAATGACCGCGAGCCCGATCAGCCGCATGGACACCTCGGTGGAGGATGGCTGCCGGGGAGTCTAGCCGAAGGCCACTATGCGCACCAGCGCCCCGCCGGGACTGCACCGGGGCGGCGCGAGCGTTATCTCAGCGGGCGAGGCGCTGAGCGGCCGGTGGCGCAGTGCCTTGTTCGGCGATCCTATGGTTCACAAAAGCGCACTACTGTGGCCGCGCAGTCTGCGCGCTCACAGTCGTATTCTGAAACGCTGTCACAAACCACTTGCCCCGATCCTTGACGACAACACGCAAACTGAGCTCACGGTGTGGCGGGAGCTCGGCGCCCGCGGCATCCAGCATGCCGCTCATCTCGTGGTTCATGTGCACAAGCGCCACGTCTGAGCGAATGAACCGAACTCGGACATCGATGACGCGGATCGAGGCGTTCTTGAGGGCCGTGGCAAAGCGAGCGTGCCGCGCTCGAACTCGGTCGGCCACCCGCGACCTATGCTCTCCGACCGACACCTTTGAACAGCCGCTGATCCCAGCAATCCATTGCCTCGAGGAGATGCAGGCGCGCCTCAATGAGATTGGGTTCGACGCTGTGAACACAGTTGTAGAGGTGGTCGCTGATCAGTATGCGGCGCGACGTGCCGGGCGCCGGCGCCCACCAGCCGACGCTGAAGACGTGGCCGTCGAGATCGTCGAAGATCTCGGCGCCGACCTGGAGGACGTCGCCAAAGCATTTCGTCGTCTGTCTCATCCCAGGCGCTCCTCTTTAGTCTTCGCTTTCGTTATCGTCATCCTCCAAGTCGAGGAGTTGGGTTTCGTCCTTCCACCACAAAAGCGTGAGGACCAAGTCCCTGGTGATGCGTATTGAATCTTCCCGGATAGCGTACCGGCGCGCGTCACGATGCCCGAACCATGCGTCCGCAGAGACATCCGTAGGCCCCGGCGGGGTTGCCATGCCGCTCAAAACGTCGTGAGCCATCGTCAAGCGCGACACACGCTCATGTGGCCAAAGGACGCCGGGGACGTCGGGGCCGCGCCGGAACCACCGTCGGCGCTCGGCGTCGCTGCAGATGACCATCGCCGGGAACGACCCGAACTCTACAAGGCGAATGGCCGGCGCGGTCAGACTTGTCTGGAACGTTTCGGAGAGCTGACGCACAGTCGCGAACGTCATCTCGAGGTTCTTCGCCGTCGCCACGAACATAGGTTGCGGGAGCAGAAGTTCGGCCGAAAACTGATTCGCGCGCACCTCGGGGTTATCGTCCGCCCATTCGCGAGCAAGCATGTTCTCAGTGCACGAAAACGCGATCTTCCCCCGATCGCACATCCAATGCCCGAGCTCATGCCCTGCTGAAAAGCGCCGGCGTCCCAGAGGCGCCGCGCTATTTACGGTGATGATCGCTCGATCGCGGTAGCCCAAAATCCTCGCCTCGGAGCCCTCGAGCGGCTGATAAAGAATGGTCGCTCCACAATATTCGGCGATCGCCTCAATATGGATATCGCGCGGCTCACGAATGCCAAGCTCTCCTAGGATCGACTCCGGCGCTCTGTAGACGGAGGCCACATTACTGCTCGTCGCTCAAAGACCCCTCGAACTCAGCAAGAACTCCGAGGGCGCCCAACTGTTCAAGACAGTTTTGAATATCAGTGTCCGTCCACTCTTTGAAGTCTCTGTGCTGCAGCGTGACAAGCGCAGAGCGCAAATCGGGTTTCCGTGTCATCACGACGGCGAGAAGCTTGCGCCGGCTCTCCGGCGCCGTTGGCAAAGAGAAAGTCCGCCGGCGAATCGCGTCGACGCGCTTTTCGTATGCCTCTTGCGCCTCGCGGAGATGCCGTTGCTCATAAGCTTTCACAGCGTGACGCAGGACCGCCCGCACCCCCTCCGCCGCTGCCGCGGGGTCCTCGCCTCCCTCACGCATCTCGCTGATGATCTCTTCGTCAGTAGCCTCGACCACGGACTCGGCGAGTGCGTCCATGAGGGCGCGCAGTTCCGCTTCGTAATCTCTCGGCTTCTCAGGCATCGCTTGCTCCGGAGCCGGCAGCCGCCCGCATCCTTCTTCGGAGTCGCTTCATTGCGGTTTCGTACTCCGTCTGGGAGAGTTCCAGTTCGGCCCGAACCTTGCCCGGCGTCATCCCTTGACGCAGCCCGTCCAGGATAAGGGAGATCACGGGATCGTCGGCGAACGCATTCTCGATGGCCTCGACGCGCGTTCTGGCCTCGCTCTGACTTTCGTTCGCTTCGAGCTCCTCGTCCGGCCCGGGCTCTTCTGACGGCACGAGATCGAACGGGCGCAAGACCTCCCCGTCCTCGGTTGTTCGAAGCAGGTCGGACTCGAGTGTCGCCTCGTCGGCGGATTTGGATTGCCCTCGCCAGTGGCTCGAAATGCTCTGCATGGACGCCGACCAGATGGCCCACGAAATCGACCTTGTCCTTATTCCAGCGGCGCTTTCCTTCGAGCGTGGCATTCATGGCATCGGCGAGCAGTTCGGTCTCGGTCCGGCCCGCGGCCTTCCGGCCGAGGCCCCGCACCCGCCACCGGGCATAGTTGCGCAGGCGGAGGAGGGCCGCCGCGGTAAGGACCTCCATCGCCGTCGTGATCTCGGCCGGCGTCGCAGCGCTTTCCTCGGGCACCCGTCTCGACTGCTTCTCCAGCCTCGCCTCCCCGTGCGGCCGGCCCGCCGCTCGCTCTCAGTTATATATGCCCGATCCCGGGCCGTGCCGGACACGGGTGCCGAAATGTCCGGGACCCCCTGGAATCGGGCACTGCACAGGTGGGAGCGCAGCGGCCCGACGGCATGGAGCCCCGCTCCGGAGGATCAGGATGGAGACGCACCAGGCCGGAGCAGCAACGGCAGTCGCCAAGCACGTAGTGAACATCGTGGTGGAGGTGGACGGGAAGAACAAGCACATCCAATTCGACTCCTCGCCCGTCAGCGGCCGGGCGATCCGCGAGCGGGCCGGCGCGCCCCTCTCGGACGACCTCACCCGGCTCGTTCACGGCAAGCCGAGCGGGGGGAACATCGGCCTCGACGAGCTTGTGGAGATCAAGAATGGCGATCACTTCATCGCGCTGCCGACGGGCACGGTGAGCTAGACGATGAAGGCTGAGACGATCGAGAAGGCCATCACGGATCTCGTCTCCGTCTACGGCGGCGCGGTTCGGACGGCGCGTGAGGGATCCCGGACGCTCGCACGCTTGGCCGAGGTCGAATTGCCGCCGGGATGCCGGCCCGCGACAACACCGATGCTCCTTGTCCTTGACACTGCTGCGGAGAAGCCGGTCGCATTTCTACAGCCCGGGCAGCTGCTCTCGAACGGCTGCGCACCACGGAGCACCTCGACGCAGATCGTCGGGGGCGAATCCTGGATGCAATTCTCCTTCAACATCCCTTGGGCAGAGGAGGCCAGCATCATTAGGTTCATCGCCGCCGCGCGGCAGCGCTTCGCGCAGAATGACTGAGCTCGAGCTCCGCATCCCCTTGGGTGTTGGTGAAGCCCTCCGGGACATCGTCTTCCGCTCCGGCCGGCACGAATACGTCGCGATGGGTCTCACGAGCCACGCGCGGCTCGGCGACCGAGACACGTTGTTCCTCCGGTATCTCCTCGAGCTACCGGAGAGTGCTTATCGCTCCAACGCCGGCCACGGTGCCGTATGGAGCGGCAGCGCGATGATCCCGGCGATCACGAGGGCGATCGAAGAGACGCTCGGGATCGTGATCTTCCACGCACACGGGCACGGCGGACCGCCGCAACTTTCCGACGACGACCGCAGGAGCGCAGAGCGCCTCATCCCTATGTTCAGGGCCCGCGTCCCGGCGCGGCCCCACGGCTCCGTCGTGCTTTCCCGGAGCCACGCAGGCGGCATCGTCCTGATGCCAGGCGAATCCGCGTCCAGGACTGACCTCGCGGTTCGCTGGCTCGGCGCTTCGATCATGGATTGGCGAATCTCACTGCTCGATCGCTCGGGTCGCGCCCCGGGAGAGAATTTCGCCCGACAGCTCGCAGTTGTGAGAGACGACGGCCAACGCGCGCTCGGCCACGCACGGGTGGCGGTCGTCGGCTTGGGTGGCGGTGGCAGCCACGTCGTCCAGCAACTCGCTCATCTCGGCGTCGGTGAAATCATTGGGATCGACGCGGATCGCGTAGCGAGGACGAATCGCCCCCGCCTCATCGGCATGACGAGGCTGGACCTCTGGCTCCGCCGGAAGAAGACCATGATCATGCGCCGTATGGTGAGGAGGGTCGGGCTGAGCAGCCGGTGCAGGACGATCGAAGAGCGCGTGCCCGGGCCCGCCGCGGTAGAAGCGCTCAAGACAGTCGACGTCATCGTGGGCTGCCTCGACAACCTCCACGCCCGAGCGGATCTCCAAGAACTCTCCTCACGTTTTCTCATACCCTATATCGACGTCGGCGTGAATATCCGCGCGATCAAAGATCCCGAGCCCGATGGGCCGCGCGTCACGATCGGGGGGAACATATTGACGCTCATCCCGGGCGGATTCTGCATGTGGTGCTCGGGCTTCCTCTCAAGGGAGAAACTCCACTCGGAACTCAAGGGTCCCAACCGGAACTATTTCGAGAACCGTGATGGCGAGGCCCAAGTGGTAAGCCTGAACGGTGTGGTCGCAAGCCAGGCGGTCACGGAGGTTCTTCAGCTCCTTACCGGATTCGGCGGATCGGGACTGCGACGCCGCGACGTCGAGCTCGATGGCCAGTCCGGCCTTCAGCGCGGCTTCCGGAAGCTCAATGGCGTCCGTGGCACGCTAGATGATTGGGGCGCCGCCCGACGTTCCGACTGTTCCTTCTGCTCATCAATGGTCGGCGCGGGCGCTGTCAGCTGGTGCGGACCGGTTGAAAAGACCCAACCAATTTTTGGGTAAGGCCTGGGTAAACGAAAGGGGTTAGCTGCTGCTGCGTCCGCTAACCCCGTCGTTTTCGATGGTTGCGGGGGCTGGATTTGAGCCAGCGACCTTTGGGTTAAGAGCCATTACGATTAGGCACTAGCGCCGGAGCGCCATAGCCGATCAGCCAGACCCCGTTCCACCCACCCCTAAGGACGGCCACCTCGAACTGGTCTATGGCCAGGTCGGTCCCCCGTTCTGTCCTAAAGGTTTCAAAGGTCGTAGGCGAGCGGTGCACGACCGCAGTCCCTCTCGCGGATCGCAAAACGCTGACATAGCCAAGAAATGGCCAAGCGGAGCACCGTTGACCACCTGCTCAGGAAATTGAGTGCGATGTAAGTGCTTGAGAAGTGGCGGAGGGCGAGGGATTCGAACCCCCAAGGGCCTCGCGGCCCGGTGGATTTCAAGTCCACTGCCTTGCCAGTTGAGGCTAGCCCTCCGTGCCCTGAAGAACAGCTACTTACGATACATCATGTGCTTGCCCAGGCGGCGAACACGCGACGCGGTCTAGTTACGGGCTAGTTCTGGAGCACCTTGACGCACGAGACGCTCAACTGCCTCCTGAAGATGACTGGGCGCGAGATGCGAATAGCACCATACTCAGTGTTTTCCATCCGCCCAGCTCTTGTACGGTCCTGAGATCGACGCCTGCCATGACCAGACGGCTAGCGAACGTGTGTCTGTTTGAGTGCCACGTGTACCCGTCAAGCCGAGTTGCATCCTTCCCTGATGCCCGCAACGCGGCCTGAGCGCGACTCACGGCCTGCGTGAACGCCCGTGCGACAGTTCGGTAGGCTCCAGCGAAGATCGAAGCGTCCGGATCGTTGGGATGCTTCCGCCGAGTAGCGGCGTCTATCAACACCGACCGCACCACGGCGTTCATCGGTACCAACCGCGAGGCTCCATTCTTAGAGCGGCCTACGGTGGCGTGGCGGTGGGTCACACTTGGGGATGCCGAGCTGGAGCTGCTGCGTCTGGCCCGCCAACCGTAGCACACGCCACGCTCGTCAATCCCCTCATCGCCAACAGATGGCGACGGACTCATAGCTGAAGTAACCTTCATGTTCTGCTAGACTCTCGCCAGCTATCCTTAACTAACGAATCAGCAAGGGGCCTACAAGCGTTTGGAGAACCACGTATGAGGAAGATGCTCCTAGCGGCTCTTGGAGTGGTCCTTGTTGTAGCGGACATCGTGAGCGTGTCAGCCCAGGCGAGCGATCCCAGAGTTGGTACGTGGAAACTCAACGTGGCGAAGTCTACATGCAGTCCCGGTCCGCCACCCCAAAGTGGCACTCTGAAAATCGAGGCATCCGCTCAGGGGGAGAAAGTCAGCGCTGATGGAATCAACGCGGCGGGAACTCCCACGATGACGGGGTACACGGCTAATTTCGACGGCAAGGACTATCCACTTGCTGGGGTCCCGAACGCTGACACGGTTTCACTCAAGCGAATCGACACCCGGACTACGGAACGCACTGACAAGAAGGACGGTAAGGTAGTTCAGACCCTCACACGTGTCGTATCTCAGGACGGGAAGACGATGACCGTCACGGGAAAAGGCACGAACTCTCAGGGTCAGACCGTGAACAACGTCGCTGTCTGGGAAAAGCAATAGCCTAAACCACTGCAGTCAGCCGATTCGCCATCGACGCCGCTCTCTTCTCGGGGGGCGTCATGTCCAGAGGCACGGGCGCCCGCGGTGCTGCTCCACGCGGTGCTGGTGTGCGTCCCAACGTTCGGCTAGACTCCCGGCCAGCCGTGCAACCGAGGTGCCCATGCGGCCGATCGGGCTCGTCATTCTCACTGTCAGCCTCGCTCTTGCGCCGCTCGCCGCGGAGGCGCAGCAAGCCGGGAAGGTCTATCGCATTGGAATTCTCAGCGGCGGCTTGCCAAACAAAAACTCGACCCACATCGATGCGTTCCGACAGGGCCTACGCGACACGGGATGGCTCGAAGGGCGAGACTTCGTCATCGAGTGGCGATCCTCCGAGGGAAGGACAGATCTGCTCACTCCTCTGGCGGTGGAGCTGGTGGAACTCAAGGTCGATGTTATCGTGACGGCGGCATCGACTCCAGCAACCGTAGCAGCCAAGCGGGCAACGTCGACGATCCCCATCATCATGGTCGCCGTCGGATCTGCTCTCGATACAGGACTGGTCGCGAACCTCAGTCGCCCTGGCGGCAACGTCACGGGATCCACAACTCTCGGAGCGGAGGTCGCCTCCAAGCGTTTGCAGTTCGTGAAAGACCTTCTTCCTGGGGCCGCACGGATCGCGCTGCTCTGGAATCCTGACAACCCATCCAATGCTCGGCTGTACGCTGACCTGAGGCAGAGAGCGCAAGAAGCGCACCTGCAATTGCTCTCGGTCGAAGTGCGTGACGTCAAGGACTTCGACAGCGGCTTCCGGCTGCTGACGGAGCAACGCCCCGACGCCCTGCTCCTCACCGGCGATTCGATGCACCTGGTTCACATGCGGCGGGTGATCGAGTTTACGGCCAAGCAACGACTGCCGGCGATCTACAACACGAGGGAAAGTACGGTGGCAGGGGGGTTCATGTCGTACGACGCCAACCAGCCCGAGCTCTACAAGAGGGCCGCGATGTACGTCGACAAGATCCTCAAGGGTACCAAGCCGGGGGACCTACCAGTCGAGCAACCCACGAAATTCGACCTCGTGATCAACCTGAGGACGGCCAAAGCGTTGGGCCTAACAATCCCGCCGACATTGCTTCTCCAGGCGGACCAAGTGATCGAATAGCGCATGCTCGACGGACGCGGCCACCTCCTCCGGGCAGCCGTCGGATTCGCCACGTGCTCCATGCCCTCGTATAACCGCGCGCTCTGGGCGCTCCGGACTTGGCTCGACTCCTGGTCCGGTATCGGCCGCGTCGCGGTCGGCATGGCGCGCCAGGGCTACGACCTCCAGCTTACCCGGTACGACGAGAAGGGGTGGCGGGGCACTTTCTACACGACGGGGATGGAACACTCGCCCACGAGCGCCACGGGGACTGGGTGGGAGCGGACGCCGTGGCACGCGACGCAGCGCGCGGCGTGGGAGGCGCTGAATAAGAGGCAAAACCGATGACCTCAGCGCATGCCCCCCGTCAGCGTGGGCGGCAGATGGTGCAGTTGCAATCGCCGCTCTCGCCTGCCGACTGCGTGAGGCGGCTGGAAGCCTGGGACCAACGCCCTCAATCCGCTTTCGCGTTTCTCGCGGGTCGGATGCAAGACAACGGGACAATCGCATTCAGGCTGCGGGGCCGGCCGGGCTGGTGGGACTGGACCTCGCCGTTGTGGGCACCGTACTTCCACGGAACGCTGAAGAGTAATCCAGCGACCGCGCGGGGCACGATCATCGTAGGTTGGTTCGGGTTTGATCGCGGCCTGCTCGCGCTGCCGATCATTCTCGTCATCTGCGCGCTCGTCGGCACCAGCGCGTTACTGCTTCTCGGCGGACGGAGGCAGGGTATCGCGCTACTAGTCTTCACTTGCTTCGGGCTTGCGTTTTTCTGCGCCGACCTTTGCTTCACACGGTGGGTACGCCGCGACGAACCTCGACAGATGACGGCGTTTCTCAGCACGACGCTCCAAGCGGCGCCTGATTCAACGGTCGGCCAGGCCTCAGATACCCAACGAACGGAGCAAGACCGTTGATCTGGC
>WNEQ01001302.1_pt1 | contig 13309 bp, 11 predicted proteins | sample 5399971 | NCBI WGS metagenome assembly WNEQ01 (sample SAMN13153330, study PRJNA577476) | soil metagenome | isolation source: 20 cm grassland meadow soil 2 days after 1st rain plot 5 | place: USA:California | collected 2015-09-18
AACCCGATGCGCGCGTCGGCGCCGATCCCGGGCGTCAGTTTGGACCCGTCGTTGAACGGATTCCCCGGAGTGCGGGTCGACAGCTCCGCTTTGCCGATCGTGTAGGGCAAGACCTCGAGCCGCGGCGGCGGGGTGACTCGCTCGATCCCCACCAGGTCCACGAAGCGCGACACGAAGCCGCTGCCGTTCTTGGGCGTGTAGACGAGATAGTCCCGCTCGTTCTTGCGGGCGACGTCGCGCCGGAAGTTGATCCCCCACACGTACTGCGGCTTCTGGATGAAGCGCAGCTGGGAGTACGGGATGCGCAGCTCCGCCGTCCAGCCGAGCGAATCGCGGCTGACTTTCCCCTCCCACACCCCGTCCCACGAGTTGTCGTCCCACTCGTCGTTGTAAAGCGTACCGTCGGACAGCGTCCCCGCCGCGTTGATCGCGAAGTAGTAGCCGCTGCGTCGGTCGTGGTAGGGATCGATGTAGACCGTGAAGGCGTCCGAGTTGGTCTGCGCGTCGCGCCGCCCCAGCCGGGCGACGATCGAGTCGGGATGTGCGTCGAACAACCGCGCACCGATGTACAGCGCCGCGTCGTCGTAGGCGACGTATACGTAGGTGCTCTCGGTCGGCGCCATCCCTTCATTGGGATCCCGCTGCAGAAAGCCCGTCACGCGCTCGGCCCCCTCCCACATGAGGTCGTGCAGCACGCCACCAATCACGATAGGTCGGACCAGTCGGGTGGCGCGCACCTGCTGCGCGGCTACGGTGGGTGAATCGGCGGTGAGGGCGTGGCTCAGAACCGGTGGCCGAGCGGGCGGAGCTGCAAGCGTCGGCACGTAAGCCGCGGCGGAGCCGGCCAGCCAAAGGGCAGCCAGAGACATGGGCACCTCGAGACGGAGGTCGGTGCGACATCCCCGGCGACGGCGTCCGAGGCAGGCTGATAGCGCCAAGTATGACAGCGCTCGGTCCGAAAGGGTTGCAACGAACTTGTCAGAAGACGGTCAACGGCCGGCAAAGGGGGACGGGGGAAGGGCTAAAGCTTCACGAGCACGCCTCTTATCAGGGTGGCAAGCTGGCCGGCGACCTGCGTCCCGGCCGCCAGCACCTCCTCGTGTGACAGCGGGGCGGCGGAAAGTCCGGCCGCTGCGTTCGTGATGCTCGAGAAGCCCAGACAGCGCATCCCTCGTGCCCGCGCCACGATCACCTCGGGCACCGTGGACATCCCCACGGCGTTCGCGCCCAGACGCTCGAGCATGCGGATCTCGGCAGGCGTCTCGTAGGAGGGGCCCAGTAGCGCGGCGTACACCCCCTCATCGAGCTCGATCTTCTGCTGCAACGCTACCTCCCGGGCGAGCGCGCGCAGCTCACGGTCATACGGATCGCTCATATCGGGAAAGCGCTGCTCCCCCTCCTCCACCGCGCCCTCCAACGGGTTCCGGAACATCAGGTTGATGTGGTCTGCGATGAGCATGAGCGTGGGCGGGCGCAACGTGAGGCGGATCCCGCCAGCGGCGTTGGTGACGACGAGGGTGCGAATGCCGAGCCGGGCGAACACCCGCACCGGCAACGCCGCCAGCTGCGGCGTATGGCCTTCATAGAGATGAAAGCGGCCACTCTGAACGAGCACCTCCACACCCTCGAGCGTCCCGGCAACGAGCTCCCCCTTGTGGCCCGGCGCGCCGGGCTTCTGAAAGCCAGGGATGTCCGCGTAGGGGATGTGCGTGGCGCTGCGAACCCCTTCCGCCACGTCCCCCAACCCCGAGCCGAGCACGATCGCGACGCGGGGCGCAAGGGGCCCCAGCGTGCGGGAGACGGTCTCAGTCGCTGCGCGGAGAGTACTTCTCCCTTCTCCCTTCTCCCCGCTCATAGCAGGATTCCCGCCAGCGTCGCCGACAGGAAGTTGGCGAGCGTCCCCGCGATCATGGCGCGGAAGCCGAGCCGGGCGAGATCGTGCTTGCGGTCGGGGACCAGAGCGCCGATGCCCCCGATCTGAATCCCCACCGAGCTGATGTTGGCGAAGCCGCACAGGGCGAACGTCGCGATCGTGAACGAGACGGGGTCGAGCGCCGCCTTCATGGGGCCGAGCTGGGCGTAGGCAATGAACTCGTTCAGGACCATGCGCGTGCCCAGCAGGCTCCCGATGGTGCCGCTGTCGTGCCACGGCACCCCCATCACCCACGCGATGGGGCTGAAGACCCACCCGAGCACCGTCTGGATGTTCTCGGGGAACCACGCGACGTACCGGTGCACCCACCCGAACGCGCCGTTCGCGAGGGCAACCAGCGCGATGAACGACACCAGCATCGCGATCACGTTGAGCATCAGGTGCAGCCCGTCGGTGGTGCCGCGCGCGGCCGCGTCGACCACGTTCACGTCGGTGCGCGGGATCTCGACCCGCACGCCACCGAGCGTCTCCGGGGTGGCGGTCTCGGGCTCGAGGATCTTCGCCATCATGATGGTCCCGGGGGCGGTCATGATCACGGCCGTGAGCAGGTGGCGTGCCTCGATCCCGAAGGCGATGTAGGCCGCCATGATCGATCCCGACACGTGCGCCATGCCAGCCGTCATCACCGTCATCAGCTCCGATTGCGTCATCCCCGGGAGGAACGGCCGGATCGTGAGGGGAGCCTCCGTCTGGCCCATGAAGATCGAGGCGGCCACGTTCAGGCTCTCTGCCCCGCTCGCCCCCATCACCTTATTCATCACGATCGCAAACGCCTTCACCACGAGCTGCATCACGCCGAGATAATAGAGGATCGCGAACAGTGCAGACACGAAAATGATGGCGGGTAGCACCTGGAACGCGAAGATGATGCCCAGACTCGAGTGCTGCTTGCCGATCTCGCCGAAGACGAACTCGGACCCGACGTACGAGAAGCTCAAAATCGCCTTCACTGCGTCACCCAGCGCGCTGAACAGCTGCTGTCCGAATGGCACCCGCAGCACGAAGATGGCGAACGCGAGCTGAAGCCCGACGCCCCACGCCACCACCCGCCCGCTGATCGCCCCGCGGTTGCGCGACAAGGCCACCCCCAGTCCCAGGATGAAGGCGATCCCCAAGAGGCCTGTGAGCCGCTCGCCCAGGCCGCGCGGTTCTTGGGGGACAGCCGCTGCGACGGGCGGCATGGCTTGCGCGGTCGTGTCCGGCCGAGTGACCTGCTGACGCCCCGCCGCCTCGATGCTATTCCACGCGAAGCGCGGCAGCGTGAATACGAGCAGGGCGCACACGAAGGTGACGCCGCAGGCGAGCACCGTACGGTGGAGGGACATTAGAGAGCCTCCAGTTCGCTCTGGATCCGCGACACCAACGCGACCTTCTCGTATTCCGGAAGAAACGCGCTGTCGCACGCATTCAGCGTCACGCGCGCGAGCTCCTGTCGACCGAGCCCCAACACGCTCTGGGCGAGGAAATACTCGTTGGTCAGCGAGATGCCGTCGACCAGCCGCCCGTCGGTGTTGAGCGTGACGACCACCCCCCGGTCGAGGTACCGCTTGAACGGATGCTCTGCGATCGTGGTTACCGTGTGCGTGTGCAGGTTGCTGGTGAGACACATCTCGAGCGGGATGCCGCGCTCCACGACATAATCGAGCAGGGCGGGATCCTCACCCAGCCGGGTGCCATGGCCGATACGCTGCGCGCCGCACTGATGCAGCGCCTCGTGAATCGAATGCGGCCCGTCCCCTTCCCCGGCATGGCAGGTGCAGGCCATCCCGTGGGCCGCCGCGTACTCGAACGCCGGCGCGTGCTCCCGCGCGGGATGCCCCCGCTCGGGGCCCGCGAGATCGAACGCCACGACGCCCGCGCTCCGGTACTGCGCCGCCGCGCGCGCCAGCTCGAGTGACTCCGCCGGCGGCCGCGTGCGGATCGCGCACACAATCACACCCACCTTCGTGCCGGTCTCGGCCTCCGCGCGCCGGATCCCGGCGAGCGGCGCTTCGATCGCCTGGGTCAGGGTGAGCGCCGGACGGTGCAACAGCGGCGAGTAGCGCACCTCCACATAGCGCACGCCGTCCGCCGCGGCGTCGATCACGAACTCATAGGCGACGCGCTCGAGCGCCGCCGCGGTCTGCATGACGGACAGGGTGATCTCGTACTTGGTGAGATACTCCTCGAGGCTCTTGGCGTGCTTCACGTGGAGTGCCTCGGCGAGCCCCTCGGGCGTGTCTGCCGGCAGCCGGACGCCCTGGGCCCGCGCCAGCTCGAGCATCGTCTGGGGACGCAACGATCCGTCCAGGTGCACGTGCAGCTCGGCCTTGGGCCAGCGCCGCAGCAGCTCCTTGGAGAGGCGGGGCGGTCCCTGCCGCGCCGTCACGATCACCCGGAGGATCGCGCCGCCTTCGCCGATCGGGTCCGCGGCGTCGACCGGGCGCCCCACGCCGTCGGTCGCGTACGCCGCCCCACTCGCGAGCAGCCCCGCGAGCTCGCCGTCGAGCGCCGCCACCGCGTCGCGCACCGTGGCCCCCCGGGCCACCGTCACCGGCCGCTCGTTCACGAACACGCGCAGCGTCACCGGCCGGCTCCGGCACGGTGCACGCGCTCGTCGCCCGGGGCTTCGACCGGCGGCCGCAGCACCGCGAGGTACTGAATCAGCGCGTCCAGATCGACCAACCCCACGTCCGCGGCCGGCAGCCCCCGGAGCATCGTGTAGCCGCTCCCGCCCGCCGCGAGGAAGTCGCTCACCGCCACGGTGTAGGTGCGACCGTTGTCGAGCCCCTGTCCGTTCGTCAGCCTGACCTTGGTGACCCGATGCCCGACGCGCTCGCGCGGATCGTACCAGACCTCGAGCCCCGAGACGTGCGCGTCCGCGCGGTCGCCCGCCACCGCGTGCTCCAGCGCTTGCTGCAACACCTCGCCCCGGGCGAACAGCCGCACCAGCCGGTTCTGAAACGGCTGCACCGCATACAGATCGCCGTACGTCACGGTGCCCGCCGGCAGATCGGCGCGAATGCCGCCGTTGTTCACGATCGCCACGTCGGCTTTCGCGACGTTGCGCTGCGCATCGGCGATCAGTCGGCCGAGCCCGTATTCCTCGCCGACCCGGCGCAGCTCGATCTTGCTGTGGGCCACGGAGCGACTGGTGACGGCCTCGATAGCCCGCTGGTAAGGGCGCAGCGTGTCGGCGAGCGCGGCATCGGGCTGAACCTGGTCGGCGTAGGGGGTTTCGATGTGCGCGCGGACTTCGCCCCCCGTCCCGCGCACGCGCACGAAATCCACCACCGCGATGCCCGCGCCGCTCGAGCGCGCCTGAACGATCGGGATGCCGTTCACCACCGTGTTCACGAGCGAGTGCGTGTGCCCGCTCACGATGAGGTCCACGGACCCCGAGTCGAGCCCGCGCGCGATGTCCACGATCTCGCCGTGACAGGCGGGTGCCGGCACGGGGTCCTGGCCGGTGACGCCGTCGCAGAACGCCCCCTCGTGCGCCAGGACGATCACGAAGTCGGCGGCCGCCCGGGCCCGCGGCAGCACGCGGCGCACCGCCGCCGCGCCCTCGCCGAACACGAGCCCCCGCACGTTCCACGAGGCCGTGTTCGTCGGCGTGGCCCGCAGCGCGAGTCCGATCACGGCGACTTTCAGTCTGCCGCGCTGGATCAGGGTCCATGGCTCGGCCCACTCGGGCCGCGCTGCGCTGCTCGAATCGGTGATGTTGGCGGCGAGAAAGCGGTACTTCGCCCCCGCCATCCGGGCCCGCAGCGTGTCGACCGACCAGTCGAACTCATGGTTGCCGATGGCGGCCCCGTCGATGCCGAACGCATTCATCGCTGCGATGGCCGGGAGGCCGAAGCTGAAGTTCGAGAGGAGCGTCCCCTGCATTTCGTCGCCGCCGTCCAAGCGGACGGTGGTGCAGCCGCACGCCCGCGCGAGCGAGTCCAGCCACGGCTTCAGCGCCGCGGCGCCGCCGACCAGCTTGCCATTGGACCACCACGCGCGCGCTTCGAGGGCGCCGTGGAAGTCGTTGATCGCCAGCACCCGCAGCACGGTGCTATCTGGCTCGCTCACCGGCGGCGGCGCCGGCGCGACGACGACGTCGTGGGCGGTATCGGAAGCGGGGGATGGGGCGGGGACAACCGGATGCTGCGCCGCGATGAGCAGCGCGAGGAGCACGCGCATAGTGCGCTGTAAATTGCGGAGGCCAGACCGAATACGCTACCTTCTGCCACGCGATGCTCGCCGCTCTGCTGCTCGCTGCGCGGCTCACGGTGCCGCTCGACTCGACCGTCCTGCTCATCCGGGTGCTGGACGTGAGCGACGCGCGGGTCGGCGGCGATGCCATTCTCATCACCGACGCGGGCGCCGGTCGCGCCCGTCACGTGTTGATCGACGGCGGCGAGCACGGCGCGACGATCTTGGCGCGCCTCACGCGCCTCAACGTAGACACGCTCGCCGCGGTGATCCTCTCCCATCCCCACGCGGACCATTACGGTGGGCTCGGCGCGGTGGTGAGTCGCTTTCCCGTGCGCGCGTTCGTGTACGGCGGCACGCCGCGCACCGCCGTCACATACCGCGCCTTGCTGCGCGCCCTCGACAGCCTCCGCATCCCTGTGGTCACGGCCGACACGGGCGTCCGGCGGGTCACGCTCGTCACGGGCGACGACTCGGTCGAATTGCGCCTGCTGGCGCCTCCGCCCACATGCGGCGCGCTGCCGGGCGACGCGGGCGGCGACGCGGTGAACAACTGCTCGGTCGGCGTGCGACTCACACGCGGTGGCTTCGTGATGCTCTTCCCCGGCGACGCCGAGCAGGCGGAGCTGGGCTGGTGGATGCTGACGGAGCCGTCCCTGCTCCGGGCCGACGTGCTCAAGGGCGGCCACCACGGGTCGAGTAACGCAACCAGCGCCGAGCTGCTCGACGCGGTGCAACCGCGCGCCGTGATCATCAGTGCGAACGGCCGGCAGCATCCGTTCGCCTCAGTGCTCGCCCTCTTGGCGGCGCGCGGCATCCCGACCTATTGCACCGCGGACAACGGTACCGTGACGGTGCGGGTGCCGCGCAATGGCGCCTGGACGATCACGACGGAACGCGAGGGGAAGTGTCACGCCCGGGTGGTGCGGAATTGATGCACGTCCTTTAGGACAGTGCTGCGCCGAGCCCAGGCTTCAGCCTGGGATTAATCAACGGAGGTACCGTCGATGCCTGAATCGCACCGCTTCATCGTCGATCGTCACGAAGGCGACCTCGCTGTCGTGGAAGTCGACGGCGGGTCGACGCTCGATGTCCCGCGCTGGCTGCTGCCGCACGCCGCCCGCCCGGACGACGTGCTGCTCGTGAGCGTCGAGCAGGGGACTGATCGCACCGTGGTGACCATCGTGCGCGACGTCGCCGCGACGGAGCGCGCCCGTGCCGCCGCGCGGCAAGCCGTGGACCACCTCAAGCGCCGGGACCCCGGCGGAGACGTGATCTTGTGACGCCCGAGCCGGCGCCGTTGCGGTGGTCGTAGTCTCCATCCTCCAGACGTACGAGGAGACGGTGTGGCGAGCGCAGCCGGACATCCGGACGCGCACCGTCGACATGCATCTGCAGCGCCTGCGCTGTACGCTGGGCGCGCTCGCCCGCTGCATCGAGACCGTCCGAGGCTTGGGGTATCGCTTCCGGCGGGTGGAGCCGCAGGGCCACAGGCCGAGGTAGGCGACCTGCACGGCTGCCGTCCGGGTGCCAGGTAGCGGAGGCCCGCACGGCTCCGCTACCTGCTCTCGCCTCCTTGCGTTACAGTCCTGTGACACACGCGACGTCATATGGTGATTGCGCTTCAGCACGTTTCCCGCGGCAACAGAAGCCGCTCACTCCACCTCGTCTTGAGGAGATCCTCCGTGCACGCAAGACTGCCTCAAACGCTCTCGGCCGCCGCCGTCATGTGCGCGCTGGCCGCGGGCGGAGCTGCCGCCCAAGCTCCATCCCCCCCGCAGGTTTCGGTAGGCGCGCTGACTTACCTCCAATACGTCTATCAGCTCAAGGACACCGCAAACCACCTCAACAACTTCGAGGTCACGCGCGCCTACATCAACGTGAATGCGCGGCTCAGCAACGGGGTGACCGCTCGGATCACGCCGGACGTCTTTCGCACGTTGACCGGGTTGAGTTTCCGCCTCAAGTACGCCTTCGTAACGTACACGCCGACCGCCAGCCCGCTGACCTTCAAGTTGGGCCAGATGCACACCCCTTGGCTCGACTGGGAAGAGGCGGTCTGGGATTACCGGATGCAGGGCTCCATGGCGCTTGACCGCAATGGCTACCTGAGCGCGTCCGACCTCGGCGCGGGCGTGGACGGGAAATGGGGCCCGGACAAGGTGAACCTCCAGGTCACTGCGGTGAACGGGGAGGACTTCAAATCGAGCGCCGGCGACCAGCGCAAGGACGTGATGGGCCGCGTCTCCGTCCGGGTGCTCGACACGGACGACTCGAGCCGGGTCGGCGGCCTCCGCTTGACCGCGTACGGTCAGTACGGCAAGCCGACGAGTGGCGGCAAGCGCTATCGCTGGGTCGGCATGGTGTCGTACCGCTCAAAGCAAGTCACGCTTGCAGGCGAATACGCGTCCACCAAGGACACCGTCACCGCCACCCCGCTCGCGGAAACCAACGGGCGCGTGATCAGCGGCTTCGGGGTCTACCACGTCCCGCGGTCAAGAGTCGCCGTCCTCGCACGGGTGGACGTGGTGGATCCCAACACCAACGTCGCCGACGACCGGCAGACGCGCGTCATCGGGGGCGTCTCGTATCAGCTCAGCCCGAACCTGCGCCTCCTCGCGGACTGGGACTACGTGGACTACCAAGGCACGCCGACCGCCGCGCAAGAGGCGACCCGATCCCAAGCCTTGTTCCAAACTCAGTTCTCGTTCTAACTCCGATCTCACGAGGGCACCGACATGCTGAAGTCTCGATTTCTCGCCCTCAGCGCCGTGGCGCTGGCCGCAGCTCCCGCGACCGCCCAGGTGAAGCTCAACGGCGCGGGCGCCACGTTCCCGAACATCATTTATCAGGACTGGATGCTGACCTACAACAAGGCGCATCCCGACGTCCAGCTGAACTACCAGTCCATCGGCTCAGGCGGTGGGATCCGCCAGTTCTCCGACGGCACCGACGCCGACATTGTCGTGGTGCACCGCTCCGACGGCTTCGGCACGACTTCATCTGGACCGACTACCTGTCGAAGGTGACGGCATCCTCGACACCCTCGAGCTGGAGGTCGAGGAAACCGTGGTGGACCTGCTCGCCACCCTACAGCCCATGGCCCGGGACCCAAGGCTCCTGCTCGAGATGGCGCGGCAGGCCCGCGGGATGCTCTCCGGCGCCCTGGACGCGTTCGTCCGAGGGGACGCGGCGCTGGGCCGGGACATCTGCCGCCGCGACGACTCGGTCGACGCGCTCAACCGCTCGGTGTTCCGCACCTCCTCACTCATGATGGAGAATCCGCACATCATCGGCGCGGCGATGGAGCTGTTCCTCGTGAGCCGCAACCTCGAGCGCGTGGCAGACCTCGCCACCAACCTCGCCGAAGACGTGGTGTTCGTGGTGGAGGGAAAGACCATCAAGCATCACGCGGAAGGATAGCCGCCCCACTCCCGGCCCCCGCCTCCAGCCCCCCGCCGGCGGTCGAGGTACTCCCGGTTCGCGAACAGGTGAATCGCCAGCATCCCGACGACGAACCCGCCCACGTGAGCCCAGACGGCCACGCCTCCCTCGACGCGCGACACCGAGCCCACGGCGCCCATGAGGAGCTGGAGCAGAAACCAATAGCCCAGCATGACGTACGCCGGCAGCGCTACGGTCGTGACGAAGAACCCCAGCGTCACAAGCGTGTGCACGCGTACGCGCGGGTACAGCAGGATGTAGGCGCCCATCACGCCGCTGATTGCGCCCGAGGCGCCCACCATCGGCACCACCGAGTTCGGGCCGGCCAGCACCTGCGCCGCCGCGGCCGCCACGCCACACAGCAGGTAGAACACGACGAATCGGGCATGCCCCATCGAATCCTCGATGTTGTTCCCGAACACCCAGAGGAACCACATGTTGCCGAGCAGATGGAACCAGCCGCCGTGCATGAACATCGAGGTGAGCACCGTCCACCAATGCGGATCGGCGGTGAGCACGCAGCGCAGCTCGGGGCCGAGCGGCACGGACGTGCCGGCCGGCGCGGACCGCAGCACCTCTGCAGGGATGAGGCCAAGCTGGCAAACGGAGCGCGCCAGGGCCTCATCGCTGCCAGCCCCCTGGACGAACAGCCAGGCCACCACGTTGACAGCGATGATGCCTAGTGTAACGACCGGCGTAAGCTCGGCGTGGTTCTCGTCTTTGTAGGGAAACACGGGCGTAAAGATAGCCTTTCGCCTGCCTTTTTGGCATCTTTCGAAGGCACGCAGTTTGCCTGTGCGACGAGCGGCTGTGTGTAGGCATCACCCTCATGCTAAGGAGCGCTGGTCATGGCTGAGAAAATCATCGGGATCGACCTCGGGACCACCAACTCGGTGGTGGCGGTTATGGAGGGGGGCGATCCCGTCGTTATCCCCAACGCCGAAGGTGGGCGCCTCACGCCGTCCGTGGTCGGGTTCACGAAGGATGGCGAGCGACTCGTCGGCCAGGTAGCGAAGCGCCAGGCTGTGACCAACCCGCAGAATACCGTGTTCTCGATTAAGCGCTTCATGGGGCGGCGGATGAGCGAAGTGGTGGAGGAGACGAAGCGCGTCCCCTACAAGGTCGCGGAGGGGTCGAACGGTCTCGCCTCGGTCGAGATTCAGGGCAAGCGCTACACGCCCCCCGAGATCTCGGCGATGATCCTCCAGAAGATGAAGCAGACGGCGGAGGACTACCTCGGGCACAAGGTCGAGAAGGCGGTGATTACCGTCCCCGCCTATTTCAACGACTCGCAGCGCCAAGCCACCAAGGATGCCGGCAAGATCGCCGGGCTCGACGTCGTGCGCATCATCAACGAGCCGACGGCCTCGGCGCTGGCGTACGGCCTTGATAAGAAGAAGGAAGAGAAGGTCGCGGTCTACGACCTGGGCGGCGGCACGTACGACATCTCGGTCCTCGAGCTCGCCGAGGGCGTGTTCGAGGTGAAGTCGACCAATGGCGACACGCACCTGGGCGGCGACGATTTTGACGCGCGCATCATCGAGTGGCTGGTGGCCGAGTTCAAGCGCGACCAGGGGATCGACCTGTCCAAGGACCCGATGGCGTTGCAGCGGCTCAAGGAAGCCGCCGAGAAGGCCAAGATGGAGCTGTCCACGGTGATGCAGACGGAAATCAACCTCCCCTTCATCACGGCGGACCAGTCGGGGCCCAAGCACTTGAACATCACGCTGACGCGGGCGAAGCTCGAGCAGCTCGTCGACGACCTCGTGAAGCGGACCATTCCGCCGATGGAGCAGGCGCTTAAAGACGCCGGGCTCAAGCCATCGAACATCGATGAGGTCATTCTGGTCGGCGGCCAGACCCGGATGCCGAAGGTGCAGGAGGTCGTAAAGGGCTTCTTCGGCAAGGAGCCGCACAAGGGCGTGAACCCCGACGAGGTGGTGGCGATCGGGGCGGCGATCCAGGGTGGCGTGCTCGCGGGCGAAGTGAAGGACGTCCTCCTGCTCGACGTGACGCCGCTGTCCCTGGGTATTGAAACCCTGGGGGGGGTCACGACCGTTCTCATTCAGCGGAACACGACGATCCCGACCAAGAAGTCGGAGATCTTCTCGACCGCGGAAGACAACCAGACGACGGTCGAGATCCATGTGCTGCAGGGCGAGCGCCAGATGGCGCTCGACAACCGCACGATCGGCAAGTTCCAGCTGACCGGGATTCCGCCGGCCCCGCGGGGCGTGCCGCAGATCGAGGTGACGTTCGACATCGACGCAAACGGGATCTTGCACGTCTCCGCCAAAGACAAGGCGACGGGCAAGGAGCAGAAGATCCGGATTGAGGCCTCCTCCGGGCTCGGTGACAAAGACATCGATAAGATGGTCAAGGATGCAGAGGCGCACGCCGCCGAGGACAAGCGGCGGCGCGAGGAGATCGAGCGGCGTAACCGCCTCGACACGATGGTGTACGAGGTAGAGAAGAACTCGAAGGAATGGGTCGAGAAGCTCGACGCCTCGCTCAAGTCCCGGCTCGACAAGGCGGTCGAGGGGGCGAAGCAGGCCCTCCGCTCGGGGAACGCGGACGAGATCTCCCGGGCATTGGATGAGCTGCAGCAGGCGTACTCCGCTGCCGGCGCGTCGCTCTATGCCGCGCAACGCGGCGCCGGCGGCCCCGGCGGCCCCGGCGCGGAGCCGCCGCCCGGACCTGGTGCGGCGGAGCCCGCGGCCGAGAAGAAGGACAACGTCGTCGACGCCGACTACGAGATCGTGGATGACGACAAGAAGAAATAAACGACGGTACACCCTCTTACAGAAACGAGATTGACGATGGCGGTACGTACGCGGGACTGGCTCAAGTTCGGGGCCCTGGTGGCCCTTGCATTCGTGTTCGGGCTGGCGTTTGCGTCCACGCTCGGTGTGCCGAAGAAGGGCGGTGCGCCGGAATTCGTGCCTGCGGCCCAGGCGGCGGGAACGCAGTTCCAGATCCCCGCTGCCAAACCCGCCGCCGATATCGGCAACGCGTTCGTCGCCGTGGCGGAGCATGTCAAGCCCGCGGTCGTGTTCGTCAAGTCGCAGCACGTCGAACGCAGCCAGAGCCAGCGGCTGCCGCCCGGGTTCGAGGACTTCTTCCCGCAGCGGCGCCGCCCACAGGTGGAGCAGGGCTCGGGCTCGGGATTCATCGTCTCGCCCGACGGCTACATCCTCACCAATAACCACGTGGTCGCCGGCGCGGATCGGGTGACCGTGAAGCTGTACGACAAGCGCGAGTTCGCAGCCAAGGTCGTGGGCACCGACCCCAACACCGACGTCGCGGTGATCCGAATCGACGCCCGTAACCTGCCGACGGTCGGCTTCGGCAACTCCGACTCGACCCGGGTAGGCGAGTGGGCGCTCGCGGTCGGGAACCCGCTCGGCGAGAAGTTCACCTTCACGGTGACCGCCGGTATCATCAGCGCGAAGGGGCGGCTGCTCGACGGCCTGCGCACCAGTTACGGCATCCAGGACTTCATTCAGACCGACGCGGCGATCAACCCGGGCAACTCGGGCGGCCCGCTGGTCAATATCCAGGGCCAGGTGATCGGCATCAACTCGGCCATTGCGAGCGGGACCGGGTACTACGACGGCTACGGCTTCGCGATCCCGATCAACCTCGCCCGCACCGTGATGGACCAGCTCGTGAAGACGGGGCACGTCGAGCGCGCCGTCATGGGGATCCGGATCGACGACGCGCGCCAGGAGGACGCCGAGGCCGTCGGCCTGA
>WNEQ01001304.1_pt1 | contig 13305 bp, 15 predicted proteins | sample 5399971 | NCBI WGS metagenome assembly WNEQ01 (sample SAMN13153330, study PRJNA577476) | soil metagenome | isolation source: 20 cm grassland meadow soil 2 days after 1st rain plot 5 | place: USA:California | collected 2015-09-18
CTTCATCGCAGCATTCCTACTTCCAGTATTGATCTACTTAGTCGGAATCGCCTATCCATTAGGTCTCTGGCCCGTCACAAATGAAGATCCCACCAGCGCTATCCTAAACCATCATCACATCGGGACGCTCTTCTTGTTCGTGACTGTCGCAGGGTCCTTGTATCATGGAATATTCCGTTTCCAATCAACTCTTACAGAGGTTGGCCTAGCACGCGCGAAAAGGGCCCTGGAAGCGATCGGCTATCTCATAATTATCCTCGGGATCCTTGCCACTGCGATTTACCTACTCCAGTATAACCCGAGTTTTTTCAGTCTCCCATAATCATGTTCCGGTTCCGGCTCCGCTTGTTCTAATACAACCCGCCCCACAACACGGGCACGGGTGAGATACACGTGGAGCATGGCCATTCCCTGAAGGAGTTCAAAGCATACCGAGAGAAGATGAACGAAAAGATTCTAGAAAGAGGAAACCTTCAGATCAAACGCTTCTTCAACCTAGACACCCAAGCCTACAACGACGGCGCGCTTTCTCGGAAAACAAAAGAAATGATGGGGCTCGTCGCATCACTCGTCCTTCGATGCGACGACTGTGTCACCTACCATATCATCCAATGCGTTGAACAGAAAGTTTCAGACGTAGAGTTCTTCGAGGTCTTCAACGTCGGCTTGATAGTTGGTGGGTCAATAGTCATACCGCACCTACGGAGTGCAGTCGAGATTCTAGAAGGGTGCAGAAGGAAAGAAAAACAATCCTAACCTTGGTCATCAGCTACCTTGTACATCAGCCAGTTCTTGTCCTTGAAATTGATCAAACGATAGTCTCCCTTCAGCTTCCGCCCTTTCAAAAGAACATGGTACTTCCGCGGCTCCCTGACTTCTAAGATGTAGAATCCTTTGTCCCAGACCTCTACCTCGCCCGCGCCATACCCGCCTTCTGGAATAGTTCCCTCGAAACCATAATAGCTGAGAGGATGATCCTCAACTTGGACCGCGAGTCGTTTGATACCCGGTTCAATGGGTGGACCCTTAGGAACAGCCCAGCTCTTCAGGACACCGTCAAGTTCCAATCGAAAGTCCCAATGTAGTCGCCGGGCATGATGCTCCTGTACGAGAAAGCGATCTTTCCTCGCGGCCACCTTTGGCGAGCCGACGGTCGTTTTGTGGGATGAAGGGCTCTTGAGACGAATCCTACCGATGGACACGTTTCTATTGGTGCTCTTGCCCTATATGGGTAGGTCCTTCTGTGGCAATGTTTCCCGTTCTAACTTCGCAACGGTTAATATTATGCTACTAATGTAGTAGGTTTCAACATGTCGCACCAAAAGGCTCTGATCATCTGTATACTCACATTGTTTCTGATCGGCTCAACGCTTCCATCGTCAAATTTCTTGACCTTAATGGCCGTTCCGAAGGCTCACGCAGTATCTCATTCCATAAAACTGACAGGCACGGCTTATGCCGGTTGGAACGGAACCAACCCCGGCCCGGCAATAACGGTGACCAAAGGAGATAGTGTTTTCTTGACCCTGGTAAGTGGAGATAGTTCACCACACACGTTCGTCATTGATGTCCATAAGGACGGGGTCACTCCCAGCCCCAACTGTTCAGTGAACAAGTGTTCCTCCACATTTACAACGACGATAATTTACCCGTTCAGTGTCGATTTTGGTCCAGGGACGTACACGTATTACTGCTCGGTACATCTTAATTCGATGGTTGGGACTTTCATAGTTCCGGGGCCAGACTATGGGGTTTCATCCAGCCCATCCTCCCTCACGATCCTTCAGGGGGCGAATGCAAATTCGACCGTATCGATAACAAGTCTCAACAATTTCGCTGGCTCGGTTACCTTATCATCGTCACCATCATCGCCCGCCGGCCTCATTCCGAGCAGCTTTAGTGTGAATCCGGTTACAGTTCCAGCGGGCGGAACGGCAAAGTCAAACTTCACAGTCTCCGTACCCGCCGGTACTACCCCAGGCCCTTACAGCCTTACGGTAACCGGTTCAAACAGCACAACATCTCGTAATACTAGTGTGAGCGTTACCGTGATCGCTCCTGACTTCACCATTATCTCCAGCCCGTCATCGCTGAATATTCTTCAAGGTTCATCTGGCACGACCACCATTACTCTGACCAGTCTTAACGGGTTCTCTGGAACCGTTTCCTTGACTTCCATTCTTTCTTCTAGTGGGCCTCAGGTAACCTTCAGCCCTCCATCCGTGGCTGTGCCGTCGGGTGGTTCAATATCGTCAACCCTTACCGTGTCCGCAGTTCCTTCCGGGGCATATTCCACCTCTGTATCGCAGGGAAGCTACACGGTGACGGTTACAGGGACCAGCGGTTCATCGGTGCATTCGACAACGCTTTCCTTGACTGTAGGCTCATCTTCAGGCGTCGGAGGCCTCCCCAGCTCAGCCATCATAGGAGGAGGAATTGCCGCGGCGATTGCAGTAGTCGCGGGGATAGTCTACATCCTCCGGCGGAAAACTAGGACACAGACATAGCGGTCTCACTAACTCAGCCGTTTGAAATGGAGGAAGATCGCGACGGATAATGCGATCATCCCGATTATCATGCCGACAAAATAGCTGACCGGACCTGCTCCGGGAAATGCCAGCAACTCTGTGTTACTTAACGGTCCGAAGGAGGCGGCTCCGCAAATCAATGCGAAAGGCACGAATCTTGATTGACGCACAACGCCGAACAACCATTTTCCAATGCTCAACATCCCCAGCGCCAATCCTTCCGACAAGGCCATGTAGGATACGACGAAGGGAACGACTGCCCAGGGTCCGATCTGGACTGCAGACGCGACGAACGGGTTCAGTTCCCAATTTCCTTGCGACAGTCCAATTAGGGTGAGGTAGATGTCGGCGACGACCAGTTCGATTGGGATGACGAATATCCACCCATCATTTCTAGAGAACAGCCTAGAGAGCTCTTCGAGATCTATTGGAATGATCCAGAGTCCCAAGACTAAAGAGGCGATCCCTGTGCTGAGGACTAGGGTCAGTCCCGTTTGTGTCAGACTGATTTGTGCAGGATTTAGTACGGTGAACCAGCCGATGAGTGGACCGGCGAGGACCCAGTAGAGTCCCGATCCGACGAGTAACAGTCCAGTACCCGGGGGGATTTTCAACTTTTTTCTCTAACGGCATTTCGGGGTCGAATCAGTTGGCGGAGCTGTTGAGAAATCTTGATCTTCGGGGCGTCAGGGGTTATGCTGGGTTTGAAAAGTCGAAGTCCGATGGAGGATAGGATGGAGCTGATCAGGGTAACTAGGCCTGCTACTGGGTAGAGGATCTGTGCGGCTATCCCTAGACCGGTCCCTTCCTGGGCTACGATGAAAGAGAATTCTCCACGAGGCAGCATCGAGAGTCCTATGGTCGTGGCCTCGTCTTTTGCACCCGATAGCCTGGCACCTGTCCAGCAGCCGAGGAACTTCCCGAAGATGGCGACGGCCAAGACTGCTATGATTGGGAGTGTGACGGTGAGGAGAGCTCCGATATTGATGAGTGTTCCCATAGAGACAAAGAAAAGGACGACGAACAAGTCTTTGATGGGACTGACCTTTTCTTTGACGAACTGCGCCTGGCGGCCTCTGATCATCAAGCCCATGAGGAAGGCCCCTACCGCGGGTGAGAATCCAAGGTAGGACGAGAAAATGGCGAAGGCGAACCCGAACGACAAAGCGAGCAAGAAGGCCGTTTCCTTGTATTCCTGATCTCCTCGACTAATCCTATCAATGAGGTATGGAGCGATTCTCCAACCGAACACGAAAATGACCCCCACAAGAAACGCTCCCTTCAGGACCACAAAGGCAAGGTCAAGCGGAGGAACCTGGTTGCTAGCTGCTGCGAGACCCGGGAGCAGTAGAAGCATGAACACTGTAGCAAAATCCTCGATTACCGATGCGGTCACTACGGTGTGAGACTCTTTCGCTCGCAGACTCTTTGTTTCGAGCAAGATCTTGCTCATTATCGCCGTGCTGGTTGTAGCAACCACCGCTGCGGCGAAGATTGCTTCGATCTGCGTGAGGCCTACTGCTAGCCCAACAAGTGTCACTAGTACGAACGTGACCGTCAGTTCGACGATTGCAAGTATGAAACTATCTGGTCCAATCTTTTTGATCTCTAGCGGATCTAGCTCAAGTCCGACTGTGAAGAGGAGCAGTATGATTCCGAGTGAAGCTAGTAGGTTAATCGTGTTGAGGTTTTGGATGAGGCCGAGCCCGAAGGGTCCTATTATTATTCCAGCGACTAGTTGTCCAACTACGACGGGTTGCTTGATTTTTGAGAAGAGATAGCTGAAACCTAGAGCAGCGAAGACCGCAAGCCCTAGGTCAAATAGGAAAGTGAAATCAGCGGAAGCAGTCAATGGTTTTCCCGGAAATGATGTTGGTGCTCCTCTTCTCTTCAGTTCCAGTTTAACAGTTTGACCCTCGCGGTGTGGGCTTTGAGTTCAAGACCCTTAGCGGAGGTTTGGGGGGTTACAAGGCCTCTAAGTAAAAGTGATCGCTAGAATCGAATCAGGTCCTTGGATCCTACAATTCTGGTCGTCTCGATAACTGGGGTGGCAGTGACGGTAGGTCTAATCTACTACAGTTTCAGAACATTGTTTCTCTTCAAGCGAAATGTCGCAGCAAGGGCCTGGATCTACATTTCTCTCAGTGCAATATTCTCTAGTGTGGGGGTCGTGGCGTTTCTTGCTGAGTCCGTGGCACCTATTGGATTGCTACCGGTTGGGGGCGTGTTAGAGACTGTGGGTGCGTCATTTCTCTTCCTCGGGCTGAGGAAGAACTTCCTTTTCTGGGCAAGTAAAGACCACTTCGCCTGATCGCTTTCCCTTCCCATTCGCTCTTTTTGGTAATACAGCAGCTTTCACTAATATGCTGGAAATTTCTACCAAAAGGTAGATACCGCGAATATATACGGTCGTAGAGTTTTTTTCACATGAAAGGTAGGTGACGATTATATTCCAGAGACATAGCTGAAACTAAACAGAAGCAAAGTTGGGCGAGCAAACAGCTATGGTCTTTGTGGAGGAAATAAGGCCGCCAAAGAACGAGCGTGCCCTCATCGAGACGATCTTTCCAGTTTTGGATCGGTATCTTTCCGAGGAGAAAATTACAGAATTGGCAGAGATCGCCTCACAGAATACTGTGGACGGCTTCATTGCTCAGGATCAAATGGAGTTTGACCGCGCGGTCCTTCATTGGTCACAGGTGTTTCATGCAATTTTTCCCGAATTCGACAGCGAGCGAGTGATGAAGGCATCTGAGGCGTTCATCACCGCCTTGTTCGCGGAGAGTAAGTTGAAGGATGATAATGCGGATCCTTACACTAGGGTCCACGATGAGAAATGGGAATTCATACGCAACGAATTTTCCAAGATGTGCAGACTGCTCAACCTGCCAGCCTCCTTCGGAATAGAGACCACCAATGCATACAGATACCATGCAATCAAAGACGATGCGTATGTCAAACACCTCATCGAGCTACACCGGGTTCTTATGATGAGGCTGACGGGAACTGAGAGCGTCTACCGAGAGCTCGCGGGGCTCTATCTCACCGCTATTTCATTGCATGACCAACATAATCGGTATGGTGTGCTGAAAGGCAAGGAAATAATGAAAGCGTACTATACCATACTTTTCGAGGCGAGGAATGTAGGGCACAAGTCTAGCTACTGAGAGCATCGAATCAAGTCTTTCCTCTGAGACCCCTTGCGCAACTCTTTCAGATCAGTTCGACATTAAAAGTCTTCAAAGCTCGAAATCTTCTTCGCGTCGTGTGCCATGGAATTCAACAGAAAAAATTGCTGTCATTTTAGCTGAACTCACTGGTTCCACAGCTTGCAAACAAGCGGAACGAGCTTGTCAAGTTGCCGTAAGGCTCAGCTTCCTTCTGACTTCGGGTATACGGGCTCCTGGCCTGGATACTAGTTCGAGATCGAAGAGGTTCTCAAACATTGACACGGTTTTCGGGTCGTGTGCTGGGTAGTTTAGAAGAAAGACCCCCGTGATCCTGTCTGAGACCATTAGCTCAAGTCCTTGGCGAACGAATGAGTGCGCCCTTTCCGTTCCGAGGGTGAAGATTTGGTGGGAAATATTGTCGAAGATTATGGTGAAGGGGGTTGCGGAATAGGCTTCGATTGTTTTGTTCATCGAGTCGAGAATTAGCGAGCTGTCGAATGCGGGTATGAGGACAACGTTCTCGCTCTCGACTTTTGGATAAGACACTCTTGATGTTAGGACGAACATCTTCAACCCTAGCTCATCTTCCATGGCCGAATGAATTGGGCTGTCTTTTCTGGTGAATAGAATTACTCTCTCAAAATTGGAAGCAGCTTCTGTGGCCAAGGTTCTGAGTATCTTTTCATAGCCTGAGAGAGGGTCATATTCCAGTAGAATTTTCCGTCCGGCGATTTCATCGTGAGACAGTCCAACTGTGCGAGAGAATACGTTGGTCGACTCGGTTAGGTCGATGACAGGGACCTTTGATTTCAGAAGGTCAAGGGTTGCTTTCTCATTCTCGAAGGCGCGATTCGCAAAAGTCATCATTACTTGCACATAGTGGTCAGGAATGGCCCATCTGGGGTCTGCGATATGGTTGACGAATTTCTGATATGGACGCTTGGTACTATCGCCGTAGTCTATCACTATCCTTAGCCCATTCTTGCCCAAGGCTCTCGTCTCATTGGCTAGTTCCTGGCATTGCCCGATTGCTGCTTCCTCATCGAGAAGGTTTTCGCCTTGGTAGAGACTGTCAATAGATGGTAGTCGAAGGTCTCCCTTGGTCAGGTTATGCTTTACATCCACTCCGTTTCGTGAGAGCTCTTCTCGGGCAGTCGTCTCGTCATTAGAGTGGAAATACAAAACCCGGTTCTGTTGGTTGACTCCTTCATTGACAAATCTAGCTATTGGGGTAATTTTCGCCTCATCATTTCCATAGATTAGAATTATTTGGTCGCCTCGCATCACGGCCGGATTGGGACCCAGAGAGGGGACTAGTCCGAGGAATGCTTTCAGAAAAGTAGGTCTCTTGAAGGCAGTCACTGCAACAACAAGAAGAATCACGCCAACAAGATTCACTAGCCCTAGTAAGCTGTATCCAAAACTTGACAAGGCATATCCAAATAGTAGCATTATTGCGATCGTTGCGAAACATCTTGCGATAACTCTCAGCGCGCCTCTGACCTCGCGGTCCTTGAGTTGCGATCTAAGTCGAGATAGAACTACGAACGAGTAAAGAGTGAAGGCCGAAATCAAAGTTGCGGCGACGGTAAGCAGGAGAGGACTCAGACCAACCGTTTCAAAGTACGTATTGTCAAGGACATAGAACGCTTGTCGGCTGGGGCTCGGATCTATAGACGTCGGATCTGCAATGGTCATTATGATGAGAGTTACCATCGGAACTAGGTAGAGGAGGAAGGCAGTGTGTATTGGCTTCAGGGGATTGGAAAGCGCGGAGCGCAACGAGAATTTCTCAGGGTAGAAGTACAGCTTGGTAACCAATAGTCCCCATAACGTAGCTATGATCCCGGCAGAGGCGGAGAAGGCTTGAGTGGTGAGTCTGATTAGGTATGCCTCAGGGTAAAATATCAGGACTAGCTGTGAGATTGGAAATGCATTGAAGAAAGCGTAGATGGCTACGAAGTAGGCCTTGTAGGGTCGGAAATAGGATAGTGGTTCTCTTATGAGGAATAGAACCATCAGAGCGTCTACTATGATTGTTCCAATGTTTAGGGTAGCAGCTACGTAAGGTTCCGTTTTTTCCTGCCCTCTAGGCTTATCCTACGCCAGCATCTACGCTGGCTCAACACGCTCCTATTGCAGAAGGCTATGCGAGGGCCAAGCTGGGTTTAGACTCGTGTTACCCAAGTAGAACTAGAGCAGTGACTGCTACGCGACATCGGGGAGGCCGAGAGATTTCGCCGCTGCCTTCAGATCCCTCATCCTGCTCCGAATAGTTACCTCGGAGACGCCTGCGGCCTTTGCGAGGTCTCTCTGCATAACCATTGATCCTCGTATTCTTGCTGCCAGATCGAGTGCCGCAGCTGCCAAACCGTCCGGGTCCTTTCCGACGTTAACCCTCAGTCTGATGGCCTCTCGTAGAATCTTCCCTGCAAGCATCTCTGTTGGGGAGTCTGCTCCTGCTCGAGATGCGATTTTCGAGACTCGTTTCAATGGATCTTCAATTGCCATGGTGACATCCAGAGATCGGACCAGGGCTCGGTAGTAATGGGCGAGAAGCTTCCTGCTCATTCCTGAGGCTTTTGCGATTTCACTCAAAGAGCGAGGCACGTCGGTCAATCGACACGCCGCGTAGGTCGAAGCTGCAACCATTCCGTTTATCGGTCGGCCTCGGACGAGGCCTTTGTTGAGGGCTCTTCGGTACATCAATGCTGCTCGTTCCGTGACAACTTCTGGTAGGTTCAGTCGTCCGGCCAATCCTCGGAGTTGGCTCATTGCTCTGGACAGATTTCTAGCGGTTGATGATCCCGCAGATGCGCGGAGTTGTGTTCTTCGGAGCCGCCAGAGCTGTAGCCGCTCGTCGGCGCTGAGCGACCGGTTGGAAGCCTGCGCTCTGGAAATGATAGTGGAGAGGTTCTTGTCAAAAGCCGAAAATCTTCCTGGAGGTCCTGATTGGCTCTCAAGGAGTCCTTCCTCGGTTCGCCTGGGTACTGGTGCCGCGTACTGTTCAGTAGGATCTGATAGAACGAATCCACAGTTGGTGCATATGACTTCGCCAGTCTCAGCGTCTCGGACTAAGCTTGGGCTGCCACAGTTAGGGCAGACATAGTGTCCCACCTCGTCTCGGGGTCTGGTCTTCCTCCGGCTCATCACGGACCCTCCCGCGGGATACGTAGTCTGCGGGGTCCTGTCTGGGGTAAGCTGGTTATCCTTTTCCGGTGAGACCGTGGAAGTGCCCGCCAACTGTACCCATATAGGTGATGGGGGCCACAAATGAAGCTTGTTACTCTTTTCAAAAAGTCGATAAAAATGCCCCCAGAATATGCCCCCGGCAAGTGCAATATCGGAGCCCGGGGACGGGCCATACGACTAGCCACAGGACTGGGAATAATAGCCGTATTCGTCGGCTTTGGCGTTCTTGCCCTAGGGTCGGTTTCTCCCGTTTTCAGGCTCTTTCTGTTCATCCCGTTCTACGTCGGCTTGCTGGCTGCTTTGGAGGGAACGATGTCGTTCTGTGTTCTCCACGCCTCCAGGGGCACGTACGATCTACACGAACCTAGCGGGATGGCTTTTGGCAAGTCAACAACCAAAATGACGGTAAGGTCTGAGGAATGGAAGAAGCTGGACCGGCGCAAGGCCAGGGTAATGCATCTCGAAGCGGTCTTGGGAGCGCTGGTATTGGCTGGGCTACTCGCCCTTGCCTAGGTGGCCTCTTGTGACCTGAGGCTTCCTGTCAGAGTTTCTGGAGGAGAACCGAGTAAGGTCGAAGCTCGGCTCTCGATCAAGGACCAGCTCCGCCAACAATCTACCGATGAGAGGAGCAAACTTGAATCCGTGTCCCGAGAAACCGTAGCCGTAAACAATGTCGCTATCCTCAGGGTCTCGATCTACGACAAAATCAGAATTCGCTGTCATATCATAGAAACACACCTTGCTTTTTACAACCTCTCCATCTGCTAGGTCGGGGATGAATTTCCGGCACGCGGCCCTAGATTGTTCAATTTGCTCCGGGTCAACCAGTCTACTTGCGATTTCAGGGTCGACGGGGTCGATCAATTCTTTGTTAGAAATCTTGACTCCATCGATGCCTGCGGCCGGAAGGCCGTAGTGGTGATCTGTAAAGAAGACCGGGCAAGAAGTCGGCCTGAACTTCTCGATGTCCCCAGAGGGTCTTAGATAGACGACTTGTTGCCTTGTCGGAGTAATGCTGGTGAACCCATTTTTCAGGAAGCCGTTGGACCAAGGTCCGACTGCCACGACAAGTTTCTGAGCTCGGATTGTCTGTCCTTCCGATGTCTCTATTTCGAGGCCCGATCTGTCCCGAAACGCGGTCACCTGTTTTTCAAGAATCCTCGTTCCCTTTGCCCGGGCTTGGGACGCCATAGTCTCCAGGCTCTTCGATGCTAAGAGAACTCCTCCGTGCGGGTCGAAGAATCCCCTGCGGGCTCGGAACTGAGGGAAACGCTTCTTCAGCCCTTGTCCCTCGTAGAGCTTCGCGCCGAGCCCTAGCCCGGTCAGCGTTCTGAAGCTGGATTCATTGAACTCGTTAGCATGTTGGTCTTCTCCTTCCAGCATCAGAAGGCCCGTAGGGATCAATAATTCTTGGCGGGACTCTTTCTCGATCTCTCTCCAGAGTCCTAGACTCGCAATCGCCATCTTGGTGTAATACTTTTCATTTCCATACGCGTAGCGAAAGACTCGGTTGACATCGTTGGAACTGCAGTATTCATTGCCGAGACCGTATCGGTCGATCAAGATGATCTTCTTCTCAGCCATACGACTGATGGCATACGCAGTGGCGACCCCCATCACGCCTCCACCAACAATACAAACATCCGCTTCTAGATGCAAGACCTGCTCCTGAATCAACGCTTCTTGCGAGATATTACATCGTTCGAGAGTCTATCTCCGTGCGGATAAGATTTCGAGGTGCTATCATGCTTCTGAATCACTACCGTCGAGAAAAGAGGCCGAGTACGGCAGACGTTTTTTCTCCGCAATCCCAAACGGTTGGTCCCGCTATTTCTGTTGGACCGACTCGAATTCTGCGTGGTAGACTTGTTTTCCGGTAATGAGCAAGTCGAACCGAGAATGGAGTTTTTCCAGATGAGGATTCTTCGATACTGCGGAGTGGACATCTTTCATGTGGGAGGCGTCTTCGAAACGGGCTATCTCAACCCAAAGATCTTCGTCCTGGGACATACCAATGGCGGGTGGAAGGCTCATTGAGCCGAACTTTCCCTCCATTTCTTTTGGTTGGAGAAGTTCTTCCGAGAGTGCTCCTGAGTCTAGGAACAATTTCATTATCGGCCTCAAGGCCTGAGTGAAAGCCTCCGCTTTCCTCTTCGGGACTCTGTACAGGAAGACGGAGCAGTAGACCATCGGCGTGGGCATCCCTCAGGGGTTGATGGCTTATTTAGCCTCGACTCAGAGCACGGTGGCGAGCGGAATCCTTACTAGCCTCGATGGGTAAGGCCGCATTATGAGAAAGGGGCCCTCTAGTCGAGCCTCCGGGTTCTCAGAATCTGTAATTCGGGAGATGACTCGGCTCTGCCAGGCATACGGGGCGGTAAATCTTGCTCAAGGTTTTCCTGACTTCGATCCGCCGGTCAGCATCAAGCGAGCGGCTGCCACTGCCATCTCCAAAGGATACAACCAGTACTCCACCACTTACGGGACCATTGGTTTGAGGAAGGCGATCGCGCGCAAGATGAAAACATACAACCATATCGACTGTAATGTGGACGAGATCACTGTCACCTGTGGGACAACTGAGGGTATGATCGCTTCCCAGCTCGGGCTCCTAGATCCGGGAGAGGAGGTCGTGATTTTCGAGCCCTTCTACGAGAATTATGGCCCCGATGCGATTCTCTCGGGCGCAAAATGCCGATACGTCAGAATGCGGGAGCCAGACTTCAAGATCGAAGAAGAATCTCTCAAGCAGGCTTTCAATCGGAAGACCAAGGCGGTCATCATCAACACACCCCACAATCCCACGGGAAGGGTTCTGTCACGTCAAGAGCTGGGTCTGATCCGAGACCTATGCCAAGACTATGATTCCTACGCGATTACCGACGAGATCTACGAACACATCCTATACGATGGACACGAGCACGTGAGCATTGGAAGCCTCCCTGGAATGGAGGATCGAACAATCACGATCTCAGGGTTTTCCAAAACCTTCAGTGTGACAGGCTGGCGTGTAGGTTACGTCGTGGCATCCAAGCCCCTGACCTCCGCGATAAGAAAGGTTCACGACTTTCTCACCGTTTGCGCTCCAACACCCTTGCAAGAAGCGTGTACCGCCGCTCTTCAGCTGCCTGAATCATACTACGATCATCTGCGAGAAAACTATCGTAAAGGTAGAGAGATGTTGGTGGATTCGTTGAATGATGCGGGATTTAGAGTCTTCCAGCCAGAAGGGGCATACTATGTGTGGACTACGACTAATGACACGGGTTTCAAGGACGACCGAGACCTCGCTGTGCACCTGATCACCAAGATTGGGGTCGGTGGGGTTCCTGGGTCAAGCTTCTTCCACAACCCATCACACGGGAGGCTAAGGTTCAGGTTTTCCTTCTCAAAGAAGCCGGAGACAATTCGTCGAGCGATAAAGAGATTGGAAAAGTTCTCGTCCAAACACCCTGGGGCGCGTTCGAGTTATGCCAAGACAAGAAGACTCGCGGTAACAGCCGGCTTCTAGACCAAAAACTACGCTTTTATCCGTTCAAAGCCAAAAGGGGGACCAGAGCTATCTAGGAGACGAGTGGGACAAACATGGAAGATAGAAATTGATCAAGGGTCTTCACGCATTATTGTACACGCCCAGGCCCGAAGAGCTGCGTGCATTCATTCGCGACAAGCTCAGGTTCCCTTTCACGGATGTCGGCGAAGGCTGGCTGATCTTCGACATGCCGGAAGCCGATCTGGGCTGCCATCCATCCGATGGAGTGTCCCATTCAATTTCCTTCTATTGCGATGACATAAAGAAGACAATTGAAGAATTGAAGTCTCGTGGCGTCCACTTCACCACGGGCGTCAGCGATGAAAGCTTCGGGCTGGTGACCCACTTCCAAATGCCTGGAGATGTCGAGGTGCAATTGTACGAGCCAAAGTACCAGAAACGTGCTCGAAGCAAATCCCTCAATGCACGCACCCCACGGAGAAGAAAGACGAAGACTACTCGAAGGTAGCCAAAGATAGTCTGGTGGGCCGGGGGAGATTTGAACTCCCGACCCTACGGCCCCCACGTGAGGGTTTCCGCGTGTAAGGCGGACGTTCTATCCGGAGAGTCAATGCTCCTAACCAGGCTGAACTACCGGCCCAGACCGAAAACACGCAAACCACGTCCGAGTAGATTACGATTTAGGGGTTCTGTTAAGTCTTCATCAGATGGATTGTCGTTGTGGCTTATCGACTTAACTTGCCTCCATCAACTTTGAGGATTAGGGTCGCGTTCTCCGGTTCCCGTTCCTCTACCATTGCTTCACCTGGAGGCCCGCTGGGGCTGAACCTCAGCCCTCCCGCAGCCAGGTTCCTGGCCGCGTTCTCGTCCCTGTCTAGTATGGTTCCACATTGTGGACACCATAGTCTTCGTTGGGTGCTCT
>WNEQ01001317.1_pt1 | contig 13256 bp, 13 predicted proteins | sample 5399971 | NCBI WGS metagenome assembly WNEQ01 (sample SAMN13153330, study PRJNA577476) | soil metagenome | isolation source: 20 cm grassland meadow soil 2 days after 1st rain plot 5 | place: USA:California | collected 2015-09-18
AGGGGTGCAGCGTCGGCGCCCTCGGCGTGTGCGTCGGCGGCGACCGGACCAACGGCTACGAGCATGCCAAGCTGCAGCTGTTCCGCCCGCTCGACGACGTCAACCCCGATGAGAGGCTGCGCGACCTGGAGGAGTACATCGTCAGGACGTCCAACGCGCTCGGCATCGGCACGATGGGCTTCGGCGGCGGCGTGACCCTGATCGGCTGCAAGGTCGGGGCGATCAACCGGCTGCCCGCGTCGTTCTTCGTGTCGGTGGCGTACGACTGCTGGGCCTTCCGGCGTCTCGGGGTCGTCCTGGACGCCCGCACCGGGGCGATCAGGAGATGGCTCTACAAGGACACAGCACCCCCCGCACGGATGACGGCGCGGGAAGGGTTCGAGCGCACGGGCAACGAGATCCCGCTGCGGCCGCCCCTGAGCCGGGACGACGTCGCGAAGCTGAAGGTGGGGGACGTCGTCCTGATCAGCGGTCTCCTCTACACCGGACGCGACGCCGTGCATCATCACTTGATGAAGCAACCCCCGCCGGTCGATCTGCGCGATCAGATCCTGTACCACTGCGGCCCGGTCGTCCTGAAGGAGGGAAACGGCTGGCGCATGACGGCGGCCGGCCCGACCACAAGCATGAGAGAGGAGCCGTACGAGGCCGACGTCATCGGGCGCTATGGTCTGCGGGCCGTGATGGGGAAGGGCGGGATGGGGCCGAAGACACTGGCGGCCCTGAAGGAGCACGGCGCCGTGTACCTCAACGCCATCGGCGGCGCCGCCCAGTACTACGCCCGTTGCATCGAGAGGGTCGAGGGCGTCGATCTCCTCGACTTCGGTCTTCCCGAGGCGATGTGGCGCCTGCGCGTGAAGGAGTTCCCGGCGATCGTCACCATGGACGCGCACGGCCACTCCCTGCACGCCGACGTGCAGAACGCTTCCGGAGAAATCCTCAAGACGTTCGCGGAGCCGGTGTTCGCGGGAACCTAGGCCGGACGGCGGGACGCGATCAGCCGGTCCAGCTCGGCCGTCAGGCGGGTCAGGACCTCGTCGTAACGGAACGTCCCGATCGTTTCCGATTTGCGTTTGAGGTTCACGTGCGTCGGGGCGCACCACAGCCCGAGATCGGCGTCGTCCGTCTCGCCGGGGCCGTTCACCCGGCAGCCCATGACGGCGATGGTGATGGAGTGGTCCCGGGCGTAGGCGGTGACGTCCCGCACTTTCTCCGCCAGCTCGACGAACGCCTCGTTCTCGACGCGCGAGCAGGACGGGCAGGAGATGATGTTCAGCCTCTTGCCCAGGTTCTCCGGGACCGACCGGAAGCGGCCGCGGGCGATGTCATCCAGGATCTGCCGGCCGGCGGCGATCTCATCTCCCTTGCGATCGTTCGGCAGCGTGAGCGACACGCGGATGGTGTCGCCGATGCCGCGCGAGATGAGCTGCTCGAAGGCGACGCGCGTCTTGATGACACCGTCCGGAGGCAGCCCAGCCTCGGTGACCCCGAGGTGCAGCGGCACATCCTGGCGCTCGGAGGCGAAGCGGCGGTTGGCGTCGATGACCTTCATGGGGTCGGAGTCCTTCAGCGACACGCAATAGCGGAGAAAGCCCAGGCCGTCGAGGAGGGCGCAGTGCTCGAGGGCCGACGTGACCATCTCGGCCACCGAATCGCCGCCGAACCGGCCGGCCTTGTCGGGGTCGATCGACCCGCAGTTCACGCCGACCCGCAGAGCGCAGTCGTGCTTCGCGGCCACCCCGGCGAGGAAAGCGACCTTGTCCCTTAAAGGCTTCGTCCTTTCGTGGTGGTGCAGGTGGCCCGGGTTGTAGCGGATCTTGTCGACGTAGGGCGCGACCTCCGCCGCCAGACGGTAGTTCTCCTGGAGGTCGATCGACAGGTTGGCCCGGGTGCGGGCCCGGATCGCGGGGAGGGCCTGGACGTCGCGCGCGCCGTCCACGGCGATCCGGACGATGTCGGCCCCCGCCCGCTCCAGGTCGAGGACCTGCCGCACCGTCGCCTCGACGTCCGAGGTCTTCGTGGCGCACATGCTCTGGACGGCGATCGGGTGACCGCCGCCGATGGTCGTCCGGCCGATGCGCACGGCGCGGGTCGGGTTGCGGGCAGGGAGGGCGGCATCGGGCATGTCGCGACGATCATAACACCTCGAAGCGGCGGCCGGCGCCGGCCCGCACGCGCCCGGCGCGCAGCTCCGCCAGGGGGTAGAAGGTGTCGCGCCAGCGCACGCCGCCCCGGGCGATCGTACGGAGGGCGGAGTTCCAGGCCGCACCGAGCAGCAGAAGCACGGCCGCCGGATAGAGCAGCGACAGCCGGAGGGCGCTCCCGCCGTAGCGCTGCGCCTGCAGGCGGCTCCCCGAGCCGACGAAGAAGGCCTGGAGAGCGAAAGGAAGCCAGGCTGCGGCGATCAGGGCGGGCTGGCCGGTCCGGACGCCGAGGACCGCGCCCAGGACACCCGCCGCCAGAGGGCCGAAGACGAGGACCAGGGCGAGCGCGGTGAATCCCACAAGCTCGAGCACGGAATAGTCGAATCCTGTGAACAGGTTCTTCTCCAGCCCGCGCGCCACGTTCAGGGCGCCGCGGTGCCACGGGCAGCGGACGAGCCCGACGCCGTCGAACAGGCGCTGGCGCGCGCCGCTCTCCTTCAGCAGCCGGCCCAGCTTGTAGTCGTCCGCGGGATCCATCTTCAGAAGCGCGTGTCCCCCGATGCGGTCGTAGGCGGACCGCCGCACCATGTTGAAGGCGCCGATGCCGGCGCCGCCACGCCTTCGATCGCGGTCCATCTCGTAGACGCGCGCCGCCAGGAGGTACATCTGGGCGAAGACCGAGATGAGCGCCTGCTGCAAGGGGGAGACCGGGCGCTGGTCGGGAACGACCGCCACGTGGTCGAGCCGGCGTGTCTCCGCCAGCGTGACGGCGCGCGCCAGGAGGTCCTCCGACACGAGCTCCACGTCCCCGTCCAGGAACAGAATCCATTTCCCCCGCGCCCGCGCCGCGCCCCGGTGGCAGGCGTGGCACTTGCCCAGCCAGCCGCGGGGAAGATCGCGGTTGTGAATCACGACGAGACGCGCGTCACGGGTTTCCGCCTGCAATCGGTCGAGAATCTCCGCCGTGCCGTCGGTCGAGCGATCGTCGACGACGATCACTTCGAGGCCGGCGTAGCGCTGCGCCAGGAGACGGCTGACGGTCGTCTCGATCGCCTCCGCCTCATCGCGCGCCGTCACCACGGCCGACAGCGAGGGGAGGGGACCGTGGGCCGAAGCGCCCGCTCGGGCGAGACCGCCATCGAGTCCCGCCGCCTCGCGGAGCAGCGCGATACGGCGCACCGCCCGGCCGAGCAGGGAGCCGAACAGCAACCACGCCGTGAACAATGTCGCGGACAGCAATGCCACCACCGAAACGTCCGACACGCTCTATTCTCCCGGCGGTGCAGGATACTTGACGGCGGGCGAATTACAGCGTTAACTATAACCGGCTCTCGCCATCCCGGCGGGTGTTCCGGACCTTCGAATCGACCGCTTCGCCCTGGAGGCCTCCATGCAGAGACTCGTTCTCGGTGTTGCCGCCGTCCTGTTCTCGACCGCCGTCGTGGTCGCTGGCGCGCCCGCGCCCGCGGGCGGCGGGACCTCGCCCGCCTGGAACATGAACGCCACGATCATCGAGGCCTGCTCCTGCCCGATGTTCTGCCAGTGCTACTTCAACACCTCTCCCTCCGGAGAGCACGGGGCGCATGGTGAAGGAGGACACTACTGCAGGTTCAACAACGCCTTCAAGGTCAACCGGGGAAGCTTCGGGGACGTGAAGCTGGATGGCGCCAAGTTCTGGGTGGCCGGAGACCTGGGCGGCGACTTCTCGCACGGGCTGATGGACTGGGCCATCGTCACCTTCGACCGCGCGACCTCCAAGGAGCAGCGCGACGCCATCGCCACGATCGTCGGATCGGTTTATCCCGTGAAGTGGAACTCGCTGACCACCGCCGAAGGGGACATGTCCTGGACGGCGGGCAAGGACGAGGCGCGCGCCCTCCTGGACGGGGGGAAGACGGCGGAGGTGTCGCTGAAGCGCTTCGCCGGCATGACCGATGAGCCGATCGTGATCAAGAACCTCAAGTACTGGGGCGCGCCGCGCAACGACGGCTTCGTCCTGATGCCGAACACCGTCGAGGCCTTCAGGGCCGGCAGCAAGCCGTTCGAGTACAAAGGCACCAACGGCTTCATGATCACCATCGACACCGCCTCCAAGGACGCGGGGCCGGCGCCGAAGAAGGCCGGGAAGTAATCAGGCCGGGGGCGGAGCGCCCATCACCGCCGATCGGGCGATGTCCTCCTGCCTTATCTTCGCGACGTCGAAGGCGCCGAGCGCGGCGATGAGCCTGTCCATCGTCTGATCGAAGCCGGGCAGCGTCTTGCGCGCGCGGCCGAGGGGATTGCAGCGCGCCAGGACGAAGTTCTTCACGAACGGGTGGTTGATCCCCCGCCGCTTCAGTTTGTCGACGATCCCCTTGAGGAGGCCGTCCGCCTCCTCGAGGCGGGAGGCGCGCTCCTTGCGCGTCTCGTGCGCTGCGCGCAGGGATGATTTCAGGAAGCGATCGACGCGCCTGAGGATTGGCGAGAACGCGCCGCCCGCGAAGCGCGGGTACTTTTCGTAGAGAAGGCCGAGCGTCACGAAGTAGGCCTCCTCGAACTGGAAGCTGAACGACTCTTCGTCGCGCTTCTCCCCCCTCTCGATGAGCCCGCGGTACATGCGGATCACCTCGAGCGACTTCTCCTTGAGGTTGTGCGCCTTCTCCGTATTGAGCGCCAGGATCTGAAAGGCGACGTCCACATCCGGAACGACGATGGCCGGCACGAACTCCGCCTTCAGTTTTTCGAGGACGTGCCTGCGGTGATTGCCGTTGGGCGTCCAGTACAGGCCGTCCGCCCGGACGGCGACGACCGGGTCGATGAAACGGTCGATCTTCTTGACCACCTTGAGCAGCCTTTCGGCGTGCGCCTTGGAGAGGTCGCGCTGGTAGGGGGTCGCCTGCACCTTCTCACGGGGCAGGAGCGCGAAGATCTGCCAGTGGCCGCCGACCGGGTCGCGGTAGACGGCCAGGGCGCTGCCGCCGTCCTGGTCGATCAGTTCGGCGAGACGGATGACCTCGGCCGGTGGCTCCTTGTCTTCCGGGTGCACGGCGAACCCGAGACGCGCCATGAGCTCTTCTTCTCCCGGGCGGCCCGCGCCGGCCCAACCGACCCTTCGACACCTTACCGCGAAGGTCGGCCCGCGGGCAAGTGAGGCGGGACGGCGCTAGAATGATCCGGAGGGAGGCGACGATGACCCTGAGCACGCGGCTGCGCGAGCGCGCGGAGCCGATCTGGGAGCGCGAGTTCGCGCATCCCTTCGTCCAGAAGCTCGGCGACGGTACGCTGGACGAAGAGCGGTTCAAGGTCTGGCTGCGTCAGGACTACCTGTTCCTGATCGAGTACGGACGGGTGCTCGGCCTGGCGGCGGCACGCGCCGAAGATCTGGAGACGATGGGGCGCTTCGCCGATCTCCTGCAATCGACGCTGCGGGAGGAGATGGACCTGCACCGCCGCTACGCCGCCAGGTTCGGCATCACGCCCGAGGATCTCGAGGCGGCCACACCCGCGCCGGCGACCCGGGCCTATACCGATTTCCTGGTTCGGGTGGCCTACGAGGGGCCGCTGGCGGCCGTGGTGGCGGCGCTTCTGCCGTGCGCCTGGGGCTACGCGGAGATCGCCTCGAGGCTGGCCGCGCGCGACACGCCGCCCGCCGACGAGCGTTACAGGGACTGGATCAAGACGTACACTTCGCCCGAGTTCGTGGCCTACGCCGGCTGGCTGCGCGACGTGCTGGACCACCTCTCCGACGCGCTGTCGGGAGCGGACCAGAAGCGGCTGACCGAGATCTTCCTGGCCTCGAGCGAGTACGAGGTCCGCTTCTGGGACATGGCCTATAAGATGGAGGAGGGACACGATCCATGAGAAAGATTCCAGGCGTTCTGGGAGCCGCCGCGTTCACCCTGGCGCTCTCTGTCCCGACGGCGGGGGCGGGAGGGCACGACCGGTTCCCCGGATTCGTGTACACCTCCCCGGAGGCCATCAAGGACGCGCAGGAAGTTCTGGTCGCGCTGAAGTATCTCAAGCCGGCGGGCTACAAGGAAGGGGACTGGGACGAGAAGACGCAGGAGGCCACGCGCGACTTCCAGCGCGACCACTTCCTGAGGCCCGACGGGCGCCTCGACAGGGACACGATGGCCCTCCTCATGAGCCACAAGCCGCGGCCCAAGGACGAGCGGCGCTGACTATTGCTGTGCCCCCTGCGGCCACTGGTAAAACGAGTTGTTGGTGAAGATGATGTCGCAGTTGAAGTCGGCCGTCGGGCCGCCCGGGTTGGTGCCGGAGGCGCCGTCGGCGCCGTAGCTCGTGATCGTGTAGACGGTGCCCTGGGCGTTGGTGTCGATGTGCCAGGAGTTATTCCAGCCGTCCGCCGGGGGGACCGTCTGCAGATACCGGGACACGTAGCCGCTCAGGATCTGGGAATTGGCGTTGGTGAGACCCTTCGGGTAGGTGTTGTTCTCCACGGCGTAGGACTCCAGGGCGTTTCCGATCGCCTTCATGTCGGCCAGGGTGCGCGCCTGCTTCGCCTTGTTCATCGCCCGCATGAGGTTGGGAAGGGCGATGGAGGCCAGAAGACCGATGATCGCCACGACGATCAGGAGCTCGATGAGAGTGAAGCCCGCGGGCTTCCGCCGGGCGCGGCGTTCTCTGCTCCTGTTCAGCAGGCGCAATCGTTCCATGCCGAGCACACCTCCGGAAAAAGTCGCCTAGTCTAGCACGCGCCGCTTCCCGATGATCGGCGCGCTGGCGTTAATACGCACCGCGGGCCCATGGTGTCTAGAGGCCTCCGGGCCGCCCGTTCAGGCCTGGCCCGGCTGTTCCAGGAGGAGGGCCGGATCGGCGTTCCCCCCGCTCAGGACCACCGCCGTCGGCACCTCGAACGTCCGCGCCGACCCGGACAGAAGGGCCGCGACCCCCACGGCGCCGCTCCACTCCACCAGCAAGTGCTCGGTCGTGAGGAGGAACGCGGCGGCCTCGCGGATCGCCTCGTCCGGGACGGTCACGACGTCCGACACGAAGGCGCGGCAGACGGCGAAGGTCAGATCGCCGGGTCGTGAGGGAAGCAGGCCGTCGGCGATGGAACGGGCGGCGGGCAGGGTCGCCGGCGCCCCGGCTCGCAGCGACGCCGACATCTTGGCCGCCCCCTCAGGCTCCACCCCGATCACCCGGATCCCGGCGCGGTGGTAGGCGCAGGCGAGGGCGACGCCGGACACGAGGCCACCGCCGCCGACCGGCACCAGGACCGTGCCGGCGTCCGGCATCTGCTCCAGGATCTCCACGCCGCAGGTCGACTGCCCGGCGATGATCCAGGGGTGGTCGAAGGGCGGCACCATGGTCAGCCCGCGCTCCCTCTGAAGTTCTTCGGCGCGCTCCTTGCGCTCGATGGACGTCGTGCCGGCCCGGTGCACCTCGGCCCCCAGCGAGCGCACGCGCTCGAGCTTCAGGACGGGCGCGGTCTCCGGCATCACCACGACCGCCTTCACGCCCGCGCGGCGGGCGGCCAGCGCCACGGCGATCCCGTGGTTGCCGGAGGAGTAGGTCAGAACGCCCCGCTCCCGGTCCGCCGCCGAAAGACGCGCGATGAAGTTGGTCGCACCGCGCATCTTGAAGGCGCCCCCCACCTGAAGACTCTCGCACTTGAGCGCCACCTTGTGGCCGAAACGCTCGGACAGGTTTTCGGAGACGAGGAGGGGCGTGACGCGGGCGTTCTTCGCCACCCGCGGCCGCGCCTCGCGCAGATCCGAGGGTCCCAGCCCCTCCTTTTCGAGGTCGATCCCGTCCGTCACACGCGCACCTCCGTCCGTGCAGGGTGAGTCCGTATCTTCCCCCACCGGCGCCCGCTGCGGCAATTACAATCTTTTACAGACGGCCCGTTACGCCGGATGTTAATCTGCGTGCCATGGCCGCGTTTACATTGACGATCAACGGGCGGAAACACCGCGTCGAGGCGGACCCCGAGATGCCCTTGCTCTGGGTCCTGCGCGATCTCCTCGACATGACCGGCACGAAGTACGGATGCGGCGTCGGCGAGTGCGGGGCCTGCACGGTCCATGAGAACCAGGTGGCCGTGCGTTCCTGCCAGATCCCCGTCGCTCAGGCCGCGGGCAAGTCGTATACGACCATCGAGGGGCTCTCCGCCCACGGCGACCACCCCTGTCAGAAGGCCTGGATCGAAGAGGACGTGGCCCAGTGCGGCTATTGCCAGGCAGGAATGATCATGACGGCCGCCGCGCTGATCCGCGACAAGCCCGACCCGACCGACGCCGACATCGATTCCGCCATGTCGGATTCCGTGTGCCGGTGCGGCACCTACCAGCGGGTGCGCCGGGCCATCCACCGGGCCGCCCGCGACGGGAAGAGGACATGAGAGTCTCCCGCCGGGCCTTCCTTCAATCGAGCGGCGCCGCGGGGGCGGGCCTGGTGGTCGGGTTCCAGCTGCCCGCTCTGTTGACGGCCGCGGAGACCGCGCCGGCGACGTTCCAGCCGAACGCCTACATCGAGATCGTCCCTGACGGCGCGATCAAGCTCTGGGTCACGCGCTCTGAGATGGGCCAGGGTGTGCGCACTTCGCTTCCGGCCGTGCTCGCCGAGGAGCTGGAGGTGGATTTGAGCAGCGTCAGGCTCGAGCAGGCCATGCCGGGCGCGCGTTTCAAGGGGATTCGGCTGCGTACGAGCGGCAGCGGCAGCAGCTCCGGAACCTTCCGCGCGCTGCGGGTGGCGGGAGCGACCGCGCGCGAGATGCTCATCGCCGCCGCCGCGCAGACCTGGGGCGTCGATCGCTCCACCTGCCGCGCCGAGCTCGGATCGGTGGTCCATGCTCCCTCGGGCCGCAGGCTCGGCTATGGCGGGCTGGCCGGGAAAGCTGGCCGGCGGCCCGTGCCGGGCGATCCGCCGTTGAAGGACGCGAAGAACTTCCGCTTGATCGGCACGCGTGTCAGGCGAACCGACGGTCCGGCGATCGTGCGGGGCCGGGCGGGCTACGGCATCGACGTCCGCGTGCCCGGCATGCTCGTCGCCGTGATGGAGCGGTGCCCGACCTTGGGAGGCAAGGTCTTGAGTTACGACGGGAACGGGGCGCTCAAGATCCCCGGCGTGCGACACGTGGTCCCGATCAAGAGCGGCATCTCGACCGGGGTGGCCGTGGTCGCAGACAACACGTGGGCCGCCATGAAGGGTCGCGAGGCGCTCACCGTGCGGTGGGATCCCGGACCGAATCGCGACTTCGATTCGGACCGCTTCATCCGCACGATGGAAGACGCCTTCGCGAAAGAAGGCTACCCGATCCGCCGTGAAGGCGACGCGGTCGGTGCGTTCGGCGCCGCGGCCAGGAAGCTGGAGGCGGTCTACGAGTATCCCTTCCAGGTGCACGCGCCGCTCGAGACGATGAACTGCACCGCCGACATGCGCAAGGATTCCTGCGAGGTCTGGGCACCGACCCAGACGCCCGAAACCGCCTACAACGACATCATCAAGAACTACGGCTTGCCCCCGGAAGCGGTGAAGGTCCACACGACCCTCTTGGGCGGCGGCTTCGGGCGCCGGCTCTTCGTCGATTACGTGCATGAAGCGGTCGAGCTGTCCAAGGCCATCGGCAAGCCGGTCCAGCTCCTCTGGACGCGCCCGGACGACATGCGGCACGGCTTCTTCCACCCGGCCTCCGTCGATCAACTGCGCGCGGGCCTCACAGGCGATGGACGGCCGACGGCCTGGCTGCACAAGGCCGTCGGCTCGGATCTGTCGATGTTCGGACTTCCGAGCGAGGAAGAGAAGAAAGATCCGCAGAGGTACGCGAAGGACGGCTCGCCATGGGGCGCCTTCGACAACCCCTATGGCTTCCCGGCGATGAAGGTGGACTACGTCCCGGTGGATTGCCCGGTGCCCACGGGGGCCTGGCGCGCCGTGGAGTATCCCTCGCGGGTGTTCGCCCGCGAGTCGTTCCTCGATGAGATCGCCGGCGCGGCGGGGAAGGACCCGTTGCAGCTGCGCATCGAGCTCCTGCGACCGGGCGATGTCCTGAGGCTCGGCGATCAGAGACTCGATCGCGGTCGCATGATCAGGGTTCTGGAGCTCGCCCGGGAGAAGACCGGCTGGGCCGATCCTAAGGCCCCGTCCCAAGACCGGCTCCCGGGGCGCGGCGTGGCCTTGAACACGTACTTCGGCGAGAGCTACATCGCGGAGGTCGCCGAGGTCTCCATCGCCCGTGATCTCAGCGATCTTCGCGTTCACCGCATCGCGTGCTTCGTGGATTGCGGCCTGGTGATCAACCTCGCAGGGCTCGAAGGTCAGGTCGAGAGCGGAATCACCTGGGGGCTCTCGGCGGCGCTGCATGGAAAAATCGATTTCCGCAACGGCGGCGCGCGGCAGGAAACTTACTCCGACTTCAGGGTCATGCGGATGGATGAGATGCCCGCGATCGAGACACACGTCGTTCCCAGCCAGGCCCCGCCCTCCGGATTCGGAGAGCACTCGGTTCCGCCCGTCGCCCCTGCGGTCGCGAACGCCGTGTTCGACGCGACGGGTAGGCGGGTCCGCAGACTTCCCATCACGGCGGCTAAACTCCGGGACTGACCGACCGCGGGTCCCCGGGTCGCCCCTTGATTTCGCTCAAACGACTTGGATCGACCCCACGCCTGGACCTTATAATGTCCGGGGCGAGAGGAGAGTCGGATGTTCGCGAAAGAGGGGTTGGAAGGGGTCGTTGCGGCGCGCACAGGGCTGAGCCTCATCGACGGCGAGAAAGGGCGTCTCAGCTACCGCGGCTACTCCATCCACGAGCTGGCCGAGAACTCCAACTTCGAGGAGGTCGTCCACCTCCTGTGGTACGGCGAGCTTCCCACCGCCTCCCAGCTCGAGCAGACGCGCAAGGACCTGTCCTCGCAGCGCGCCCTGCACCCGGACGCCCTGGATCTCCTGAAGCGCTTCGCCAGGGACGCCTCGCCCATGGACATGATGCGGACGGTGGTGTCGGCCCTGGCGATCCACGACCCCGACGTGAACGACTCGACGCGCGAGGCCAACCTCCGCAAGGGAATCCGCCTCACGGCGCAGCTGCCGACGATCGTGACGGCCCATGAGAGGCTGCGCAAGGGGAAGGCCCCCGTGCCGCCCGACGCCGGCCTCGACCACGCCGCGAACTACCTGTACATGCTGCACGACAGGAAACCGGATGCCCTGAGCACGCGCTCGCTGGACGTGGCGATGATCTTGCAGATGGATCACGGCCTGAACGCCTCGACCTTCGCCGCCCGCGTGACCGCCGGGACGATGGCCGACCTGCACGCCGCCGTCACCTCGGCCATCGGCACGCTCAAGGGGCCGCTGCACGGCGGCGCCAACCATGACGTGATGGTGATGCTGCGGACCATCGGGGAGGTCGAGAAGGCGGCCGAGTACGTGCGCATGGAGCTGCTGCAGAAGAAGAAGATCCCGGGATTCGGGCACCGCGTCTATCGGACGATCGACCCGCGCGCCATTCACCTGCGCACGCTCTCCGAAAGACTCGGCAGGTCGATGGGGCAGGAGAAGTGGTTCCAGATGTCGGTCGTCATCGAGAAGACCGCCAAGGAGCTGAAGAACCTCAACCCGAACGTCGACTTCTACGCCGCGTCGGTCTATTACCTGCTCGGGTTCGAGATGGACCTGTTCACTCCCATCTTCGCGTGCAGCCGCGCCCCCGGCTGGATCGCCCACGTCATCGAGCAGCACACCGACAACCGGCTCATCCGGCCCCTCGAGGAGTACATCGGCCCTCCGGAGCGCCCGTACGTGCCGCTCGACAAGAGGGGCTGAGCCGCCGGGCTTGAACGCCCTCAGGCGATGTGAGAAGATCGGTCCCTCGCGAGGAGGACGACGGTGCCGGCGCCGGCCGACTACAAGAACCAGTTCCTGAAGAAGCCGCCCAAGCGTCTGGCGGTCATCGATCACAACAGCTGCTCCGGGTGCGCCAACTCGCCCGCCTGCGTGGCCTTCTGCGAGACGGTCACGGTCAAGGACGCGGTCGTGGATGCCATTCGCTACGTGTCGAGCCCCGAGCTGCCGAACAACCTGGCGATCATCGAGTACGACAAGTGCATCGGCTGCGCCCTGTGCGCCGAGGTCTGCCCGTGGGAGGCGATCACCATGTACAACTTCGACGAGGCCTGGGAGGTCGCGCCGGAGGTGACGCTGGTGACGTACAGCGAGGAGATCGACATCAACCCGAAGCCGAAGGAGGGCGAAGCGGTCGCAGCTCCCGCATCCTAGCACCTCGCACCGGTTCCGACCGGACGCGCGCAACCACACGGCCGCCGCGGCCGGTCCCGTTCCCCGAGGGACGACCTGATGGACGTGGTCGCAATTCTTCTCGCGGCAGGTGAGTCGGAGCGCATGGGAACCCCGAAGGCGCTCCTGGAATGGCGCGGCCAGCCCCTTCTGTCCCACCAGCTGCAGCAGATCCAGAAGAGCCGCCTCAAGGAGTGCGTCGTCGTCCTCGGCAAGGACGCGCCGGACCTGGAACCGCTCACCAGGGCACCGATGCGGCCGGGCTGGAAGGCGCGGTCGGTCTACAACCCCCGCTACGCTGACGGCAAGTGCGCCTCCATCCAGGCCGGTCTGGCGGCGATCGCCACGCCGCCTGACGGAATCCTCGTGGCCTCGGTCGACCAGCCTCTGGAGTCGCGGCTGTTGAACGCGCTCCTTCACGCCGCCGAATTCGAGTGGGAGAGGTGCGATGCCGCGGGGAAGCGCGGCATCATCGTGCCGGCCTTCCACGGGAGGCCCGGCCACCCGCCTCTGTTCTGCGCGTCCCTGTTCGCCGAGCTGATGGGGATCAGCGAGGAGACGCAGGGTCTCAAGGCGGTGGTGAGGCGGAACGCGGCGCGCATCATGCAGCTGCCCTGGGACGACGCCGGGATCCTCCTGAACCTGAACACACCCCTCGACCTTCCGTCGCTCGAAGCGCGGCGGGAGCTGCGCTGAGGCGTCAACCCACCGGCGTCTTGCGTCCCGGCGCCTGAGCGGTCAGAATCCTTCCCGTGGCGCCCATCGATCAGCGATTCGACCTGTTCGTCATCGGCACGGGCCCGGCCGGCCAGCGCGCCGCCGTGCAGGCGGCCAAGCTCGGGAAGAGGGTCGGGATCTGCGAGCGGCGCGAGGTGG
>WNEQ01001318.1_pt1 | contig 13255 bp, 13 predicted proteins | sample 5399971 | NCBI WGS metagenome assembly WNEQ01 (sample SAMN13153330, study PRJNA577476) | soil metagenome | isolation source: 20 cm grassland meadow soil 2 days after 1st rain plot 5 | place: USA:California | collected 2015-09-18
GCGCCCAGCATCGCCGGGAGCACCTCGACGAGATCGAGCGGGCGCTCCGGGGCTCACCCTAACGACGACGCCCAAGGCGATCTCCACGAGGCGTCCGAAGCGCGCGCGGCGCTACGGAGACGGCTTCGCGACGCAGACCGCAATCACAACCACGTCACTCGAGCCCACCTGCGGGTTGAAGACACCGCCTCGCCAGCCTGCCCGCCCGCCCGCCGTTTCGGGACCGTTATCGGTGACGTTCATCGCCCCTAGGGTCAAGACGCCGCCGCTGATGGGAAGCTTCCCCGCCGGGCATGGAGCGAAGACGCTCTTATGGGAAAACGGGAGCACGGAGTCCTTCACGGACTCCAGCGTCAGCCCCGACAGGCCGCTCGGTCCTCGTGGACCGGGCGGCCCCTGCGGGCCGGCAGAACCTGGAGGACCCGCTCGCCCCTGGGGACCCGGGGGGCCGGGTGGACCCGGAAACCCCTCGGGCCCTGGAGGGCCGACGGCGCCGAGCGTCACCTGGAAGGGCAGCGAATGGACCTGCACCGAGACCGGCACCGGCTCGGGACGAATGACGACCAGCCAGTACGATCCGCGAGCGATCCCCGGCGGTAGCGTCACCACGATGTCGGTGTCGCTGAACGTCGTGACGCCCAGTGAGACATCCGCCAGGTTGACGGTCGGCAGTAGGGTGCCGAAGTCCGTGCCGGTGATGTGAAGGGATCGCAACGCATGGTCCGCCACCGCGTGCGTGATGAGAGGCGGCGGCCGTACGAGCTGAGCTGACACGCGAGCGTGCGCGGCGAACAGCGTGAGCATGGCAACGGCCACGAAGAGCGCAGGGTAGGTCATACCACGCCCTCCTTCCCCGACGAACGGCGTGCGCGTCCCTAACCGCCGAACGTTCGCGCCGTCTCCTGGATCTTCGTCCACGCGGCCTCGACGTGGCGTCGTCGGGTCGCGGTCTGGCCGATCGCGAGGCGGATCGCGTAGGCGTCGTGCACGCGGTTCGGCGTCAGATAGAGCGCGCCGCTGTCGTTCAGCGCCTCGAGCAGCCGCTCGTTCAGCCGATCGAGCGCCGCGGCGTCGTCGAGGCCGTGCGGATGGTAGCGGAAGTTCACCAGCGCGAGGCTCCGCGGCGCCATCAGCTCGAAGTCGGGCGCCGCCGCGATCCACTCCGCGGCCTCCCGCGCCAGCTCGATGTGCGCGGCGACCATCCGCCGAAGCTCCGCCACGCCGTAGGAGCGGATGACGAACCAGAGCTTGAGCGCGCGGAAGCGGCGCCCGAGCTGGACACTCCAGTCGCGGTAGTCGATCACGTGGCCGCGCTCGCGCGTCTTGAGGAACGCGGGCAGGATCTCGAGCGTGCGCACGAGGGCGTCCGGGTCGCGCACGTAGTGGGCCGCGCAGTCGAAGTTGGTGAAGAGCCACTTGTGGGGGTTGAACACGAAGCTGTCCACGTGCTCGACGCCGTCGAGCAGCCCGCGGTGCTCGGAGAGGATCAGGGCGCTCCCCGCCCAGGCGGCGTCCACGTGGAGCCACACGCCGTGGCGCCGGCACGCCTCGCCGATCGGGCGTAGCGGGTCCATCGCGCCGACCCCCGTCGTCCCCAGGGAGGCTACGACGCACATCGGCGTGGCCCCCGCCGCCCGATCCTCGCGGATCGCGGCGTCGAGCGCGTCGGGTCGCATCGCGAACCGGTCGTCCACCGCGATCTTGCGGACGTTCCTCTTGCCGAGCCCGGCGATCTTGGCGCCCTTCTCCGTCGCCGAATGCGTCTCCGTCGAGCAGTAGACGCGCAGCGGCCCGACGGCGGCGACGCCCTCGTCGTTCGCGCGCCAGCCGGTCGCGCGCTCGCGCGCGGTGAGGAGCGCGCAGAGGATCGCGCTCGACGCAGAGTCCTGGATGACGCCCGTGAACCCGTCGGGCAGGCCCACCATCTGGCGGAGCCAGTCGAGCACCCGCGTCTCCAGCTCGGTCGCGGCCGGCGAGGTCTGCCAGAGCATGCACTGGGCGCCGAGCGTCGCGGTGAGCATCTCGGCGAGGACCGCGGGGGGGCTCGAGTTCGCCGGGAAGTAGGCGAAGAAGCTCGGATGCTGCCAGTGGGTGATCCCCGGCAGCACCACCGACGTGAAGTCGGCGAAGATCTTCTCCATCGGCTCGCCGCGCTCGGGTGGCGCGAGCCCGAGCCTCGCGGCGACCTCGCCGGGCTTGACCTGGGCACGCACGGGATAGCGCTCGACCCCGGCCAGGTAGTCGGTCATCCAGTCGACGAAGGCGTGGGCGTGCCGGCGAAACTCCTCGGTGTCCATGACCGACAGCTTAGCAGGCTTGGCCCGGGCGCCGCGTGAGGGCGCGGAGCCGGGCCGCCGCCTCGACGAGCCCGCCCGGCAGGAGCAGGACGATCGCGACGAACAGCGCGCCGAAGATCAGCAGGTGGAAGTCGACCCATCGGATCGCGAGGAACTCCTTGAGGAAGACGTAGAAGACCGCGCCCAGCAGGGGGCCATGGACCGTCCCGACGCCGCCGATGAACGTGATGAGGAGGGAGTCGAAGGTCCAGGTCGGGCTGAAGGGGTGCGCCGGGTAGTAGCTGATATGGTAGTAGGCGAAGAGTCCGCCGGCGAGCCCGGCGAGCGCCGTCGAGAGCGAGAGCGCCAGGAGCTTGAGCCGGAGCGCGCCGACGCCGCTCGCCTCGGCCGCCTCCTCGTCCTCGCGGATCGCGCGCATGCCGAGCCCGAGACGCGAGCCGCCGAGCGCCGCAACGACGACGACGGAGACGGCGGCGAGCGCGAGCGCGAGGTAGTAGCGGTGGGCCAGGCGATAACCCGCGATCGTCGCCGCGGGCAGCGTCGAGATCTCCGCGCGCACGTTGCCCACCGTGATGCGGAGAATCTCGCCGAGCGCGAGGGTGCCGATGGCAAAGTAGGCGCCGCGGAGCCGGAAGGCCGCCGCGCCGACGAGGAGCGCGAACACGACGGCGACGGCGGCGCCGGCGACCATCGCGGCGAGCACCGGCGCCCCGGCGACCCAGAGCGCACGGGTCGTCAAGGCGCCGAGTCCGAAGAACGCCGCGTGCCCCAGATTCACCTGCCCCGCGTAGCCCGCGACGATGTTCCAACTCTCCGCGAGTGTGACCGAGAGGAGGACGAGGAAGAGGAAGTTCAGCACGTCGTCGCGCCGGACGACGAGCGGGACCGCGGCCAGCGCGATGGCGGCCGCGAGCCCGACCGCGCGGGAGCGCCGCCCGCTCACCGGACGAACAGCCCGCGCGGGCGGGCCACGAGGACGACGAAGAAGACGACGAGACCCACGACCTCGCGATAGGGGCCACCGAACGCGGCAGCGCTCACCGCCTCGGCCAGGCCGAGCACGAGGCCCCCGACGAAGGTGCCGAGCATCGAGCCGAGTCCCGCGAGGACGACGACGACGAGCGCCTTCAGCGTCCACTCGAGGCCGATCGACGGGCTGATCGAGTAGCCGACGCTGACGAGCGTGCCGGCCGCGCCCGCGAGGGCCGTGCCGAGGGCGAACGCGAGCAGGTAGGCGCGCCGCACGTCGATCCCGGTCAGCAGGGCCGCCTCCCAGTCCTCCGCCGTCGCGCGGATCGCGCGCCCCCAGCGCCACCGCGCGAGCGCCAGGTGGAGCCCGCCGATCAGGAGAAGGGCGAGCGCGAGGCTCGCCAGGCGCACGACCGGCACCGCCAGCCCGCCGACGGAGAGGACGGCACCGGCATAGCCCGTGGTGATCGAGCGCTCGTCCGCCGTGAAGAGACGCACGGCCGCCGCCTCGAGCGCCAGCGCCAGCCCGAAGCCGACGAGGAGGGAGTTCTTGACACGCGTCTCCTCGGGCGCGCGCACGACCCACCCGAAGAGCGCCCAGTAGAGGATGACGCCGGCGACGAGCGCGGCGGGGATGACGACCGCGAGCGACGCGAAGGGGTCGAGTCCCCGGAGCGCGAAGAGCCAGAAGGCGCCGTAGCCGCCGAGCATGATCAGCTGGCCGTGGGCGACGTTGAGCACCTTGAGGACGCCGAAGACCAGGGAGAGGCCGGCGGCGGCGAGCCCGTAGAGCCCGCCGAGGAGGAGCCCGAGGACGAGCTGTTGCAGAAAGGGCGTCATCGCGCGAGGGGACCGAGGTAGGCGCGGCGCACGCGGGGATCCTCGAGGAGGACGGCGGCGCTCCCCTCGCCCGCCACGCGGCCGGCCTCGAGGAGGTACGCCCGGTGCGAGAGGGTCAGCGCCGCCTGGACGTTTTGCTCCACGAGGAGGATCGACACGCCACTCCGATTGATCTCGCGCAGGACGTCCAAGATGGACTCGACGATCCGCGGCGCGAGGCCGAGCGACGGCTCGTCGAGGATCAGGAGCGTCGGGCCCGCCATGAGCGCGCGCCCGATCGCCACCATCTGCTGCTGGCCGCCCGAGAGGGCGCGGGCGACCTGCCGCCGGCGTTCTCTCAGGACGGGGAAGATCGTGTAGACGTGCTCGAGCCGCGCCGTCCGTCGGGCCCGCGCGCGCGGCGCGAACGCGCCGAGCTCGAGGTTCTCCTCGACGGTCATCGCGCCGAAGAGCCTCCGCCCCTCGGGCACCACGGCGATGCCACGCTCCACGATCGCGTGAGCCGGCACGCCGGCGAGCGGCGCGCCCTCCCAGCGGATCGCGCCGGCGCGCGGGCGGAGGAGCCCGGTGATGCACCGGATGAGCGTGGTCTTCCCCGCCCCATTGGGGCCGAGGAGCGCGACGATCTCCCCCGGGCGGGCGGTCAGCGTGACACCGGAGAGGGCGAGGAAGGGCCCGTAGGCGGCCTCCACCGCCCGAACCTCAAGCACGCCGCGCGCTCCCCCCCGCACCGCCCAGATAGACCTCGATCACCGTGGGGTCGGCGGCGATGGCGTCGGGCGGGCCCTCGGCGATCTTCTCGCCGGCGCTCAGCACGATGATCCGCCGCGACAGGTCCATCAACGCCCACACGATGTGCTCGACCATGAGCAGCGTGACGCCCTCGCCCTGGAGCCGCCGGATCAGCGCCATGGCGCTCTCGGTCTCCGCCGGGTTGAGCCCGGCCATGAACTCGTCGAGCAGGAGGAGCCGCGGGGAGGTGGCGAGCGCGCGCGCGAGCTCCAGGCGCTTCTTGTCGATCAGCGTGAGCTGCGCCGGGAGACGGTGCGCCTTGCCCTCGAGGCCGACGAGCGTGAGCAGACGCTCGGCCTCCGCCGCGGCCGCGCGCGCCTCGCCGCGGGCGCGCCCGTAGAGACGCCCGACGCGCACGTTGTCGAGGGCCGAGAGCCCGGCGAACGGCCGCACGAGCTGGAACGTCCGCGCGATGCCCTCGGCGCACACACGGTGGGGCGCCCAGCCGGCGATATCACGGTCGCGGAGGCGGATCGAGCCGCCGTCCGGCACCAGGGCCCCGGTGATCAGGTTGAAGAGCGTCGTCTTGCCGGACCCGTTGGGACCCATGACCCCGATCAGCTCGCCGTCCGCGACGGCGAAGCTGACCTCGCTGACCGCGCGTACCCCGCCGAACGCCTTCGAGACCCGCTCCACCTCCAGGAGGGTCAGCGCGCGTCCCCTCGGTCCGTCACCGCTTGCCGAACGGCGGCGCCGGATAGACGAGCGGCGCGGTGGCGGCGTCCCTGGGCCAGACCAGCTCCTGCTTGCCGTTGATCCACTGGACGAACACGGGGTGGACGATGCCGGTGCCGTCCGCGCGGAACTTCACGGGACCGATGACCGTCGTCGTGTCGGTCGCCGCGATGGCGTCGCGGATTCGGTCGCGGTCGAGCGAGCCCGCCTTGCCGATCGCCGCGGCGAGGATCTGCACACACGCGTAGGCGGGCCCGGCGATCGGATCGGCGGGGCGTCCGACCTTCTTCTCGTGCGTCTCGTTCAGCTCCTTGACGCCCGGCGCCTTGAAGGCGTGATGCCACCCCGGGCCCAGCACGACGTAGTCGCCGTCCCTGCCGAGGTTCTTCGACCAGACCGGCGGGTCGGGGGCGCGGATGAGGAGCAGCATCTTCGGGCTCAGGCCGAGCTCCTTCATCTGCTTGACCATCGTCATCCCGTCCGGAGGCGTCGGGAGCCCGAGCACGAGGTCCGCGTTCGCGCTCTTGGCCTTGAGGATCAGATCGGAGAAGTCCTTGGCCCCCGGCGCGTACTCACCGTTGACCGCGACCTGGTAGCCGGCGGCCTTGCCGGCGTCGGTCCACGCGGTCGCCATCTCGCGCCCCCAGTCGGTCTTCTCCTGGAAGATCGCCGCCGTCCTGGGGCGCTCGGTGGCCGGGATCGCCCCGAGCAGGTCGGCGGTGGCCTGGCGGATGTCGGGCGACTTCCAGAAGGGCGAGAAGAGGTAGCGGAACCCCTGCGTGTGGATCTTGTGGAGCGCGAAAGCGACGCCCAGGTACGGTGTTCGGTTCTTCTCGGCGACCGACGCGGCCGCCGCATGCAGGTCGGAGCCGAACCCGCCGAGGTAGGCGACGACGCCCTGCGCGGCCAGCGTCTCGAGGCGGCTCACCGTCTTGGTCGCGTCCGACTCGTCGTCGAGCAGCACGAGCTCGAGGGGCAGCTTCTTCCCGCCCACGTCGACGCCGCCGGCGGCGTTCACGTGCTCGACGCCGATCTCGTAGCCGGCCCGGACCTGGGCGCCGCCGCCGCCGTAGCGCCCGGTGAGCGGGACGACGGCGCCGACCTTGATGGTCTGCGCAGCCGCGAGCCCGGGCCAGGCGACGAGCAGAGCGAGGAGCGCCACGCTGAGAGCGTTCATTGACGCCTCCTTGGTCGTGTCAGCGCTTCTTCGGCGGGTGGGCACGCACGGCCTCTTCGTTGACCGCGGTACCCCAGCCCGGGCCCGTCGGCAGGAGGAGATGGCCGTCCTTGACCTCGGGCTTCACCGTCACGAGGTCGTCGTACCAGGGCACCGTGTCGACGTCGATCTCCATGATGCGGAGGTTCGGCACGACGGCGCAGAAGTGGGCGTTCATCACCGTCGCCAGGTGGCCGTAGAAGTTGTGCGGCGCCACGTTCACCTCGTACGCGTCGGCCATGGCGGCGATCTTCACCGACTCGGCCACGCCGTTCCACGGCGTGTCGACGATCGCCACGTCCACCGCCTGGTGCTCGAAGTAGGGCCGGTAGTCGCGCCGACCAAAGAGGCACTCGCACGAGGCGACCGGGATTCGGGCGGACCGGCGGATGTACGCGAGCGCCTTCGGGTCGCGCGTGTCGATCTCGACCCAGAGGATGTCGAAGGGCTCGATCGCGCGGGCGACCTTCAGGAACCCTTCCGTCTTGAAATTGAAGTTGAGGTCCACGAGGATGTCGACGTCGGGACCGACACCCTCGCGGAACGCCGCGAGCTGGTCGCGGAGCGCCTTGACCACGGAGCGCTCGGCGTTCAGCTCGGGGAATCCCGGACCGCGACGCGCGAAGCCCGGCGAGTGGAGGTAGGGGTCGCGGCCCAGGATGAAGACGTTGGTCTTGAGCGCCGTGAAGCCGCGCTCGACCACCTCCCGGCCCGCCTTCACCACGTCGTCGAGCGTGCGGAGCGGCGGGATCTGCATCTCCTTGGACCACTGGAGGCGATAGGTCCCGCAGTGTGACCAGTAGAGGCGGATCCGGTCGCGCACGGGCCCGCCGAGGAGCTCGTAGACCGGGACCCCGAGCGCCTTGGCCTTGAGGTCGAGCAGCGCGTTCTCGATCGCGCCGATCGCCTGTTGCGCGATGCCGCCCGCCGCCTGGCGACGGACGGCGTAGAGGAGCGTGACCAGCGCCTCGTAGGCGCGCGGGTCGCGTCCGACGAGCTGCGGCGCGAGCCCGTCGATGACGGCGGACACGCCCGCGCCCCCGAAGGACTCGTTGTACTCGCTCCAGCCGACGAGCCCGTCGTCGGTCGTGATCTTGAGGAAGTCGAAGTTGCGCTGACCGGCGTCCGCGTGCAGGGACTCGAGCCGGGCGATTTTCATGGCGGCCACTATAGCGCAGGGGCCGCGTCGGGGACAGGGACCTCGTGCACGGGGAGCAGGCGTCTCGCGTGGGGACAAAAAGGCTCGGGGGCGGGACCGGTGCGCCGCCCCCGAGCCGGTCTGGTGTTGTGCGCAGCCTCACGCTGCGCGTCCCGGCATACGCCGGGAACTCAGTGTTGCAGAGCCACTCCCAAGCGCGCCACCGGCACTACATCACCCGTGGCGCGCCTGTCGAGCCGGGTGGAGTTTCCATGATCAACCTCCACGTCGGTTGACGCCACGACCAGGAGGAGGCGCCTTCCCCTCCCGTCATGTCTGGAATACCTCGCGGCCAGCCGGGAGTCAAGCGGTCGAGGTGGGCGGGATGGAGGTATGATGGCGCCGCGAGTCATCCCGAAAGAGGAGCACCATGACAGCCATCACCCAGTCCGTCGACCTGGACCGCCGGGGCCGCATCGCCGTGCTCACCGTCAACAATCCCCCCGTCAACGCGCTGAGCCAGCACGTGCGTCAGGGTCTCTACGACGGCGTCACGCGGGCGACCGCCGACGCGGCGGTCGGCGCCGTCGTCGTCACCTGCGCCGGGCGGACGTTCATCGCCGGCGCCGACATCACGGAGTTCGGCAAGCCGCCGAAAGAGCCCGGCCTCCACGAAGTCCTGGCGCTGATCGAGCAGAGCCCGAAGCCGGTCGTCGCCGCCGTCCACGGCACCGCGCTCGGCGGCGGCCTCGAGGTCGCGCTCGCCTGCCATTACAGAATCGGCGTGAAGACGGCGCGCTTCGGGCTTCCAGAGGTCAAGTTGGGTCTCCTTCCCGGTGCGGGTGGCACCCAGCGTCTCCCGCGCGTGGTCGGTGTCGAGACGGCGCTCCAGATGATCGTGAGCGGCGAGCCGATCGGCGCGGACGCGGCCCTCACGCACGGCCTGATCGACGCGATCGTGGAGGGTGACCTCACGGCGGCGGGCGTCGCCTTCGCCGAGAAGGTCGTGAGCGAGCGGCAGCCGCTCAAGAAGATCCGCGACCTCGAGGACAAGCTCGCCCAGGCGCGCGGCACGCCCGAGCTCTTCGCGAATTTCAGGAAGTCCGTCGCGCGGCAGACGCGCGGGTTCCGGGCCCCGGAGAACTGCATCCGGGCGATCGAGGCGGCGGTGACCCTGCCGTTCGACGCGGGACTCGCGCGCGAGCGGGAGCTCTTCCTCGAGCTGCTGCACTCGCCGGAGTCGAAGGCGCAGCGCTACTTCTTCTTCGCCGAGCGCGAGGCGGCGAAGATCCCCGACGTCCCGCCCGACACGCCGGCGAAGGAGATCCGGAAGGCGGCGGTGCTGGGCGCCGGCACGATGGGCGGCGGGATCGCGATGAACTTCGCCAACGTGGGCATCCCCGTCACCGTGGTCGAGGTCGCGCGCGAGCCGCTCGAGCGCGGCCTCGGCGTCGTGCGGAAGAACTACGAGGCGACGGCGAGCAAGGGACGGCTCACGCCGGCGGACGTCGGCCGGCGCCTGGGGCTCATCCGCGGCACCACCGACTTCGGCGAGGTCGCCGACGCCGACGTCGTGGTCGAGGCGGTCTTCGAGGAGATGCCGATCAAACAGGAGGTCTTCGCGAAGATCGACAAGATCTGCAAGGCCGACGCCGTCCTCGCCACCAACACCTCGACGCTCGACGTCAACGCGATCGCCGGGGCGACCGCGCGGCCCGAGAGCGTCGTCGGCATGCACTTCTTCTCCCCCGCCAACGTCATGCGGCTCCTCGAGGTCGTGCGCGGCGCCAAGACGTCGAAGGCCGCGATCGCGACGGCGATGGCCGTGGGCCGGCGCATCGGCAAGGTGCCGGTGCTCGTCGGCGTCTGCGACGGCTTCGTCGGCAACCGCATGCTCCACGCGCGCGGCAAGCAGGCGGAGCGGCTGATCCTCGAGGGCGCGCTGCCACACCAGGTGGACAAGGTCCTCTACGACTTCGGCTTCCCGATGGGGCCGTTCGCGATGGGCGACCTCGCCGGCCTCGACGTCGGCTGGCGGATCCGGAAGGGCAAGGGGCTCACCTCGCCCGTCGCCGACCGGCTCTGCGAGATGGGGCGCTTCGGCCAGAAGACGGGCGCGGGCTATTACCGCTACGCGGGGAGCGATCGCACGCCGATCCCGGACGCCGAGGTCGAGAAGATCATCCTCGGGGTCGCGGGCGAAGCGGGGATCCAGCGGCGCGCGATCTCGGACGCGGAGATCCTCGAGCGCCTGCTCTACCCGATGGTGAACGAAGGGGCGAAGATTCTCGAGGAGAAGCTCGCGATCCGCGCGAGCGACATCGACGTGATCTGGGTCTACGGTTACGGTTGGCCCGTGTACCGGGGTGGCCCGATGTTCTGGGCGGACCAGGTGGGGCTCAAGACGCTCAAGACCCGGATGCTGGAGTTCGAGCGCCAGTACGGCGCGGTCTGGCAGCCGGCCCCGCTCATGGTGCGGCTGGCGGACGCGGGCAAGGGGTTCCTCGACCAGTAAGCGTCGCGGCTCAGCGCGTGACGCTGTCGAGGACGAGCTGCACGAAGCCGTCCACGCTCGCCTTGTCGATCCAGCGGACGACGGCGACGAGGTCGTGCTCGGGGTCGATGAAGACGAGGTTGCTCCCCGCGCCGCGCGCCGCGTAGCACGAGGCGGGCGCGCTCGGGAACTGCCGGCGTCCCGTGTTGAGCCACCAGAGGAGCCCGTACTCCGCGTTGAGCGGGCACGGCCGCCGCATCTCCTCGATCCACGCGCGCGCGAGCAGCTCCCGGCCCTTCCATTGCCCGCCGCGATGGATCAGGAGACCGAAGCGCGCGTGGTCGCGCGTCGACATCCAGAGGCCGCCGCCCCAGTGCGAGCCTCCCGGCACCGACGGCATCCGCACGCCGTCGATCTCGACCCAGGAGTTGCCATACGGCTGCCACTCCCAGGAGGACGACGCGCCGAGCGGCTCCATGACCGCCTCGTGCAGCACGTCGGGCAGCGGCCGGCGGAACACCTGCAGCAGCGACAGGGCGAGGCGGTTCACGCGCACGTCGTTGTACTCCCACAGGGTGCCGGGTGGCCGCGGCGGGCGCGGCCGCCCCTTCTCCGCGTAGCCGAGCTCGCTCTTGCCGACGTCGCGGTTGTGGTCGATCGAGTCGGGCTTGCTCCAGAGCGTGCCCTGCCATTCGCTCGTCTGCTGGAGGAGGTGGCGCCAGGTGATCGCGCGGTTCTGGGGCGAGTCGAAGCCGTCGTCGAGGGCGTAGGGGCGCACCGGGTCGTCGAGGTCCTTGACGAGCCCGCGCATCAGCGCGAGGCCCGCGAGCGCGGCGAGGTAGCTCTTGGCGACGCTGAAGGTCATGTCGGCGCGGTGCGTGTCGCCCCACTCGGCGACGAGGGAGCCGCCCCGGAGGATCACGCCGTTCGGCCCGCCACGCGGCCGCACGGGGCCGAGCACGTCGCCCGGCGCGGGAGGCTCATCGTTCACCCCGATGTACCGCCCGGACTCGGTCAGGAAGTCGCGCCGCCAGCTGGTCTCGTGAGCGCGGTGATAGGCGATCGCGGCGGCGAGTCCCTCGGCCGTCATGCCGAGCTCCGCCGGGCGCTGCGTCTGCCAGTCGTCGCGCGAGGGAAAGTAGCCGATGTAAGGTATCCTACCCTCATGATCGAGCCAGCGGCGCCCGATCCCGTCGTCGAGGCCTACAAGAAGAACCTCGACCGCTCGCTGATCCGTCAGAACCTCCGGCGCTCCGTCCAGGAGCGGCTCGAGGCGCTCATGGAACTGCAAAGCTTTGCCGAAGAGCTGCGGCGTTCGGGTCGCCGCATCGGGACACGATGACCGATTTCAAAGGCCTTCTGCGCGCCCTCACCGACGCCAACGTCGACTTCATCCTCGTCGGGGGTGTGGCCGCGACGGTCCACGGCTCCACGCGACTCACGCTCGACGTGGACGCGGTCTATCGACGAACGCCCGAGAACATCGCGCGGCTCGTTCGGGCGCTGGCCCCGCACGCTCCGTATCTCCGTGGGGCCCCGCCCGGGCTGCCGTTCCGCTGGGACAGTGCTACCGTGGAGCGCGGGCTCAACTTCACCCTCACGAGCGACGTCGGCGACCTCGATCTCTTCGGAGAGATCGCCGGAGGCGGCACGTACGACGCCCTCCGGCCCCACGCGGTCACGATCCAGGTCTTCGAGGTCGAGTGCCTCTGTCTGGGTCTCGAGCGGCTGATCGACGTCAAGCGGGCGGCGGGCCGGCCAAAAGATCTGGAAGCCGTCGCCGAGCTGGAAGCGATTCTGGAAGAGCGGCGCGGGCTCGAGCAACGCTGACGGCGTTCCCGGTGTACAATGGCGCCCGACCTATGAACCGGGTGATCCGGTTGGCTCCCGAGCACGCCCTCCGTCGAGCCGCGAAGCGGTTCCTGGCGGAGCCGGGGGACAGCTGTCCGAAGTGCGAGAGCACGTTCGTGCGCCGCGAGCCCGCGTTCATCCACTGCCGCTACTGTGGCAACCTCGCGCGGATCGCCAACGCTTCACTCGCGGACCAGGAGCTGTACGAGTTGCGCTCCGGCCTGCGCCTGGCGTCCTAGTCAGCATCGGGGGGAGCGAACGCCGCTCCCCCCGATACCCCCTACCGGCTTCGCGCGGCGGCCTGACCCAGGACCGATCGCGCGGGCGAAGCCCGCGCTCGAACCCCGGTGAGTCCGACACGCTCCCCGACTAAGCCTAGGACACCGCCCGCCGCTTGTTACGCACGTAGTCCACCAACACGTACTCGCCGAGGCGCTCGGGCGCGGCGAAGAACGCGCGCCCGCGATTGATGCGCGCCATCTCGCGGACGAAGGCGGTCAGCGTCGGGCTCTGGTCGAGCATGAACGTGTTGATCGTGATGCCCTCGCGGGTGCAGCGCTGGACCTCCTTGAGGGTCTCCTGGAGCGTCCGGCGCGTGGGTGGGTAGGCGAACGCGGCCTCGTCACCTTCCAGGTGCGCGGTCGGCTCGCCGTCGGTGATCATGATGATCTGCTTGTTGCCGACCTTCTGGCGCCCGAGGCGTTGGCGCGAGAGCGCAAAGCCCGCGTGCATGTTGGTCCCGACGTTCCAGTCGGTCCACGTGAGGCTCGGGAGCTGCTCGGCCGTGAACTCGCGCGCGTAGAGCGAGAACCCGACGATGTGGAGGCTGTCACGCGGGAACTGGCCGCGGATGAGCGCGTGGAGCGCGAGCGCGACCTTCTTGGCGGGCATGAACAGGCCGTTGTTGATCATCGAGCGGCTCATGTCGAGCATCACCACCGTGGCGGCCCGCGTCGACAGCTCGGTGCGGAACACCTCGAAGT
>WNEQ01001812.1_pt1 | contig 13226 bp, 14 predicted proteins | sample 5399971 | NCBI WGS metagenome assembly WNEQ01 (sample SAMN13153330, study PRJNA577476) | soil metagenome | isolation source: 20 cm grassland meadow soil 2 days after 1st rain plot 5 | place: USA:California | collected 2015-09-18
ATCGCGGCCGCATGACAGGCGCGCCGGTGATCGCCATCGATGGTCCCTCGGCCTCCGGCAAGGGCACGATCGCCAGGCGCGTGGCCGATGAGCTGTCGTTTCACTATCTCGAAAGCGGCGCGCTGTACCGCTTGATCGCGCTCGTGTCGTTGAGGGACAGGGTGCGCGCCGAGAAGGCCTTGGCGGAGGTCGCCGAGCGGATGGCCGTGGATTTCGTGGGGGGAAAAATCTTCATGTCGAATCAAGATGTTACGCTGGATGTGCGCAGCGAGGAGGTAAGCAAGCGCGCGTCCGAAGTAGCGAAAATTCCCGAGGTCAGGAGGCGGCTGCTGAAGCGCCAGCGCGCTTTTCGCCGGCCGCCCGGGCTGGTTGCCGACGGCCGCGACATGGGAACTGTTGTTTTTCCCGACGCGACGCTCAAGCTGTTCTTGACAGCGAGCCCGGAAGTCAGGGCCGAGCGGCGATATAAGCAGTTGATCGACAAAGGAATCCCTGCTAATCTTCGCTCCCTTTCCCGGGACTTGGCGGAACGGGATGCGCGCGACAGAAACCGCGCGGTCGCACCTCTGGTTCCCGCGCCGGATTCGCAAGTGCTCGATTCTTCTGCGCTTTCGATCGACGCCGTCGCCGAGCTGATCGTGCGCTGGTATCGGGAGAGGACAGGCGGGCTGCGTTAACGCGCGGCCTTTCATTAACTTGACCCGCAGCGCGGCTGCTAAGCCTGCGGCTTGAAAAGGTTTTTTCCTACATGGCTAGTATTTCCCCAGCTCCGACCTCGAATCTAACGTCCAGCGCCGGCGAATCGTTTGCGGCGCTTTTCGAGGAAAGCCTCAACCGCAAGGAGATGCGCATCGGCGAAGTCATCACCGCCGAGGTCGTCAGCGTCGACGAGAACTTCGTGGTGGTGAACGCGGGGCTGAAGTCGGAGAGCATCATCGCCGTAGACGAATTCCGCAACGACGCCGGGCAGGTGGAAGTGAAGCCCGGCGACTTTGTCAGCGTTTCCATCGAAGCGCTGGAAGACGGTTACGGCGCCACGCGCCTCTCGCGCGACAAGGCGAAGCGCATGGCCGCCTGGCTCGAGCTGGAGAAGGCGCTCGAGACCGGCGAGAAGGTGCACGGCGTGATCACCGGCAAAGTGAAGGGCGGCCTCACCGTGATGACCAGGGGCATCCGCGCTTTTCTCCCGGGGTCGCTGGTCGACCTGCGTCCGGTGAAGGACACCACGCCCTACGAGGGCAAGGAGATGGAGTTCAAGGTCATCAAGCTCGACCGCAAGCGCAACAACGTGGTCGTCTCGCGCCGCGCGGTGCTCGAGGAAACCGCCGGCGCCGAGCGGCAGAACCTGCTCGCTTCGCTGCAGGAAGGCGCGACCGTGAAGGGCATCGTCAAGAACATCACCGACTACGGCGCGTTCGTCGACCTGGGCGGCATCGACGGGCTGCTCCACATCACCGACCTCGCCTGGCGCCGCGTGAAGCATCCTTCCGAGGTGCTCAACGTCGGCGACGAGGTGACGGCGAAGGTGCTCAAGTTCGACGCCGAGAAAAACAGAGTGTCGCTGGGCCTGAAGCAGCTGGGCGAGGATCCCTGGGTCGGCATCGCAAGGCGCTACCCCCAGGGAACAAGATTATTTGGAAAAGTGACCAATCTGACGGACTACGGCGCGTTCGTCGAGGTCGAGTCGGGCATCGAAGGGCTGGTCCACGTCTCCGAGATGGACTGGACCAACAAGAACGTGCATCCGTCCAAGGTGGTGCAGGTCGGCGACGAGGTCGAGGTGATGATCCTCGAGATCGACGAGGAGCGCCGGCGCATCTCGCTCGGCATGAAGCAGTGCATGCCGAACCCGTGGGAGGACTTCGCGCGCGAGTACAAGAAGGGCGACCGCGTGAAGGGCCAGATCAAGTCGATCACCGATTTCGGCGTCTTCGTCGGCCTGCCGGGCGGCATCGACGGCCTGGTGCACCTGTCCGACCTGTCGTGGTCGGCGGCCGGCGAGGAAGCGGTGAAGAACTTCAAGAAGGGCGAGGAAGTCGAGGCGGTGGTGCTGTCGATCGACGTCGAGCGCGAGCGCATCTCGCTCGGCGTCAAGCAGCTCGAGGGCGACCCGTTCACCAACTTCATCGCCAGCCACGAGAAGAACAGCCTGGTCGGCGGCACGGTGAAGTCAGTCGACGCCAAGGGCGCGGTGATCGCGCTCGGCGGCGACGTCGAGGGCTATCTGCGCGCCTCGGAGTTCTCGCGCGAGCGCGTCGATGACCTGCGCAGCCACTTGAAGGAGGGCGATACGGTGCAGGCGATGATCATCAACGTCGACCGCAAGAACCGGTCGATCAACGTGTCGGTCAAGGCGAGGGATCTCGCCGAGGAGACCGAGGCGATGAAGCAGCTGCGCAGCGAGCAGGCGGCGGCGAGCGCGGGCGCGACCAACCTCGGGGCGCTGCTGCGCGCGAAGCTCGACAAGAGCGGTTCGAACCCGCAGCAATAAGCGGGACCAGCCACCAAGGGGGAAGGCTCGCCATGACCAAGTCCGAACTGATCGCGCGCCTCGCCCAGCGCTATCCGCAGCTGGTCGCGAAGGACGCCGAGTACGCGGTGAAGATGATCCTCGACGCGATGACCCAGGCGCTGCTCGCCGGCAACCGCATCGAGATCCGCGGCTTCGGCAGCTTCGGGCTGAATTACCGGCCGCCGCGCACCGGCCGCAACCCGAAGTCGGGCGAGAAGGTGCAGGTGCCCGAGAAGTACGTGCCGCACTTCAAGGCCGGCAAGGAACTGCGCGAGCGGGTAGACGGCGCGACCCCCGAAGCCCCGGCCGCGCCGCCGCAGCGCGCTTCGCAGCCCGTTCGCTAGGGCGCTCGCGAAGCCGGCGGCGCCATGCGCATCGTCACCTGGGCGATCCGCCTAGCCGTTTTCTTGCTGCTGGTGGCGTTCGCCGCGAAGAACGCCGAGCCGGTGACGCTGCGCTTCTATTTCGGCCTCGCGCTGGAGGCGCCGCTGGTGCTGGTGCTGTTCGCCTTCTTCGGCGCCGGCGCGCTGTTCGGCGTGCTCGCGCTTCTGATGCCGCTCGCCAGGCAGCAAAGGCAGATTGCAGCGCTCAAGAAGCAGGTCTCCCCGGCCGAACCGCCGGCGCCGCCGGTACCGGGCCTCTAGCGATGGAGTTCGATTTCTGGTGGCTGCTCGGCTTCCCGCTGTTCTTCGGCCTGGGCTGGATTGCAGCGCGCATCGACATCAAGCAGATCGTCTCCGAGTCGCGGGCGCTGCCGCGCTCCTACTTCAAGGGGCTCAATTTCCTGCTCAACGAGCAGCCCGACAAGGCGATCGAGGCGTTCATCGAGGTGGTCAAGGTCGACCCGGAGACGATCGAGCTGCACTTCGCGCTCGGCAGCCTGTTCCGGCGACGCGGCGAGTATGACCGCGCCATCCGCATGCACCAGAACCTGCTCGAGCGCGCCGATCTGGGTGCGGAGCAGAAAGTAATAGCGCTCGCGGAGCTCGGCCAGGACTACCTCAAGGCCGGCATCCTCGATCGCGCCGAGGAGGTGTTCGGCCGGCTCAACGACGGCCCGCAGGCGATCCAGGCGCGCCGCCACCTGCTGCAGATCTTCGAGCAGGAGAAGGACTGGCCGCGCGCCATCGAGATGACCAAGCAGGTGGAATCCGACCCGCGCGACCTCGCCCAGTACTTCTGCGAGCTGGCCGCCTCGGAAGCGGCGCAGTCGCGCCCCGACGCGGCGCGCAGGCACCTGGAGGCGGCGCTCGAGGCCAACCGCAAATGCGTGCGGGCGAGCCTCCAGCTGGGGGACCTGGAAAGAAGCTCGAATAATCTCGACGTCGCGATCGAGCACTGGAAGCGCATCGAGTCGCAGAACCCGGCGTATATCGCGCTCGCGGCGCAGCGGCTGCTCGAGGCGCATGGCGCAGCAGGGCGGGGCGAGGACGGGCTGAGGCTGCTCGCCGGCTATCTCGAGCGCTATCCCTCGCTCGACCTGCTCGACACCGTGTTCCAGCAGACGCTGGAAGAGAAGGGTGCCGAGGCGGCGTACACGCTGGTGCGCGACGAACTGCGTCGCAACCCGACGCTGCTCGGCCTCGACCGGCTGCTCGAGGCGCAGATCATCGCCGCCGGCTCGCCCGAGCGGCGGCGCGACCTGGAGCTGGTGCGCAACCTGGTCCACGGCCACACCCGCCGCCTCGCGCGCTACCGCTGCGAGAACTGCGGCTTCAAGGCGCGCCAGTTCCACTGGCATTGTCCCGCCTGCGGCGGCTGGGAGACCTACCCGCCGCGCCGAACCGAGGAATTCGATCTAACTCCTTGAACAGATCATGAACGTCACGATCATAGGAACCGGCTACGTAGGACTTGTTACCGGCGCTTGCCTCGCAGACGCGGGCAACAGCGTTTTCTGCCTGGATGTGGACGAGAAAAAAATAAATTTCTTAAACGAAAACAAAATTCCCATCTTCGAGCCCGGCCTGGAACCGGTCGTCAAGCGCAACCGCGAAGCGGGAAGGCTGCGCTTTTCCACCGACGTCGCGGCGAGCGTGGCGCACGGCGAGCTGCAGCTGATCGCGGTGGGCACGCCGCCGGGCGAGGACGGCTCGGCGGACCTGCATCACGTGGTCGCCGCGGCGCGCGCCATCGGCCGGCACATGCAGGGCTACAAGGTCGTGGTCACCAAGTCGACGGTTCCGGTCGGCACCGCGGACAAGGTGAAACAGGCCATCATCGAGGAATTGAAGAAGCGCGGCACCGGCAGCGATTTCACGGTGGTGGCGAACCCGGAATTCCTCAAGGAGGGCGCGGCGGTGGAGGACTTCATGCGCCCGGACCGGATCATCATCGGGTCGGACGACGCGCGCGCCGTCGCGCTGCTGCGCCAGCTCTATGCGCCGTTCCAGCGCAACCGCGAGCGCGTCATCGTGATGGGCGTGCGCTCGGCCGAGCTCACCAAGTACGCCGCCAACTCGATGCTCGCCACCCGCATCTCGTTCATGAACGAGGTGGCGAACCTCGCCGAGGCGATCGGCGCCGACATCGACGAAGTGCGGCGCGGCATCGGCTCGGACCCGCGCATCGGCTACCAGTTCCTGTACGCCGGCGCCGGCTTCGGCGGCTCGTGCTTTCCCAAGGACGTGAAGGCGCTGCAGCGCAGCGCCGGCGAGGCCGGGCACCCCTTGAAACTGCTCGCCGCCGTCGAGGCGGTCAACGAGGCGCAGAAGCACGTGCTCGCCGGCAAGATCAGGCGGCATTTCGGCTCCCTGTCGGGAAAGACAATTGCGCTCTGGGGGCTCGCCTTCAAGGCCAACACCGACGACATGCGCGAAGCCCCGAGCCTCAGCCTGATCGACGATCTCACGCGGGAGGGCGCGAGCGTGCAGGCTTATGATCCGGCCGCGGGCCATGAGGCGAGAAAGCTGTTCGAGAAAAACGGCAACGTGAAAATCGTCGACAGCGCGATCGACGCGCTGGAGGGCGCGGACGCGCTGGCGATCGTCACCGAATGGCAGGAATTCCGCAGCCCGGATTTCGCCGCCATCAGGGAAAAGCTGAAGACACCCGCCATCTTCGACGGCCGCAATCTTTACGACCCGGCCGCGGTGCGCGCGCAGGGCCTGGAGTATTTCCCCATAGGAAGAAAGTCTTGAAAGCCCCTGACACGTCGAAGGCGCGGGTGCTGGTCGTAGGCGACGTGATGCTCGACCGGTACTGGTTCGGCGAAGTCTCCAGGATCTCGCCCGAGGCACCCGTGCCGGTGGTCCTCATCGATCACGAGGACGAGCGCCTGGGTGGCGCGGCCAACGTGGCGTGGAACTGCAAGGAGCTGAACGCGCGCATCCGGCTCCTCTCGGTGGTGGGGCGCGACGAGCCGGGCGAGAGACTGGAGAAGCTTCTCAAGGGCAAGGGCATAGAGGCGAGCCTGCATCGCGACCGCGGCCTGCACACGACGCAGAAGCTGCGCGTCATCGGCAGGAAGCAGCAGCTGCTGCGCATCGACTTCGAGAAGCCGCCTTCGAGCGAGGTGCTGGCCTCGAAGCTGGAGGAGTTCAAGCAGGCGCTGGCCGACTGCGACGTGGTCATCCTCTCGGACTACGGCAAGGGCGGCCTCGCGCACATTGCGGAGATGATCCGCAGCGCACGCCGCGCCGGCAAGCGCGTGCTGGTGGATCCCAAGGGCGACGATTATTCGCGATATAAAGGCGCGAGCATCTTGACGCCGAACCTGGCCGAGCTGCGCGAGGTGGTCGGCAGCTGGCACGACGAGAAAGACCTGGGGCGACGCGCGCAGGCGCTGCGCGAGAAGCTCGATCTCGAAGCGCTGCTGCTCACGCGCGGCGGGGACGGGATGACGCTGTACCGGCGCGGCGGCGCGGTTGGCATCAAGGCCGAGGCGCGCGACGTTTTCGATGTCACGGGAGCCGGCGATACGGTCATCGCCGCTTTGGCGGTCATGCTCGCGGCGGGCGTCGGGCTGGAGAACGCCGTGCGCATCGCCAACCGCGCGGGCGGCATCGTCGTCGGCAAGCTCGGCACCGCGGCGGCGAGTTACCAGGAACTTTTCGGGAAAGGCTGATGTACTACGTCGTCACCGGCGCCGCCGGCTTCATCGGCTCGAAGATCGTCGAGGCGCTCAACCGGCACGGCATCACGGACATCATCGCCGTGGACAACCTGCAGCAGGCGGACAAGGTGAGGAACCTCGCCGGCTGCGACATTGCCGATTACGTCGACCAGGCGGAGTTCATCGCCAAGCTCGACCGGTACGAGGGAGCGGTCGACGCCGTGCTCCATCAGGGCGCGTGCTCCGACACCATGGAGGCCGACGGCCGCTACATGATGGAGAACAACTACCGCTACTCGAAAATCCTGCTCGAGTGGTGCCAGGAAGAGGAAGTGCCGCTGCTCTACGCGTCGTCGGCCTCGGTCTACGGCTCCGGCCCCGAGTTCCGCGAGGAGCGGCACGGCGAGCGGCCTCTCAACGTCTACGGCTATTCCAAGTTTCTCTTCGACCAGGCGGTGCGCGAGCGGCTTGCAGCGCGCACCGCGCAGATCGCGGGCTTGCGCTATTTCAACGTCTATGGACCGAACGAGGCGCACAAGGGCCGCATGGCGTCGGTGGCGTTCCACGCCTACCGGCAGCTGCTGGAGCTCGGCCGGGTGAAGCTGTTCGTCGGCTCGGGCGGCTACGGCAACGGCGAGCAGCGCCGCGATTTCATCCACGTCGACGACGTGGTGGAGGTGAACCTCTGGTTCCTCGAGCAGCGCGACCTGTCCGGCATCTTCAATTGCGGCACCGGACGCGCGCAGACTTTCAACCAGCTCGCCGCGGCGGTGATCAACTCGGTGCAGGGCACGCAGCTCCCGGTGCCCGAGCTGGTCGGCAAGGGGCTCATCGAGTACGTCCCTTTTCCCGCGGGCCTCGCCGACAAGTATCAGAGCTTCACCGAGGCCGACCTGTCGCGGCTGCGCGCCGCCGGCTACAGCGCCCAGTTCATGCCGGTCGAGCAGGGCGTCGCCGCGTACGTGAAGGCGCTGCAGCAGAAATGAATAAGACGATCGAGGATTTCATCGGCGACACGCCGCTGGTGCGGCTGCAGCGGCTGCCGGGCGCGGAAAATTTCAAAAACAAGAATATCGTTCTGGCAAAGCTGGAGGGGAACAATCCCGCCGGCTCGGTGAAGGACCGGCCCGCGATCTCGATGATCCGCCACGCCGAGAAGCGCGGCCGCATCAAGCCCGGCGACACGCTGATCGAGCCGACCTCGGGCAACACCGGCATCGCGCTCGCCATGGCGGCAGCCACGCGCGGCTACCGCATGGTGCTGATCATGCCCGAGCACCTGTCCGCCGAGCGGCGCCAGAGCATGCGCGCGTTTGGCGCCGAGATCATCCTCACGCCGCAGAAAGGCGGCATGGAGGCGGCGCGCGACCTCGCCGACAAGATGGTGCGCGAGAGAGAGGGCACGATGCTCGACCAGTTCGCCAATCCCGACAACTCGCTCGCGCACTACGAGACCACCGGGCCGGAGATCTGGCGCGACACCGAAGGCAGGATCACGCATTTCGTCTCCAGCATGGGCACGACCGGCACCATCATGGGCTGCTCGCGCTTCTTCAAGGAGAAGAACCGCAGGATCGAGATCATCGGCTGCCAGCCCGAGGAGGGCTCGCAGATCCCGGGCATCCGCAAGTGGCCCGAGGCCTACCTGCCGAAGATCTACGACAAGAAGCGCGTCGACCGGCTGGAATACGTGAGCCAGGCCGAGGCCGAGGAGATGACGCGGCGCCTGGCGCGCGAAGAAGGCATCTTCGCGGGGATCTCCTCCGGCGGGGCGGTGCACGTCGCGCTGCGCGTGGCGAAGGCGCTCAAGAACGCGCTGATCGTGACGATCATCTGCGACCGGGGCGACCGCTACCTCACCACCGGCGTATTCCCAGACTAAAACAGGGACAGACCACGTTTTCCGGGGAAAATGTGGTCTGTCCCTGATTCCATGACCCCGATCCTCGCCTTCGATATCGAGACCATTCCGGATTGCGCCGGGATCCGCGGCCTTTACGGCCTGCCCGCCGACCTGCCCGACGCCGACGTCGCCGAGCTCGCTTTCCAGAAGCGCCGCGTCTCGAGCGGGAGCGATTTCCTGCCGCCGCACCTGCAGCGCATCATCGTCATCGGTTGCGTGCTGCGCGAAGGCGACAGCGTCCAGGTGTTCTCGATCGCCGAGCCCGAGCGCGACGAGCCGGCGATCATCCGGAAATTCTTCGACGGCATCGACAAGTACACTCCGCAGCTGGTGTCGTGGAACGGCACGGGATTCGATCTGCCGGTGCTCAATTGCCGCACGCTCCTGTGCGGCGGCTGCGCGGTCAAGTTCTGGGACCAGGGCGAGGACGACCGCGACTTCAGGTACAACAACTACGTCAACCGCTACCACGCGCGGCACCTCGACCTGATGGACGTGCTCGCCATGTACCAGCCGCGCAACAACGTGCCGCTCGACGAGATGGCCCGGCTCGCCGGCTTCCCGGGCAAGCTCGGCATGGGCGGGGCCGCGGTATGGGAGCAGTACCGCCAGGGCGAGATCCGGCGCATCCGCGACTACTGCGAGACCGACTGCGCGAACACCTATCTGCTGTATCTTCGCTTCCAGCTGCAGCGCGGCGCATTCACCAGAGACCAGTACGCCCAGGAATGCAATCTGCTGAAGACAACCCTGGAAAGACAAGACCTGCCGCACTGGCGCGAGTTCCTGTCGCTCTGGAAAACCTGATCCTGAGCATCGACGCGCTGGACGCCGAGGGACGCGGTGTCGCGCGCAACCCGCAAGGCAAGGTGGTGTTCGTCGAAGGCGCGTTGCCGGGCGAGCGCGTCGCCTGCCGGATTTTCCGGGAGAAGCCGAAATTCGACCTCGGCAGGGCCGTGGAAGTGTTGAGCGAGTCCGCCGGCCGCCGCGCGCCGCGCTGCCCTCACTTCGGCGTGTGCGGCGGCTGCGCGACGCAGCACGCCGATGCCGCGACGCAGATGGCGGCGAAGCAGCGCTGGCTGGAGGACAACCTGGCCCGCATCGGAAAAGTGCAGCCCGAAATGCTGCTGCCGATCGTCTACGGCGAGGAGTGGGGCTATCGGCGCAGGGCCCGGCTCTCGGTGCGCCGCGTCGAGAAGAAGGGCGGCGTGATGATTGGTTTCCGCGAGCGGCGCTCCACTCACGTCGCGGACATGCGCGAATGCCATGTCCTGCCTCCCAGCGTCTCCGCGCTGATCCCGGCGATGAAGGAGCTGGTGGAAAAGCTGTCGATCCGGGAGCGGGTGCCGCAGATCGAGGTGGCCGTCGGCGACAACGCGACCGCGCTGGTGTTCCGGCATCTGTTGCCGTTGTCGGAAGATGATCTTTCGCTCCTGCGCCGCTTCGGCGACGAAAACTCTGTTCACGTCTGGCTCCAGCCCGGCGGGCCGGACACGGCGCATGCCTTTCATCCGGAAGCGAGCGAGCTGTACTACGACCTGCCGGAATTCGGCCTGCGCATCCGGTTCCGCCCGACCGACTTCACCCAGGTCAACCACGCGGTCAACCGGATCCTCGTGTCGCGCGCCGTGCGGCTGCTCGACCCGCAGCCCGGCGAGCGCGTCGCGGACCTGTTCTGCGGGCTCGGCAATTTCTCCCTGCCGATCGCCACGCGCGCCGCCCAGGTGGTCGGCTTCGAGGGCAGCCGCGAGCTGGTGGAAAGGGCGCGGCAGAATGCCGTCGCAAACCGTGCGGTGGCGCAGTTTGAGGCCGTGGACCTTTTCAAGCAGGACGTTAAAACCTACGGACCATTTCAAAAGATGCTGCTGGATCCGCCTCGCGAAGGCGCCATCGAGATCGTGAAATCGTTGCCCGACGACTGGCCGCGGCGCATCGTCTATGTGTCCTGCGACCAGGCCACCCTCGCGCGCGATGCCGGGGTTCTGGTGCACACTAAGGGCTTCCGGCTCGCCGCAGCCGGCGTCGTGAACATGTTCCCGCATACCGCGCACGTCGAGAGCATCGCCGTGTTCGAGCGATAGAGGAGAACGAAAGTGAAACGATGGCTTACGGTCCTATGCTTCGCGCTGGCGGGCACGGCGTGGGCGCAGCCTTACCCGAGCAGGCCGATCCGCGTCATCGTGCCGTTCGTGCCGGGCGGAAACGTGGACATCACGGCACGCACCGTCGCGCCGGCGCTGGGGGACGCGCTCGGCCAGCCGGTGGTGGTCGAGAACCGTCCGGGCGCTGCGGGGATGGTAGGCGCGCAGGCGATGATGAGCTCCCCGGCGGACGGCTACACGCTGATGATGGGCTCGAACAGCTCGCTCGCCGTGGCGCCGAATCTTTACCCGAGCTGGCCGTACGATCCGGTCAAGGGCATCGCGCCGATCTCCAATCTGGCGATCACGCCTTTCGTCCTGGTGGTGAAGCTGGGACTGCCGGCGCAATCGCTCGCCGAGTTCGTCAAGCTGGCGAAGGAAAAGCCCGGGCAGCTGAGCATGGCCTCGGGAGGCAACGGCTCGTCGAATCATCTCGTCGGCGAGCTGTTCCAGATGATGACCGGCTTGAAGTTGAGCCATGTGCCCTATAAGGGCACCGGCGCGGCGCTCGTCGACCTCGCCGGCGGGCAGGTGGACCTGCTGTTCGACCAGGCGAGCTCCACCGTGCCGAACGTGCGCGGCGGCAAGATCCGCGCCCTGGCGGTCGCCTCGAGCAGCCGCCAGAGCGCGCTGCCGGACACGCCGACGGCCTGGTCGGGCCCGCCGGCATGCCTGCCGACGCCGTCGCCAGGGTGCATGCGGCCGCTGTGAAGGCGCTCGCCACGCCGCAGGTCAGGGAGCGCTTCGCGAGCCTGGGCGTGCAGCCGGTCGGCGACACGCCGGAACAATTCGGCGCGCTGATCCGCGAGGATCTCGCGCGCTGGAGCAGGGTGATCAAGAGCGCCGGCGTCAAGGTCGAATGAGCCGGCAACAAAAAAGGGCGCCGCAGCGCCCTTTCATGGTTTCCCGGCGGATCAGTCGCGTTCGCCGCTCAGCGCGAGCAGGATATTGAGCAGGTTGGCGAAGATGTTGAACAGGCTCATGTAGACGCCGGTCGTGGCGATCACGTAGTTGGTCTCGCCGCCGCGCACGATCCTGCTCAGGTCGTAGAGCAGGAACAGCGAGAACACCACGATCACCAGCGTCGAGATGGTCAGCGCCAGGGCCGGGATCTGCAGCCACAGGTTCGCGAGCATCGCGATCAGCAGCGCGATCATGCCGACGAACAGGAACTTGCCCATGAAGCCGAAATCGCGCTTCGTGGTGGTCGCGACGACCCCCATGGCGAGGAAGATCGCGCCGGTGCCGAGCGCGGCGTAGCCGACCAGCGCCGCGCCGTTCCTCATCTCCAGGGCGAAATTGAGGATCGGCCCGAGCCACCAGCCGAGCAGCCCGGTCATGAGAAGCAGCAGCAGAATGCCGAGCGCGCTGTTGCGGTTGGCGGCGATGCCGAACTGCAGGCCGATCACCGCGCCGAGCATGACAAAGGTGCCGATGATGGGATGCGCGATGATGACGCCGGCCGTCGCCATGCCGATGAAAGCGCCGATCACCGTCGGCACCATCGTCAAGGCAAGCAGCAGGTAGGTGTTGCGCAGGACTTTCTGGCCCTGCTCTGCCGCGGCGATCTCCGCCGCGTCGTAAGTGACGCCCCGGCTGATGGCCGGGTCGCCGGTCCGTATCGGTTTCAGTTCCATGGTTATGGATCCCTCCTGCGCATAAGACTACCAAAGCGGCCCCAAGTTTCAAGCACTTGGTGGTCCCGTCGCGCTAATATGCGGGCGGCAATGAGGAATTTCAACGAGAGTTTGAGCTTGACAGAGCGGCGAACCTAGGGAGAGTTGGCAGAGCGGTCGAATGCGGCGGTCTTGAAAACCGTTAGCCCGCGAGGGCTCGGGGGTTCGAATCCCTCACTCTCCGCCAGAATCTGTCCAGGCAAGTCCGAAGTTGTCCTAGCAAGGCCAATTTTCCCCTATGAGAAATGATCGAATGTCTTGATGCGTCCGAGCCGGTCCAGTAAAATCCGATTGTGGAGTGTGGGTAGAAATGGGGGTAGGTTCTGGTTCGATCGGTGCACCGCAGATCGCTTAGGCTTTCCTGGGAGATGCGGCACGCATTCGATGACAGAGCAGCTACAGCATTTCAATAAGAGGCTCGGGTTCCAGCATTACATCCCGAGAATTCGTCCGATCTCCGCGAGGTATTGACCTGCTTTCAATCCCTCGGCCTTGGCGGCGTCCAATCCGTCCTCGATGCTCCGCTTCATGTCCTGCAGGGCCTCCCGAACCCAATGGTGCCGGCGTATGGGCGAGTTCAAGACGTTCTTCAGCGTTTCCACCTCGTCTCTCAACAGCTGCATGTCACGCGATCCGCTGCGGACTTTCGCCAGGTCGCGCTCGAGTGCGCCGACGATCCTGGCGACCTCGTCCAGATCTATGTCATCGGCCGGTTTGTGCGTGCTGTCGTTCGCGGCCATGGCGTTCATTCCGCCCGCGCTTTCACGGTCAGTCGCTCTGGACGTTGGGGAAGGCGAATCCAAATGTGGCAATGCAGGCCACGAGCTTCGCCACAAAAACGGAACTTTTGAATGCGGGTCATTTGCGACCCGCTGAATACTGGGGTGCTCTCTCGAAAGGGCTAGATTTTTGCGTCATGAATTCCCTGGCTTAGACGCGT
>WNEQ01001334.1_pt1 | contig 13173 bp, 7 predicted proteins | sample 5399971 | NCBI WGS metagenome assembly WNEQ01 (sample SAMN13153330, study PRJNA577476) | soil metagenome | isolation source: 20 cm grassland meadow soil 2 days after 1st rain plot 5 | place: USA:California | collected 2015-09-18
CGCCGACCACGTTTGCATTCAAGTGCTCACCGCCGACCGCCACGCGCTGCCTCTTCGCGAATGGCGTGAACCTCGCGTCCGCTGTGGTTTAAAATAAGCGTAGGGCATCTTGGGATGCTAAGGTAGCCATACATGAGTCGCTTATGTGAAGAAAAGACCTGTGCGGTTGTCTGCACCGTGCTCTTGATCGCTGTGATAATCTTAGCCACAATACTCATATTCTTGTGGCTATGAAGCGTCCGGCTTGCGTGAAGTACATCTTCCGTTCCAGAATTCCGAACAACTCTTCAGTGACTAAAACGCAACGCTACTCTAGTTCCTCGTGTCTATCTCGGTTCAATGCCCGGACCACCACGAAGCAAACATGATTCATAGGGGTCCTTTGCTGCCTACGCAAAAATGCAATGCAACTACGACTGGACGTCGTTCCAGGAGACAAACGAAACCGTAGGTAAGCTATGAACAAAACCAGGTACAAGACATTCGCCCAATTTTACCCATTCCACCTCACGCAACATCAACACCCCGTTTCCCAGGTCCTGCATGTTACCGGAGTCATCGCTAGTCTCGCCGCGCTGATCTTGACCCTGATGCGGCATTGGTGGCTGGCCGTGCCACTGTGCGTCGTTCCCGGTTATGCGTTGGGCTGGGCCGGCCATTTCTTGTGCGAAAAGAACAGGCTAACGGTCGTGTGCAGCCGCTGAGCTGCATCGCGATGTAATGTGTGCATCTGTTTGATCGCTGTGCCGCCGCCTCCTTCTAGCGGTATATTTGACCCAGCCAACCATTAACCACCAAGTCTTCCTATTACTGCCATCCTCCACCGAGTGCCTTGTAGAGTTGCACGAGGCTCTGGTATTCGTTGCCGCGATCCTGAGCCAGGGTGAGTTCTGCATTAAACAGTGAACGCTGTGCATCGAGGACCTCCAGGTACGTGGTGATGCCACCGCGATAGCGCTTGAGGGAGGTGTTCACCGTTTCCTGAAGATCATGGACCGTGATCTCCTGCGCCACGCGTACGCTGTGAAATTTGTCATAAGCAATCAGTGCATCCGAGACATCACGGAAGGCTCCCTGGATCGTTTGTTTGTAAGCGATCAGTTGCTGCCGTCGCTGCGATTCGGCGAGTCGAAGATTACCGCGCAGTTGACCACCCTCAAAGATAGGCTGTGCGATGTTTGCGGCGTAACCCCAGGTGGCGAGATTGGAATTCAGTCCCCCCCCGAACACAGCCGCCACTCCATTAGCGCCGCCGCCGGAGGAGGTCAGAGCAATCTGCGGGAAGAAAGCAGCTTTGGCGACTCCGATTTCCGCATTGGCGGCGATGAGGTTTTGCTCGGCCTGAGAAATGTCCGGACGACGCGCGAGCAGTGAAGAAGGCAAACCCGCAGGTACTTCAGGAGGCATCGGCTGGTCGACCAAGGGACGCCCACGCACGATTGGGTGAGGATAATCTGCGAGCAGAATGCTGATTGCATCTTCCAGCTGTCCGATCTGCCTTTCCAACTCGGGAATCTGAGCATTTGCCGTGTCGAGCACCTGTTGGGCCTGCAGTACATCGAGCTTTGTAGCGATACCGTGATCCAGCCTTAGCTTGGTCAGCTTGACTGCGTCCTGCTGTGTCGTAATCGTGTCGCGAGTGACTTGCAGTTGCAGATCAAGAGAGAGCAGCTGGAAGTAGTCACTCGCAACGTCGCTGACTAACGTCAGAATCTCGGTCTTCCGCGCGTATTCTGTAGACAGCAACTGGGCTCTTGCAGCTTCCGTCGCTCGTCGCAACCTCCCAAACAAATCGAGCTGAAATGTCGCGTCGGCGGCGTAGGTACCTAATGTCGTTCTGTCTGGAAACCCACCGCTAAATGCCTGTTCATTGGTCCCGACTCCATTTGCGGTTAGCTGCGGATACTCTGCCGAGCGCGTGATGGTCAACTGAGACCGCGCGGCGGCGATGCGCTCGGTTGCGAGTTGCAGGTCGTAGTTGTGCTCCAAAGTCTTCCGGATCAGCTCCTGCAAGACAGGATCTTGAAAGACCTCCCACCAGGGGAGATCGGCGAAGGATTCGGCCTGCGCCTGTACGTTCTGGCTCTCGCCCCCTCCGTGATAGACGTTTGGAATCGGTACCAGCGGCTTGTGATAGTTGGGACCGAGTTTGCACCCGCTGAGAAAACCCAGTGCCAGCAGGACACCGATAAACAGCTCGCGCACATTAGTCTCCTTGAGCCGGCGAAGGCTCTATGCCCCCGGCGGCAAGCCTCGCTCCCGCTAGTCTCTCGACCGCAACGAAAATGGCGGGCACGAAGAATCTGCCGATGAACGTCTCCGCCACCATGCCCCCAATGACCGTGGTCCCGATCACCTGACGCGCGATCGAGCCGGCTCCGGAGGCGATCCACAACGGCACGCAACCGAGAATGAAAGCAAGCGCGGTCATCATGAGGGGGCGAAAGCGAAGCCTCGCCCCTTCCAGCGAGGCATCGACCAGGGCTTTGCCTTCTTCGTACTGCTCTTTGGCAAAAGCGACAATCAGAATTGAATTCTTCGCGCCCAGGCCTATCAGCATCACTAAACCGATTTGCGTGTAAACGTCGTTTTCGATCTGCACCAGATAAGCGGGCAGATACGCCCCCATCAGCACGCGGCGGAGGAGGAGCGTGAGGACAGCGCCGAAGACCGCCACGGGAGTGCTCAGAAGCACGCTCCATGGCAGCGACCAGCTTTCATAGAGGGCCGCGAGAACTAGAAAGACGAAGAGCAAAGAGAAGCCGAAGATGACCCAGGAAGGAATACCTTCTCGCGCCTTCTGCTCCTGATAAGACATGCCAATGTAGTCAAAGCCCATTTCGCGAGGCATGGTTTGCTTGAAAACTTCTTCAAGGGCGGCCGTTGCCTGATCCGAACTGTAGCCGGGCGCGGCGCTGCCATTGATCTGCGCGGACCGGTACTCGTTGTAGCGCATGATGAACTCCGGGCCTGAGCGGTTTTCGAATTTTGCCAATGCGGAGAGCGGCAGCACGTCGCCCTGGCTGTTGCGTACGTAAAACTGCCCAAGATGGCGCGTGTTGGCTCGGTAGGGTGCTTCGGCCTGCACATACACCTGCCAGGTGCGGCCGAACTCGTTAAAGTAGTTGACGAACAAGCCTCCCATGAACGCTTGAATAGTGTTATACACATCGGTCAGAGCTACGCCCTGCTTCAGCGCCTTATCCCGGTCGACATTCACGAACTGTTGCGGCACACCCGGCAGGAACGTGGTGCTGATTTGGCCGATTTCCGGGCGCTTATGAGCGGCCGCCAAAAATTTGTCCAGGTTATCTGACAGAAACTGGATGTCCTTGCCGGCGCGATCCTCCAGGACAAACGTAAAGCCGCCGGAAGTGCCGACACCAGGGATCGCCGGCGGCGAGAAAGCGAAAACAGTTCCCGCCGGAAACTGGCCGAGTTCATGATTCAAAGCGTCTTTGATGGATTGATATTCTTCGGTCCGCTTTTTGCGTTCATCCCACGGCTTCAAAGTAACGAAGAAGAAAGCGTTATAACTGGTCCTGACGAAGCTGAGCAGACTGAAACCAATCACGCTGGTCGTGTACTTGACCCCCGGTGTGTTTGCAAGAATCTGCTCCACTTGCGATGCCGCCTGGCTTGTACGTTCCTGTGAGGCAGCCTTGGGAAGCTGCATATTGATATACATGTAGCCCTGATCTTCATCGGGGAGGAAGCTGGAGGGCAGCCGGACGGCAAGGAAGACTCCGGCAATGATGAAGAGGGCAAGCAGCGCCAGCACGAGAAAGCCTTTCCGAATCACGGCGCCCGACCACCGAACAAAGCCCTCGGTGCTGCTCTCCCAATACCGATTGAAGACGCCGAAGAATCTCCTGAGGACGCCGCGACGCTCGCCTTCAGGCTTGGGCCTAAGCAACAATCCTGCAAGGGCCGGGCTGAGCGAGAGCGCATTGAACGCCGAGAGCATTACCGACATCGCGATGGTCAGCGCGAATTGCTGATAGAGCCTTCCCGTGATGCCGGGGATCAAGGCGGTAGGTACGAACACAGACGTCAGGACCAGAGCAATGCCAACGACTGGCCCGGAGAGCTCTTTCATCGCCTTTTGAGCCGCGTCTTTGGGCGCCATCCCTTCTTCGATGTAGCGCTGCACCCCCTCGACCACCACGATGGCATCGTCCACCACTAGGCCGATTGCCAGTACCAGGCCCAACATCGAAAGCGTATTGATGGTGAAGTCAAAAATCGGAAACAAGAGAAACGTGCCGATCAGCGAAACCGGCACGGCGAGCATCGGGATCAGGGTGGCTCGCCAGTCTTGCAGGAAGAGATAAACAACCAGGAGTACCAATATGAGAGCGATTACCAGGGTTTCGAGGATCTCTTTTAAGCCTTCCGTAACTGGGAGAGTCTGGTCCAGCGAGACGGCGTAATCGACGTCTTCGGGAAAACGCTCCTTCATCTGGGCCATGAGCTTCCGGACGTCCTTCGCTGTTTGAACCGCATTGGATCCGGGCAATTGGTAGACAGCAATAATCGCACAAGGCTTGCCATTCAAGCGGCCGACGATGCTGTAGTCTTGCGTGCCCAACTCGGCGCGGGCGACGTCTTTCACACGAACAGTCCCGCCATTTGGTGTTTCGCGCAGGATAATGTTGTCGAATTCCTCTGGTGTCCTCAGACGGCCTTGAGCCAGCACGGCATAGGTGAATTGCTGGTCCTGCGGCGACGGCTGACCTCCAACCTGACCGGCTGGGTTGACAGTGTTTTGAGCCTGGATCGCGTTGACAATGTCTGTGACGGTAATGCCGAGCTTTGCCAGTTGGTCCGGCTTTACCCAGAGCCTCATGGCATATTGTCCCGAGCCGAAGATCGTGGTCTGACCGACGCCGTACAAGCGCCCGACCGGATCATTCAGGTTGATGTAAGCATAGTTTGCGAGATAGGTTCCGTCGTGGGTGCCTTTCGGCGAATACAGGGAGACCAGCATGAGCGGAGCGGTGGTCGACTTCGCGAGGGTCACACCATAGCTGTTCACCTGGGGCGGCAACTGCCCATTTGCCAGCTGTTGACGCGATTGCGTGAGAATCAGATCCATATTGGGATCCGTGTTGAGTTCGAAATCCACAAACAACGTCGTTTGCTGGTTGGCGGTGGCGCTCACCGAGTACATGTACGTCATGTGGTCCACGCCGCTGACTTGCTGCTCGATAGGCGTGGCCACAGCCTGCTCGAGCGTCTGCGCATCTGCACCAACAAATGTGGCTCCCAACCTGATCTCGGGTGGGGCGATCTTTGGAAACTGCGCCACCGGTAAAGTGGTGAGCATGATCAAACCGAGAATGACCGTGATAATGGCAATCACTATCGCGACAATCGGCCGGTTAATGAAAAACCTGGACATGATTTTTAACTCCTTCCAGCCTTGAGCACTCCGCCGTCAGCGATCACTCCGGATTCGTTTTGAATGGCTTAGTTTGGACTTCCATTCCCGGCTTGAGGTTTTGCTGGCCTTGGACGACCACACGTTCACCAGCCTTTAATCCGTGTTGGATTACCCACATGGTGCCCGTGCGCTCGCCAACTTGAACCTGGCGCACCTCGGCACGGTTGTCGCTCCTAACAACGTCAACCAGGTAGCTGCCCTGCTGCTCCGTGACAGCAGCTTGCGGAATTAATAAGGCGTTCCACTGCACGTGCATTACGGCACGCACCTTACCGTACTGGCCCGGACGGAGAACATTACCGGGATTGGGAAAGAGGGCTGCTAATTGGATCGCGCCGGTGTTTTGATCGACCTGGCGATCCGCAAAATAGAAGTCGCCATCGTGAGCATAGGTTGTCCCATCAGCCAGGATGAGGTTCAGCTTCCAGCGTTCCGCCGCTGAGCCTGAAAACTTTTTTCGCAGCGCGAGATATTCCTGTTCGCTGACAGTAAAATAATCTCGGATCGGGTCGAGCATCGAAATGGTTGTTAGATTTCCGCTGCCGCTACTGACCAAATCGCCGACCTGTGCCTGAGCGATACCGGCGATGCCGTCGATGGGTGAAACTATGGTGGTGAAATTCAGGTTGATCATGGCGGCTTCGACCGCGGCCTGATTGGCCTGGATTTGCGCCTTGGCAGCGCCGATCGCGGCCTTTGCCGCCTCCACTTGCGCCTTATTGGCGCGGTTCGTCTGGATTGAATTGTCCAGATCCTGCTGCGATGCGGCGCGTTCCTTCGCAAGAGGTGCGTATTTCTCCACGTTGAGCCGGCTCTGCAGTTCGTTGGCCTCCGCCGTCGCAAGCTGCGCTTCATCCTGGACCAGTTGCGCTTCTGCCAACGCTAACTGGCCCTTGGCCTGGTCGAGCGCCGCCTGGAATGGGCGAGGATCAATCTGAAACAGCAGTTGTCCCTTCCTGACGTACGATCCTTCTTTGTAATTCCTCGTGAGCAGGTAGCCAGTGACTTGCGCTTTGATGTTGGCATTCACCTGCCCGGTTAGAGTTCCGATCCATTCTCCGTAAACAGGAACATCTCTCGTTTCGACTTGGGCCACTTCCACCACCGGGGGAGACGATGCGGCGTGTGTGGACCTTTTGCAGCCCGTCATGGCGATGAGTGCCAGATTGATCAGACAGACCGTCACCCATCCTCCGGGACGCCCTGTGCTCATCTCCACGATTTCCGTGCACTGCCGGCGGTAACTCTACGTTCTGCGTGTTTCATAGTTGGAGAGTGACAGCACGTCATCGTCCGGAAGGCATGTGCAGAAACGTCCAGTAAATATTTCAGTGGAAGCCCGTACTTTTTATGACGGTGAAGAATAGGGTTGATTGACCGCGCCAACCGCCGCTGATCGCAGCGGCTCCAGCCCTGTCGATGGCGAATTACAAAAATGCGCTGAATTCGGCGATTTTTGCGTTCAAATGAATTTTAGTGAGAGCACGAAAGTGGCAAGGCACGGGGACAATCGACGGCGCAAAATCGCCAGCAGAATGATGCGCAGTTTGGAAAAGTATTAGAGAAGCTGGTGCACAACTTTTTAACTGCTGCTGGGAAAACAAGAACGCGAATCATTGAATGATCACGCCGCGCTACCGGGGACTCTATTGAGATTTGCCAGGGGCAGAGTGAAATGAAATGAACTGCCTTTGCCCAATTCGCTTTCGGCCCAGATTGTTCCGCCATGGGCTTCGACGATGCCCTTGGCAATAGATAAGCCCAGACCGCTCCCCATCTGCCTCGTCTCTTTCGCTTGCCAGAAGCGGTCGAACACTCGGCTTAAGTGTTCGGCGGGAATACCTGGGCCCTCATCGGACACTGAAACCACTATGGTGCTCGCTTGCTGGCGAGCCGAAACGCGAATTGTGCGGCCGTCCGGCGTGAACTTGATCGCATTTTCCAACAAGTTGGACAGGACCTGGCCGATGCGATGGGAATCCGCAAGAACCTCCGGGAGCCTCGGGGATATTTTCAGTTCGATCGTCTGATGTTTCGCGTCGGCCAGAGTCCTCACGCTGTCGATCACGGGCATCATCATCCCATCCAAAGCACCCGCATGAACGTCAACCGAAAACGTTCCGCTCTGAACTTTAGAGAAATCGAGGAGGTCGGAAATAAGCAGCAGCATCTTGTCGATGGCACGTTGGATTTTCCCGGCAAGGTCGTTGAGTCGGCCTGCGTCCATTGGCTCGTATTGTTGAAGCACGTGCGCCACAAGACCGATCGTCGCCACGGGATTCTTGAGATCATGAGAAACCATAGCAAGTACGTTCTCCCGGGTTTTTATAGCGCGCTGAGCTTCAAGATACAGACGGGAATTTTCGATGGAGAGTGCGGAGCGCTCTGCAAGCTCCTGCGCCAGACGAAGATCCGCAGGTTCATAGGCGCGAGGTGGGGAAAAGGATAACAGGATAATCGCCCCCTGAAGGTTTCCGTGCGCCACCAGAGGCACCGCGAGAGCCGAGTGCAAACCCGCCTCCCTGAGCGCGCGCATGTGCTCTGGCTGTGGGCAAAACATGTCGACTGCTTCGGGTGATAATCGCTCCATTAACACCGGCCGCTTGTTCTCCAAGACGGCACGCAGCCAGTCTGGACGATGCCGGTTCAGCGGCAGCCGTAGGAACAAATCGGAAATCCAAGCATTCGAGGCGTCGCGGCTCATAACTTTCAGCAGTCCACTGCCACCACCTTCCCCGTTGAGGTCGATGATACAGAGGTCCGCAAGATCACGGACAGCCAGTCGTGCAATATTCCCCAGCGTCTCATCGATATCCAGGCTGGAGCTGAGCACCGTTCCGACTTCCGCGAGGAACCTCTGCTCGTTATCGAAACGCTTTCGTTCGCTGATGTCGGCCTCGATTCCGACCATGCGGTGCGGCTGCCCCTTTTCATCCCGCGTAAACACTTTTCCACGGGCGAAGATCCAGACCCAGTCACCGGATTTCGTCTTCGCCCGAAACTCGGCGTGATACTCCGGGGCAATACCCTGAAAATGATCCGCCAGCGCTTTTTGTGCGCCCTGCCAATCATCAGGATGCACGCCCGAAATCCATGAGTCCACGTGAGGCCGGATTTCTTCCAGACGAAAACCACGAATCTCAGCCCACCTCGGGTTGAATATGACCTCACCCGACTTGACATTCCAATCCCAGGCTCCCAGATTTGCCCCGCGGAGCGCGAGTTCCAATCGCTCCTGCGTTTGGCGGACCCTTTCGTTTGCGGCCTGAGACGCCTGGAAAGCCGCCCGCGCCATAAGCTCATCTGCTTCCGATTGCCTTGCAGCCTGCCACGTCCTCCGAAGGACGAGAGCGACGATCACGACGACGAAGAGTGAGATCTGAGCACTGGTCCTATACCATCCTGCGACAACTCCGACTCGAGTTAGTATTCCGACTACCGGTGGGGCGACCATGCCGGTGAAAAGTATCTGTCTTGCCATGGCACCGCTTCGCGTGCCGCTGGTCACGAGAGACATCATGCCGTCATCGGGACGGCCCAAGAGGAGCGCCACGGTCAGGAGAATGAACGCGGCCGCCGTATGAATCGCCATTCCGGTTCCAAGCATCTGAAATCCATGGAACTGCGAGGTGCCTAGAATATAGCCGGTAAATACAACGCTGGCATTCGCCCCGGCCATCAGAACGAATGTCTGCCCCAGACGAATGGGAACAGAACGCAGGTTATAGGCAAGCAAGGCGGCGCCGAAAAGCATAAAATTCGACGCTGCTAGAGGTGAGGGTCGTCCAGGGTACACATCGGGCGACACGAGTGCTTGGCCGAAGAAGAGACGGTCAATCCCGAAATCTACGCCGGAGAAATACTCGCTCAACGTGAGCAAACCCAGCAGCAAAACGACGCCTCCGAGTCCACACGCCGTTAAAGTTGTTTTTCGCGATCGCCCTTCACTTCCTGTAAGAAGAATGGCAATCGTAACCAGGAGCAACCCGAATGCCGTATTGGGATGCATCACAGGCAGCCCGGGATAAACCTGTCTGAATACGTGGATATTGAAAATCCAACCCAGGAGAGCCAAGAGAGGAAATACAGCGGATACAAAACACAGAATTCTAGAGTCTGCCAGAATTCTTTTCGTCAAACGCTCTTTGGTCTGGCTGTCCGTTTGCTGGCTTGGCATCCAAGTCTTGCATCTCCCTGCACCTAGCGTCGATGCACATACCGGTCCTAAACTCATCGGCCCGAAAAAAGTTGCCGGGACAGAACCCCGGTCTTCAGGTTATTTCTGTTCATTTCATCTTTTCTGAACCGTCCGCTTAGGCCTATATCCGTCCGTGAGAGTTTTAAGAAACGCTACGAGCTGGTCTTCCTGCTCATTGATTAATATTCCTCAACCATCTGGCGGCGGGTCTTGACCGATGTGATCCTCGGTCCTCGACGGCATCGCCACGAGACGCCGTGTCATTGTCTTCGACAACCGGGGCATTGGCGCATCCGAAGGGAAGACTCCCTTCAGTAAAGTTCATGGCGCGGAGCGCTTTGGAATACACACTATTTTACGTTGACAGATTTTCTGTCGAAAAAGCCTCATTCCTTTATGGGGTTTTTTAGCGGCCTCGGTTGGAGCTGGAGGAACACAAACGCCCATCGGGACTGGTCGCGCGGAAACAGCCCAAGGTTGGAATTGAAACGACTCGTTACGTGGCTGACGATCAAGTGGCGGCGCGGCCGGCGTCTGCTCTGCTCTCGCGCGTTCAGAACACAGACGTAAACTGGCCATTGTTTGGAACTACCACGAACCGGCGAACGCTGGGTGGGTGACAAGTGCATACGGCAAGCATGGGTTTCCTACACTCCGCAAAACTGGCTTAGTCGTGCCCTGAAAAAGTTTGAGCGCTCTGCATCTTACACAAAATAAAGGAGCGGAGAGGGGGGATTCGTGCCCTCACCTCCCCTTATCGTTCTGCAAGTTACAGAATCCAGATTGCCAAGGTTACCAAACTTGCTATGGATGCCGCCAACCATTGCACGCTATTGCACGCTGGGAGGCCGATCCTTCGGCATGTATTTGCGGGTATCCACCTCGCGGGCCTTGCGGGATCGGACCCGAACATCCAGGGTCGAAAGACATTCGGAGGCGCGACGAATCTGTCAAGTGCTGCCCGACTTTCATCGATTTTCGCGGGCTGAAAGCCCTGGATGCCAGCTTGGGAAGATGGGCGACAATTAAAAACGAAGAACGTTCATCGACTTCATTTCTTGCCCTGTAAAATCGCTGAGTTTCCTCTTCCGAAATTCGCGCCGCTTAACGGCAAAATGTGGCACGGATTGAAGCGCGGCGACATAACCGTTTCAACCAGGAACAACCTAGAGACCGCCAAATAGTTTTATACCAGACTCAAAATCTCCGGCACACCGCTTTTCAACAACTTCCAAGACCTACCGAAATCTACTGAAAAATCACATTCAAACCCACGACTGGCGCGGATTTTTCGCCAATGTTCGGGCCGAAAACGGGTGAGCGCTACCGAAAATCCATAGGCGACATATTGGCGGCATGAAAATGCTTCGACCGCCTGCGCTGTAGTAAGAATTGGCAGCCATACTCTAAATGCGAGGGTAGGAAACTATTCGTGTGCTGGGAAAGCTGCTATCGTGCACACTTCTCCGGATGTGAAGAACACGAAACTCCGAGCGAGTGATTCCGCTTTGCGACACCGCGTGGGATCGAAACGATGAACTTCCACCTGGCGATCGCGTGTCACAGCTCGAGCATGGTCCATTTGATATAAGCGTTGTGGCTGCTGAACCATGGGGCCGAGCAATTTTGGCTGAACCGCCAGCTTCCCAAGCTGGCACGGAGGTGCTTGCAGCGCGAAAATCGATGAAAGTCGGCCAGCACTTGGCAGAATTGGTACCGGCCTACGTCTTTCGACCGTGGACGTCGCCGGTTCGATCCCGGTCTCCCGCTTTTGGATCTAAAGCTTTACGCCTGCCTCGGATATCGCGTTTCCAAACGATCTCCAATAAGGTTCCAGCTGGACGGCGAAGGTACGTCCAAACGATCTCCGCTAACGTTCCAGCTGGACGTCGGTCGCCGCGAAGACGGAATAACGTTCGATGCGGTCGTTGCGAGGTTCAATCGCACTCAGCGTTGAGACACAGACGAAGATCGCGAAAGAATTCGGTGAAATGTCGAAAATTGCACCAAAAATTGATCGCCGCCGAACGAGTTCGCAACGTAATAGACTTACTAATTTTTATTGGGAAATCACAGGGTTAAACCCGTCATATCCTTTTGCCAGCGCTTTTTGCGTCGTCAGTAAAATTTCGTCCCTGTTGCTCTCGCAATCAACGGGCGGAGCCCGGCCGCCATGGAACAACAGCCCAGGAACCCGCAGGCCCCCTTTGAACGGCCAAAAGAGGCCCGGGCGGCGATAAACAACGGCATCACCCCTCACAAACACCACAGCCGCGATCGATAAACCCCCGCGAAACAGCCCAAAACGGGAGACCGGAACCGCAATCGCCGACGTTAACCAAAAACAAGTTATCTTTATCGCCCATGAACCCCGCCTGGTCATGACCAACCAGGGCGAGGACAACCTGGAACGCAAACCCGCAAATGGTGAGGATGTTTGACCACAGACCAGGCTGCGATGGTGTACGAGTCGAATCGAAGTCGGGATCGAAATACTTGCGGGAAGCCGAGGCGACGGGCTCCTCAGCCCGCCTGAAACCGGCGTAGCAGTTGTAGCACGGCGTTAGGCCAGGTTTCACATAGAGGATTTCCCCCACTGTGGCCGCGCCCCAACAACCGACAAATAATGATGGAATATGGGTTTCCAGCGACAGCATATTCAGCAGAGACTGGCATTCAAAGGAATCCGTTGTGCCAATCAGTAAGGAGATATGTCCATCGATGCTGAACCCTTCGTGAACTAGTTTCCTAAAATCTTGTTCATACGTCGAAACTACCGCCCCTGGATTCACCTGCCATATCAACTCTTTTACCGCTTGGACCTTTGTGGTTCCGATGCTTGTGCAGAAGTGCCGGCCGACGTGTTCTGGGTTCAGTACTCCGTTATCAATGAGGCTAAAGTGCCCGACGCCGGCACGGGCCGCCATCAGAGCTAGCGCCGATCCGGCGCTTCCCAGACCAACGATCATTAAATGGCTGTTCCGATGGTTCAGCCACTCACCCGGGTTTCGAGAAAAGACTGGGGGCGTCATTGTGCGGATTCCCCATTGATTTGTTTTCGTAGCTGCTGCTCATCCAGATACGCAATGGCGTAAAGAACCTGTTGAGCAAATGTACTGCTGAAATCCCACTTCCGCTGCACGCATAAGGAACCGTCGGCGCACCAGTTCGGGCCGACCCTAGGCTCAATAAAGATCAAGGGAGGCATCGCCGGATAACCTCGCTTCCATCCGACAATCTTCACGGAATGGGCCTTTCTACTCGGTGTGGATAACTTACCAATGAAGCCAATCTGGTTTTCCGACTCAAAGGGTCGAAACCATGGGAACGCTTCATTCATCTTTCGGATTTCGGCTGCCCATCGTGCCGCAGTAATCATTTACTCCTTCTTTGAAAATGTGGGCGGCCGGAACTGCGGGCCGCCCACGATGGACGATCAGCCCCAAACGTGCTTGGGGATGATCCCAGTCTTCTCGATTGGACGTTCAGTACCGGAAACCTGAACTTCACCAGAGACTGACGATGCTTG
>WNEQ01001338.1_pt1 | contig 13152 bp, 12 predicted proteins | sample 5399971 | NCBI WGS metagenome assembly WNEQ01 (sample SAMN13153330, study PRJNA577476) | soil metagenome | isolation source: 20 cm grassland meadow soil 2 days after 1st rain plot 5 | place: USA:California | collected 2015-09-18
CGGCGGATCCGAGGGCGCCGATTATCAGCTCTGCGATATCGTCATTCTTCCTCACCTCGGGAATTCCGTGAAGAGGATGGACGGAGTACAAACGCGACTAACGTGGGTCATACCCTGCGTTATTATTCATGATGACCTCGTCAACCGCGCACTTATCCCTCTCGAGGACAAACTTCACTTTTTCGTCCGAGCGACTCGAGTTGCATCGATCTCCCAAGGACGCCTACTATGGAGTCGTCCAATATTTGCTGGATTAGGTGGCTGCCCGTTATTTCTCGCGAAGATGTTCGCTCAATCTGTATTTCCATTTCATAATCTCCTTATGTTTCTGCGCGGAATTCCCCCTCAGAGAGGGGCTTCGTGTGATTCAGAGATGGGCCGCCGGCGTCATCGCCACGGTCATTGCAGCTTCGACTCTCCTTCTTCTCCTCCCCGCGACTCACGCGGCAACAGGGATTGTGGCTTATGTGCCGATTACGCTCACGAACAACCAGGGGTCTGCCACACCGACCACTTTCCAGCAGAAGATAACGTGGAACCCCTCCGCCTATTCGAGTTACGAAGCGTCGGATTTGGGGAACATCCGCTTCTGCGCTGACATCGCTTGTGCCACGACTCTCAACGCGTGGCTCGAATCTTGCGCGCCTTCGTGCGCAACGAGCGCGACCTCCGCCTCGGCGTGGGTCAAGCTGACATCGGCGATAGCGGGCAGCGGAGGAACCCAGACGGTCTACATGACTTTCCTCTCGACTTCCACTCATTTCGACGGCGTCTATTGGGGAGAAGCGCCCAGTATCCCAGGGACTTACGGGGCCAACGACAACGGGGCGAACGTCTTCACCTTCTACGACAACTTCGCCGGGACGTCGCTCAGCTCGAAATGGACGACGGTATCGAGTTCTGGGGCGGGCGGTGCGACGATCGCACTTGACGCGACCTCGAACTCTGCGTCTGGATTGGGAGCCGTCTCTTCCTACTCGTGGACACACACCGTTGGAACAGGTCTATCAAACTCGATACTGATAGTCGGAGTGACTGTAGAAAAATCGAGTGGATTCGACGCTAGCACCGTAACATACAACGGCGTCTCATTGATCAAGAAGGTTGGGGTCGGCACGGGAACCTCGCAAATGAAGGCCTCCCTCTGGTATCTGCTGAACCCCCCGTCGGGCGCGCACACCGCTCAGGTCACACTCAGCGGGACCGTGAGCAGCGACGGGGCGGCAGGTGGAGCGATATCTCTCTCGGGAGTAGACCAGACAACTCCGATGCCGACGACCAACTCGAAAGCCGGCACGGGAACTCCTTCACAATCGATTACGACCACCAACGCGAATTCGTGGACAGTTGATGCGATGTCCTTTGACAGCTCCTCCACCAAGATCACGACGGGGTCGGGTCAGACGAGGCGATGGGCGGTGGCAGCCGATGGAATGTCTGGACAGGGAAGCACCATAGCCACGACCACGGCCGGCTCCTACACGATGAGCTGGTCGGGCTCAGACAATTATGCCGTCGCGATAGCAGAGGTAAAGCCGGTATCCTCGGCTCCAACTTGTACGGTGTCGGTCAATAACGGGGTCACATTCACAACTTCCACCTCAAGCGCCTGGTGCTTTGTCGCGGCGGCGCCGATCGCTTACCCTTCGGTTTCAGAGGCGTACATGGTGTCGTCAGGAAGCGTGAACCCGATGATGGGTGTTTCAACCAGCTATTCCTCAAATGCCCCCGGCGTCTTTGACGGCCTATACAACGGGTACGCCGCATTCTGGAATTCTGGCGCGAACACTCGCTTCGCTAGTGAGAAGTCGACGGGCTACGGGCTTCTTCAGAGCACAACGCAAACGACCTTCCCCGCTGGCATCTGGCAGGTTATCTGGTCTGCAACCGGAAGTGAGCGGTTTGCGGATGGAGCGGGAAACTCATACATAGGTACTGACAGTGGCGTTACGATAGCCAACAACGGAATTTATGCTGGTCAGACCGCCAATGCGGCAGGCAGCAATGTCGTGGACTGGGGCAGGATGAGGGCATACCCACCGGGCGGGGTAACTCCGATTGCCGTCTTCGGGAGCTTAGTCAACGTATCGACAACCACTACCACCACCTCGAGTACTTCGACGTCGTCTACGACAACGAGTACCACCTCAACAACCACAACCAGCAGCACTAGCTCGACAGCAACAACCACGAGTAGTGCCTCCACTTCCTCGACCACGAGTAGTGCCTCCACTTCCTCGACCACGAGTAAGATGACCTCCACGACCACGAGCAGCTCAACCACGACGACAACGGGCAAATCAACCACATCAGCGCTGACGTCAACCTCCAGCCAGACAAGTGTTACGAGTACAACAACGTCAATCGCCTCAACGTCAACCGGGTCTAGTACAACCGCGGGCGGTTCTCTCTCATCCATACTTGGGCTGAACCCGTTGCTGCTTGGAGGGGTGGCACTAGGGGGCGCAGTTGTAGTAGCAGTAGTCTTCATCAGAAGGAGACCACATAGGATGATCCCCTGAGATAGTCTGTAGGGAGGCACCACTCTCCTCAACTACGCAAGAGGCAACGCCTTTTCGTCCGGTTAAGGGAGAAGATAGCATCAAGATTGTACTCTCGGTGATCGCCTGAGTGGCGAAAGGTGGGGGAGCGCCTCTAAATTAGCAACGGCGACGATATCCACCCATTGACGGAGTCAATATTTTATAGGAGAAGGCGCGCCTTCCATTCGAAGGTCCGTTGGTGTCAAGAGATGAGGTGCTGAAGGCCCTCTCGGCCGTCTCCGACCCTGAGCTCGGGAGGGACGTTGTCTCCCTGCGCATGGTGGAAGACGTCCGGGTCGAGGACGGGGTTGTCTCCTTCACCCTGAACCTCACGACGCCCGCCTGCCCCCTTAGGACGAGAATTGAAGAGGGAGCAAAGGAAGCAATAGGAACGCTGCGCGGCGTCAAAGAGCTACGCATGAAGGTCTCCTCCAATGTGATGGCGACGAGGCCCTACGACGAGACTGAGGTGTTGAAGGGTGTCAGAAACGTCATCGCCGTGGCGAGTGGGAAGGGCGGGGTGGGCAAGTCAACGATTGCCGTGAACCTTGCCGTCGCCCTAGCCTCCTCAGGAGCGAAAGTTGGTCTCCTGGACGCCGACGTCTACGGGCCTAACATCCCCCTGATGATGGGGATACGCGCTGCGCCCGGCGTCGAGGGTGACCTTATCCAGACGCCATCGGCGCACGGAGTAAAGGTAGCCTCCCTCGGCTTCTTCTACAAAGACGAAACTCCCCTAATCTGGAGGGGGCCGATGGTCGCCGGTGCTGTCCGACAGCTTCTAACGAAGGTAAACTGGGGAGAGCTTGACTACCTGATAGTTGACCTTCCTCCGGGCACAGGGGATTCTTCTCTCACCCTCGCCCAGACTGTGCCGCTAGGTGGAGTCGTCATCGTCACCACGCCACAGGAGGCTGCCCTCACGATTGCCACGAAGGCGCTCGCGATGTTCCGGAAGCTCAACGTGCCCATCCTGGGAATCGTCGAGAACATGAGCTACTTCCTCTGCCCGCACTGCGGCGAAAAGTCCTACATCTTCTCCACCGGAGGCGGGAGGAGAGTCGCGAGCATGCTGAACGTCGACTTTCTCGGCGAGATTCCCCTCGAGACTAGGATCCGAGAGCAGTCAGACCTCGGCGCGCCTGTCGTGGCCGCCTTCCCGAACTCTCCCGAGGCGAATATCTTCAAGGACTTCGCCTTCCGCGTCGCCGGGATGATTAGCATAGTCGCCTACGCGAAGGTCTCGAAATGAGCGAGGACAAGTTACTCGTCGGGGCGGAACGGCGCAAGAAATCGAAGAAGAGGAGGCGGGGCCCTTACAGGAAGTCCTGGTCTCCTCCCCAGATCAAGAAGAGCGCTTGACCGCTATCGCGTCTATCTCGACTCTCGAACCCCTCGGCAAGCCCGCTACCTGAACGGTGCTTCTAGCAGGGGGGACCATGGGGAAGTGCTTCGCGTACTCCTCGTTCATCTTTGAAAACTCGGTGAGGTCTGTCATGAAGACGGTCGTCTTCACGACGTCGTCGAGGGTGAGCCCGACCTTCGCGAGGACCTCCTTCAGGTTCGTCAGCGCCCTGTTCGTCTGCGCGACGACCCCGTCGACAAGCTCTCCCGTTCTCGGGTCCAGCCCTGTCTGCCCTGAGCAGAAGACGTAACCGCCGACCTCGACCGCCTGTGAATATGGGCCTATCGGTTTCGGTGCCTTCTCCGAAAATACTGCGCGCTTCAACGTCCTGGTGGTGGTAGCACATAGTAATAAGTCGACGGAGCGAGCTGTCGGGAGAATGAAGACGACCAGAGTAGGGACCGGAATGGTGCTCGAGGCCTTCGTGATCGCGCTCGCGATTCCGCCGCTTCTCGTCTTCAGGATTCCATGGGTTCCCGGACCGCTCGCCCTCCTCCTAGCACAGGGAATCATACTCTATGCGGTCCACTGCCCTTCGCACTACGTCGTAGGACGAATGGTGGGCATAAGATTCAGCGGGCTCGTTGTCGGGCGCTCCGCGCTCAGGAAGTCCAGCTCACGGGTCGTTCGGTTGATTGGCGAGAGGGCAGTGACACCGGTTCTAATCGTCGACAGGGGTTCGTTGGCCAGCGTGTCGCCTCTGCGTAGGAAGGCCATGTTCTATTCGGGGGTCACGGCTTCGACAACCGCTCCGTTCCTCGTCGCGCTCTATGCCTCGCTCACTGGGGACCCGATCTCGATTTTGGCCACTCTGATCGTATCAATTGGCTACCTCACCTTCAACGCCTTCTACTCGCCCAGAACCGGAGACGTCTACAGAGCGAAGCTACTTGGGGGCGTTTCGCCTCAGGGTGGTTAGCAACTGTCTCGCCATCGATTCCTCGTCTTCGAATTCTATCAACTCCCTCCCGTCCATGTGCTGCAGCATCCTCGAGACGACGCTCCCCTTCTTCGCCACCAGCACGACTCTCTTCTTCGCCAGATATGCCGCCATTATCTCCATCCCCACGCCGGTGCTAGGAGTGGAGACGTCGGCGACAAGGACGTCGCTGCTCTCCGCCCCCTTCCTGTCGCGGAGGAAGACGTTGAGGACTCGGGGGTCAGGGTTCTCTATAGGGCCGACCACCCAGGGGGAAGCGAGCTTGTACCCGGCCTCCTCTATCACCTCCGCCAGCAACCTGGCTCGGTCCAGGGATCGATTCGCTATCATCGGGACGGATAGGTAGGCCTTCTTCACTGCGTGAGCAGTTGCAATATGCTGCTAAAATCTTTCCCCAAGCCGAGCGGAGCCGGGACTATCGACTCACCGTTCGGACGGAACGAAGCTTTTCGTGTGAACACTTGGTCGGACGATGAGTGTAACAGTAGGTGGCACCACAGACGTGGCAGGTGAAATAGAATCCTCTACCCAGCACTCGGCCACAGAAGCCGCAGTTCGGCTGCATCCTCGTCTTTGGGTCGGAATACACCCAGTGACTCATCTTCCACTCATTCCCTTATGTTGTGGACGGTATTAAGGATAGATGCACGAATTTCGCATTTCTTACTTTATTGGTGAAAATTTTCTTTTATGCGTTTTCTAACTCCTTTGGACTCAGTTTTCCCCCAAGTTGGAGACTTTGCGCCGCTCGGAGGAGGAAGCGTTCCGAAGATTTTGTCGGATACGGAGAACTATGCTGCCCTGAGACTCTCGACGACTCCCACCCAGGCCTTCGCGCAGTTTGTTGGAAGGTATCCTCCACCCCCCAGAGCCACGATCTTGCCGGCGCAGAGGTCATGAGCGAGTTTGTGGAGGGAAGTCGCGAGCATCCTGTGTGCGGCGGGGGTGTAGTTCAGCCCCCCAATTGGGTCGCCGGCCAACCCGTCGGCACCGCACTGCAGGATGATGAACTCGGGTCTCGCCTTCCTGGCGAATTCTTCGAGCCTAGGAATCTGTTTCTCGATTTCTCCGTCACCCGCCCCCGGCTGGAGGGGGACGTTGACCTTTGTTCCCTTCGCGTCGCCGAGGCCGGTCTCACTCTCTGAGCCGGTACCCGGGTAGAGAAATCTTCCGTCTTCGTGCATATCGAAGATGAAGAGCTCCGGGTCCGACTCGTAAGAGTAGAAGACGCCGTCGCCGTGATGGACGTCGATGTCGACATAGAGAATCCTCCTGACCTTCCGATGGCTCCTCATCAGCTCGACCGCGACTCCTATGTCGTTGAAGACGCAGAAACCGGCGGAGGAGTCTCGGGTCGCGTGATGGAGACCTCCGACTGGGTTGAATGCGTGATCTACCTCGCCCGACAGGACGCTCTCGACCGCGAAGAGGGTCGAGCCCAGCACGTACTGTGTCGCCTCGAAGACCCCCTTGTATGCGGGCGTGTCTCCCTGGTCGAGGGCGCCGTATCCCAGGTTGGAGGCAAGCTCGACGTACTTGACGTGCTCCTTCGTGTGGAAGAGCTCGATCAGGTTTTTCTCCGCCTTCTGTGGGGCGAGACGCCTCACCTCGAGGCCTTTCTTTCTCACTTCATCCCAGAACCTCTGCACCCTCGCGCTCGTGAACGGGTGCGGGGAGGGGAAGGAGTAGAGCAGGAGTTCCTTCCCTTCGAGAACTCCCATCGTGCAGGTCAAGGCTGGGCTATCTCGGCCTGGACTGGGCGATCCTTCTTGCCTTCCTTAGGTCACGCTCGTCCTTCACCCTGAAGAAAGAGTAGAGCTCTGGGTCGAGCGGCTTCAGAAACTTCTCCACATCGACGTAGGATACCGCGGAGAGCTTGTCCACCAGAGAGCTCAGCACCTTCTTCTTGCTACGGGCGGCGGCGCTTAGAAAGGCCTTCTTGTTGTAGGCGGCGAGGAGGGGTTCGATTTTCCCGCTCCCCCACCTAGGGACAGCTGCATCGAATCCTCTCACGCTCTCGAAGAGCTGAAAGATGACGTTGGGCTTGATAAAAGGGGCGGAGGAGGGAACAACGAGGCAATTCTCGGCATGGGTCGCCTTGAACCCTGCGACGATCCTGGATAGGACCGAGCTGCCCTCCCTATCTATCGCGACCTTCACACCGAACGGGGCGATGGTTTCGATGAGAGAGAGACCCGGGTCCTCGTCGAAGATGACGAGGATTTCATCCGCGACCGTCCAGACAGAATCCAGGACGTACTGAAGCAGCGTAGAGCTGGCCCTCTCCCCGAATCGGCTGGGTAGAAGGCTATTCTCCATCCCGTCGTTAACGACGACCGCACACTTGTTCGTCAGCATCGGTTTTTGCCAGCGTGAGCTCGGAAGCTCTTATAAGATTTTTAGAGGCGGGTCGGGTCTCCTATCGCTTGTATCCGATTTTCCTGAGAAACTCTCTCCTTTCCTTCTTGTCCGAGGGTCCCTCGAGGCCCTTGCTCTTCACTCCGTCCACCACCCCTAGGATCCCTCTTCCTTCCCCGATGTCCGCGACGAGCGACACGACCTTGTTGGCTGTGGCACAATAGACTCCAGTGACCTCGTCAAGAAGCTTGATCCTGTTTAACACGTTGATGGGGTAGGAGCCGCGAAGGATGACGACGAAGGCGTGTCCCGCCGACAGCCTCCTCGCGAACTCCTTCGCTATCTTGACCGATTCGGTATCCGTCCCATCGTACCGGATTAGGGCCTTACCCGACGATTCGCAGAATGCAATCCCGAACTTCGCGCCCGGCATTGAGGAGGCGAGGGTCTCGTAGAGGTCCTCGACCGTCTTGATGAAGTGGCTCTGCCCGAGAATTAGCTGGTACCCCTCAGGAACCGCCAGCTCGACTTCATCGATTTTCATGCGGCCACGAACGAGCCTTCGCGGACTTGAAAGCCTTTCTCCCCATGGACCGGGCGTCAGCTGGGGCTCCGGCGATATTGTCCCCGGAGAGGGTCACGCTAGTGGCTAGATCCTCTTGGCCTGATCAGAGATGGCCTGTCGTAGAAGGTCCGCTGCTCGCGTCAGCGTCTTCTCCTCCCTCCTCCAACCGAGCTCTTTGATTACCTCTTCGCTAATTATCCCCAGCCTCCCCTTTGTCAAGACGCTCAATATCGCGCCGTACTCCGGCTCAACTGACTCTTTTATCGACTGGAGCTCCAGCAGAGAGAAGAGGGTCAGGACGGCCTCGTAGCCCAGGTAGGCGAAGCAGTCTACGGATTGAAGTGAGTCGATTAGATTTCCCGCCTTGGCGTGCAGGATTTTCGCCGCGTGCTCCGTCCGCCGCGCCTCGATCAGTCGGTTTGACCTCGCATCCGCCCCGGAGGAGCTGACGATGTCGTAGACCGTCAAGAGTCCATCGAGGCGCTTCGCGCAAGCCTCTATTGAAGACTGCTCGAGGCCGACAGAGGCAGACCATTCCGTGAAGCTCGCTTCACCCGTGCTCGAGATTGTCTTCATCTGTTTCAGGACGTGGCTCGGAGCCGGCGGCACCTCCGATGCGTAGATAGATGCGAGCGCGAAGTCGTACCCCGCGGCAGTCAACCAAAAGTCGGCGTCTACGGTAGAGTTCTTTCCGAGAGCCTCGTCGGCCTTGCCTAGGCCTTTAAGCGCGAGCGAGAGCCTCGATTCTGCGCTGCGCTCCGCGTTTGACGCGAACATCGCTTTGTTGGCCGAGGCCGCCGTCGAGAGAGTCCAGGAGCTATCCCTCAGGGGGACCAGGGAAGCGAGGGCGACCGCGAGCTCGGGGGTAGCGGGGTTCATGGCCTCCTCCCGACTCATGAATGATATGTCGCAGTACCTCTCCGAGACACGCATCGAGGAGTCTGGCTTCTCCTCCTCGCTGACGACCAGGATGTCGTATTCGCAACTCGCGCGTGCGATTCCGTAGGTGTGGCATCCTGTCAGGGCGACCGCATGGTTGAGGAAGGTGTCGAGTATCGGCTGAATCGCTAGCGACAACGATTCGCTGCTACTCTTCACGCTGAGGTCAGGGTTGAGACGAGATAAATCATTTCTTCCCTCCGATGTTTCTTCGGAGATCTACCGGAGACTCAGACCAATCTATGCAGATGTACTGCAGTTCAACACGGCAGTCAGAGAAGTATCGCTGACTATCAAAATCGCTCTTTGATTGTTCGGGTCACCGCTGTCCATCCAGTAGGCGAATGCACACGAGCCGTACCCGTCCGCTTCGATGGTGTACTCCTGCCCCTTGTTGAGGGTGAAGGCTGTTGGTGTGTATCCTCTCGACACCGCAGTTCCGCTCTGGCAAAGGACCACGCGGTACCCCTGTGAGGTTCGCTCCGGTAGTAAGCTGGGCGTTCACGGTAAGTTGCGATGTTCCGGCCGCAGAAGTGGTTTCCGTCGTGGTCATGGATGAAGTGGTGGGTGGATCCAGGACGGCAAGGTTGCTCGTAGTCGCGACATATGCGTTGTTCGTCGCGGCGTTGGCGTCTACGTCTTGTGGAGAGTAGGCGAGAACAATCGTCTGGCGGACGATATTAGTCGAACCGTCGATTATGGAGACCTGTTGGTTGTTGATGCAGTCGACGTAGACAAGGTTGTTGGCTGGGTTGACGCCGATCGCGTCCGGTGTGTTGCACCCTGGATTGATGCTGGCAATGTGAGCGTAGGTTGATCCGTCGAAGACTTCCACGCTGTAGCGGGCGGCCACGTAAACCCTGTTTGTATTCGGATTGACCGCGACGTCGTTCGACGGGAGCGGGCAAGAGACACTGAAAGTGGTTATCACCGTGTTCGAAGACCCGTCGATTACGGCGAGAAAGCAGGAGAAGACGGCGTATACGCGGTTCGTGACCGGATTTGCTCCAAGTCCGTAGACCTCCCCCACAGAGACGCCGGTTATGACCTTATTCGTCGACCCGTCTACCACGAAGACCTTACGCGCCAAGGGATCGCTCACGTAGATTCTGTTCGTGTTCTGATTTACGGCGACGTCGAATGGGTCGATTCCCACCGTGACCTTGTTGAGGACGCTGGCGCTTGAGCCGTCTATCACGGTGATGTTCCCCTTCCTTGTCATGGTGGCGTAAATATCGTAGTGCGCGACATAAACCCTGTTCGAGGCGGAGTCTACGGCGACGCCCCAAGGGAGAGCTTCGACATGGATTGTGTTCGCAATCGTGTTGCTCGACCCATCGATTACGTAGACGGTTCCCGAGCCGTGCTGAGAAACGTATATCAGGTCAGAGCTGAGATTAACGGCGACGTTTGTAACCGACCCCGTAGGGACCGTCGTAATGACCTGGTCCCCGACAACCCTGAGAGGAGGTATTCCCGCGACTGCGGCTGAGAGCAGGATGAGAAGTAAGAGCCGAACCCGCCATAAGGAATGAGCCTTCACGTGAGAGTTTGGACTGGCTTTCAAGTAACGGCTTGCACATGAAACGTTTATCGTAGACTTCTTATATTGCACAGGATGGTTTCGTAGATAACAAACTTAGATAGGAGGCCTCCATCACTAGATGAGTTGGCCGAGGGGGGAGGAAACTCTTGGGGCCTGAATCCATTCCGTCGTCAGGTTCGCGCCTAGTAGCTTGGTTGGGACTGGCGTTTGACTACGGAGCGCACTTCAAGACGGCCGTGAGGGTGGCATCCGCGGTCAGCGTGACGTCTCTCAGGTTGTTCGCGCTCCCCGTATCGAGCCACTGATACCAGACGCATGTCCCGTACCCGTCAGCCTCCACGGTGTACGTCTGCCCGTTATTGAGGGTGTAGACGGCAGGAGTGTAGCCAGTCGCTAACTTCTGGTTGTTTTGGTAGAGTGCTGTGTAGTAACCAGTGAGCGGCGCCCCGTTTGTATCCTGTGCATTGATTGTCATATGCGACGTCCCTCCACCGGATGTCGTAGTCGTCGTGACAGTACCGGTCGTAGTCGAACTTGTCGTGATGGTTGCAGTCGTAGTGGTGGAAGTTGAGGTGGAGATTGTGGTCGTCGTAGCTGTCGTGGTCGTCGTAGCTGTCGTGGTGCTAGTCGTGGCGGTTGTGGTTGTCGTGCCGCAATTCAAGACGGCCCTCAGGGCGGTGTCTGCAGTCAGGGTGATGCCTCTCTGGTTGTTTGTACTCCCTGTGTCCAGCCAGTGGTCAAAGGGACACGACCCGTATCCGTCGGACTCGATTGTGTAGGCCTGCCCGTTGTTGAGGGTGTAGGTGGCGGGGGTATATCCATCAGCTGCCTTCTTCCCGTTCAGGTATAATTCTGTGTAGTACCCTGTGAGGGGCGAGCCGTAGCGATCCTGTGTGCTGACCGTAAGTTTCGGCGTGGCAACGCTGGAGCTGGCTGTGGTCGTGGACGTGAATGTGGTTGAGCTGCTCGTCACGGAAATGGTGGTTGAGCTCGTAGTCGTAGGGGTTGTTGTCGTGGCAGTCGTTGTTGTCGCGGTGCTCGTGGTCGATGAGGGCATAGTGCTAGTCGAAGTCGAGGTCACGGACGAACTCGCGGCCGAGGTCGTTGAACTGGCAGTAGTGGTACTAGTGAGGGTGGTCGAGGAGCTTGTGGTCGTCGTCGCAGAAGAAGAGGTGACTGACGTAGTCGTAGTCGTGGTGCCCACGCGATAGACATCGCCGCCCCAGATGGCGCCTGTTCCACCAGTCGTTGCCACTAGGTTGTGGGCCGTATCGTAAATTTGGACGTAGCCGGTGATTGGCAGGTGAGTCTGACCTACATCGAGGAGGGCCACCCCCCCTGATCCGACAGTTGCGCTCGCCAGGACGTTGCCCTTGGAGTCGATGACCTGAGCCGTATCGCCTGGCGGTGCGTTCTGAACCTGTACGTCGCTGCTAATCGTGGCGTAGTAGTCGTTGTACTTTGCGGAGAGCATTCCGCCCGCGTAGGTGCTCTGGACTTCGAGGTAGGAGTTGAACGGAGAGGGCATCTGGAGGTTGAGGTTGCTGCTTGAGTAGACGAGCTGCCCGTCGAGGTAGACCTTCATTTGATTCGACCCGTTCGTGATGATGGTGCAGTCGCGAGTCAGAGGAACGGTCGGGCCGCCGGGCTGAGAGAACACCGTAAAGTACTGTCGTGCCGACTGGGCGTTGCCTCTGGTGTAGACGACAGACCAGTAGTATCCCGTTGAGTCGGCCTGCGCCGCGCAGGTAACGTAGTTGATGTGGTCGGTCGAGGTCTGCACGTAGAGCCCCGTGTTAAACTCATTCGACGAGATCTTCGAGTAAGGGAGGGTGAGGACCGCATGAAAGAGCTGTCCCGCGGTATTGGGCGATTCTGCGAAGAATCCAATCCACGTTCCTGCCTTGTTTGCCTGGATGCCGATATGCAACCCCTGTGAATCTTCGTTGTAAGCGTGAGGCGCGCCCGTTAGCACTGCGTCGCCGTAGAAGTACCAGTATGCGGTATTCCCGGATGTAAGTGAGTCCTGCGCAAGGAGGCCCGATTGGACTTCATTTATCGACAGTGGAGCCGCGCGTGCTGGCACCAGCTGGAAGAACATGGGAAGCGTCAGAAGGAGAAGCCCTGCTAAGCTTTGACATTTCATCGGGAATCCAGATAAGGTTGGTTCTCAACCGATTTATGACGCACAGAGAAAAATACCATAAGACGCCTCCCTGAGAAGGTAAGCGATCCCGCCTCTGAAATACCATAAGATGCTTCTCTGAAAAGGTAACAGAACCCTCCCCTGATCGTATGGCCCCTTTGACTCCGAATCCATATTCGGAGTTCACAACTCTTTACTTTAGACGACGCGCAGTAGGCTTGCTCGAAGTTGGCGAAGTCTGCTGCCGCTCTTGGTCTTCTTCTAGTCGTGTATATTGTCACCTCCGCTTATCCGGGGGCCATGACAACCGAACCCCAGGCGAGGGCGAGGGGCTTCGGCTCGGGGGCGACAATGATGGTGAGTGGAGGAGGTGACCGAGCTCAGGTGTTGCTGAAGGCCCCTCGGGAGGCTGTCTTGGCACCCGGAGGTACACCCGCGGATCCCACGGTCACCATCACGACCAATGGACCATTGGTTTCCGCAACGGTCGACGGAACCACCTACCCACTCCCCGCAACCTTCAACTGGGTTGCCGGGTCTCAGCACACAGTCTCTGTCCTCAACGCTACCACCCCAGCGACGGACGCGAGGTACATGTTCTTTGGATGGACCGGATACACAGTCTCGGCGAGCGCTCAGCTATCTTTCGTCGTTACGGGCGACGGACAGCTGACCGCGAATTACAGAAAACAGCTGTTCGACAAGTTCGA
>WNEQ01001341.1_pt1 | contig 13130 bp, 16 predicted proteins | sample 5399971 | NCBI WGS metagenome assembly WNEQ01 (sample SAMN13153330, study PRJNA577476) | soil metagenome | isolation source: 20 cm grassland meadow soil 2 days after 1st rain plot 5 | place: USA:California | collected 2015-09-18
GCTGGCCTCTTCCTCGTCGCGATCCTTTCGCGCCAGCAGGCGCACGCCCCACACGAGCAGTAGGCTCGTCGCCAGGAGGCCGCCGACGGCGGACCGCATGATCGGCCAGGAGAATTCCACGCGACAAAATCGAGCAAGCGGCATGCCGCCGGATTTACCATCGCGCCCATGAGCAACGATCCGCTCGCCGCGCTGCCGATCGGCCGCAAGGTCATCGTGAGCAAGACCGTCTCGGAGTCCGACGTCTACCTGTTCGCGGGCATCACCGGCGACTTTTCGCCGAACCACACCGACGAGGCGTACATGCGCAAGACCCGCTACGGCCGGCGCATCGCGCACGGGGCGCTCGCGATCGGCTTCATGTCCAACGCGTCGACGAAGATCCTCGAGGGCATCGAGGGCACGTGGGTCTCCTACGGCTACGACCGCGTGCGTTTCCCGGCGCCGCTGTTCTTCGGCGACACGGTGACGGTGGCGTACGAAGTGGCCGAGCGCAACGAGGGGGAGCGCAAGGTCTTCTCGCGCGTGACGGTGACGACGGATCGCGGCAGCCTCGTCGCCGCGGCCACGCACATCCTCAAGCGCGTGGACGTCTAGAGATGGACGCGCGGCCGCCGCTGGCCATCCTCGCCGGCGTCCGCGTCGTGTCGTTCACGCAATTCCTGCTGGGGCCCTCGGGCGTGCAGTTCCTCGCCGACCTCGGCGCCGACGTCGTCAAGGTCGAGCCGCCGGGCGGCCGGCTGTGGGAGCGCAACTGGTCCGGCGCCGACGTCTTCAAGAACGGCGTGAGCGTCTTCTTTCTCCTCGCGCACCGAAACCAGCGCAGCCTGACGCTCGACCTCAAGCACCCGGACGGGCGCGCCGTCGCGCGGCGCCTCGTCGAGCGCGCCGACGTGCTCGTGCAGAACTTTCGCCCCGGCGTCATGGCGCGCCACGGCCTCGACTGGGAGACGGCAAAGACCATCAACCCGCGGCTGATCTACGTCTCGGCGTCGGGCTACGGCGAGTCGAGCCCGTACCGCGACCGCCCGGGCCAGGATCTCCTCATACAGGGCCTCTCCGGCCTCGCGTCGATCTCCGGCCGCGCCGACCAGCCGCCGACGGCGGTGGGCACCGCGGTCATCGATCAGCACGGCGCGACGCTCCTCGCACTCGGCGTGCTGGCCGCGCTGCTCGAGCGTCAGCGCACCGGGCACGGCGTGCACGTGGAGGTCAGCATGCTCCGCGCGGCGCTCGATCTGCAGATCGAGTCGGCCACCTACTTCCTCAACGGCGCCCGGCTCGAAAAGACGAACACGCCGCTCGCGAGCACGTTCCATCCGCCGCCGTACGGCATCTATCCGACGCGCGACGGCCACGTGATCCTGTCCATGTCGCCGCTGCCACACCTGGCCGAGGCGCTCGCGCTGCCGGCGCTGCGCGAGCTGGCGACGCCGGGCTGGAACTTCGAGTCGCGCGAGGCGGTGGCCCGGCTGCTGGAGCCCGTCATGCGCACGCGGACGACGGCCGAGTGGATCGAGCGGCTGGTGCCGGCGGGCGTGTGGGCGGCGGCGGTGAACGACTACGCCGAGACCTTCGCCGACCCCGCCGTGCAGGCCGCCGACGCCGTGGACGAGATCCGGCATCCGGTCGCCGGCGCCGTGAAGCTGCTGCGCTTTCCGCTGGAGTTCTCGACGGGCCGCGCGGGCGTGCGCCGGCTGCCGCCCGCGTGCGGCGAGCACACGGACGAGATCTTGCGAGAGGTCGGCTACGACGACGGCGCGATCGCGCGGCTCCGCAAGGATGGCGCCGTCTAGTATGCTGGCCCGCATGACGACGGCCGGGAGCGCCTAGCATGCAGATCGTCGAAGCGGCCGGGATCCGCGTGGCGGTCGTTGCCGGCCGCTGCGCGGGCGCGGACTTCGAGCTGACACTCGAGGCCAGCCTGAGGATCGCCGGCGACGGCGCGACGTTCTCGACCGCCGGCGTCGCCGATCCGGTGGCGTGCGCCGTCCGGCTGACGCGGCTGCTCGGCGAGGCGCGCGCGAAGGAAGTGATGCTCGCGGGGCGGACGGTGGACGCGGCGAGCGCGCTGCGCCTGGGGCTGGTCACGCGCGTGGTGCCGGGGTCGGCGCTCGGCGAGACGGCGCGCGACCTCGCCGATCGCCTGCGGACGCTGCCGCCGCTGGCGCTCGCCGCCGTGCGCGACGCCGTCCGTGCGGCGCGCGAGCTGACGCCGCGAGACGCGCTCGCGCTCGAGCACGCCCACTTCCGCCGCCTCGTCGCCACGCAGGATCACCGGGCGGCGGTCGCCGCGTTCTTCGCGCGGCGCGAGCCCGCGTTCACCGCCGAGTGATGGGCTCGAACGCGCACACGCGCTGGTGGGCCGTCGGTCCCGTCGGCGTCATCGTGCTCGACAACCCGCCGATGAACGTCCTCAGTGACGACAACCGCCGCGGCATCCGCGAGGCGCTCGCCGAGTTTCGCGACTCGCGCGCGGTCGTGCTCACCGGCGCCGGCGACCGCGCGTTTTGCGGCGGCGCCGACCTGAAGGAGGAGGAGGAGCTGACCGCGGAGACGGTCGGCAAATTCCTCCAGCGCGGCGACGAGACGTTTCGCGCGCTGCGCGAGTACGATCGCCCGATCGTCGCCGCCGTGAACGGCTGGGCGATGGGCGGGGGGCTCGTACTCGCGCTCTGGTGCGACCTGCGCGTCGGCTCCACGCGCGCCAAGCTCGGCGCCGTCGGCGTCAAGGTCGGGCTCATGGCGTCCAACGTGCAGCTCTCGCGGCTGCTCTTCGACGGACGCGGGCGCGATCTGCTGCTGACCGGCCGCACGGTGGAGGCGGAGGAGGCGCACCGCCTCGGGCTGCTCTCGTCCGTCGTCGCGCCCGAGCGGCTGATGGACGAGGCCATGGCCTGGGCGCGCGACATCGCCGCCCGGCCTCCGGACGTGGTCGCCGCGCTCAAACGCGCGGTCAACACGGCGCTCGATCCCGGCGTCGCGCCGGCGCGACGATGATCCGCTCGGTGCCCGGCCGCACGCCGCGCATCCATCCCGGCGCGTGGGTCGATCCCGCCGCGCAGGTGATCGGCGACGTCGTCATCGAAGAGGGCGCGTCGATCTGGCCCTTCACGGTCGTGCGCGGCGATCAGGACAACTACGTGTACATCGGCCGCCACACGAACGTGCAGGACAACTCGGTGCTCCACGTCACGCCCGAGCTGCCGTGCGTCGTCGGCGATCGAGTCACCATCGGCCACCGGTGCGTCGTCCACGCCTGCCGCATCGGCAACGACGTTCGCATCGGCATCGGCGCGGTGGTGCTGACGGGCGCGATCGTCGAGGACGGCGCGCAGGTCGGCGCCGGCGCGCTGGTGCCACAGGGCAAGGTCGTGCCCGCGGGTTGGCTCGTGATGGGCGTGCCCGCGAAACCCGTGCGGCAGATGGGGCCCGAGGAGATCGACGACATCAAGCGCAACGCCGTCGAGTATTTCGAGCTCTGGCAGCGCGACTATCGCTTCGGCCCGCAGGGCGCGCCGGGCGTGACGCCGCGCGCGCCGAACAGCCCGGTCTCGGGCAAGCCGACGTTCCCGGAGAGCACGGCGCGGTGAGCGTTCACACCGCGGTGGACGGCGCGGTCGGCACGCTGACGCTGGACGCGCCTCCGCTGAATCTCCTGTCCGACCCGCTGCGCGCCGCGCTGCTCGACGCGCTCGGCGATTTCACCGCCCGACGCCTGCGCGCGGTGATCGTTCGCGGCCGTGGCCGCGCGTTCTGCGCGGGCGCGGACCTGCGCGACGAGGCCAAGCTGACGCCTGAGCAGGTGCAGGCGTTCCTCGACGCCGACGAGGCGGTGTTCACGGCGCTCGCGGAATTTCCGGGCGCCACGATCGCCGCCGTCGACGGCTACGCGTACGGCGGCGGCTTCGAGCTGGCGCTGGCCTGCGACATCCGCATGGCGGGCCGGGCCGCGCGCTTCGCGGGCGTCGGCGTGAAGCTGGGGCTCACGGTCTCGACGGCGCGGCTCGCGCGGGTGGCCGGCGAAGGGGTCGCGCTCGACCTGCTGCTCACCGGCCGCGCGGTGGACGCGGACGAGGCGCAGGCCCTGGGGCTCGTGTCCTCGGTGAGCGACGACGTCGACGCGGAGACGCGTCGGGTGGCCGACGTCGTCGCCTCCCGCGCGCCGCTCTCCGTCCAGGCCAACAAGGTGGGGCTCCGCCACTGCGCGCGGATGACGCTGGCGGAGGCGGTGGCCTACGAGCGCGGCGAGTGGGCGCGGCTGCAGCGCACGCGCGACCACAGAGAGGCCGTCAAAGCCTTCTTCGCCAAGCGCACCCCCGACTTCACCGGCGAGTGACGAGGCGCCGAAGCCTCAAAAGAACCAGCCCTTCGAGCGCGCCTTGATCGCCTGCCAGGCGTAGCCCAGTCCGACGCATGCGGCGAGCAGCGCGACGTTCGCGAGCCAGAACTGCCACCAGCGCTGAAAATTCCAGTGCAGCCCGCGCTCGCCGAGCAGCGTGAAGGCGATGACCTGGTGCACGAAGTAGAGCATCAGCGCCGTCTGGCCGAGCACGACCAGCCATCGCGGCCGCCAGCCGCGCACCTCGCAGAGCCAGTACGCGAGCGCGAGCAGGACGAAGACGCTGCCGAGGATCCAGAGCGTCGTGATCGGCGCGGGGACCCAGTGATGGTTCAGCACGCGGTCGCGCGTGAAGCCGACGTGGGGCGTCGACGGCCACTCGGACTCGGCGAGCACGGCGAGCACCATCAGCACGACGCCCACGACGGCGAGGTTGCGGAAGAACGGCGCGTCGGGTCCGCGCGCGGCAACGTCGCGCCACCACCAGCCGAGGACGAGGCCGACCAGCACGAGGCAGATCCACGGCCACGGTGGATAGTCCAGGAACAGCATCAGCCCGATCCACGGGTGGTCGGGCAGCCACCGTTGGAGTGGCTCGAAGGCGACCAGGAAGAGCAGGTAGCCGACGAGCGCGACGCCCAGCAGTGCCGAGCCGCCGCCGGGCCACTTCAGCAGCGCCGCCGTCGGCGTCATGAGGATGATCGACAGCCCGATCGTCTGCAGCACGCCGCCGGCCAGCGGCGAGTCCTCCGGCGCCACTGAGCGCAGCTGGATGCTGCCGAAGACGACCACGTTGAGGAGCAGACCCGCCGCGATGATCGTGGCGCCGCGGCGCCAGTACGTCCACAGCCGCGAGGGCGTCACGATGTCGCCGGCGTGGCGATGCAGCGAGAGCGGCAGCACGAAGCCGACCAGGAACAGGAAGATCGGCGCCGCCACGGTCACGGTGCCGTAGACGAGCCAGTAGCGCCCCCAGCCCATCTCGCGCGCGATCCACCAGCGCCCCGTGTGGTTGAGCACCATCACGATCAGCGCGAAGCCGCGCAGGACGTCCAGGAACGCCAGGCGCGCGGGCATCAGCCCAGCCGGCGCCCCAGAACCTTGCCGACCGCCTCGGGCGTGAAGCCGAGCTGCAGCAGGGCCACCCCGGTGTCGAAGTATTCGCGATAGCGCGCGATGCGGCCACCCTCGAGCTCGAAGATGCTCATGCCGCGAAAGCGCACCTGGCGTCCGGCGCTCCGCGGTACCGCATCGGTGACGACGTAGGAGAACGTCCACTCGGCGGCCGCGGAGGTCGGCGTCTCGACGACGGCGTCCATCCGCCACAGGTAGTCGCGGCCCTCGCGGAACATGCGCTCGAACATCGCGCGCAAGCCGTCGCGGCCGCCGTGCTCGCCATAGAAGTTGTCCGTGTAGCTCGCCCGCTCGGTGAAGCACGCGAGCAGGCCGTTCACGTCCCGCGCATTGAACGCCTTCGCGAACTCCTGCACCAGACCCATTGGGGGATCCCTCCGCCGACCGATGTTCGCCCGACCGTCGGGCCGTTGTGCGAGCCGCAGCCGCAGGCGAGGCGAGCCTGCGTGAGGCGCCCTGCGAAGCCGCCCCGACGGCAGACATCGATAGTAGGATAGCGCCATGCTGATGCCTGACGCGCTCGCCGATCTGATGGCCTCGGATACGCCCCACGCCGCGCTCGACGTCCGGGAGCGCGGCGCCTACGAGCGTGGGCACGTCTTCCGCACGACGTCGCTGCCGCGCCGGCAGCTCGAGTTCCGCGTGCCCACGCTGGTCACCGCGCCGGCCACACCGATCGCGCTGCTCGACGCCGACGGCGCGCTGGCGCCGCTGGCCGCCACCACGCTCAGCGCCATGGGCTACCGCGACGTGCGTGTGCTCGTCGGCGGGCTGGGCGCCTGGCGCGCGGCCGGGCGCCGCGTCGTGCAAGGCCTGAACGTGCCGAGCAAGGTGTTCGGCGAGCGCGCGCTGCACGAATGGCGGACGCCGCAGATCGCGCCGCACGAGCTCATGCGCCGCATCGAGAAGCGCGAGGACATCGTCATCGTGGACTCGCGGACGTACGAGGAATACCACCGCGGCTGCATTCCGGGCTCGATCAGCGTGCCCGGCGGCGAGCTGGTGCTGCGCATCGGCGAGCTGGTCGAGCGCCCCGAGACCACGATCGTCGTCCACTGCGGCGGCCGCACGCGCTCGTACATCGGCGCCGAGTCGCTGCGGCGCATGCGGCTGCCGAACCCCGTCGTCGCGCTCGAGAACGGCACGATGGGCTGGGAGCTGGCGGGACTCACGCTCGAGCGCGGCGCCACCCGCGTGGCGCCCGACCCCGGCGACGCGAGCCGCGCGCAGGCGGCCGCCACCGCCGAGCGCGTGGCGGCCGAGGACGGCGTGACGTCGCTGAGCGTCGACGACGTGCGCGGGCTGTGGGACGGCCGCCGCGAGCGCGACGTCTATCTCATCGACGTCCGGACCGCCGACGAGTACGAGGCGGGGCACGTGGCCGGCTCGATCTGGGCACCCGGCGGCCAGGCGGTGCAGGCCACGGACGACTACTTCGCGGTGCGCGGCGCGTCGTTCGTGTTCATCTGCGACGGCTTGGTGCGATCGGTGATGACCGCGGCGTGGTTCACACGCATGGGGGTGCCGCACGTCGCGGTGCTCGCGGGCGGCGTCCCGGCGTGGCAGGACGCCGGCGGTCTGATCGAGAACGGCCAGCCCGAGCCGGCGCCGTTCGGCTGGCAGGCCGCGCGCGCGGCCACGCGATACCACAAGCCGGGCGAGCTCGGCGACGCCGTGATCGTCGACGTCGGCATGAGCGACGAGTACACGCGCGGCCACGTCTCCGGCGCCGGCTGGATCTGCCGCAGCCGGCTCGAAGCGAGGATCGCGCGCGCGGCGCCCGATCGTGCGCGGCCCGTCGTCCTCACGTGCGCCGACGGCGTCGTGTCCACGCTCGCCGGAGTCACGCTCACCGGCCTCGGGTACAAGAACGTCGGCGTGCTCGAGGGCGGCACGCGCGGCTGGGCCGACGCCGGCCGGCCGCTCGAGCAGGGCGCGACGCGCCTGTGGGACGAGCCCGACGACGTCGTGTTGAAGCCCTATCAGCGTGGCCGCGAGGCGATGGAGGCCTACCTGCGCTGGGAGGAGGCGCTCGATCCCGACGGGTCGAGCTCGCATCGCCTGCTGAAGGACGTCTGATGGACGCGCTCGTCTCGACCGATTGGCTGGCCGCGCACCTGCGGGATCCAGATCTGAAAGCGCTCGACGGCTCGTGGCACATGCCGCAGACCCGACGCGACCCGCGCGCCGAGTTCCTCGCCGGGCACATTCCGGGCGCCGCGTTCTTCGACATCGACGCGATCGCCGATCACACGACCCCGCTGCCGCACATGCTGCCGACGGCGGACGCCTTCGCTGAGGCCGTGGGCGGCCTCGGCGTGGGTGCCGGCGACCGCGTGGTCGTGTACGACACGCGCGGCGTGGTCAGCGCCGCGCGCGTCTGGTGGACGTTCCGCGCGTTCGGTCACGATGTGGTCGCCGTGCTCGACGGCGGCTTGCCGAAGTGGAAGGCCGAGGGCCGGCCGCTCGAGTCCGGCGAGGCGAAGCCCCCGCGTCGCGGGTTCCGCGCGGCCGCGCGGCCGACGCTCGTGCGCGACCTCGCGGCCATGCGCGACAACCTGACGACGCGGAGCGAGCAGGTGCTCGACGCGCGCTCGGCGGGTCGCTTCGCCGCCACCGAGCCCGAGCCGCGCGCCGGCCTGCGCGGCGGCCACATTCCCGGGAGCCGCAACCTTCCGTCCGACACGCTGCTCCGGCCGGACGGCACGCTGCTGCCGGCCGGCGAGCTGCGCAAGCGATTCGACGCCGCCGGCGTCGACTTCGCGCGTCCGGTGACGACGACGTGCGGCTCGGGAATCACCGCCTCGGTGCTCGCGTTCGCGCTGCACCTGCTGGGTCACCCGCGCGTGGCGGTCTACGACGGCTCGTGGACCGAGTGGGGCGGCCGCGCCGACACGCCCGTGGAGTCGTAGAGGAGAACCTCGCGATGGCGCTGACGGACACCTACACGCTGGAGAATTTCATCGGCGATCTCGATCGCATCACGCGCGAGGAGAGCGCCGCGCACCGGATCACCGAGCGGATCGCGCCGTTGCTGGCGAGACTCGTGTGCAATCCAGGCTCGATCCCGGCGCGGTATCTGACGTCGCCGCCGGGTCAGCGCGGCCGTTACGTGCTGCACCGGGCGCCGAAGTTCAACGTCACCTCCGTGGTGTGGCGGCCCGGCGATCGCGCCACCGCGCACAATCACGAGACGTGGGGCGTGATCGGGGTGATCGAGAACGAGATCGAGGAGACACGCTATCGCGTGACCGCCGCCGGCGCCGGCCGCGCGACGCTTGGGATCGCGAGCGTGACGCGCCATCAGGCGGGCGCGGTCTCCTGCCTCGTGCCGGGCGACGAGGTCCACGGCATGTACAACCCGACGGCGCGCGACACGATCGAGATCCACGTCTATGGCAAGGACCTGGCGGGGCTGGCGCGCCGCCGCTGGGACGACGACGGCACCGAGAAGCCGCTCGTCAGCGACAAGTACCTGAACTGCTGAAGCCCGACGCCGAGCCGGAGTTCCTCTATCTGACGACGACCGGCCGCCGCACCGGTCGCGCGCGCAAGATCGAGATCTGGTTCACCGCGCTCGCGGCGCCGGCGGCACCAGGTCAGACTCGCTTCTACGTGATCGCCGAGCACGGCGAGCGCGCCGGCTGGGTCCGCAATCTTCGCGCGAATCCCCGCGTCTCGGTCCGCGTCGGCGCGCGACGCGTCGCCGGACAGGCGCGCGTCGTTCCGGAGACGCAGTCGGCGCTCTGCGACGACGTGCGCGCGCGCATGACGGCGAAGTACGGCTGGGGTGACGGCCTCGTCGTCGAGATCACGCCCGAGGCCTAGGCCGCCTTCCGCCGCCGGGTCGCCTTCTGCAACTGCGGGAGGACCTCGCGCGCGTAGAAGCGGAGGAAGCCCTCCTGGTCGAAACCCACCTGGTGCACGCAGACGTGATCGTATCCGGCGTCGGCGTACTCGCGGATCGCCTCGACGTGGTTCTCGGGATCCGGGCCGCAGATGATCGCCTCTTCGCTCGAGAGCTTGTAGCCGATCTGCACCATTGGTGGTCACCTCCCGGCACGGCCCGTTGCAACGCCGTCGCCACCGACGCCTCAGGCGTCGCGGGCACGGAGCCGCCACCACGCAAGCACCACCGACAAGGTGGCCAGGCCGACGAGGCCGGCGACACGGAAGGCCCACGACACGCCCCAGTGCTCGGAGATGGAGCCGACGGTGAAGGCGCCGAACGGAAAGACGCCGCCGTAGATGAACGTGTGCAGGCTCATGATGCGCCCGCGCAGGCGGTCGGGCGCCGCCAGCTGCAGCGCGGCCTGGCACCCCGCCACCACCATCACCGAGATCCAGCCGAGGGCGAACAGCGCGACGGAGGCCACGCCGAATCCGTGGACGGTGGACATGACGACGAGGCCGGCGCACGACAGGAAGCCCGTCGCGAAGAGCAGCGCCAGCGACGGCGCCTGCAGCGCGCCGAGCGTGAGCGCGCCGCCGACGGCGCCGACGCCGACCGAGGCCATGAGCAGCCCGAAGCCCTCGGGGCCTCGGCCGAGGACTTGACGCGCGAACAGCGGCACGTAGATCGAGAAGTTGAAGACCGTGAAGCTGATGACGAGCAGCACCGCCAGCAGCACGACGATGCGCGGCGTGCGCAGCGCGTAGAGCACGCCCTCGCGGATCTCGGCCCCGATCGTCGTGCCCAGCCGGGGCAGGGGCGCGCCGCGCGTGCGCACGAGCCGCAGCGTCACGATGACGACGACGAACGCGCCCGCGTTGATGAAGTACGCGGGTGCCACGCCCGCGCGCGCGATGAGCAGCCCGGCCGCGGCCGGGCCCATGATGCGGGCCACGTTGAAGGCCGCCGAGTTGAGCGCCACCGCGCTGGTGACGTCGGCGCGGCCGGCGAGCTCGACGACGAAGGCCTGGCGCACGGGGAGGTCGACCGTGTTGGCGATGCCCCACACGACGGCGAGCGCGCAGACGTGCCAATACCGGACGCGTCCGGTGACGATGAGCAGCGCCAGCGTCAGCGTCTGGCAGCCGAGCAGCGACTGCGTGATGACGAGCAGCCGGCGCTTGGGCAGCCGATCGGCCACGGCGCCGCCCACGATGGCGAAAAGCAGGACGGGCAGGAAGTTGAGACTGCCGACGAGGCCCAGGCGCAGCGGCGAGTTGGTGAGTGACAGCACCAGCCACGCCTGCGCGACCTGCTGCATCCACGAGCCCACGAGCGCGACCGCCTGGCCGGCGAAGAACACACGGAAGTCGCGATGGCGGAGCGCGCGGAGGCCGGCGGGAAGGGTCATCGCCCGCGGCAGAGGATACCGCGGGCGATGATCCGGGACGGCGCGGTTACTTCGGCTGTGGCGTCAGGCGCAGATAGGGCTTGAGCGCGCGCCAGCCGTTCGGGAACTTGGCCTTCGCCTCGTCGTCGGTCACGGCCGGCACGATGATCACGTCCTCGCCCTGCTTCCAGTTCACCGGCGTCGCCACGCGATGCTTGTCGGTGAGCTGCAGCGAGTCGATCACGCGCAGGATCTCGTCGAAGTTGCGGCCGGTGGTCTGCGGATAGGTGATCAACAGCCGCACCTTCTTCTGCGGATCGATCACGAACACCGTGCGGACCGTGTAGACCTCGTCGTGCGCCGGGTGAATCATCCCGTAGAGGTTGGCGACCTTCTTGTCGGGGTCGGCGATGATCGGGAAGTTCGGCGCCTGCCCCTGCGTCTCCTGGATGTCCTTCGCCCAACCCTCGTGCGAGTTGACGGGGTCGATCGACAGCCCGATGGCCTTGACGTTGCGCTTGTCGAACTCGGGCTTGAGCCGCGCGACGTAGCCCAGCTCGGTCGTGCACACGGGCGTGAAGTCGCGCGGGTGCGAGAACAGGACGGCCCAGCTCGAGCCAACCCAGTCGTGGAACTTGAGCTTGCCCTGCGTGGTGTCCGCGGTGAAATCGGGAGCAACGTCTCCGAGCCTCAGTGACATGCGGGTCTCCTTTCAGGCCGCGGCGCGGGCGACACGGCCCGCGGCGCGGACGATGACGTCGGCGAACGCCGGGAACGGGTCGAAGCCCAGGACCCGGGGCGCGTCGGCGACGAAATTGGACGTGGCGTTGACGTCGTACACGTAGATGCGGCCGTCGGCGGCGCCGACGAGATACTCGACGCCGCCCACGTCGATCGAGGCCGCCCGGGTGAGGGCGACGGCCTGCTCGACGGCCTCGCGCGGCGGCTCGTGACGCGTGATCTCCAGCACCGGGGCGGCGTCGACGGGGCACGCGGCGAGCGTGTCGGGCGCCGGCGTCTGGCACAGATCGGCCGGGCAGAGGTTGAACTGATCCGAGCGGCGGACGATGCGGATCGCGTACAGCATGCGGCCGTCGAGCACCTCCACCCGGACGATGGCGCCGTCACGCGGCTCGACGTACTCCTGCAGCAGCGCCACGCCATCGGGGCCGAAGTCCAGCGCGTCCGCGCGCGCGTCGAGCTCGACGGGCGTCTCGAAGCGCTCGATGAGCGCGCCCGACCCGCCGACGTTGGGCTTCACGAGCGCGGGAAAACGGACCTCGCGCGCGGCACGCCGCAGCGGCGCGGCGCCGTTGACGACGACGGTGCGAGGGTACCGCACGCCCAGGCGCTCGAACAGCTCGACCTGGAGCGCTTTCGACTTCTCGAAGCGCCACGCGGCGACGGGGTTGACGACCGGCACGCCGAGCGCCTCGAGATGCGCGAGCAGCGGCTCGGCGTAGAAGAGGACGCGGCCGTGCCCGCGCCGGTGCGACGACGGGCTCGTGCGGTTCACGACGACGTCCCAGGGCCGGCGCCGATCGCGCGGATCGTACGCGTGCACCGAGTGGTCGATGCGCTCGACGTCCAGCGCCCGCCTCTCGAGCTCGGCGATCAGCCGTTTCGACCACTCCGGATGCTCGTCGAGAATACCGATCTTCACAATTAGCCCCTTTCTTGATCGGATTTAGGTATTAGAGCAAATCAGACTCGGTTTGGCAAGGGGTTGAGCGGCGGAGCAGCCGAGGGTGTCCGGGTACGGAGGATGGCCGAGCCGGCGGTCGGCGCCGGTGGCGCCTGGCGCCGGCAGGCGACGGGCGTCATGAGCAGCACCAGGGCGAGCAGGAGGCCGACCGCGCGCACCGTGCGCGATCGCTCCGCAAGCGATGTGCCGACCGCAATCGCCTTGCACCCATGCGCGGCAAGGGAGGCGACCATGCTGATCCGTGTGAAGGAACTCTTGGGTTTCACGCTTGCGGCGACCGACGGCGCGATCGGTGAGGTCGAGGACTGTTACTTCGACGACGTGCACTGGACGGTGCGCTACCTCGTCGTCGACACGGGCGGCTGGCTGTCGGGACGTCAGGTGCTGATCTCGCCGATGGCCGTCCGCAGCGTCGACACCGCCGGCGAGCGCGTCATCGTCAACCTCACGCGTGAGCAGGTGGAGCGCAGTCCCGACATCGACACGCACCGGCCCGTCTCGCGGCAGCACGAGGTCGCGCTGCTGCAGCACTACGGCTTTCCGGCGTACTGGTACGGCCCGTACGCGTGGGGGCCGATGATCCTGCCGACGCCCCCGCCGCCGGCGGCCGACGCGGCGAGCGAGGAGATCGCGGCGCGCCGCCGACCAGGACAACCTCGAGGATGCG
>WNEQ01001343.1_pt1 | contig 13108 bp, 7 predicted proteins | sample 5399971 | NCBI WGS metagenome assembly WNEQ01 (sample SAMN13153330, study PRJNA577476) | soil metagenome | isolation source: 20 cm grassland meadow soil 2 days after 1st rain plot 5 | place: USA:California | collected 2015-09-18
TCTTGCGGTCGACTCAGCACTATGCCCAGAAGAAGAGCTAGAAGGCCTGAAGTGTTAAGTGGAATCAATCACTCCTTTTTTGGGATTCCACTGCCTCATGTTCAGAATATACCGAGAACGAACAAATCGCAGACTCACTGCTCCAATTTGGAGAGTCCCCGTGTCGATCTCTTCTCCTAGAAGTTGGAGCGACGGTGTCTTTTGGACCTGCATCGGTAAGGTTCTTCCCAGATCGTTGATAACCAGGCTTGGAAAGCCAGGGTCGCTCTCAAGAATGCGCTAGAGATGTCAGGAAGGAATTTCAAATCGGTAAACTCACGCCGTGACTAAACAAGAAAATCTACTGTTCTGCAACGCTCGTTCATGCGAAGTCTCGTAGTCAGCATCAATAGGGAGAGCCTGGAGTGGCGTTAAGGACGCGATTGTCCCTCATATGCATGCTTCCCCACAGATGTTGAAGTGTCAAGCTACATCGTTTGCGTTGAATCCGGCATGACCAGGCTGGGATGGAACGACGGAATTTGATTTCAGCGACGGATTCTGCAACAGTAAATAGCCCTAGAAAGACTGATCAGTGCGTCATTAGGAAGGTGAGAGCAGTCGGAACCCGGGAGGTCAGCCGCGCAAAAAAGGGGTAGCAGCCTCTCGCGTGCCCCGCCCGAGGCCCGACTTGTGAATTCTCGCGAAACAGCCAGTCGGCATGAATTACTGTCGGTCCGGAATTGTAGAGATGCTTGGGTCCCTTTCTCAAACTGCGGTTGAATTCGTGGCGAAGAGGGCGCTCTCTCCCGACCGAAATACGGAGTTACCACTGAAATAGGGGCTCGCGGCAAAGAGGCTGATCTCATCAGCATGCGCAATAACGTAAGTTATGTTGTAGCGTTGAATAATCAGTGGTATTGTTCTATCACTAGGGTTTTCGTACATGATTTTCATGCTCTTGTAGATTTGGACATAATTTGCTGGTGCAACGACTGTAGCGAAGTCAGCTCGAAAGAGGAAATGTAGCCTCATTGAGTAAGGTTCTATCCAAGTGGCTGTCTGGTCAACATCTGCATCATTTGCAATAACTGATGTGTACGATGCGTTCGCGCCAAGCCATAGTCCTATTCGCTTGTCATCTTGGTAGAACGCTTCAATTGGTCTATAGCGGGGCGGGAACGAAAGCACGTACGGTGTTCCTTCGAGAGTTGGTAGCGCTAATCCCCCTATCTGAAGGCCGATCAAGGCGATCATAAAGAACGCGCCTATCGATCGCCGATTGGATCGAATCCAGCCCAATCCGGGCGCTGTGCTTGGTGGTTTCGATACTCGAATATTCAAGAAAAACCAGGCCAAAACCGCACCTGAGATGGAGAGCGGTTCCGTTAATCTCCAAAGAAATCGTAGAGGATCGGGTATTGGTATCCCAATTAGTAGAGCGTTAGTGAGGAAAACCAAGGCCGATGTCCAGGCTAGCAGCAGCATGGACCCCAACGTTCGACAAGTTAGAACAATTGCCAGGCCGAGGGTTCCTAGTAATCCCAGAGCTAGTCCTGGAACTAGCGGATCATAGTAAAAGGCGGGGACATAGGGTCTCCAGTTTCCCGTCACAAGCTGAGAGGCAGCGCTTGAACTAACATAAGTTACTGTTTCCGCGTAGACGAAAGCCATCAACAGCATTAGCATCCAGAAGATGCGGATGGCCGTTGACCCAAACGCGAATCGTAGAGTGCGGATTAGTTCTGAGCGAGCTCGGATGAGTGAAAATGGAATTGTGAACATAATGACTATGGGAAGAATGACTGTCGCCAACTGATGATAGGCGATGACGGACACGCAGCCTAGGCCCAGTGCATAGGAGAAGGAGGGGGACTTTTGTAGCCTAAGGATGGAGTAGAGGGTCGAAACGAGGAGCAGATATCCGGCTATGTCCGGTAGATTACCCCTCTCTATGTATCCGAAGGGTTGGTAGGCACTTCCATACAGAACCGCAGCTACTGCTCCCGCCCATGACGATCCAGTGAGTCTGACTGTGTACATAGATATCCCGACCCAGATCGCTAGTGATCCGACTAGTGTTGGAATCCATGAGTATTCTTCTATGGGTACGCCTGACAAGAGAAAGAATTGTGCAAGCACCAGATGGGCTCCATAAGTGAACTTGACTGCTTGGTCCAAGGGTTCGACTGAGTAGTAGTTGGGCATTCTTGTTGTTGCTACGATGACCTTTGCCCAATACACGTGTTCGCCCATATCGATTGGGTGAGTCCCGATAGCATAAGACCAATTAGCAGTAACCGCTATTGCAGCGACCACCACAATAGCAAGCTTCGAATAATGTCTCTTGGCGTATGGAACAAAGCGCTTCCAGAGGTCTAACCTTGTCATAAGTGACTCTCGAAGTTTCCAACTGATGGAGACGATTGCTCGGAGGCTTGCCAGAAGGAAGGACACCAGTACCGTTACGAAAGTGATTCCAACCGTGTTTCCCAGAAGAAATCCAATTGCAACAATCGCCACAAAGCTCAGCGAGATTGAATAGAACACTGTCTCGATGGGACCCTCCGTGGGCAGACGAAAAATTCGGACTATACTCAGTCCGGGCAAGACAAAAACCAGAATCAATGTGATAGGAGCAAGCAACATTTCGTACATGAGAAAGTCACATTCTAAAGAGGGGATGGCCTCCTTTCCTCATTTGTGAGATGGCAAGCCAAGCAGAAGAAGACGCCTATGGGCGATCTCTCAAACACTGAGCTCAGCGTCGTGACTGGTGGCCCAGTTTCTGTGTGAGAAAGAAGAGTGAGGGTCACTGTGGGAAAGCTATTTCACCAAGAGCGTCGCATGTAGAATTCAGGCTATCTGGCCCTCCTAATCCAACGATTAAGCCTGTATTTTTGGCTCAGTATAAGCGAAGTCATAATGGCTCCAAGCGCCAGGGATGATGTTGCAATCACAATCCTCGACGGAGGAAGGAGAAATCCAGAGACGAGAGCTGTCATTATGACCGCAACGAACGAGGCTGTCCAGAGGGTAGGGACGGCCTTCTTGCTTCCGGAACGGCTTCCGTGTGAAATCGACCAAAGTACTCGTAGCATATGGCTCAGCGGATTGAAAGTAGAAGTATCTCCGGAATAAGTGACAGATACTGCCCTCTCCTGGATTCTAAATCCTTTCCGAGCTATCTGAATCAGCACTTGAGAATCGACGCCCATCCCATTATCTCTGATGGAGATATTCGGGAGTACTCTTGAGGCGTATGCTCTGAAACCGCTCTGGGTATCTTGGAGATTTGTTCTGGCTAAGTGATTCGTAAGAAGAGTGAGAAAGGAATTTCCGAATCTTCTGTAGAATGGAACGTCGTTTTCTTTGCCAAACCTTGATCCAATAACAACATCGGCGGTATTGTCTAGAAGAGGGGCGATAAGTACTGCGATGTCCCCGGGATTGTGCTGTCCATCGCCGTCTATGGTGACGACAGCCTTAGGTCTCAGTTTTGCGGCTTCTTGGAGCAGTGTTCTTAGTGCAGCCCCTTTTCCTCGATTCGTAGGATGTTTGAAAACGATTGCACCACTATTGGCAGCCTCTGTGGACGTTGCATCAGTGGACCCGTCATCACATACCAGCACGAGGGGACTAAAGACCTTAGACCTCTGAACTATGTTCCCAATAGCGACGGATTCGTTGTAAGCAGGTATGCAGATAACGACTTCGGGACTGGTGGCAAGGGAGGTGCTTTCTTCGGAACCGCGACGAGCCTTCGATGTCATGAAACTAGCCTCAAACGGTGAGGATCCTCTATTTGGGTGCGCTCCACTGTGATGGGTTTCAGCTCTAACATCTCATCTATGCTTCGTCTCCGGCTGCCAATTCCATCTTGGAACGCTCTGGCATGACGGGCTCGTCGTGGCTCTGAAACCTTAACTCCGCAAAAAGCTTTCAGTCCATCATCGATGGATGACTTTGGCACGAGTTATGATTCAACTGAATCTCCTGTCGACAAAGGTGGAGAGCCTTGAAGTCTTCTGGGATTACCCCACTCAAGTTCCTAACCGTTGAATTTCCCTGATTGAGATAGATGGAAGTTCCCGTTCGGATACTCTGGGTTCCGACGCGTCGAGGTCCGAGCTACTTCTAAAATAATTGAAAGTCGTGTCATCTGGGGGAGTGTCTTACCTGACGGTATCAACTTCCGCCTCCATAGGCCAACATAGGGTTGATGGTATGTGACGACGGTTGTAACTGAACAAAGATACCCTGTCAGATCTTCTCTTTTTCCGGATTTTGAGCCCAGACTCAAAGAGGCATTTCCATTGGTATCCTTGATTGTCGTCAATCACAATGGCAAATCGAAACTTAAGGGATTGTTAGACAATTGTCTGGGTTCGCTTCTTGAAACCGACTATCCGAATTTCGAAATCCTCTTCGTCGACAATGCGAGCAACGATGGAACCCCCGAGTATGTCGAAGCCAAGTTCAGCAATACGCGAATCAAGATAGTTAGGCTGGAATCAAATATGGGGTACTCGGGGGCCACGAATTACGCAATTGGACTGGCTGAGGGAGAAATAATCGGTGTTCTCAACAACGATATCGCAATTGTGGATCAATCATGGCTCTCGACTCTTGTGAGGTTCATGAGGGAAGAACCTTCGATTAGCATCGTTTCGCCAGCTCTCCTCTGGGACGATAATAGGATCGATTCATTAGGGGGAGAAGTGAACGTTCTGATGATAGCGTGGGATGCACATTCCCGAGAATTTTTTGAAGGTAGGAATGATCGGCCAATACTCACAATGAGCCCTCCCGGTGCAGCATTTCTCTTTCGGCGAGCAGTCGCTGAACGCTTCCGCAACGAGATTTTCGAATCTGACTACTTTGCTTACTACGAGGATGTTTGCCTAGGACTAAAAATGAACCTGATGGGCGAAAGGATCGCCGTTGTGCCTCAAAGCGTCGTTCGCCACAGGCGGGGAAGCTCTTGGGGCCTCTTCTCCCCCAAGAAATATTTCTTGATGCGAAGAAATTCAATCTGGACTGGCATAACTATTTTTGACACCAAGCAGGTTCTGTTTCTTCTTCCGGTATGGCTAGCTTCCACTTTCTACGGAAGCTTAGTCTATTACAGGCTCACGAAAGATCCAAAATTCTTCTCGACTCCTCTCAGAGTGATCGCCGAGATTCTAGCGAGCATGCCCAAGATTTGGAAAAGACACCAGGACTTTCACCAGACGAAGAGCGCAGAAACCCATGCCCTACGATTCTCTCGGCACATGATCTTGGACCATGAAAAACTCACCTTCTTCCGGAGGATGGCACTTACAGGAATCAATGTCATGATTCATCTCGCGGGGTTATCCAAGTTCACTATAACCCGGATCAAACGATATCCACTTGTCGACCCGTTGTATCTGGCACAAGATAACTGAGCTCAATACCATCTCTGTCCTGCTGTCCGGTGCTTTTCTCCTAAGGCTCGCTGTGCTGCCACTACTTTACGACGATTACAACTACTGGGCGTTCGGAGTATTCACAAACTTTCTTCTACGCGGACAAAACCCTTACCATATAGTAACCCAGGATCCCACACTTCTCAACATTAACCCCTGGAGATATCCTCCACTCTACTTGCTCTTCACGTCTCCAGCATTGGTGATTCGGAATCTTTCTGGCCAAACGATTCTCTACTTAGCCGCGCTGAAGATCCCGCTCGCGGTAGCTGATCTGGTTTCTGCTTTCTTCCTGTACAGGATACTGATGACATCTGTTCCCGCTAGGGTTGCATTGGTCTTTTCCGTCTCTTACGCTTTCAATCCTCTAGTCATCTTTGCATCGTCCGGTGGCGGGTTTAACGACCCTATTGCTATCGCGTTCACCGTGGCATCAGCATACTACCTTATGCAATATCGAAATGGGCATCTCTCTGAGAGGCGGGACTTGACCAAGTCAGCCCTTTTCCTTGGTTTGGGAATAGCAACAAAGATCTATCCAATTCTTCTGATCCCCGTTTTTCTGCTGGAACTGAAGGGAGTTAGGTCTAGAACGACCTATGCAGCCCTAGCCTTGGTCCCCCCTATCGTGTTCAGCCTTCCATTTTTTCTCTGGGACCCAATCTCTTACATCGAACTGCTAACTGTGAGGAGCGTGGGGGGCCAACACCCACTATTTCCTGGTCTCGGACAAGGAACTATTGGCGCGATAGTCTTGGTCGGACTCGCAGCTTTGCTCCTGGCGGTCTACACTCGCAGCTTTTCGCTGATCTCGAGAATTGCTCTTACGTTTCTATGGATCAACCTGGCAATTTTCTCGGTGTCCTTCAATTACATGACTTGGGGAATCCCATTCTTCACGCTATTCGCCGCTCAATTCCGAAAACACGCGCTGATGCCCATATCCCCAATCCTCACCCTGATCGCATCTTTCATTTTCGAGGGATCATACGATGCGTTACATGGTACTGCGGGGCTATACTATTGGACGTTCCACATCCTACATCAAGCCGTTGTCCCAACCCTAGTATCGCAATGGCTTGGCACAGCGGGGTTCTGGATTCTGGCTCTCAGCGAGGGAGTCACAGCATACTATTACGTTTCATTGTTCTTTCGCAAAAGCGCACCGTCCCCCACCCTGCCGACCGTACCCAGGATTCTGGCCGTGGTCCGACAACCAAGACGTAGAGCCATCGCATGCCTTGTGCTCTTGGCTCTCGCCGCGTCGTCTTGGACCATAGTTGCGACACGAGCCACATTCCTCACCCATAACTACCCAGTCGTGGATGGGTCAAGCTTCCAGTTCACCGATGACTTCCGTTCAAGTCTTATTGATTATCAATGGGTTTTTCCGGGCAGAGGAAGTTACACTATCAATCCGAGTCAGGGATATGTGATTCTTGGGTCACCGGAGAACGGCACCGGACAATTATTGAGAGGATGGGGCTCCGTGAACGAGGGCTTCCACCCTTCAACCTCGGCAGAGGTAGCTCTAATGTTCCGGTTTGACGGATTTTCAACGGGTGCAGTCGGAATAACGCTTGCTAATTTCACTGATGGCGAACTGGCGGTTCAAACACGGGCGACCGAGGATATCGTGTATGTCGATAGAGCTTCTAACGCAACAATTCTCCTCCGCCCCGTCGATGACCATTGGCACAACTTCACACTTGAATACAGAGAAGATCGACGGATCTTAACACTCGACGGAGCCAATTGGATTCTTCCCGGTGCGACCTTCAATCAGCTAATCCTCGGGGACAACGGACGCAAAGCAGGCTACGGAGGCATGGCCGAGTACTCCGCCATCCTCGTCCGAATCAATGACTTTCCCTCGGGTTTGCAGAACCCATATGCAAGCGTCATTGCACTAGTCCTTCCGCTTGCTGTAATCGCATTCATGTTTGTCGCATCGGCGGACCCTCGAAGGGAGAGGTCGAGCAGGCACCAATCCGGCAACGCAGACAGTAAGGCTGTCGCCGATGGTCCCTCGACTCGTCTATTGATCCATCTCGGATCATGAATCTAGTTACTGATTGAGAAGTCTTGACAATTGCAATGACTTTAGAGTAAGAAGACCAAACCCTAACAACGTCAACGCTAGAAACAGCGCCCCATCCACAAACATGATGATTGAAAGAACAAGTGCCGCTATCGAGAGTACGACTTCGATAATTGCAGTATTGTCAAAAGTCAAGGAGTGAAAGTATTCCGCCCGATCGGCCGAACGCCCCTCTCCACTCTTTGGGGTCCGGAAGAATACGCCAGATTTTCCTCTCAACCCGTTCAGGAAACCAACCGCAGACGCTGTTAACATGCAGTACCCTGTGTAGGAAAGCAACGGAATTACGAGCAGGTTCTTGACCGTGGCGATCCTCTGCACCCATAATGAGTAGACTGCAGAAATGAAGTAGGATGAGATCGGCACAGATATGAGAATTACGTACCAATTCATGGAGAATATCGACCGTGACGCTGGGTTAACGCCCAAGAGGACAGCAAGCGCGGCTGAGAAAGAAACAACAATCCAGCTTAAACTCGCGAAGGGCGCTAAGAGGAACAGGAGAAGCGCCACTTTCTTCCATCTAGACAGATGCGGGGTGCCGAGAATTCTCCGCCAGTGAGTCGAGACACATTTTGCCCACCCTTGGGAGACTCTCGCCGCCTGTCTCTTCCACGTCTCAAGGGTTTGAACGTCTTCCCCAAAGATTCTCACATCGCCAAGGTAGATCCCTTTTCTCCCCGCGGTGTATATCTTGCAGGATAGGTCGGCATCCTCTACAATGCTGTCGCCCGACCAGTACCCGACACTTCTGAGAGCCTCGGCGGAGATGAGGGTGAATCCGCCTTGGAACGAGAAGGGCGAGTTGATCGAGTAGGCTCCCATTTTGTTGAGAGTGTCACCGAGGTCGAGTGAGAGTGCAAAAATCCTAGTGATGATGCTCTGTTCCCTGTTATAGTGGCCTACACGGAAGGAAACGAAACCAAGGTTAGGATTTTCCTCGAACGCCGCAAGCCCCCGGGTAAGTACTTCAGGAGTCACTATCGAGTCTGCGTCGAGCAAGAGCACGTACTCGCCCTTGACGACACGAGCAGCTGCATTTAGAGCGCCGCTCTTGAATCCCAGTCTCTTCTCGCGCCTTGAGATGGTAGCATCAATGCCCGAATCACGGAGGCGTTCCACCTCTCGGTGGATTATTTCGACAGTTTCATCAGTCGAGTCGTCTGCAACTATGACCTGCAGCTTTTCTTTTGGGTACGACAGAGTTGCGACTGCACCCAGTGTTTTGGAGATCACGAATTTTTCATTGAATGTCGCAATGAGAATTGATACGACAGGGAATCTGCTGGGCTCCTTCTTGCTCCGTTCCGATCTGGGGTAGCGAAAGGAGCTGAGAAGCAGAATCATGGAATAATAGGAAGACGCGAGAACTGGAAGGGTAAAGAGAAGCGTGACTACTGCCACAACTTCTTCGAGCATCTCTCACGCCGACTTGGACTACCTTCGAGTGTCAGAAAGGCTTCTCTTAATAAAAGAGGTCTAGGCAATTGCAGCGTTCGACGTTGTTGAAAGGGCGGTCCCCAGTGACATCGGGAATAAATCAAGGTTGAGCAGTCGCACAACTCTTAAGAGTTCGGCGATCGCCACGAGCAAATTGGAAGCGAGAGGATTCTAGTAAGGGGTCTTTCATGTTGTCTGAAATGGATGTCAGTTCAGTTGTTCATAGTACTCGAAGGGCACTAGAGAGGTTTCTCGGGGTCGATACACTCTCGTCCAGTCAGAGGATAGGCCGTGCCACTCGGCTGGGTATGCTCTCTTCGGTCGCATCCCTTTTGGTCGTCGCGCTTTGGACGGCTTTGTTGTCGGATTCGCTCGTCGTGGTCTCCTTTGGCCTTGTCGCCCTGGCTCTCCTGGTTCTCTACTTCAGCTTCGACCAGAAGCGGACCCTTCCTCAAGCTAATCTTCTTAGTCTGATCGCACATTTGTGCGCTCTAGTTTCCTTCTATTACTCATACACACGGCTCGTGAATGTTACCTACGTGACTGATAGCATTGCGGGAACCTACATGGGAATTGTTCGGGTTCTGCAGTTGCAGAATCCCTACTCGTTTTCGATAAAGACAGTCCTGGACCAGTTGGGCTTTCCCCCATCTCTCTATACCCCTCGTGTGGACGGCTCGTTCGAGTTTCACCTAAACTATCCTGCAATGAACTTCCTAGCCCTGATTCCCGCATATCTTGCAGGACTTCACGATATTCGAGATGGTGTCTTTCTTTTCCACGTCGCGTCGATCATTACGATATTTGCATTGGTTCCCAGTCGATGGAAAGCGGTCAGCTTGACTCCCTTCGCGCTGGGATTCCCCTTCGTTATCGGTTACAGTTGGACTGATAGTGTGTGGGCGTTCTTCATACTCTTGACTGCTGTTTTCTGGAAAAGAGACAAGCGTCTGAGCATGGTGACATTTGGATTAGCGGTGGCGACGAAGCAAATAGCGCTCGTGGCAGCGCCTCTCCTAATGATAAGGCTCTGGAACGACTCAGGGGAGCCCAAGGTCAGGGCCTTTCTGAAATGTGTGACTCTGGCTTGTGCAAGTTTCTTGGTTCCAAACATTCCATTCATTCTTACCTCTCCCTCCTCGTGGTGGGATGCGATTGCGACTCCTTATCTCCCGGGCAGAACATCAATGGTCCCAGGGGGGATAGGCCTATCTGAGATTCTCCCGGACGTAGGAGTGGGCGTCTCTCCAATTGTCTTCACGATGCTCACGGCGCTGGTTTCCGTTGTTTGCATTGGATGCTTTGTCCTACGTTACAATAGGCTGAATCGTTTTCTTTGGACATTTCCGATTGTCATCCTGTTCTTCTACTCCCGATCTCTCCCTAACTACATTCTGTTCTGGAGCCTTCCGTACTTGTTCGAGTGGTTCAAGTACGGAAATCCGAGTCTTAGCATCCTTAGACGCCATCTCTTCACAGCGGCTGTAATGAAGAACTCTGCACAGAATATGCTTGGGCATTTCAAGAGAAGAGTTGGCCCGATTGCTCTTTTGACGGTCGTGCTTGCTACAGTCTTGATCGGGACAGCTGGCGCGTATGCAGTTCAAGTCTCGAAGCCGAGGATGGATGTGAAGGTCACTGGAATGGACGATCCGGACAGTGTGGGCGTTGCGACAAGCCTCACCGCCACCGTGACCAATTTTGGTCTTGAATCTGTGTCCCCCCGTTTCTTCGTCAAGTGGTTCTTCCTCTGGGACCTCTGGTCGGCTAACTCAACAAAGGCGCTCCAACCATCGTCAACCGAGAGCTACGAATTAAGGGCTAGTGATGCGCTTGCTGCCGTTCCACGTGGCAGCTCCTTCAGGGTCGCTGTATACGACTCAGCCTCTGGAGGGTTTCAAGGACTGTCCAGATCTTATGTTTCACAGATAGGCAGGCCAGAGATTGCAAACCCCGATTTCCGATGGTGGACCCTGGACTATGGCACAGGCCGGCTGGCCCCGTTCGGGTGGAGACCATCATTTGTCAATGTAGACCGGTCAGAAGGAAGAATTGGAATGACGGATGCTCGGGAGTCCAGCGGGGTCGAGCTCATGCTGAATTCAACAAAACTGCAATCACTCGGTGAAGTCTCACTTGAACAACGACTCTATTTCAACGAAACAAATCTGAAGGCCCAAGTTTTAGCCTCGCCATCAACTTATGCTCCGAACAACTTCGCTTTCGGCCTGGAAGCAACAGATCACGTCAGATCCCTATACTTCGTCCTCTCGCCTACAGCGTTTGCGCGGACTGTCTCAACCTCCGGGTCTAATACAACAGTAGTTGTCCCATTCAGCTACTCATCTTGGCAATCGGTCTCGTTCGACATTCAGAATTCGTGGCTAAGCCAGGGATGGAGCGCCCCCACGACATTCTACGTGTCATTCTTCCTAAGATCTGGTGAACCCGGTCAGATCTCGATCGATATTCAGCATGTAACTCCTTAGGCACGTGCCAGAGTCCGGCGCCCAGGCCGGGTACTCGTCCTAACTCATTTATTGCCATGCTATTGATGTGCGACATCACTTAGGGTCCTGTGAAAAATGAAAGGGCTCCTACTCGCGGGAGGTCACGGTACTCGTCTTCGCCCCCTCACGTACACTGGAAACAAGCACATGTTGCCTATCGCTAACAAGCCCATGTTGATGTACGGTTTCGACCAGATGCGTGCGTCCGGAATCAAGGAGATAGGGGTCGTTCTTGGTCCTATCCAGGAAGGAATTGTAGATGCGCTAGGGGATGGCGGGAAATTTGGGGTGCGGATAACCTACATAGATCAGCCAGAGCCGAAGGGCATCGCGCACGCAGTTCTGATTTCGCGTGATTTCTTGGGGAGTGATCCGTTCGTGGTTCACTTGGGGGACAATCTTCTCAAGGAAAGTATTCCTACTCTCGCGCAAGAGTTCCGCAAATCGGACTCTGATGCTACAGTGCTGGTGAGCCGTGTCACAGATCCGGGTAGATTCGGGGTTGTTCGGATATCGGACGGGAAGATTGTCAAGTTGGTGGAGAAGCCGAAGGAGTATGTTAGCGACCTAGCTCTCGCAGGAGTCTACTTTTTCAGGCAACGAATTTTCGAGACCATCGAAAAACTTCGGCCCAGCTGGAGGAATGAGTTGGAAATCACGGAGGCTATTCAGAACCTGTTGGCTGAGGGTGGAAAGATAGCCTATCACGAGATTACTGGCTGGTGGAAGGATACTGGTAGGCCTGAGGATATTCTGGAAGCGAACCAGCTAGTATTGGGCGACTTGAAGTCGTCGGTGAAAGGGACTGTGGAGGATGGGGTCGCGGTCGGCGGGAACGTCGAACTCGGAAGCGGGTCAGTTGTCAGGCAGGGAGCAGCGCTTAGGGGACCCATTGTGATTGGAGAGCATTCGGAGATCGGAAAAGGGGCCTACATCGGGCCTTACACTTCTATCGGCAGCAAAGTGAGGATTTTCGGTGCTGAGATTGAGAACAGCATTGTTCTTGACGGGGCGGTGATTGATTGTAGGGAGCGGATTGTGGACAGTATTATCGGGAAGGATTCGAAGATTCTGTCAAATGGAAGTCATCGGCCGAGTGGGAGACGATTTGTCGTTGGAGAGAGTACATTCGTAAGCCTCTAAGAGCAGGGCTCGCCTGGACGGCTAGGTACTAGTCTACTTTGCGATCAAGTGGGTCTGTTTTCTCATTATGCCTCGGAATCTCGCAACCATTTCCTTGACTCCCTCTTCCATGTCGTGTCTGGGATGGAATCCTGCTCGCGCGATCTTCGACGCGTCCAGCTCATAGCTGACTTGGTTGAGATTGGGCGTGGGAGTCACAATTATGTTCAGACCAGGGACCTCTTTTGCAATAGCTGATGTTATCCTGTCTATGGAAGCGTTCTCCCCGACTACGTTGTAGATCTGGTCGTTCATGTCGTTCTGCTTAAGAGTGTGGGCTAGTGCGTCGCATGTGTCTTGAAGGTGAAGATAGGGCCTCTTCTCACTCCTTGCCGACTCCCATACTGTCAGGGGGGCTCCTGAACATGCTAAATAGACGAACCTGTCGACGACGGTGTCGAATCTCATTCCTATGGAATAGCCGTATACGGTCCCTAGGCGGA
>WNEQ01001344.1_pt1 | contig 13099 bp, 15 predicted proteins | sample 5399971 | NCBI WGS metagenome assembly WNEQ01 (sample SAMN13153330, study PRJNA577476) | soil metagenome | isolation source: 20 cm grassland meadow soil 2 days after 1st rain plot 5 | place: USA:California | collected 2015-09-18
CGTGTCATGGCTGCTGTCCGGCAACCAGCGCGCCGCGATCGTCTCGGTGGGCGTCTTCTTCGTCGTCGGGCTGCTGCTGCTCACCCGCGTCACCGCCGGCGGGCCGACGGCGGCGGCCCGCGAGCTCGGCGCGGCGGCTCGCCCGTGAGGGCGCGCGCGGCGGTCAGTCGGGGCGGATCAGGACGGGCGGCAGCATCAGCACGAGCAGCACGAAGCAGGCGATGCCGACGAGGCGGCGGCCGCGTGTGAGCGGCTCGATCGGGTCGAGCAGCGCCCCGTGGCCGTAGCCGAGCGCGAAGCGGATCAGCGAGGCGAGCACGATCCAGTTCACGCCGGGGATCAGCGAGGTCCAGTCCGGTCGCGCCAGGTAAAGGGCGACCGCGACCGTCACGCCCAGCGCGGCCAGCCCGGCCACCGTGAGACGGCCGAGCGTCGCGTGGTGGCGCGGCAGCAGCGCGTAGCCGATGCGGCCGCCGTCGAGCTGGCCCGCCGGCAGGAGGTTCAACGCCGTTACGAGAAAGCCGAACCACGCCGCGTCCGCGACGGGGTGCGTCGAGATGACCATGCCGTCGGGCAGCGTGCCGAAGCGCAGCCACACGAGCGCGCGCGTGAGCAGCGACTCGCCGAACACGAGATGGGGCCCCGGCGCGGCCGGCACCACGGTCGACCACGCGAGGCCGAGCAGCGCCGCCGGAATCGCCACCGCCAGTCCCGCCAACGGCCCGGCGGCCGCGATGTCGAACAGCGCGTTGCGGTCGCGCGCCGAGGACCGCATGCGGATGATCGCGCCGAGCGTGCCCGCCATGAAGATCAGGGGCGGCGCCGGAATGAAATACGGCAGGCTCACCGCGGCGCCGCGCGCGCGCGCCGTGAAGTAGTGACCGAACTCGTGCACGACCAGGATCCCGAGCAGGGTCGCCGCAAAGGGCACACCACTCAGCATCCATCCCAGAGGCTCGCGCGACGCGCGATACGCGTCGAAGGTCGGCGAGCCGGAGAACATCGTGCCGGCCAGCAGCGTGGTGAGACAGGTCATGAGGAACAGGACGACGTTCCAGACCGGACCGCGCTCACGGCGGCGCCCCGGCGCGGCCGGACGCGGGAGCGTGTGACCGTTGGTCGTCGTGAACGGATCGGCGGCCAGCGGACGCTCGGGCATGTCGTCAGCGTACCACGCGCGCTGGCGCGTGCCGGCGGGCGCGGCGCTCGGCGAGGGCGCGCCGGTGCGGGCGGTGGCCGCGAGACCACGCAAATCGACAGTACGTTGCGCCTGTCACGGTGCACCGATTCCTGGCCGGGGCCGACGCGATACCCGAAACACGGGTCTCGCCGCCCCCGCCCGCACCGGCGCGCCCTCGCCGACGTCGGCGGTCCTTCGATGCGCGGTCGTGCGTGATACGCCGACGGCACGTGGCTCGAGCGAGTCTCGCGGCGGCGGCGTCGGCTACGTCGTGTCTTTTGCGAGGTTGTGGACGGCCTTGCGGACGCCGGCGAGGCCGGCCTCGAGATACACCGCGCCCAGCACCGCCTCGAGCGTTGTCGCGAGGATCGACTCGCGCGTGCGGCCGCCCGTTTGCTCTTCGCCGCGTCCGAGGCGCACCAGCGTTCCGAGGCCCAGGGCGGCGGCCCAGCGTGCGAGGTTGGCGCCGGAGACGAGCGCGGCGCGCGCGGGCGTCAGGACGCCGACCGGCGCCGCGGGCTCGCGCGCGAGCAGACGCTCGGCGACGACGAGGCCGAGGACGGCGTCCCCGACGAACGCGAGTCCGTCCTGCGCGACGAGCGGTGGATGCTCGTTGACGTAGGAGGCGTGGGTGAGGGCGCGCTCGAGCAGGCTCGGATCGGCGAAGCGATGACCGAGGGCCGCTTCGAGCGCGGCGACCTCGAGAGGCGTCACGGCTCCGCCGCGGCGCCCCGAGCGCTGGGGCCGGCGCAGTCCGAGGGGGGCGTTGCCGCCCTCACGTTAAGAGGCGGGGGCCATAGCGGGGCCCCCCATGTCATCAGGCCCGGTACTTGCGGAAGGCCAGCGTCGCGTTGGTGCCGCCGAAGCCGAACGCGTTCGACAGCGCCGTCTCGATGTCCTGCTTGCGCGCCTGGTTGGGCACGTAGTCGAGGTCGCAGTCCGGGTCGGGCGTCTCGTAGTTGATCGTCGGCGGCAGCACGCCGTGGTGCAGTGCGAGCACGGTCGCGATCGCCTCGATGCCACCGGCGGCGCCGAGGAGGTGGCCGGTCATGGATTTCGTCGACGACACGGCCAACTTGCGCGCGTGCTCGCCGAACACGCGCTTGATGGCGAGCGTCTCGAACTTGTCGTTGTAGGGCGTCGAGGTGCCGTGGGCGTTGATGTAGTGGACGTCCGACGGCGACAGGCGCGCGTCCGCCAGCGCGCCGGTCATCGCGCGCGCGGCGCCGTCGCCCTCGGGGTCGGGCGCCGTCATGTGGTGGGCGTCGCCCGTCATGCCGTAGCCGACGATCTCGCCGTAGATGCGCGCGTCGCGCCGGTGCGCGTGCTCGAGCGCCTCCAGCACGAGGATGCCGCCGCCCTCACCGCACACGAAGCCGTCACGCCCGGCGTCGAACGGCCGCGAGGCCTTCTGCGGCTCGTCGTTGCGCGTGGACATCGCCTTCATCGAGCAGAAGCCCGCGATCGTCAGCGGCACCACGATCGCCTCCGCGCCGCCCGCGATCATCACATCGGCGTCGCCGCGCTGGATCAGCCGGAAGGCGTCGCCGAGGGCGTGATTGCCGGTGGCGCAGGCGGTGACGACCGCGGAGTTCGGGCCCTTGGCGCCGAAGCGCATCGAGACGAGCCCGGAGGCCATGTTGACGATGAGCATCGGGATGAAGAACGGCGAGACCCGATCGGGCCCGCGATCGAGCAGCACCTTGTGCGCGTCGAGGAGCGACGAGATGCCGCCGATGCCCGAGCCGATGAGCACGCCGAAGCGCGCGCCGTCCACCTTGGCCGTGTCGAGGCCGGAGTCCTCGACGGCCATGACGGAGCACGCCACCGCGAATTTCAGATATGGATCGAGCCGCCGCGCGTCCTTCTTGTCGACGTACTTGAGCTCGTCGAAGTTGCGGACCTCGCCGGCGATGCGCGTGACGAACTTGTACTCGCCGTTGTCGTGCTTCTCGCTCGCGTCGAACTTCGTGATGGGCCCGATGCCGGACTTGCCCTGCGTGAGCCCGGACCAGAACTCGGGGACATCGTTGCCGAGGGGCGTGAGCGCGCCCATACCCGTGACGACGACGCGGCGGGGCCCCACGGCCTACGAGTTGTCCTTGATGTACTGGATGGCGTCGCCCACCGTCACGATCTTCTCCGCGTCCTCGTCCGGGATCTGGATATCGAAGTGCTCCTCCAGGGCCATGACGAGTTCGACGGTATCGAGGGAGTCGGCGCCCAGGTCTTCGATGAACTTCGCGGCCGGAGTGACGTCGTCCTCCTCCACCCCGAGCTGCTCGATGATGATCTCCTTCACCTTATCCTCGACTGACTTCGCCATGACCCCTCCGGATGGAGTTGACACCGTGGCTCACATGTAGAGACCGCCGTTGACGTGGAAGACCTGCCCCGTCACGTAGGCAGCCCCGTCTCCGGCCAGGAATCCTACCATTTCCGCCACCTCACGGGCCGTTCCGATCCGCTTGAGCGGCACCTGTGTCAGCAGCGCCTCGCGCGCGTCGGCGGGCAGCGAGGCCGCCATGTCGGTCTCGATCAGTCCCGGTGCGACGGCGTTCACCAGAATGCCCCAGTGCGCCAGCTCGCGCGCGGTGGCCTTGGTCAGCCCGATCAGCCCGGCCTTGGCCGCGGAGTAGTTCGCCTGGCCCGCGTTGCCCATCGCGCCGGCGGTGGAGGCGATGTTGACGATCCGCCCGCCGCTCTTGGCCCGCACCATCGCCTTGCTGGCGGCGCGCGTCATGAGGAAGGCGCCCTTGAGGTTGGTCTCGAGCACGCGGTCCCAGTCCTCGTCCTTCATCCTGATGACGAGACCGTCGCGGGTGATGCCGGCGTTGTTGACGAGGACGTCGAGGCGCCCGAAGCGCTCGCGCGCCATGTCCACCAGCCGCTCCGCGTCCTCGCGCCGTGCGGCGTCCGCGACCAGCCCGGCCACCGGCCCGCCGTCGCGCGCCAGCTCCTTCACGGCGATGTTGAGGCGGTCGGCGTCGCGGCCCGAGACGACGACGCCGGCGCCGTGCTCGAGCATCCACGCCGCGATCGCGAGGCCGATGCCGCGCGTGCCGCCGGTGACCACCGCGACCCTGCCCGCGAGGTGGCTCACGAGAGCGCCGCCAGCGCTCGGTCGAGCCCGGCGGGATCCTCGACGGCGAAGCCCTTGGCGTCCTCGACGATGCGCTTGGTGAGGGCCGTCAGCACGCGGCCGGGCCCCACCTCGACGAACGCCGTCGCGCCCTCCGCGGCCAGACGCTGCACGCACTCGGTCCAGCGCACGGGGCTCGCGACCTGCCGCAGCAGGAACGGCACCACGTCGCCGGCGGCGCGCGTGACGCCGGCGTCCGCGTTGCGGACGACGGGTATCCTCGGATTGCTCACGACCACGCCCGCCAGCGCCGCGGCGAGCCGCTCGGCGGCGGGCTTCATCAGCGAGCAGTGGAACGGCGCGCTCACCGGCAGCAGCACGCTCTTGCGGCCGCCGCGCTCCGCGGCCAGCGCCACCGCCCGCTCGACGGCGGCCTTGTCGCCGGCGATGACGATCTGCTGGGCGGAGTTCACGTTGGCGACCTCGACCACCTGCCCCTTCGCGGCATCACGCACCACCGCCTCGACGGCGTCGAGCGCCAGCCCCATGACGGCGGCCATGGCGCCGGTGCCGACGGGCACCGCCTCCTGCATGAACTCGCCGCGCTGACGCACGACGCCCACGGCGTCGCGCAGGCGCACGGCGCCGGCCGCGACGAGTGCGGCGTATTCGCCGAGGCTGTGGCCCGCGACCAGCGCGGGCGTCAGCCCGCGCTCGGCGCACGCGGCGGCCGCGGCCACGCTCGCGGTGAGCACGGCCGGCTGCGTGTTGGCGGTCAGCGCGAGCTCGCTCTCCGGCCCCTCGAACATCACGCGGCGCAGGTCGAAGCCCAGCGCGGCGTTGGCCTCCTCGAAGACGGCGCGCGCGGCGGCGGAGGCGTCGTGGAACGCCTTGCCCATGCCGACGGCCTGCGAGCCCTGACCGGGAAAGACGAACGCGATCATTGTAACGGGGGCCGCGAGACCGGCTTGAACCGCGGGTGGCCTGTTCGAGAAGGATCGTGGCTCCGCTCAACGGCGACCGGCTTGAACCGCGGCTGGCCTGTTCGAGAAGGATCGTGGCTCCACTCAACGGCGCCGTCCGACGCCCGAGGCGGGCCTGAGTCACGCCGCGAGTGGCCTGTTCGAGATGGACGGTGGCTCCGCTTCACTCCTGTCACCACCTCATCAGGGCGGTGCCCCACGCGAAGCCGCCGCCGAAGGCCGCGATGAGGATCAGGTCACCCTTCTTGATGCGGCCGCCCGTCAGCGCCTCCTCCATGGCCACGTAGACCGAGGCGGCCCCCGTGTTGCCGTAGCGGTCGACGTTCACGAAGACGCGCTCCATCGGCAGGCTCACGCGCTTGGCGGCCGCCTCGATGATCCTGAGATTCGCCTGGTGCGGGATGAAGAGGTCGACGTCGGCGGCGGTGAAGCCGTTGCGGGTGAGGATGCGCTCGGTGCACTCGGCGAACATGCGCACGGCCACCTTGAAGACGTCCGCGCCCTTCATCTTGGCGTAGTGCATGCGCTTGTCGATCGTCTCGTGGCTGGCGGGATGGCGCGCGCCGCCGCCGGGCATGTAGAGGAGGTCCCAGTACTGCCCGTCCGAGTAGAGGTCGAAGTCGATCAGCCCGCTCTCGTCCGTCGACGGCTCGAGGACGGCCGCCCCCGCGGCGTCGGCGAGCAGCACGCAGGTGCCGCGGTCCGTGAAATCGGTGATCTTCGACAAGGTCTCGGCGCCCACGCACAGCACGCGGCGGTACTTCCCCGTCTGGATGAACTGCGCGCCGATCGAGAGGCTGTACACGGAGCCCGCGCAGGCGGCGAGCATGTCGACCGAGCCCACGCGCTTGCAGCCGAGGCGGTGCTGCAGGATGTTGCCGACGGTCGGGAAGAACATGTCGGGCGTGGTGGTGCCCACGGCGATGAAGTCGATGTCCTCGGGCACGAGGTTGGCGCGCTCGAGCGCCTGCTGGGCGGCCTTGAGGGCGAGGTCCGAGGTCGCCTCCGTCTCGTCGGCGATGTGGCGCTCGCGGATGCCGCTGCGCTGCACGATCCACTCGTCGTTCGTCTCGACCATCTTCTCGAGGTCGGCGTTGGTGAGGATGCGTTTGGGCGCGTACGCGCCGACGCTGACGATCCTGGCGCGCGTCATTCGCGGCCTCCCTCCCGGCCGCCGCGCGCGACTTCGGCCTCCAGCGCGGCCCGGATGTGCTCGTTGAGCCCTTTCTTGGCCCACTCCCCCGCCACGCGAACCGCGTTCTTGATGGCCTTGGCCGGCGACCGTCCGTGGCAGATGATCGCCTCACCGTCGATCCCCAGCAGCGGCGCCCCGCCGAACTCGGTGTAGTCCACGCGCTTGCGGAAGCGCGTGATGGCCGGCGTCGAGAGCGCGGCGCCGATCTTGGATCGGAAGTCGCGCGTCAGCTCCTCCTTGATCATGGCGCCCAGCATCTCGGCCAGGCTCTCGGAGATCTTGAGCGCCACGTTGCCGGTGAAGCCGTCGGTGACGACGACGTCGCAGGAGCCGTTGTAGATGTCGCGGCCCTCGACGTTGCCGACGAAGTTGATCGACGACTCCTTGAGCTGCTCGTAGGCCTCGCGGGTGAGGTCGTTGCCCTTGCCCTCCTCCTCCCCGACCGACAGCAGGCCCACGCGCGGCCGCTCCACGCCGAGGATGTCGCGCGCGTAGACGTGGCCCATGAGCGCGTACTGGAAGATGTGCCAGGGCTTGGGCGCCACGTTGGCGCCGACGTCGAGCAGCAGCGTCGCGCGCTTGAGGCTCGGCAGCACGGTGGCGATCGCGGGCCGGTCGATGCCGCGCAGCACGCCGATGACGAACATCGCGATGGCCATGGCGGCGCCGGTGTTGCCCGCCGAGATGAAGGCCGAGGCGTGGCCGTCGCGCACGAGCTCGGCGGCGACGCGCAGCGAGGAATCGCGCTTGCGCCGCAGCGCCTGGGAGGGGGACTCCGCCATGCCCACGACCTGCGAGGCGTGGCGGATCTCGAGGCCGAGGCCGCCGATCTGCAGGCGCGTGATCTCGCGCTCGATGGCGTCCCGGTCGCCGACGAGAATGACCGAGGCGCCGAACTCGCGCACCGCGGCCGCCGCGCCCTCGACGACGACGGTGGGGCCATGGTCGCCCCCCATCGCGTCGACCGCGATCTTCAGTTACGAGCCTTCGGTCGCGACGATCTCGCGACCCTTGTAGTACCCGCAGTGCGGACACACGCGGTGCGGCAGCTTGGCCTCGCGACACTGCGGGCAGACGGACCGCGTGGGCGGCGCCAGCTTGTAGTGCGTGCGGCGCTTGCGGCCGCGGGTCACGGAGTGGCGTCGCTTCGGCAGCGGCATCGGCGTCTCCTCTCGGTGCTCGGGGTCAGTGGCGAAGGCGCGTCGCCAGATCGCGGAGCGCCGCCAGGCGCGGGTCGGGCGCGCGCTCGGCGCACGCGCACGGTACGACGTTGCGATTGCCACCGCAGGCGGGGCACAGACCCCGGCAGTCCTCGCGGCAGAGCGGCTTCATCGGCAACGCGAGCGTGGTCTCCGTCTCGACCACGCGTTTGAGATCGAGCTCGTCGTTCGTGTAGAAGTCGACGTCGAGGTCGTCGGCGCCCAGCTCCACGCTGTCGCCGGTGGCCGGGCGCGGCACGAGCCGGACATCGACGCGCGCGTCGATGCGCGCGGGGAACGCCTCCAGGCAGCGTCCACACGTCTGGGGGACCGTCGCCGTGAGCCGGCCCTGCACGAGCACGTCGGGGCCGTCGGGCAAGACTTGAAGCTCCAGCGCGTCGAGCCGCCAGGACCGATCGGAGAACGCGGGCTCGAGTGCCTGCGGATCAGCGACCGCAAGGCCCTGTTCCTCGAGCTCGGACACCCTGATCATCATCGCGTTGATCTCGTGTAAGTCTCAGTCATTGAAGGACTTTTCTCGTTAACCGGCCCAGTATATCGGCCGGGTCCGCGCCAGTCAAGGCGTTTGACGTCAGTTTGACCGCTTCGGAGCCGTTTGTTACCCTTCGTGCGATGTCCAATGTGCTGAAGACCGGGCTCCTCCTGGGCGTCCTCACGGCCCTCTTCGTCCTGGGCGGCCGCGCCATCGCCGGCGAGCAGGGCATGATCGTGGGCTTCGTGTTCGCCGCCATCATGAATTTCGTCTCCTACTGGTTCTCGGACAAGATCGTCCTCGCGATGTACGGCGCCCAGCCGGTCGACGAGGCGCAGGCGCCCAGGCTGCACGCGATCGTGCGCCGGCTGGCCACGCGCGCGCAGATTCCGATGCCGCGCATCTACGTGATCCCGACCGACGCGCCCAACGCCTTCGCCACCGGCCGCAACCCGCGGCACGCCGCCGTCGCGGTCACCGAGGGGATCATGCGGGTCCTCGACGAGGACGAGCTCGAGGGCGTGCTCGCGCACGAGCTCTCCCACGTCACCAATCGCGACGTGCTGATCTCGACGATCGCGGCGACGCTGGCGGGCGCGATCACCTATCTCGCGCACATGGCACAGTGGGCGGCCATCTTCGGCGGGCGCTCGCACGACGACGAGGAGGGCGGCAGTAACCCGCTCGTGATGATGCTGTTCGCCGTCCTGGCGCCGATCGCCGCCATGCTCGTGCAGTTCGCGGTCTCCCGCGCGCGCGAGTTCCAGGCCGACGCCAGCGGCGCGCGGCTGGCGGGACGCTCCTACGGCCTCGCCAAGGCCCTCGAGAAGATCGAGGTCGCCTCGCGCGTCGAGCCGCTGCCGGCCAATCCGTCCACCGCGCACCTGTTCATCGTCAATCCGTTGAGCGGACAGAGCTTCGCGCGGCTTTTCTCCACGCATCCCCCGACCGAGGAGCGGATCGCACGCCTCCGCGCGATGCGGTTGGGTTGATGCCGGACCGGGCGGCGCTCGCCGCCCCGTGACCTTCCTGCGCTCCACCGACACGCAGGTCTCCGCGGTGTGGGTGGCCGCCGTGTCGCTGCTCGCGATCGTCGTCGGGCCGGCGTGCGCGCAGCCGCCCGACACGGTGTTCCTCGAAGAGCTCACGTGGACCGAGCTGCGCGCGGCCGTCCAGGCAGGGAAGACGACCATCATCGTCCCGATCGGCGGCACCGAGCAGAACGGGCCGCACATGGCGCTGGGCAAGCACAACGCGCGTGTGAGGACACTGGCCGAGCGGATCGCACGCGCGCTCGGCGACGCCCTCGTGGCGCCCGTGATCGCGTACGTGCCCGAAGGCGGCCTGCAGCCCGCGACCGGCCACATGCGGTTTCCGGGGACGATCACCGTTCCCGAGGACGTGTTCCGGCGGGGACTGGAGTCGGCGGCCCGGAGCTTCCGGCTTCACGGCTTCCGCGACATCGTCTTCCTCGGCGATCACGGCTCGACGCAGGCGGCCCAGAAGGCGGTGGCCGCGCGCCTCAATCGCGAGTGGCAGGCCGGACCGGTTCGCGCCCACGCGATCGAGGAGTACTACCGCGCGGCGACCCGTGAGTTCCGCGAGCTGCTGAGAGCGCGCGGCTTCCGGCCCGAGGAGCTCGGCGAGCACGCGGCGCTCCCCGACACCGCGCTCACGCTCGCGCTCGATCCGCGCCTCGTGCGAGCCAACCCGCCGCGCGACGACGACCGGCTGCCCGGCGCCGGCACCGGCGTCGAGGGCGACCCGCGTCGCGCGAGCGCGGAGCTGGGTCAGCTCGGCGTGGAGCTCATCGTGGCCCGCACCGTGGCCGCGATCAAGGTATCGACCACCCAACGGTAGAGAGGACTGATGCACGCGAATCGACCGCGGTCTCTGGTGGCAACGCTCGTGGCGCTGGTCCTGCTCGGCGGCGGCTCCCGCGCGCTCTCGCAGACGACGCGTGTCGAGACCATCCCCGGCATGCCGCCGGCGACGAACGCGGCCAATCTCTACAGCGAGACGACGGCCGACAAGCTGAGTCCGGCGCTCGCCAATGTTCCGACGCGGGTCTACGTGCCCAACGTGAAGTCCCACGAGGTGCACGTGATCGACCCGACGACGTTCAAGGTGATCGATCGATTCAAGGTCGGCAAGAATCCGCAGCACATCGTGCCCGCGTGGGACCTCACGACGCTCTGGGTGACGAACAACGCGGAAGGCCGCACGGACGGCACGCTGACGCCGATCGACCCGATCACCGGCAAGCCCGGGCCGGACGTCGCCGTCGACGATCCCTACAACATGTACTTCACGCCCGACGGCAAGTCCGCCGTCGTCGTGGCGGAGGCGCTGAAGCGCCTGGACTTCCGCGACCCGAAGACCCTCGCGCTGCAGGGCTCGGTGTCCGCGCCGAAATGCGGCGGGATCAATCACGGCGACTTTTCGATCGACGGCAAGTACCTGATCATGACCTGCGAGTACGTCAGCCGGATGGTGAAGATCGACTGGCGCGCCCGCAAGGTGCTCGGGTACCTGACCCTGCCCGACGGCGGCATTCCCCAGGACGTCCGCGTGAGTCCGGATGGCGCGATCTTCTACGTGGCGGATCTCAAGGCGGGCGGCGTGCACCTGATCGACGGCGACGCGTTCAAGCACGCCGGCTTCGTCAAGACGGGCGTCGGCACGCACGGCCTCTATCCGAGCCGCGACGGCACGAAGCTCTACGTGACGAACCGGGGCTTCTCGCAGATCGGCGGCAAGCCCGGCGTCGGCAAGGGCAGCGTCTCGGTGCTCGACTTCGCGACCCGCACGGTGGTCGCCACGTGGACGCTGCCGCACGCCGGCAGCCCCGACATGGGCAATCTGACCGTGGACGGCAAGCAGCTCTGGCTCTCGGGCCGTTATGACCGCGTCGTGTATGTCATCGACACGACCACGGGTGAGCTGCTGAAGACCATTCCCGTGGGCCACGAGCCGCACGGTCTCACGGTGTGGCCGCAGCCGGGGCGCTACTCGCTCGGACACACCGGCAACATGCGCTGACGCAACCGGCGTGGCGCGTCTCAGTTGACTCCGGGGTGATGAGATCGCACGGCTCGCCGCGCTCGCCGACATCTTCTTCGGACTCACGTTTCGGCCGATCGACTAGACGAGTCAAACTGAGACATTGCCGGACCGGCTCGCTTCCTTGACCGGCGTCGCCGCCCACGCGAGAATTGGTCGGTTGGGACGGATGAACCTCGAGCTCATCGTTCGTGTCGTCGACGTCCGCAAGGTCTTCGGCCTCGTCCACGTGCTCGACGGCGTCAGCCTCGAGATCCGCGCCGGCGAAGCCGTCGCGCTGCTCGGCGCCAACGGCGCGGGCAAGACGACGCTGCTGAAGATCCTCGCCACGCTCCTGCGCCCGACGCGCGGGACGGCGACGATCGCCGGCCACGACGTCGCCCGCGCGCCGGAGGCCGTGCGCCCGCTGCTCGGCGTGGTCGCCCACGGCGCGTGGGTCTACGACGACCTCACCGCGCGCGAGAACTTGAAGTTCTGGGCGACCCTCGGCGGCCTCGACGCCCGCGCCGACGACGTCACGGCCGCGCTCGCCGGCGTCGGCCTCGAGCGCGCGGCGGACGCGCGCGTGCGCACGTTGTCCGCGGGGATGAAGCGCCGTCTCTCGCTCGCCCGTGTCATGCTCGCGCGCCCGCGCGTGCTGCTGCTCGACGAGCCGTTCGCGGGGCTCGACCAGCGCGCCAGGAAATGGCTGGAGGGCCGCCTGGAGGCGCTGAAGGCGGCGGGCGCCGCGCTGCTGATGGTCACCCACTCGTTCGGCCGCGAGCTCGGCGTGGCCGATCGCCTGGCCGTGCTGGCCGGCGGGCGCATCGTGCTGGACACCGCGCGCGGCTCGCTCGGTGCCGACGACGTGCAGCGACTCTACGCGGCCCACGCCGAGGACGCCCTGTGAGCTATGCGCGGCGCGCGCTGACCGTGGCGTGGAAGGATCTCGCCGTCGAGCGGCGCTCGAAGGAAACGCTCAACGCGCTCGTCTTCTTCTCCCTGCTCTTGCTGTTCGTGTTCCAGTTCACGCTCGGCGGAGACCGCGAGCGGCTGGCGGCCGTGCTGCCCGGCGTGCTCTGGCTCGGCTTCGTGCTCAGCGCGCTGCTGGCGCTCGGTCGGACGTTCCTGGTCGAGCGCGAGCACGACTGCTGGGAGGGGCTGCTGCTCGCGCCGGGCGACAAGTCCGCCATCTATCTCGGCAAGCTCGCCGGCAACCTGGCGCTCATGCTCGTGGTCGAGGCGCTCGTGCTCGGCCTGTTCGTCGTGTTCTTCGACATCGACCTCGGCCGCGCGCTGCCGGGCTTGCTGGTGGTCGTGCTCCTCGGCACGCTGGGACTGGCGGCGGTGGGCACGCTCTTCGCGGCCATGACGGCCAACGTGCGCGCCCGCGAGCTGCTCTTTCCCGTCCTGCTGCTGCCCGTGCAGGTGCCGGTGCTGCTCGCGACGGTCAAGGCGACGGAGGCGCTGCTGCTCGGCGAGCCGCTCGGCGCCGTCGGGCACTGGGTGAAGCTGCTGCTCGCCGCCGACGTCGTCTATGTCGTCGTGAGCCTGCTCACGTTCGACGTGGTGCTCGAGGCCTGAGCGATGGTCAAGACGCTCGGCTGGCTCACCGCAGCGGCGCTCGCCGCCGGCCTGGTGATGGCCTTCGGTCTCGCGCCGCGCGAGGTCACGCAGGGCAACGTCCAGCGCATCATGTACGTCCACGTGCCGCTGATCCTCGCCTCGTACGTCGCGTTCGTCGTGCTCGCCGTCGCCTCGCTCGTCTACCTGGTGCGTCGCGACCCGGCCGCCGACGGTGTGGCCCACGCCTCGGGCGAGGTCGGCGTGATGTTCGTGGGCCTCGGCATCGCCACCGGTTCGATCTGGGGCAAGCCGACCTGGGGCACGTGGTGGACGTGGGACGCGCGGCTCACCAGCGTGGC
>WNEQ01001354.1_pt1 | contig 13066 bp, 8 predicted proteins | sample 5399971 | NCBI WGS metagenome assembly WNEQ01 (sample SAMN13153330, study PRJNA577476) | soil metagenome | isolation source: 20 cm grassland meadow soil 2 days after 1st rain plot 5 | place: USA:California | collected 2015-09-18
CCGACCTCCGAGCGACCCGCCGCCCGCTTGTCGCGACTGCCTTACAGCTACGCGGTCGCCGTGTTACGGCTTGGAACCGGGTCGCCCGTGGCGCCCAGGAGCCGGCGCGCCTCGGCCATCTCCGGCGGATCGCCGAACCGGCGCCGCCCGCACACGACCGCGACGATGAGCGCCACGGTACGCCCGATCAGGGCGAGGTCGTACGCCAGGGACGCGCGGCCCACGTACACGAGGTCGAGCGCCAGCCGCAGCGGCAGCAGGCGCTCGACATAGGCGCGCTCCGGATCGGCGCGCCCGACCATCGCTTCCCCGTGGGCGTAGTCGTACAGCGTGCCGGGGCTCGTCAGGCCGGGGCGGACCTGCAGCAGCCGGCGATGCTCGGGTGCGTAATACTGGTCGACGATGCGCGGGTGCTCGGGCCGCGGGCCGACGATGGACATCTCGCCCCGCAGGATATTGATGAGTTGCGGGAGCTCGTCGACTTTGGCGCGGCGCAGCCACGCGCCGAACCGGAACACCCGGGGATCATGGTCGGCTGTGATGACGCTCCGGAACGTCCCGTGATCCACCCGCATGGTCCGCAGCTTGTACATCGTGAACGGGTGCCCGTCGCGCCCCGCCAACCGGGCCCGGTAGAAAATCTGGCCCTTGTCCGAGAGCCAGATGCCGAGCGCCGCGAGCGCGAGCAACGGGCTCAGCACCACGAGCGCCACGCCTGAGAGCGCGACGTCCATCAGTCGCTTGATCACGGCGAGGGGCTGCAGGGCGTTTCTTGCGCCGTCTTAGGATCCGACCGCCGGCGCGCTCGGGGCGGGTGCTGCGTCACGCCGCTCGCCCGCAGCACGGCGGCGAGCCGGGCGCTCAACGTCCCGGCGGCCCACACGAACATGACGGAGGCGAAGTCGTAGCGCTTCCACACGTACGCCCGGGGCGTGGGTGGCGGCTCGATGCCGAAGAACACCTTGCGCATCAGATGCCAGGCCCTGACGAACGGGTACACGAGCTGATTCACGACACCGTGCAGGTAGACGAAACCCGCCGAGCACCCATAGTGGGCCCGCAGATACGCGAAAAATTGGCGGCGCAGGGCCGGATTGATGGGGTAGATACGCCGCTCGACCACCGCCTTCTTGCGGGCGCCGAACAGCGCGCGGGGCACGCCCGCGGTCTCGAGGATCCGCCGCGGGATCGGGCGATCGTATCCGTTCCCCAGCCGCCACGGCGCCATGTCGGGCGCGGCCGCCATCGCCGCTATCTGCTGTACCGAGCGGGCGAGCAGGGACGGCACCGCGATGTTGATGAAGCCGCATTGCAGCCTGATCTCCGTCAGCATCAACGCGGTCGTGTCGCCGCGCAGCACACCGGCGTCCTGATAGGCGCGCTCCCAGGGATTCAGGTCCCACACCTCGTCCCCCTGAAATCCGGTGAACAGGACGGCCGCGCCGCCGCGCCGCTCGAGATCGCGGGTGAGCGAGTGCAGCACCGTCATGGTGGGGGCACAGCCCGGCGCCAGGTAGTACAGCTCGTCCTCGGTGACGCGGGAGTGCCGCGGGTCGAGGTAGGCCGTCCCCAGGCGCAGCAGGTCGGCGATGGGCTTCCCGTCGTCCGTGCCCGCGCGTGGGCTGAGCCACCACGGGATGTGGGAGTTGGAGCGACGGTTCGTGTAGCACGTGGCAATCCCCAGCGGGGCCACGAGCGCGGCGCCGGCGGCCGAGTCATACCCCGAGGAGATGGTCGCGAACGCCGTCATCGAGAGCCGCCGCTCCGGGCTCGCGTAGTTGGCGCGCAGGCGCTGGAGGGCCTCGGTCACTCCCGTGCAATACTCGTCGAAGGAGGAGACCTCGAGCCTGGGCCGCGGTGACTGAAAGGTCCGCTCCCCTCCGGCGAGCACCAGACTTTCATCGTACAGCTGATAGAACGTGCGGATCTCCGGGTGCACGACCAGGAAGCCGCGCGGGTAACGGCCGGCGCCCTGCCGGATGGCATAGGTCTCCGCGCGATAATCGTGCTCCGGGTCGAGCGTGGCGCCGGTGTAGGCGAGCAGCAGGGCAAGGCTGTTCGAGACGAGGACGCGGTCTTGGTGGATGCAGTACAACAGCCGGTTCACGAGCGCGCTCGACGGGACGAAGTGCACGTGTCCGTCCTCCACACGGATCCCGCTGCCGAAGAAGTGCGCACTGCGGTGGAACGCGCCGAGCCGGAACTCGTCGTCCCACACGCCCTCGACCATCCATTCCGGCGTGCGCTCTACGGCCGGGCCGTGGTAGACGAGCACGTCCCCGGCCTCGCGGGACGTAGTGGCCAGCCACGCCAGCCTGGGGAGTCCGGCGGTCTCGCGGTAGCGCAGCACGGGTTTCGTCACCGGCGTCGATCCACGATCGCGCGCGCCCGTGCGATCACGGCGCGGCGCGCGTCGGGCGCCAGTCCGGCCACGAACGCGATGGCGGCGGCGAGCGCCAGGCTCAGCACCACGCCCCCCGCCCACGCCAGCCACCCGGGCGCCACGACGCGGCTGCCGAGCGCCGTCGCCGCGGCAAACACCAGCGCCATCGCGGCCAGCGGCCGCGCGGTCGACCTGAGCCGCTCGGGCTCGACCCCCTGGAGGGAGGCGCGCACCAGCCGGGGGTAGAGGACGGTCTGGACGGCGCGGCCCGCGAGGATGCCCAGGCACAGTCCGGGTAGCCCCCACCAGTGCGTCAGCGCGATCATCCCGCCCAACGTCAGGCCGGCGGCGACGGCGCCTACGCGGACGCGGCTCCACGGGTACAAGGCGGCGTCGATGATGTTCGAGTCGGTGCGTATGAAGGCGGTTTGCACCGCGGTGAGCACGATGAGCAGGTCCACGGTGGGGCCGGCCCATTGGCCGGGTCCGACCCACAGGGCCACGAAGGAATGGTTCCACAACAGGATCGTTGCGCCCACGGCCGTGACGAACAGCCAGGTGAGCCCGAGGATCTCGCGGCGCACCAGCGCGGCCCAGGCGAACTGTCGCCGGCCGATGAGGCCGCCCAGTCCCGGCATGGCGGCGGCGACGGCGGCGCTGTGGAGGTTCACGGCCGCGCGCGCGGCGTAGCTCGTCAGGACGTAGGTCGTGACCAGGGACGGCGAGCGCATGACACCGAGAATGACGAGGTCGCTGGCGAGCAGCAGCTTCGCGATCAGGTCGCCGAGCGAGAGCCAGCCGCTCATCGCGAACAGGGCACGGATGTCGGATCGCGTGGGGCGCTCGGCCCCGAACCAGGAGACGTAGGCGCGCGCGATGCCCCAGTAGCACAAGCCGGTGATGGCGGCGATCGCGAGCTGCGCCCCACTGACCCCGGCGAGTCCCAGCCCGGCGTACGCCGCCGCCGCGGTCAAGACACCACCCACGACGCTCAGCCCCGCCTGCAACTCCATGCGCTTGTAGCCGAGGTTCATGCCGAACAGCACGGATTCCGGCACGGCGAGCAAGCCGCCGAGCAGCACTGCCCCGAGCAGCGCGCCGCACGCGAGCCGCACGGTCCCTGCCAGCTCGGGCGCGACGCCCGCCAGCATCGGCGCATACCAGGTGAGCACCGCGCCCACCACGGTCGCGAGCGGCAGGAACAACAGCCACACCACCACGGCGCCGCCCACGGCCCGCCGCTCGGCGCCGGGGTCTTGCGCCGCCTGCCGGCTCGCCACCACGAGGCGCAACGCCTCCGGCGGGCGGCCGGCCACCGGCGCGACATAGCTGGTCAGCCGGCCGAGCATTTCGAACACGCCGTACAGCGCCTGGCCGAGACGGCTCACCAGGATGGGGGTGATCACGAGACCCACGGCCAGCTTGGCGCCGTACTCGAGCCCGTAGGCGACGACCGTGAGCGACGCCTTCTGCGTCAGCGTCGGCGCGCGTGCGGCGGTCGTCATAGCGCGGTGGCCACCGCGTGGAGCCGCTCGTCGATCCGCTGCACGAGATGCTCGGCGAGCGATAGCGCGCACGTGAACGCGGGTGAGACGGCGTTGAGGACGTGGAACGAGCGATCGTCCCCTTCGTAGCGGAAATCCATCTCCAGGCGGCGCTCGCGCACGTCGAACAGCTGGGCGCGAATCCCCGGGGATCCCCAACGGCGGAACCGCGCCGGGCGCACGCCATCGACGAGCGCCGCCGCGCGGCGCAACAGTGCCCGGCGCCCGTACGCGCGCAGCTCCGCCAGGGCCAGGCGGCGGAACCCGAAGTCGTCGCGCACCAGCATCCCCAGCTCCCGGGCGGCGATGGAGAGACACTCCCCGAGCTTGAAGTTGCGCCAGCCGCTGTAGTGCTCGCGCCAGAACGCGGGCGTCGCGGTGGGACCGATCTTCACGGAGCCGTCCACGCAGCGGGTGACGTGCACGCCGAGAAACGGGTTCGCGAGCGCCGGTACGGGGTACACGTGGGTCCGCACGCTCAAGCCGCCGGGGGGAGCGACCAGGTAACGTCCACGAAACGGCAGGATGCGGTAGCGCTCCGAAAACCCGAAGTCGCGCGCCACACGGTCGGCATACAGCCCGGCCGCGTTCACGACGTACCCGGCGTCGATCGTGCCCGCAGACGTGAGCACGCTCCCTCCCCGCCCGCGTCCCTGGTAGGCCACGCCCGTGAGGAGCACGATCCCTGCCGCACGCGCGTCCCTCACGAGGGACCCGACGACTTCGGCGGGATCGACGGTGGCTGTGGTGGGCGAGAACAGCGCCCATTCGTACGTCCGCGCCAGCGGCTCGAGGCGCCGAGTGTCGTCCACGGACAGGACCTCGAGCGGTACGCCGTTGGCGTTGCCACGGCGCTGCAGCTCCTCCAGGCCGGGAAGGTCGTCGGCGTCCATCGCGACGATGAGCTTGCCGCAGCGATCGAGGCGCAGGCCGCGCTCGCTGCAGTACGCGGCGAGCTGGCGGTTGCCCTCGCGGGTCAGCTGTGCCTTGAGGGTGTCGGCCGAGTAGTAGAAGCCCGCGTGGAGGACGCCGCTGTTACGACCGCTGGCATGGAGCCCGCAGGCGGGCTCCTTCTCGAGCAGCGTGACCGAGCTGTCTTCCTGCCGGCGCTTGAGCTCGAGGGCGAGCGCGAGGCCGAGGATGCCGCCGCCCACCACCAGGAAGTCCGTCGTCCGCGCAGCCGTCACGGCAGTCGCCCCGCTCAGGCGTGGGCCGGCTCGCGTGCTAGCGTCCAGTCCTCCCGGCGGCGCCGCGGCATGTCGAAGCTCCGCTTCAGCGCCTGGACATTGTGGTAGACCGGGTTCTGGTACTTGCGGAGCGCGGGATCGCTGCGCACCGCCGCCGCGACTTCGCGGATCCCGGCGGCCACCGTGACCTGGGGCTCGAACGCCAGCACGCGGCGGATCTTCTCGAAGCTGACCCGATAGTCCCGCGGGTCGGTCGCGTCCTGCTGGTGCACCACCTCGACGCCGCCCACGGTCTCCGCCACCAGGTCACCCAGCGCCGCGATCGTGTGGTTCAGGGCGTCGCCGCCCACGTTGAAGATCTCTCCGGCAACGCGCTCGGCCGGCGCCTCGAGAGCGGCGATGAAGGCGCGCGCGGCATCGCGGCAATGGACGTTAGGACGCCACTGGTTGCCGCCGAAGATCCCGATCTTGCCGTCCACCACCGCGCGGACCGTGAGCGTGTTCACCACGAGGTCGAACCGCATGCGGGGGGACAGGCCGAACACCGTGGACAGACGGAGCACCACCGGTTCCACCCCGCGGGCCCGATCGAACAGGATGTTCTCGCTCAGCACCCGGGTCCGGGCGTACAGGGACACCGGGTTGAGGCTGGACTGCTCGGTGAGCGCGCTGCCGTTGCTGGCGCCGTAGACGCTGCAGCTCGACGCGAACACGAGGCGGCGCACTCGGTAGAAATTGCACGCCTCGATGAGCACCTTGGTGGCGGTGTAGTTGAGGTTGACCGTCTCCTCGGGATCGAGATTGCAGGCCGGGTCTCCCACGATCGCCGCGAGGGCGATGACACCCTGGGTGTCGCGCAGCGCCCGACCCACGTCCCGGCTGCTGCAGACGTCGCCGGCGAGCACCTCGAGCCGGGGATGGTGCAGCCCGTGGAGGCCGGCCCGGCCGTAGTCGAACCGGTCGAGCACGCGGACATGGTAGCCTCGATCCAGCAGCATGCGGGTGAGCAGCGATCCGACGAAGCCCGCTCCGCCGGTCACGAGCACCCGCCGTGTCCCGTCCCCCGTGCCCTGGTACTTCTGCATCGGAAGCGGTGTGTCGAGCAGTTCCTCGAGCGTGACGGTGCCCGGCCGGTGGACGTCGCGCCCCCGCACGAAGCGGTCGATGCCGCCGATGGCCCGGACGCGGATGCCCGCGTTCTCGAGGCGCTGGCTGAGGGCCCGCACCACGGCGCCTTTGACCGAGGGCATCGCGACGATCACTTCCCGCACGTCGTGTTGCTCCGCGACGGCGAGGGCATCCTGCACCGGTCCGAGGACCGGCACGCCGTAAAGCGAGGCGCCGATCTTGGCGGGGTCGTCGTCCAGGAATCCGATGAGCTCCACCCCCGGTGCGGCGCCTTTCACGAGCTCGCGGCCGATCGAGAGGCCGTGCTCGCCCGCCCCCACGATGAGCACCCGATGCGGGGACGCCACAGCCTCGACCGACGGACGTTTCCGCCGCTTGGCGTCGGCCACCGACCAGCGGCGCAGCGTGCGCACGCCGACGCAGAAGAACAGCATCAGGAGCACGAGCAGCAGGGTCGTAGCGGCAGTCAGGTTCAGCAGCCCGAGGAGCTGCAGCACGAGCAGCGCGACGAACACGACGGCGCTCGAGAGGCTCACGGTGAGCGCGTCCGGCAGGCTGGTGTAGCGCCAGATCGTGCGGTACGCGCCGCCCAGCCCGTCGGCCACGACCAGGAGCAGGCCGACCAGCAGCGTGAGCGCAACCGTCTGGGTCACGCCGAAGGTGGCAATCCCTTCACCCACCGCCACCGCGACCACGACCGCGGTCGCGGCGCACCAGAAGTCGACGCTCGCTTTGACCGCGCGCCGCGCCACGGGGTTCGAGAGCCAGGGGTCGACGAGTCGGGCGACGGCCGCGAGGGCCCGGACGGGCCAGGAGATGCCGTAGGCGAGTTGGTCCAGCTCGAACCCGGTCGAGGTCATCCGAACTCTGGCTGAGGTTTGCGCGATAGTGCCGAATCTGATGCCAGCCGAAACTCCTTATCAGGTCTCATGCCTTCCGGCTTGCGTCCGACCATGCTTCGTAACTGAAAACTCCGCAGCGTGTTGCCGAGAGCGCTTTCGGCGAAGCTCGAAAATCGGCTGCGTCGTTTGCCGCACAACGGCCACACTTTAGTCTCAATCGTGTATCAGCGACCGGGCGTGTAATCGGTGCGGAGCGTGCGTCGCACCGTCATGAAAACTTCTGCCGCCTCCATGCAACACTGATTGCCCCAGGCGTGCGCGCGGTGGCGCAGCGCTTCGAGAGAGCGGGGATGCGGGTAAGGCCGAACCTCGCTCTCGTAACAGGCCATGGCACACAGCTTCTGCTCGAGCGTCGTCGAGATGTCCACCCAGGTATCGGGGACGAAGCTGCGCGGGTAGCCCCATTCGGTGCTGCTGGCGGTGTCGAAGGCGTACACGGCTTCGAGGAAGGGCTCGAGCGGCCGCGTGGCCACGAGCGCGGCCCGGAACAGGAGCTCGTGGTCGCGGTTCGCGTCCCCGCCGAACTGGCAATAGACCACCGCCGGCCGCACCTCGCGGACGGCGCGCTCGAGCGGGGCGATGAGATCGAGCAGGGTCAGCGTGTCGAGTCGCTGGTCTGGAAAGCCCAGCCGGCGGGACTCCTTCAGGCCCAGCATCTCGGCGGCGCGGCGGCTGTGCTCGGATTGTCCCACTCCACCCGGGCCGTAGCGCAGCGACTCCCCCTCGCAGGCGATCACGGCCGTGACTTCGTCGCCCGCGCGGGCGTGCAGGGCGACGGTGCCGCCGCACCCGAGCACCTCGTCGTCGGGGTGGGCTGCGATGACCAGTACGGAGCGAGCCATAGTGCGCGCCCCCCCCTCTAGCGACAGTGCAAACGCACGATATCCAGCACGGCGTCGATCACGTCGTGCACGTCGTCGTCGGCGAGCCGGGGATTCAGGGGCAGGCTGAGCATGCGCTGATAGTTGCCGTACGCCACCGGGAAGCTGTCGGGCTGGAAGTGGTACTTGTCGCGGTAATAGGGGTGCACGTGGATCGGGATGAAGTGCACCGAGCTCCCGATGTTGCGTTGACGCAACTCCTCGATGAGCACGCCTGGCACCTGTACGTCTTGCGGTTGCGCGCCCGGCTGCAACCGCAAGACGTACAGGTGCCAGGCGTGCTCGACCTCGGGGCGCCGCGCGGGAAGCTGCAGCGCATCGTTCTGCCCGAATGCCTCGTCGTACATCCGCACCACCGCGCGGCGCCGCTCCTGGAAACCGGCGAGCTTGCGCAGCTGCCACAGGCCGAGGGCGGCCTGGATGTCCGTCATGTTGTACTTGAACCCCGGTACCACGACCTCGTAGAACCAATTTCCGCCCCGCTCGTAGCGCTTCCAGGCGTCCCGGCTCATGCCGTGCAGGCTCACGACCCGCGCACGATCCAGGAACTCGGCGTCGCCGGTGAGCATCCCGCCTTCGCCGGTGGTCAGGTTCTTGGTCGCATAGAAGCTGAAGGCCGCCGGGTTGCCGCCGGCGCCGATGGGGCGGTTGCGGTAACGGGCGGGCAGGGCGTGGGCCGCGTCCTCGATGACCGCGAGCCGGTGCGTGGTCGCGAGCTCGGCGATCGGGTCGAGGTCGGCCGGGTGGCCGGCAAAATGCACGGGCAGCACGGCCCGGGTTCGGGGCGTGATCGCGGCGGCCACGAGGGCCGGATCGATGTTCAGCGTGTCCGGCTCCACGTCCACGAGGATCGGTCGCGCGCCGACGTGCTCGATGACGTTGACCGAAGCCGCGAACGTCATCGGCGTCGTGATCACCTCGTCGCCGGGACCGATCCCGAGGGTGGCGAGCGCCGTGTGCAGCCCCGCCGTGCAGGAGTTGAGCGCCAGCGCTCCCGGCGCGTCGAGGTAGGCGGCGAACTCCTTCTCGAACCGCTTGGTCTTGGGCCCCGTCGTAATCCAGTCGGACCGGAGCGTGTCCACGACCTCGCTGATTTCCTCTTCGCCGATGAGCGGAGGAGAAAACGGCAAGAAGTCACGCCGTGGGACGATGGGTGCCCGCAGCGCGGCGTCGGGAACGGACGTAGTCGAATGAGGTCGTGTGGTCATGCGTCCAGTTAGCGGAGTTGGCGATTTTGCAACAAGCAGGTCTTGTGCGCTGGACCGTTGACGAGCAGACTCATTGTGGCTGAAGGGCTTACGGCGGCAGAAGCGGAAATACGGCGCGGACGGGTGACGCGGTCGAGTTACAACAACGCTGGCGTTGTGCGACGGTGTGGGCTCACAGGCCAGCGCCGGGCCAGCGGTCCCAGCCTTGCGCTGCAATCGAGCATCATGACGACGCCAATCACCGCAGTCTGGACATCGTCGGTCGTGCTCGCCGCGCTGATAGCTATCGCGATCACGCCCGGCGCGCCTCTCTTTCCCCTTCCGCCTCCGGGCGCCGGCTCGTGTCGGCCCGGTGCTTCCGTGGTGCTGCGCGGGGTGCAACGGGCTCCCTATGACCGAGAGCATCTGGCCGCCGGCACCGGGCACGATGCGACGACGGCACAATTCGTCCTTCCCGTGACGAGCCATATCGTCGTGCATCTCGCCGGCGGAGCGGGCATCTGCTGGAGCGGTGGGGAAGCGTTGGGGGCGTTTCCCCCTGCGGCGTCCTGGAACACGATCCACGAGACGTACGGCATGGTAGCCGGTGTCACCAATCGTGCCGACGCACCCGGTATCACCGTGGAGAACTTCACGTCGTTTGCCTACGGGAAAGGCGTCAGCATGGACGCCGGCGGCGATACCGGGTGGACGATCCGGAACGTGCACGTCGTCTATGGGCGGGACGACTGCATCGAGAACGACTGGTACAACAGCGGCCTCATCGACTCGTCGTTTTTCGATGGCTGCTACGACGTCATGAGCTCGCTCGAAGACCGGGGTCAAATCGTTCCCGATGGCCGGAACAACGTGGTGACGATCCGCAATTCGTTGCTGCGGCTCCAGGTGATGGACGGGATCTTCGAGGTGCGCGAAGCGGCTCCCCGCCACGAGGCGTTCTGGAAGTGGAGTGCGACGCGAGGCCCCAAGCTGAGTCTCTCCAACAACGTGTTTTTCTCGGACGACTCGTCCGTGTCTTCGAACCACGCGGATATGTACATGGCGCCGCCGCCCGGGCGACTGGGGCCGTGTGCGAACAACGTCATGATCTGGGAGGGGAGCGGTCCCTTCCCGGAGCCCTTGCCGAGCTGCTTCACCGTCGAGACCGGCGCGCGCGGGCTGGAGATCTGGGACAGTGTGGTCGCGCTGTGGAAAGCGCGTCATCCCGATTTGCTGCCCGACGTCGCCCCGCCCATCGTCTCCCTGTTCCAGCCGGGCGTCACGGGCGGCACCGTTTTCAGCGGCACGGTCGCGCTGGTCGCGACGGCGGTGGACGACCGCGGGGTGGTGGGCGTGCAGTTCCGCTTGGACGGACAGCCGATTGGACCGGAAGTGACTGCGCCGACGCTCGTGAGAAAGGATCGCTTCACGAAATACCAGCTCGTCTGGAACTCGGGGCCCGTGCCGGCCGGGTCCCACACGCTGACCGCTACCGCGAGAGACGGGGCCGGAAACGCCACGACCAGTGCGCCGGTGACGGTGACGATCAGGAACTGACCAAATTGTCGCAACCCTGTTACAGAATCCCGGCGCGTGCGCCAGCGCAACGCCGCTGCCGGGTGTGATCGTTTTGGGCTGAAAGGAGTTGCGTCGGGTGAGCGGCGCAACGCCCTGGTACCGAGCTTGCGGTGCTGACTGGGGTTAAACGCCGCCCACCGTTAGTGAAAGGGAGTCCCGCGGAAGGATATGCGCACCGATCTGTCGACCGAACCCCTGTCGCTCGAGCCGAACGACATCGTCCGGAGCCCGGCCGCGGGAGCCGTCGGCCCCTGGAGCCCTCCTCCCGCGGACCGCCCGGCGAGCGAGTGGCAGCACTATCTCGCCGCCGCATTGCGCTTCAAGTGGGTGGTGCTCGGCGTCACCGTAGCCTGCACCGGGCTCGGGGTGCTCGGCGCCCTGATCATCAAGCCGACCTACGTCGCCCGCGCCACGGTGTGGGTGCAGGTGCCCATCCGGCCGGCGAAGGATGAAGGCCCCATCTGGTCGGGCCAGTTGCCCATTTCGTCGGGCTGGATAGACCTGCTGCAGTCGTACGCGGTGCTCGACGACGTGGTGCGCGGACTGCACCTCTACGTCGCCCCGGTCGAGCCCGCCGATTCCGATGTGTTACACGGCTTCGGCATCAAGGACCCGGTGCTGCCCGGCATGTACCGGCTCGAGGTGGACTTTGAGGCCAAGCGGTTCACGCTGACGGCGCGCGGGCGCGAGGGCGTTGTGCAAGAGGGAGCGGTGGGGGACTCGGTCGGCGCCGATATCGGATTCGCCTGGGTGCCCCCCGCCAGCGCGTTGACGGCGGATCGCCGCGTGGAGTTCGTCGTCACGGCACCCTACGAAGCCACCGGCAAGCTCGCCAAGCAGCTCAAGGTCAGCGCCGACCTGGACGGCAACTTCCTGCGCATGGAGCTCGGCGGGCCCAATCCCGCGCTCGTGAGCGCCATCGTCAACGCCGTGGCGAACCGGTTCGTGGACGTCGCCGCCTCGCTGAAGCGGGAGAAGCTCACGGAGCTGACGCGGATTCTCGGCGCGCAGCTGGCCCAAGCGCAGGTGCGCCTCGGTCAGGCCGAGGACTCCCTGCGCATCTTCCGGGTTCGGGCGGTGACCGTGTACTCCCAGGGCGGCGCGTCGGTCACCCCCAACATGCAGTACCAGAAAGATCCCATGTTCGCGGGACTGCTCGACGTGAAGGTGAGTCGCGAGGAGGCGCGGCGCGACCGCGAGACCATCGAGCGCTTGCTGACGCAGCTACCGGAGTCGGGGCTCGCGCTGGACGCGCTCGGGATGGTCGGTTCGGTGCAGCGCTCCACGGAGCTGGCGCAGGCCCTCCGCGACCTGACGACCAAGCAGGCGGACCTGCGCACCCTGCGCGCCCACTACACCGACGCCGACCCGTCGGTGCGGCGCCTGGCGGCGGAGGTGGGGGCGCTCGAGCGGCAAACGATTCCCGCGCTCGCGGGGGCGCTGGCGGGCGAGCTGCGGGTGCGGGAGCAGCAGCTGGGCGAGCGGGTGGACGCCGGATCGGCGGATCTGCGGAAGGTTCCGCCCCTCGCGGTGGAGGAGACGCGCCTGCAGCGCGACGTGACCCTGGCGGAGCAGGCGGCAGTCAACCTGCAGCAGCGCTACGAGGAGGCCCGGCTGGCCGAGGTCTCGAGCCTCTCCGACGTCCGCGTGTTGGACCGCGCCGCGGTGCCGCAGGTGCCCGCCGGCAGTCTCGGGCCGATCCTGATCGCCCTGGCGATGATCGGCGGTCTCGGGCTGGGCGTGGGTGGGGCGGTGCTGCTCGACCACGCCGACCGTCACGTGCATCACCCCGACCACGTCACGCAACGCATGGGGCTCGCGATCCTCGGCGCGGTCCCGCACGTGGACTGGCACAACGGCAAGCGCGAGGAGAGTGCGGGCCAGGTCATCGAAGCGCTGCGGGGGGTGCGCTTGAGCGTGGCACACCGGCACGGCGGTGCTGGACCGGTGATCGTCACCGTCACCAGCCCGGGCCGCTCGGACGGGAAATCGTTCGTGGCTTCGAACCTGGCGCTCGCGTTCGCCGACGCCGGGTCCCGCACCCTGTTGATCGACGGCGACGTGCGGCGGGGCCGCCTGCATCACGTTCTCAACCGCCACCGTCGCCCCGGTCTCACGGAGATCCTGGCGGGCGTCGTGCCGTTGGAGCAGGCGGTACAAGGGACCAGCACCCGCAACTTGAGCTTCATCAGCTGCGGGGCCCGCAGCCACGCGGGGCCCGCTCTGCTCAGCTCCGCGGCCATGGTCCAGCTGGTGGGGCAGCTGCGTGGTCAATT
>WNEQ01001355.1_pt1 | contig 13065 bp, 16 predicted proteins | sample 5399971 | NCBI WGS metagenome assembly WNEQ01 (sample SAMN13153330, study PRJNA577476) | soil metagenome | isolation source: 20 cm grassland meadow soil 2 days after 1st rain plot 5 | place: USA:California | collected 2015-09-18
GGACTCGACCAAGTTTGTCGGCGCCGGCTCGTGGTCCGCGTACTGGTACAACGGCTACATCGTGAGCTCTGAGATCGCGCGGGGGCTCGATATCCTCGAGCTGCAGCCGAGCGGGTTCCTCTCCCAGAACGAGATCGACGCGGCGAAGCTCGTGCACTTCGACTATTTGAACGTCCAGGACCAGCCCAAGCTGGTGTGGCCCGCGAGCTTCGTGGTGGCGCGCGCCTATCTGGATCAGCTGGGGCGCTCCAACGGCCTGGCTCCCGACAAAGTCGCGGCCGCTCGGTCCGCGCTCGCCCGTGCCGAACGGCTCTCCGGGCCGCAGCGCCGGGATGCGCTGACGCAGCTGGCGACACAGCTCAACCCCGATTCGCGGGGAGGGCCGGTGGTCGTGGTCGGTGGGGTGCCGATCGACTCGCGCGCGGTCGATCAGGCGAAGCTGGGAGCGCTCGCCGCGACCGTGCAGGACCTGGCCAACGCGACGCGCTAAGAGCGGCAGCATCAGTCTGTGGACCGTGCTGCTCGCGCTCGCCGTGGCGGCTGGACCCGGTGCATGCACGGGTGCGCGTAGTCGTCCGGCGGAGCGGACGCCCCGAGCCGACAGTGCCTTCGCGGCCATGCAGTCGCGGGGTGAGACGGTGATGGGGGTCGATCAGTACACGTCCGCCCACGTCTTTGAGGACCTTCCCGATGGTGGACGGATCGTGCTCGACCGCGATACCGAATCCGACACCGCCGGCATCGCGCGGGTCCGCGAGCACATGCACGCCATCGCTGCCGCCTTCGCAGCCGGAGATTTCGCGAGGCCGTTCCAGGTGCACGCAACGGCCGTACCGGGCACATCACTCATGGCGGCTCGGCGCTCCGCAATCAGCTACCAGGAGGTCGATCGCCCGCGCGGGGCTGAAGTGCGGATCCGCACGAGCGATGCGACCGCCGTCGCGGCCGTTCACCAATTCCTGGCGTTCCAACGCGGTGCCCATCATGCGTCGGGGCACGAGAGGCAACAGGACCAGGTTCCCTGAGCTGGCGCCCTCCGGGCCGTGCCCCAACGAACCATGAGGCCTATGACCATCGCCGAGTCGCTCTTACCAGAATTCGATCATGAAATGGCCACCACGCGGAAGTTGCTCGAACGCGTGCCGAGCGAGAAGGGAACATGGAAGCCGCATCCGAAGTCGTTTGCCCTCGGACATCTCGCGCAGCTGCTGGCGCGAATGCCGGGCTGGATGACCGCGATGCTGCGGGACACCGAGATCAACTTGGCCACCTCCCCGGGATACAGCTTCGAGACGACGCCCTCGCTGCTCGCCGAGTTCGACAGCAACGTCCGCGCCGCCCGCCAGGCGCTCGCGGCTGCCAAGGACGCCGACTTCACGGTGGTGTGGTCGCTCAAGCATGGCGACCGTGTCCTCATGGCCCTGCCGCGGCGAGATGTAGTGCGCACGCACATCAACCATCTCGTTCATCATCGCGGGCAGCTCAGCGTGTACCTCCGCCTGAACGATGTGCCGCTCCCGTCGATCTACGGCCCGACAGCAGATGAGCGCACCTGACCGGGACGGCCAAGACACCAGCGCTCTTCCGTTCTCGAGCCCTCGCCCCCATCTTGCCGGCACCCACTCACGACCCTCGGAGGTGTTATGCGCGTCCCCGCTCTTTCGGCGTGCCTCCTTCTTGTTGTTGCTCCCGCCGCACGCGCTCAAGCTGCCCCGGCGGCGCAGGCCGCTCCGCGGCACTGGGGCCCCGCGCCTGCCGTCTTCCCTAAGGGCGCCAGGATGGCGGTGGTGAGCGGTGACCCCGGTAAGGCGGGGCCGTTTACCGTCGAGCTCGCCATGCCGAACGGGTACAGGATCCTGCCGCACTTCCATCCCACGGATGAGACCGTCGAAGTCAAGAAGGGCACGCTGCTCGTCGGTATGGGCGATACCTTCGATGCAGCGAAGGCGAAACCGATGGCGGTCGGCGAGAAGGGCTCGATGGCGGCGAACGCGCACCACTTCGCGGCGGCGAAGGGCACCACGCTCATTTCCGTGACCGCGATGGGCCCATTTGGCATGACCTACGTGAATCCGGCGGACGATCCCCAGAAGCAACCTGCCAAGCCGTAACGGTTTCTGGTGGCTGCTGCAGGGCGGATGGGGGTGTGGCGCGTCTGGCCGTGGCTGGCGCTTAGTCTCCTGCTCGGTTGCTTCGCCGACGGCGTGGCTCAAGCCAGCCGAATCTTCACCCGCGCCGACACGCTCCGCGGCTCGTTCACGACGCCCGGACGCGGGTGGTGGGACGTGGCGTTCTACGACCTCCACGTGGCCATCCATCCAGCGGACAGCAGTGTCACCGGCTACAACGGTATCACGTACCGCGTGCTCGCGCCGGCGCGGGAGATGCAAATCGACCTGATGGTGCCCCTCGAGGTCGACAGCATGGTGCAGGACGGCCGGGCGGTGAGATTCCGGCGGGAGGGGAACGCCTGCTTCGCCGCATTGACCGCGCGTCAGCGCGCAGGCGACCGCAAGACGATCACGGTCTACTACCACGGCAAGCCGCAGCCGGCCAAGCGGCCGCCGTGGCAAGGCGGGTTCACCTGGACCGCGGACAGCCTCGGTCGGCCGTGGATCGTCACCACGGATCAGGGGATGGGCGCAAGCGTGTGGTGGCCCAATAAAGACACGCAGGCCGACGAGCCCGACAGCCAGCGCGTGGCGCTCACTGTGCCGGATCCCATGATCGACGTCTCCAACGGGCGGCTGCGCCGCGTGACCCATCATCCGGACGGCACGACGACCTACGAGTGGTTCGTCGTGAACCCAATCAATAACTACGCCATCGCGGTCGGGGCCGGTAGCTATGAGCACTTCTCGGATCTATTCATGGGCGAATCGGGCCCGCTGACGCTCGACTTCTGGCCTCTCACCTATCACCTCGAGGCGGCGAAGCGACAGTTCACCCAGGTCAAGTCGATGCTGCAGTGCTTCGAGCATTGGTTCGGACCGTACCCCTGGTACGAGGACGGCTACAAGCTGATCGAGGTGCCGAACACAGGAATGGAGCACCAGAGCGCCGTCGCCTACGGCAACTGGTACGCGAACGGTTATCGCGGGCGCGACGCCTCGGGCACGGGCCTCGGCCTGAAGTGGGACTTCATCATCGTGCACGAAAGCGCCCACGAGTGGTTCGGAAACAACATTACCGCGAAGGACAACGCCGATATGTGGGTGCACGAGAGCTTCGCCAACTACGCCGAGGGGCTCTACACGGAGTGCCTCTTTGGGAAGGAGGCGGGCGCCGACTACACCATCGGGACACGCCGCGGCATCCGTAACGACCGGCCGATCATCCCCTCCTACGGCGTCAACGACCAAGGCTCGGGCGACATGTACCCCAAGGGCGGGAACATGCTGCACACCATCCGGCAGATCGTCGGCGATGACGAGAAGTGGCGGGGCATCCTGCGCGGGCTCAATCAGACGTTCTGGCACCAGACGGTGATGGGCAAGCAGGTCGAGGAGTATATCAGCGCGCACGCGGGGACCGATCTGACCAAGGTGTTCGATCAGTACCTGCGCACGACCCAGGTGCCGGTGCTGGAATACACGAGCGCGGGAGCGACGCTGTCCTACCGCTGGACCGACGTCGTGCCCGGCTTCGCCATGCCGCTCAAGGTCACCTTGTCGCCGGACAGCTTCAGCGTGGTGCAGCCGACCGAGGCGTGGCAGAGGGTGACGCTGCAGCTGGCCACTCCGGCCGCTTTCAAGGTGGACCCGAACTACTACGTAATCGCGCGCAGCGTGACTGTGGGAAGCCGGGACCAATGAAGCTGGCGGGTCCCGCAGACTGACACCATCACGGACAGGGAGGATCTCGCATGCCCCCCCGCATCCGCTTCCTGTATTCGAGCCTCAGCGTGACCGTCTTTCTCATTGCCGCGGTCCCGCTGTACACGGAACTGGCTCAGCGCAGCGATATCTGGTGGACGCCGCATGCCATGCTCGTGCCGCTGACCGAGAGCACGGATCGGGTGGAGATCTACGCTCGCGGCAGGCCGCTGGCGGCGCTGCTCCAGGCCGGGCAGCTTCGGCTGCAGCAGGACGCGAGCTTGACCGCTCTCACCACCGGCGATATCGGCCTCCGTTTCAATAACTGGGATCGGGTCCGGGCGGAGCGCCTGCCCCGGCTGCTCATGTACGCCGCAGGCTGCGGCGTCACGGCGCTGATGTTCCTGCTGGTGGTGACAGGGCGCCTCGTCTTCCGCGAAGAAAAGAACCGGTTGTCGCCCTAGCGCTGATGGTCGCCCGCCCGCAGCTTAAGCGCGATCCGTTAGGCAGCGAGTCGCGCGCGCATGAGCGGGCCTAACCGTACCACGAAGGGAGGAAGGTCCCGATGACCCTGGTGAGGGTTCCTCCGCCGCTCGAGCAGGACGTCGATCTGTCCAAGACCTACGACGCGGTGATCGTGGGCTCGGGCGCCGCCGGCGGCATGGCCGCGCACGTCCTCACCTCGCAGGGCATGGACGTGCTCATGCTCGAGGCCGGCAAGAAGCTGCCGATCGAGCAGGAGCTGCGCTCGATGCAGTGGCCGTACGATCATCCCCGCCGGGGCGACGCGCCTCCGGGATACCATTCCCTGTCGTTCAACGAGTACACCATCCGGACGCCTCCCTACGCGAAAGGGAGCACGTTCAAGCACGTCATGTCCTACGTGGGCGGGTGGGGCGGGTCCGACTACGTCAAGAACATCCTCGTCGATGAGAAGGACCATCCCTACACGGGAACGAAATACGCCTGGGTGCGGGCTCGCGCGCTCGGGGGCAAGACCAACATCTGGGGACGCCTGGCGCTGCGCCTCTCCGACTACGATTTCAAGGCCAAGACCCACGACGGCTACGGCGAGGACTGGCCGATCTCGTACGCGGACATCGAGCCTTACTACGACAAGGTCGACCTCTACCTCGGCATCTCCGGCGTGAAGGAAAACCTGCCCCACCTGCCGGACAGCCTGTTTCAGCGCCCCAACAAGCTCACGTTCGGCGAGGTGAAGCTGCGCGAGAGCCTGAAGAAGATGGGGCGCGTCCTGACGCCGTATCGCGCCGGGGTCACCACGGACGGCTTGAAGCACAACCGGTACCGCAGCAAGTGCTACGGCCGCGGCGCCTGCGACCGGCGGCCGGGCGGGTGCGACATCCATGCCGCGTTCGATTCGCCGACGGGCTTGATCTACCCCGCCATGGACACCGGGCATCTGACGATCCGCACCAACTCGATCGCGCACGAGGTGCTCGTCGACCGGAACACCGGAAAGGCGCGCGGCGTGGCGTTTCTCGACAGCGGCACGCGGAAGTCGTACGAGGCCAAGGCCAAGGTCGTGATCGTGGCGGCGTCCACGCTCGAATCGGCGCGGCTGCTGCTGTTGTCGCGCTCGTCCCAGCATCCCAACGGCATCGGCAACTCGAGCGGGCACGTGGGTCACAACTTCTGCGAGCACGTGATGGGCCCGGGGGTCACCGGGCTCGTGAAGGAGCTGGTCGGCAAGCCGCCCACCCTCGATGACGGCCGGCCCGGCGGGTTCTACATCCCGCGGTTCCGCAACCTGAAAGACCGGCAACCCGGGTTCGTCCGCGGCTACGGCTTCGAGGGCGGCGGGGGTTTTTCGATTTTCCCCGGGAACGCGTTCGGCACGCCGGGATTCGGGGCGCAATTCAAGAAAGAGGTGCGCGACCACGCCGGGGCCTTCATCGGGATGGGCGGCTTCGGCGAGGTGCTGGCGCGCTACGAGAACTACGTCGATCTCGATCCCGACCAGAAAGACGCGTGGGGGGTTCCCGTGCTGCGCTTTCATTATCAGTTCGGCGACAACGAGCGCAAGATGTGCGAGGACATGGTCGCCGCCGGGCGCGAGATGTTCGAGGCGGCGGGGATCGAGGTCGTGGGGACGGACGATAAGATCCTCACCGAGGGGTGGTCGATTCACGAGCTCGGTACGTCGCGCATGGGGAGCGACCCCAAGACGTCGGTGCTGAATCAGTTCCAGCAGTCGCACGACGTGAAGAACCTGTTCGTGGTGGACGGGTCGAGTCACGTGAGCGCGTCGTGTCAGAATCCCACGTGGACCATCATGGCGCTGGCGTGGCGCTCCTGTGAGTACCTGGCGGGCGAATTCAAGAAAGGGAACCTATGACCGACGCGACGAATCCTCAGGGAGAATCGCTCTCGCGCCGCGAGATGCTCGAGGTGACGGCGGCGGCGCTCGCCGCTCCGCTGCTCCAGCCCGGGCCGGCGGCGGCACCGCCCGCGGTCCAGGGTGCGCCCAAGTTTTTCACCGCGCCCGAGTTCGCGCTGCTCGACGAGCTCTCGGACCTGATCATCCCGACCGACTCCCATTCTCCCGGTGCGCGCGCCGCCGGCGTGGCCGCCTACATCGATTCCCGTCTCTCCGAGTCGCTTGACCCCGAGCCGCAAGCCAAGTGGCGCTCGGGGCTGGCGGCGGTGGAGGCGCTGTCGAAGGAGCTCAACAACGGGCAGGGGTTCCTGCAAGCGTCGGCCGACCAGCGGGTCGCGGTGCTCACGCGGATGGCGGTGGGGGAGCAGAACCCCAAGACCCCTGCGGACCACTTCTTCCAAGAGCTCAAGCGCTGGACGGTGCGGAGCTACTACACGTCCAAGATCGGCATCCACGCCGACCAGCAATACAAGGGCAACGTGTACCAGCGGGGGGAATACGCCGGGTACGATGCGAAGTGAGGCCGCCGCTCGCACCCTTGACATGGCTGATCGCTCTCATCAATGGGTGGGTCATGCATTTCCTCGTTGCGCGCGGCGCCGCGACGGGGACCCTATTTTCTCGAGCCACTCATCTTCGCCAACGTCCCGGCATTCCTGTGGCTGGGCTATGTTGGCCTCACGATCGCGAGGGCGGCGCGCCCTGAGCTGGCGTCGGACGTGACCGCCTAGCGCCGCCACAACCTTCACCTCCGCTGGCGCGTGCAACCAGACACCGGCATCAACGCCGTCGCCCACGCCATCCAGCTCGCGGTCGCGCCGGTCTTCCTGCTTTCCGGGATCGGGGCGATGTTGGCGGTCCTCACCAATCGGCTTTCGCGCATCATCGATCGCGGCCGGGCACTGGACGGGCAACTGGCGAGCAGCGGACCTGACGCAGCGGCGTCCATTCGTTCCGAGCTGCAAGCTCTCACTCGCCGCGCCCGACTCGTCAGTCGCGCCATTACCCTCTGCACCGTCACCGCGCTACTCGTGTGCACCGTCATCGCGACGCTGTTCGTGGGGGCGTTCCTGGGCTTCGACGCCTCAGTGCCCATCGCCCTGTTGTTCGTCGCGGCCATGTCCGCCTTCTTTGTGGGCCTGTTGTCATTCCTGCGCGAGATCCTGATCGCTACCGCAAGCCTCCGGATCGGCCCCCACTAGGTCGTCCTCGCGCGGCCCGGGCAGCGGCTTGACGAGCGCCGCAAGCTGACGGCGCCGGGCGAACTGAGGTAGAATTCTCGTGGAACGGTCAGCGTGCCACCTGTCGGGACCACCTCATGACTGACGAGAGCATAGCGAAGCTGCGCTCGCTGCTCACGGCGTACGCCGAGCGCAAGGCGAGCGCGCAGCCCCCGGCGAAGACGGGGCACGGCGCGGCGGAGCAAAAGAGACGAGCCTGCGCGGACTCCCTGCGGAACATCGTGCGGCCGGTGTTGGACGGGTTCATGGCCGAGCTGAAGAACGCTGGGCACGATGCGTCGACCCGGGACCATACCGAGCGGGAAGACGCGTATCCGAGCGTGGCCCTGTCCTTCACTCCTCGGGCCCGCACCGCCAACAGCCCGGAGACCGCTCTCGCCTCGGCGCTCATGTTCAAGTACGACCCCCGGCGCGGCATCTTGGTGCAACGCGAGGTTAAGGCCTCTCCTACGAAAGGGCGAGTCGTGACGGCCACCAGCGACCGCATCGGGACGATCGGCGTGGACGCCGTTTCGACGCAATGGGTCGAGACCAAGACGCTGGCCTTCATCGAGGACGTGCTCAAGGCCAACTGAGGTTCGCATGATCCAGGGCGTGACCGGGCGCGGGAGCATCTCGCGGCGCGACTTTACTCGGGCGGCTGCCTGCACGCTGGCGGGGCGTCTCGTGCAGTCGCCCGGGAGCCCCGAGCCGAGCTCGAGGCCCCGACCCTCGCCGTCGCAGCTCGCATGGCAGCGGGACGAGCTGGCGTTGTTTCTCCACTTCGGCGTCAATACCTTCACCGACCGCGAGTGGGGGGACGGACGGGAGGACCCCGCGGTGTTCGACCCGACGCGGCTGGACGCGCTGGAGTGGGCCCGTGCCGCCAAGGCAGGGGGCGCCCGCGCGCTGATCTTGACCGCCAAACACCACGACGGCTTCTGCTTATGGCCCAGCCGGCTCACGCAGCACTCCGTGGCGCGGAGCCCGTGGCGTGGCGGCGCAGGCGACGTGGTGCGCGAGTTCAGCGACGCCTGCAAGAGGGATGGGTTGCGCGCCGGTCTCTACCTGTCTCCGTGGGATCGCAACGCGCCGATCTACGGCGACTCACCGCGCTACAACGACTTCTATTGCGACCAGCTCACGGAATTGCTCACGCGCTACGGGCCCATCGTCGAGGTGTGGTTCGACGGCGCCAACGGGGAAGGGCCCAACGGGCGGCGCCAGGCATACGATTGGCCGCGCATCTTCGGGCTCGTGCGGCGGCTGCAGCCTCGAGCGGTGATGTTCTCCGACGCTGGCCCCGACGTGCGCTGGTGCGGCAACGAGACGGGCGCCGCGGGCGATCCCAACTGGTCCACCGTCGACCCGGCCGCCGTCCCGTACCCCGGCGCGTCGGGCGACGCGGTCATCGCCGCCCTGCAACACGGCCATCCCGGCGGGCCGGTGTGGCGACCCGCAGAGACTGACACGTCGATCCGCCCCGGCTGGTTCTATCACCCGGCGGAGGACGACCGCGTGAAATCGGTCGACCAGCTGACCGACATCTGGTTTACGTCGGTGGGGCGGAACTCGAAGCTGCTCCTCAACGTACCGCCCACGCGCGAGGGCCTGCTCCACGCGACGGACGTCGCGCGACTCGCCGCGCTCCAGGCACGTATCACGGCGCTGTTCGCCGAGGACTTCGCGGCAGGCCGCCGGGTCCGCTGGCATTCCACAGGGCCGCGTGGGGCGGTCACCGAGGTGGACCTGGGGAGGACCGTGCCCGTTGGCATCGCCCGCCTCGAAGAAGACATCGCCCACGGGCAGTGCGTAGCGCGCTATGCCATCCACGGCACAGTGGACGGGGGCGGGACCTGGCGCGAACTGGCGCGCGGCAGCACGATCGGCTACCGCAAGCTCGACCGGTTCGAGCCCGTGCCGGTGCGCCTGGTCCGCGTCGTCGTGGAGGACGCCGTTGCCACGCCGCGCCCGTTGCGCATCGGCCTGTTTAGCGGCGCGTGAGGACGCCCTTCACCCTGACGTTCGCCTTGATGTTCGACTCCAACGGCGTGTCGTCCGCATGCAGTCGAAGCCCTTCCGCGGCGTGAAGGAAGGCACGTATGAAACGGTCGCCGTTCCGCCGTACCCGAAGTTTGTCCCTGCTGGCGTGCGCTGACGTGCGTGCTCACGTGGGGGCCCTGCGTGACTCCTGAGCTCGTGAGGCTCAGACAGCCGCGGCAGCTACGCGGCATGGCCGTGCGTACTACCAACGCAGACGAGGCGGACCCCACTCGGGCGCGCATCCCCGCGCTCTGGCAGCGCTTCCGGCAGAGCAGTGTGGGCGCACAGCTGGCCGGCCAGCCCGCCTACGGCGTCTACACCGACTACGCGACGGACGCCACCGGTGCGTACACATTGGTGGTCGGTGGAGCGCTGCCACCTGACGGCCCGTCGGCTTCGGAGCTCGTGTCCGTGCTCATCCCCGCCGGCCAGTACCTCGTCTTCACCGGCAGCGGGGACATCCCCGCTGCGGTTTTGGGTGCCTGGCGACAAGTCTGGGCGTACTTTGCCCGTCCCGATGTTCCAGCACGAGCCTTTTCCACCGATTTCGAGCAATACGACCCAGCCGATCCGACCCGCGTGACCGTCCATATCGCGCTCTCTACCGCCGTTCAAGAGGCGCTTGCATAGGTCTGATGTCTCGTCCATGCGGTGCTCGGGTTGTGAACCGGGCGGCCGGGCTGCAATCATGGCTTGGTTAGAGGATGGCGGCTCAGACGATTTTGTGGCGTAGAATCGACTTACCGGGCCACGAAGCGGCGCGGCTGCTCGCCCACAGCTCCGGCTGGCGCCTGGCAGGCACCGCTGTCTTTGGCCACGAGGCCGACGCGTGCCGTCTTGAGTACGTCGTGGGTTGCAACGCTGCTTGGCATACGATCGCCGCCACGGTGTCGGGGTGGGTCGGCGACCGAATCATCGATCTGGAGGTCACGGTCGATTCCGCTCGGCGCTGGTGGCTGAACGGCAACGAATGCCCCAACGTGGCCGGTTGTTTCGACATCGACATGGCATTCAGCCCGTCGACGAACACGCTCCCCATTCGCCGTCTCAACCTGCAGCCGGGGGAGGCCGCGGAGGTACGGGCCGCGTGGCTCCGGTTTCCCGAGTTTGCTCTCGAGCCGCTCGACCAGCGGTACGGCCGTATTGATCTGGCGACCTACCGTTACGAGAGCGGCGGTGGTGTTTTCACGCGGGCTCTGCGTACCAACCCGGCGGGGTTCGTCGTCTCCTACCCAGACTTCTGGGAGGCCGTACATTCAGGGCCAGTCGCTCACCAACGGAGGTCATTATGACTGGGCTGTCCGCACTGTGGCTGCCGATCCTCCTGTCATCCGTGATCGTCTTCGTCGTCAGCTCCGCTATCCACATGGCGTCGCCCTGGCACAAGAGCGACTACCCCAAGGTGCCGAATGAAGACAGAGTGAGAGACGCGCTTCGCGCGCTCGCCATCCCGCCGGGCGACTACATGATCCCCCGCCCGTCCAGCCGCGAGGAGATGCGCTCCCCGGAGTTTGCCGCCAAGGTGAAGCAGGGCCCGGTTATGATGATGACCGTCATGCCGAACGGGCCCATGGCGATGGGAAGGAGCCTCATCCTGTGGTTCCTCTACGCGGTTGTGGTGGGATGTTTCGCTGGGTACGTCGCGGGGCGCGCGCTGCCCGCCGGCGCGGAGTCGTTTCGCGTCTTCCGGTTCGTCGGAGTCACCACCTTCGTCGGCTACTCGGTTGCGCTGTGGCAGATGTCGATCTGGTACCGCCGTGCCTGGACCACGACGCTCAAGGCGACGGTGGATGCGGTGATCTATGCTCTCCTCACCGCGGGCACGTTCGTGTGGCTGTGGCCGCACTAGCTCGCCGCACTCCCTCATCCAGGAGGCGGTGCCGGCGGCGGGGCGGCCGAGGCTGGGCGCGACCGGTCACTGACCTCCGGGGCGTCGCGCGCGCAGCTCGGCGACGTTCTTGTCCCAGATTTTTTGCTGGTCGCCCGTCAGCACCGCGCGAATCTCGTCGTCCTGGCGGCGGAACAAGTCCCGCATCTTGGCCCGGGTCGCCGAGTCGGGCCGGCTGCCTGGCGTGAACGCCGGCATCTGGGTGCCGTAGCGCGCCCGGATAGAATCGATCTTCGCCTGTTGCGCGGGCGTCAGGGTGATGTCTTTGAAGAGGGCCTGCATGCGCCGCTCCGCGAACCCCTGCCGTCCGGGGCTAGCTACCGACGGCGGACTCTGAGCCAGCGCGGCGGACGCTGTCACTGCCAGAACCGCCATGTGCACCAGTGCGATGCGCAGCTTCATGTTCCCTCCTGTGCGTGGGATAGCGCCAGCTTCACCCAGATCGTACGGCCGACGGCACGAGATTGTTGGGCGTCGCCACGGGAGCGAGCGGGCACCGCTCACTTGCCTGGGAGGGCCTCCGCTGCGCAGTTTATGTTGTGCGTGATGCACCTCGACGAGTGGCCCGAACCTGTGATTCCTTCACCGCGGGGAAACAGCGATGTCCAAGAGTGACGACCAGAAAATTGCCGCCCTAGCGAAGAAGAACGCCGCTAAGGCGGCCAAGGCGAAGCCGAGCAAGCGTCGCCGCTACGACGACACGCTTCCGCCGGAGCGGGAGGACGACGTGGATCTGCGCGACTTCTTTTCGGAGATGAAGAAGCGCGAGTTTTGACAGCTCGTCGCTTAAGTTCTTGTCCGATGCCCACCTACGAGTACAAGTGCCCCGCGGGTCACTTGTTCGAGAAGTTCTTCCCGATGATGCACGACAAGCGCCGGGAGAAGTGTCCCACGTGCGGCAAGCTGGCCGAGCGGCAAATCTCCGGCGGGGCGGGTCTCGTCTTCAAGGGCCCCGGCTTCTACACCACCGACTACAAGCGGGCAGGTGAAAAGCAGGACCAGCAGGATCAGAAGGCTCAGAAGGATCAGAAGAAAGACGCCAAGCCCGCGGCCGAGTCAAAGCCCGCCGAGAGCGCCAAGCAGAAGAAGAACTCCGGAGAGAAGTGAAGGCGCACGAGGCGATCGTCCGCGCTCTACGAGACGCGGCGCACACGATCGGCGTGTCCACGCTGCCGGAGTTCAAGTACGAAACACCGCGGGACCCCGCGCACGGTGACGGTGCCACGAACCTGGCCCTGGTGATCGCGCAGGCTCTGGGAAAGCCGCCGCGCGCCGTCGCCGAGCAGCTGGTGGGGGCGCTGCAGCTGCCGGCGGGCATCGTCAAGAAGGTCGAAATCGCCGGGCCCGGGTTCATCAATTTCTTCCTCGCCGAGGAGCAGCTCGCCGCCGTGCTCCCGGCCGTGCTGGCCGCGGGCGAGCGCTATGGCCAGAGCGACGTGGGCCGCGGCCAGCGGGTCAACGTTGAGTTCGTCTCCGCTAATCCGACGGGCCCGCTGCACGTGGGCCACGGGCGCGGCGCCGCTCTGGGAGACGCGATCGCGTCGCTGCTCGACTGGACCGGCCACGCCGTGACGCGCGAGTGCTACGTCAACGACGCGGGGACGCAGATCGACCGGCTCGCCCGCTCACTCTGGGCACGGGTCCAGCAGGCGGCCGGCCGGCGGGCGGAGATCCCGGAGGGCGGCTACCACGGCGAGT
>WNEQ01001360.1_pt1 | contig 13037 bp, 16 predicted proteins | sample 5399971 | NCBI WGS metagenome assembly WNEQ01 (sample SAMN13153330, study PRJNA577476) | soil metagenome | isolation source: 20 cm grassland meadow soil 2 days after 1st rain plot 5 | place: USA:California | collected 2015-09-18
GGCGAGAAGCCCTGCGACCTCTCTGCGAAGCATCGGCTTCAGCCTCTCGAGCCTCGCTTCAAAGGTGTTGTCGAACTTCACCGTCCCATCGGGCGAGGTCAGGACGACCCCTCCGATTGTTCCCACAGCCTCATTGTCGAGAGTCAGCTTCGAGGAATCATGATTGAGTTTCTTTATTACGACGGAGACGACCTTCTTGTCCCTCGCGCTGCAGCCCACCCTCGCCTCGGGCCCGATGAACTCGACACCCTCAGTCAGAAGGTGCGTGATAGCCTTCTCGTACTCGGCGGGGCTCGCCTCGGCAACCTTCGCCATCGCCGTTTCAAAGACCTCCCCGACGGCCTCCTCAATCGCGCGAAGTTGAAGGTTCCTCGACCGAAGCTCGGCGCTGCCCGTTATCTGCCTCGTCAGGGATTCAGCCTGCTTGTTCCCAGCCTCGATAATCTTCGCCACGGCCTCCGCCGTCTCCCTCCTTACTCTCTCCAGGCTCTCAAGCGCCTGGGCGCGTCCCTCCTCCAGCTCGGCCGAGACCTCCTTGGAGAATTCTTCGGCTACCTTCTCCAGGCTCTTCTTTGTGGCGGTGCTCACCCTTACACCCCCAGAATCTGTCGGAGCATGCTTCTGTACTCGACCTTCTCGTGTTCGCCTCCCGGGCCGGGAACTTCGTAGATGAGTGGAACCGCCCTCTTCGCCCTCATAGATGTCAGGTCGGCCCGTATCGGCTTCGCGATCTCGCTGCTTATCATGATGAGCCCCACCTGGGGGTCGTTGAGGAATCTCTCAACCTGGCCGAGGGCCTCGCTTGAACCGGAAGCATAACTTCCCAAGACGCCGGAGAGGACGAACCCGGTGACGAAAGCCTTGCCTCCCACAGCGACGACCTTCAAGGTCTGTGCTTGAGGCGCACTGGGATTCGCGTTAATAACCTAATCGTCGCAAGATTTGGCTCTCTCAGGACAAACGCTTAAACACCCCGGCCGGGAGAAAGTCAGGAAGAGAACACGTTGAGAGTTTCTCTCCAGTTCGGAGACCTCAATACTCTTGTGAATCTGGTGAACTATCTTGTGAATCTGGTGTACTTCGTCCTAATCTTCTTCTTACTGTATTATTTTTTCAGGACACTTAGAAGGATAGAAAGGCACCTTGAAGAGATAAAGAAGAAGCTTGGTGCTTTCACCCGAAATGAAGCAGGACGCAAAAATCTTTCAACGCTTAATAGCTGAACACCAAGCTGCCCACCTTTCAGTTTAGAGGAGAAAAGAGCGAGTGGGTGTCGCGAGGCTAAGCAGGGTAACGGTCATACTTCCCAGGGGTGACTACCAAGAGGCGCTCACCTACCTGAGCCAGTTCGAGGAGTTCCACAGGATATCGACCGAGCAGGGCGCTTTCGACCCCGTCACTGAGGAACTCGCGGTGAGGGCCGTCAGGCTCTTCGCCCAAACAGACCAGGCCGTGAAGAGTCTCTCCCTTCCTCTTTCGCCGCCGATGCTCGACGTAATCTTCCGGGGAGTTAGTGTGCCCGAGACGGTGTATGAAGCTGCCAGATGGAACGAGCTCCTCGACAAGGCGGAGACCGAGGCAAGACCTGTCGTCGACGCTGTCAACGGGGCAGTAGGGAGATTGGCCCAGCTTGAAAAGGACGAGCAGGACACGAGAGCCCTCTCGGAGGCCCTTAGGTCTGTCGCGGACCTCTCGGTCGACTTGGGCAGGCTCGGGCGGTTGAAGAGGATGACCGGAGTCGTCGCGATTGCAGAAAAGGACACCCTCGATGAACTCCGCAATTCTCTTTCAGACCTGGTCTTCGTCGCGCAACCCCTCAGAGGCTCTCAGAGCGTCGTGCTCGTGGCTGGGCCGGCCGGGGATGCGGGGAGAATCGAGAAGGTACTCAGGACTCTCGAAGTCAGTCCGATCGTCCTTCCCTCCGACCTACCGCAGAACCCCCCCGAGGCCTTCAGGAGCCTCGTCGAGCGGGCGGAGGGGCTTTCAGCGGAGAAGCGAAAGGCGGAGGAGGAGGTCGAGAAGCTGACGGCTGCTCACTCGCAGAAGCTGCTCGCGTGCCGAGAACTGGCGAACGTCGCCCACCAGATGCTGGATGAGGTGAGGAACTCTGGCAAGCTGGAGCGGATCGCGATACTCTCGGGATACATCCCCGCTTCGAGGGAGGGGGAATTCCGAGAGAAATTTGCGAGGTGGATGGTCTACGCCGACCACGACGGGCATCAGAAAGACCACCCGGAACTCGCTCTTCCCACTCTGCTCGTTCACTCCAGGTCGACGAGGGCGTTTGCAAAGGTGACGGAGAGCCAGGGGTTACCCGGAAGGCACGAGGTTGACCCCACTCCCATAATCTCGCTCGTCTTCCCGGTCTTCTTCGGGATGATGTTCGGAGACCTCGGACACGGGCTGGTCGTCACAGCCTTCGGCCTCCTGCTGAGAAGCAGGTCCGACCGGAACCTGAAGCAGTGGGGGACAATCTTCACAACAGCCGGGATATCTGCCTCGGTCTTCGGTACGCTCTTCGGCGAGATCTTCGGCTTCAGCATAGGACAGCTGATTCCGATTCCCCCGCTGCTGGAGATCGTTACGCACACCTCGAGCGGCGCGAGCCTGAACTCGACGGGCATCACGACGATCCTCACCGTTGCCCTCGTGATAGGTCTCGCCCACATCACGCTGGGCCTCTCCCTCTCCGTCTACGAGGCAGCGAAGGCACACGAGAGGCTGGAGCTGGTACTCGACAAGGTCCCCGCGCTGGTGATGTACGTTAGTGGCATCGGGTTCGGGTTGGCCTTCATACAGGCGGGGTACAGCTTCTCGGGCGTCGTCTCGAGCCCGCTCGGGCTGTACTCCATCATCGTGATCACACCCGCACTCCTGATCACGGCCTTCGGAAGAGGAGTCGCGACCATCACGGGGAAGCTCCATGAGGACTCGGTCGCGATGGCCTTCATGCAGGGCTTGATCGAGCTGCTGATCAGGATCGCGGAGTTCGTCGCCAACACGATAAGCTACGCCCGGCTCGCTATCCTGCTCCTGGTTCATGCCGCCCTTCTCCTCACCGTGAACATGCTGTACTACTCCTACTCGAGCTACGCGTACATCATCGTCTTTCCCCTGGCGATCTTCAACATCATGATCATCCTCCTTGAGGGGTTGATCGTCTACATCCAGGACATGAGGCTCCACCTGTACGAGTGGTTTACAAAGTTCTACAATGGGGAGGGGGTGCCGTTCCGGAGAATCCTTCCCGAGAGGGAGAGGATTCGGATAAAGTGGCTATAGCCTGAGAGAGGAAAGGATCTGCTTGGGTGGGATGCCGGCCTCGACACCGAAGGCTATCGCGGCCAGATTCTGCACCTCGAATTCGAGCAGTTTCACCAAGGCGAGGACGGTGCTAAGAGTGAAGCCCTGCCACAGAAAGGCGCGGCGGGCGGTCTTCTTGCTCAGCTGAACGAAACCCTCCTCCAGGGCGCTCACGATCACGTCGTCTCCTCCGCCGGACGGCCAGCTGATGCTGTACGTTCCCTCGAGCGCCTCGAGCGACTCCGCGACCGACTCCGTATTGACGATTCTCTGGAGGCGAGGAAGCGAGACGTTGAACGGAGGCAGTATGAGCAGCCCCTTGCTCTCGCTCGACTGGACACCCCAGAGCTTCGACCTCAATAGGGCGAGGACGTTGTACGAGTCGACGTCTATCGAGACGAGGTCTCGAACCGTAGCTATCTCCCCCGTCGAGTAGGATTTCTTCTTGGCGGCGAAGGTCTCGGCTATCCTCGAGAAGAGCGCGTGGTCGACGTAGAGGTCGAAGACTCGGGGCTCCCTGTTGGTCGCGAATGCGGCCGCGGCTTTCGCGACGTCCTTCCCGAACTCTGTCCCCTCGAGAAGAGCGGTTGCCTCCTGAAGGTCCTTGGAGGAGAGAACTCTGGCGATGAGGTCCCTTCTGCCCGCGAGCTCTTCGCTGTGGAGGTCGATGTAGGTCATCGTCTCCTCGTACCCTCTCTCGAGCGCCTTCGCCTTCAGCGCGATCTTGAGGTTCCACGCGATGTTCCGCAGGTAGTAGACTTCCAGCAGATCGGGGTCCCTGGCGGTCTTCATGAGGGAGTAGTGAACGTCCGCGAGCCTCTCCCTGAGCGCGAGCTCCAGCTTGCGTGCAGAGTAGGGCGGTTGCAGCTTTGACACCGCCTCCGCGTACGGCGTTCCCTTGAGTCGGTTGACGAACTCTTCGAGCGAGCTAGACTCCGTCAGAGTTTCGAGGGAGGCGTTTGTGAGGAGGGCACCCTTCAGCGCGAAGGATCTCGCGCCGGTGAAGGTCTCGAAGGCGGAGGGTCTAGGGGCTTCAACCACCGAGGAGTCGCCTCACGGCCAACTCGACCGCCTCCTCCTTCCGATTAAGGGTCGCCGCCTTCAGCCCATTCAGCGATTCTTCGCCCTTCTTCGCAACCTCTTCCGCCCCTCTCTCGGCCTCCTGCTTCGCGACCCTCACCCTTTCGTTCGCCAGTTCCTGCGCCTTCGCGAGGGCATCACTCTTCGCCTTCTCAGCCTCATCCGCCGCCGCCTTCACCAGACGCTTCTTAGCCTCTGAGGCATCCGTCTTGATCCTGTCGAGTTCGGCTTCAAACTCGGCGAGAGCCTTGACCGCCTCCTCGATAACCTGGGTCATCTGCAAAATTCATCCTGAGCGAGAAGACTTGCGTAATTAAGGTTTGAGCGGCGGGGGAGTCACGCGACGATCCCTAAGTCCCTGACGAAGTCGGCATTCCAGCCAAACTGCTTCGCGCGAAGTCTGCTCTTCTCGACGAATCCAAGCACTCGCCACCAGGGTGGTCTCCTCACTGGTTGGAGTAGCTTGACGGGATAGACGATGGCCAGATCCCAGTGGCTGTTGCCGGGGTACCAGTCGCTCGGGGAGTAGTAGGAGAGCACTCTCGGTCCGCCAGCCCTGGACTTGCTGACCTGGAGCTGGTCGTTCATTATCCGACGCAGCGCCGCCTTGGGGTCCTCCCCCTCCCATAGGTAGGTGGAAGGAAGCCTCTTCTCCAGAAGCGCCTCCTTCAGCTCCTCCTCCGTGTAGAAGTGCCACGCGAGGAGCCACTCGGATGTCCAACGCTCGTGGCGTTTGGGGACACCCACGAGGACCTCGGAACCCCTCTCGACGAGGGCGAAGACGCTGAGGCACATCCCCGCGCTCGGTGGGGAGAGGTAGTGGTCGGGCGGCCCGTACCTCGCGTGTCTCCTAAGAGCCGTTGACGCAGTCGTCATGACGTGAGCTTCAGTATCGCTCTCGCGACCTCTCCCTCCGCTTCCTCGAGCGCCGCGATAGCCTTCTCTCTCGTTACGTTCGCCTGCTGCTGAACTAGGAGGATGTCTTCGTCGCTGAAGGTCTTCCGCTCCCTCGCGACCTCCTCGACCTCTCCTGCCACCTGAAAGACCCGATTTCCTTGGGCGTTGACCTCCGATACGGTCGCATTGCGTATGTGAATTTCCTTCTCCGTGGTGCGGATTATTACCTCCTCCACCCCCGGCATCTCCTTCATGTTAATCCCCATCCTCTCCATCATCCGCCTCGCCTGCCTGTCGCCGAGCTTCAACTAGATCCCGCGCCCTGTCTGACCTTCACCGCTACCCCCGAATAAAACTGTTGCATGTAGCGCCCCGCGATGATAGCCCTCCCCACGCCTATCACCCTCCCGCCTCGGTCGAGGACGGCGACCTCGCTTCTCGGCAGGACGTCCCTCCCGGCGGAGTCGACGTACTTGCAGAAGACTGACTTCCCCTCCTTCACGAACTCCACCGCGTCGTCCTTCACGACGACGCAGTTCCGCAGGAAGGCCCTGCTCTTGACCATTTTATTGGCGCCATAGACCGAGAGGGCGATCGCGCCGCTTGTCTTTACCGTCGCGAAGAGCTTTCCGTCGTGGAGGACCTCCTTAACCCTCCCCGACTTCCTGGAGTAGACCGCCTTCAGCCCGCTCTTGGGAAGCGCGCCGCTCACCCCCCTCCCGAAGACGTAGTCAAACATCAGCGAGAGGCGGCGACTCTCGTCGAAGAGCTGCATCCTCGATTCCTTAAAAAGAGCCGAATAAAACCGATTCTCAAAGGGGCGGGGTTTGGTGTGAGCGGAATCGAGGGGGTGCGTTGAGAAAGGCCCTATTGGTAGTCTACCCGGAGCAGTACATCATAGAGGAGGCCAAGGCCCTCGCAGAGGCGGCGGGGTACGAGCCGGCCGGTGTCATCTCTCAGAAGTATCTCGCGAGGGCGAAGTTTGGGATCGGCTCGGGGAAGGCGGAGGAGGCTGCGAGAATCGTGAGGGAGAACCACCTCGACGCCGTCGTCTTCGACGCGAGGCTGAGCGGTTCGCAGACGTACAACCTGGCGAAGCTCTGCAAGGTCGAGGTGAAGGACAGGGAGAAGGTCATCCTCGAGATATTCGCGATGAGGGCCTCCACTGCGGAGGCGAAGCTGCAGGTTCAGCTGGCCGAGTTGAACTACGAGCTGCCGCGCGCCAAGGACAAGGTGAGGATGGCGAAGAAGGGGGAACAGCCCGGTTTCTTCGGTCTGGGCAAGTACGAGGTGGACGTCTACGTGAGGATGATGAAGGACCGGGTGGGGACGCTCAGGAGGAAGGTCGATGAGGTGAGGAATCGGAGGGTGATCTTCCGGCAGCATCGAGCGAGGATGAGGCTGCTGAGCATGGCGATTACCGGATACACCGGCTCGGGGAAGACGACGCTCTTCAACCGCCTCTCGGGAGAGGCGAAGGATGTCGGCGTGGGGATCTTCACGACTCTCTCCCCGACGACGAGGGGGATAATGGTTGACCACACGAAGCTGCTCATCTCGGACACGGTTGGGTTCATCAGCCGCCTCCCCACTTACATGATTGAGGCGTTCAAGTCCACACTGGAGGAGGTCGCCTACTCGAACCTCGTCCTTCTCATCGTCGATGCCTCAGAGCCGGAAGAGAAGCTCGTGAGGAATTTCGAGAGCTGCACCTGGACGCTCTCCGAGCTCGGCGTTCCCGAAGGAAGGACGCTCGTGGTGATGAACAAAGCGGACCTCCTCACGGTTGAGCAGCTGGGGGAGAAGGCGTGGAGGCTGGGTCTGAAAGAGTATGTCGGGGTATCCGCGAAGACGGGAGCGGGATTCGAGAGGTTGATGGGGGCGATAGAGGAGAGGCTGGGAGCGAGCGGGCAGGTCGCCACCACAACCGCTCCGGACGGCGGGGTCAATGCCCCCACTTAGCATCCGAGTGCTTCGGGTGGGCCACAGGTTCGTCAGGGACGACAGAACACTCACCCACCTCTGCCTGGTCTCGAGGGCGCTGGGGGCGGAGGCGATCTACCTGGAGGAGGCGGAGGCGGAGCTTGTCGAGCAGGTCAGGGACGTAAACGAATCCTGGGGAGGAAGATTCGAGGTGACGGTCGGGACGGCGTGGAGGAGCGTCGTCGGGGAGGCGAGGAAGGATGGGAGGAAGGTCGTCCATCTCACGATGTACGGGCTGCCCCTTCTGGAAAGGGTGGGCGAGCTGAGAAGGTTCACGAAGTTCCTCGTCGTTGTGGGGGGGCCGAAGGTGCCGGGGGAGATGTATCACATGGCCGACTACAACATCTCGGTGACGAACCAGCCCCACTCGGAGGTTGCCGCCCTGGCGATCGCGTTACACGAGATTCAGGGCGGAGAAGAGCTTAAGAAGGACTTCGGCAAAAGTAAGCTGAGAGTTCTCCCGAAGGAGAGGGGCAAGCAAGTAATCACAGAATGAAGATAGAGTATGAAGATACTTTCGTCAAGGTGGCAGGCCTCATCGGCGGGCCTGACTACGTCAGGGTAGCCCGGGCTCTCCTCAACAACGAGAACGCGACCGACGAGGAGATCGCATCAGCGACCGGGCTGAAGATAAAGACGGTGAGGAAGTCCCTCTACGACCTCTTCGGGAGGAGCCTGATCACGGGCGTCAGGGTGAGGGACCCGAAGAGGGGCTGGTTCGTCTACAGGTGGAAAGCCCAGCGAGACCAGACCGACGGCTTCATCCAGACGCAGAGGAAGAAGGTCCTGGGGAGGCTCAAGCAGAGGCTTGAGTACGAGGAGACGCACGAGTTCTACCACTGCGGGACGGCGGGCGACCCGAACAGGACATTCGAGGACGCGATGGAGAGTTTCTTCAAGTGCCCCACCTGCTCCAAGCCGCTGAACAGGCTCGACAACACCGAGCTGAAGGACGCGCTTCGATGGAAGATAAAGCAGCTCGAAGAGGACGTCAGTAAGTGATTCCCGACGAGACAGAGGCTCTCCGGATTCACAGAAAGTACGGCAGCATCCCGGTGATAGTCGAACACTGCAGGGCCGTCGAGCGGGTGGCGAGGGTTATCGCGAGCGAGCTCGCCAGGAGAGGCGTTGTGGTGGACGAGAAGGTCATTCAGGCAGGGGCTCTTCTGCACGACATCGGAAGGACGCGCGTACAGACCGTAAGGCACGGATACGAGGGGGCGGAGATCCTCAGGAGGGAGGGGGTCGACGAGAGGGTGGTGGAGGTCGTTAAGAGACACGTCGGGGCTGGGATCACCCGGGAGGAGGCGAGGAAGCTCGGCCTCCCGGAGGGGGACTACATGCCGAGGACGCTCGAGCAGAAGGTCGTCTGCTTCGCGGACAAGATGATCGACTCGAACAAGGCGAGGCCGTTCGCGGAGGAGGTGAAGAGGTTCGTCAGGAAGGGGCACGACGTGAAGAAGCTCGAAGCCCTCAAGGAGGATTTGAGGGTGGTGCTCGGGAGAGACCCGGAAGAGGTCATCTTCGAGAAGATCAGAATCTGATATGCCAGTCTGCACGTGTAGGGTCTGTAAGCACCAGATGTACGAGGCCTGCGAGAAGTGCACTTGCTGCGCCTACAAGAGGGTGGGGTGCTTTCAGAAGACTTAGTTATCCCGAAATGATCTGAGTACGCATCACTTCAGTGAGGTCGACTCGGTCTATCCAACGCAGCCAGCTCGTCGATTTCAGCTTGTCATCGTTGCCGCTTTCAGCATCGAACCCCGCCCGATAGAGCTCCTGCCCATGAAAGCGAGGAGGATCACTGGAATCTGAAGTATGATCGAAGCGAGAGCAGAATAGCCGAAGGGTGGACAGCCATATGGGCATCCGATAGCTGCGTTCGGTGGGATTGCACCGTATCCGAATATGTAGGCCGTGAATCCTTGGGGGAACGTAAATCCAGGCGGTGCGGAGTTGAAAAACGCGTTGCCGAGTTGAGCCAAGAGCCAGAGGGCGGAAAGGAACAAAGTAATCGTCAGCCCCCAGGAGGGCCTCGCCAAGAGCAGTACTGCCAGAATGACGTAGACCGCAATTACTCCCTCAAGATTTGTCAATGTCCCGCGGGGCACATATCCGTCAAATGCGACAATGGTTGCATCCGTGATCATCGATAAGACCACGAACAAAAGCGTCAGCTTCCTGTAGCCCCGCCAGTCCATGCGCTCTAGGGTATAGCTCGGTCATTTTATGTTTGTCTATCCTACTGGGACATCAGAGTCTCAATCCAGAAGAGTCGGGATTCACATCCACGACGTAGGAATTCGTTCTCTGTCGCTAAAGCCGCCTCGCGCCTGCAGTTGTTGGAAGCCAATTCCATGATTACGAATCGCTCCTGACAAGAAGGGGCGGTAACTTTAAGGCGAGACTTGCAAACCCATCAAAACAGCGAGGTGGGGAAGCCAGTCCCGAGAGGGGCTACGTACATCCCGGCGGGCTCATAACGGACTCTGATCCGGAAACGGACATTGATTCGGGAGCCACCCGCAGAGCGGAGGTTCAAACGGACTTCGGAGAGAATCCGAATCCTGAAAGTCCTCCCCTCGCTATTTCAGCCAAAGTTTTTGATTCTTGCAAGTGATATCTCGTAGCGAAAAATTTTCCGGTAATGTCCCTCGACCGTAACAGAGGCTAGAAAGGTTCGAGGTGCTGTGCTGCCGATTTAGCGGCACAGGCCGATTATCGGCTAGAGAGCTCGCATCCGGTTGTTCTTCGGATTGTGCTCGACCTCGGCCAGTCCCAACGCTTCCATCACTGGAGGCACGTACATGCCGAAGCGGCCACGAAGACCCTTCTTCAGGCCATACCAGCCGCCAACCGGATTCTTCGACGAGCGTCCCCAGGCTTCTACCGTGCCTTCGGCCGCGGGCTTCTGCTCGTCCGCGCTGCCTAGCGGCATCCAATCTCCGTGCTTCTTGAGCGCAGAATGAAGATCGTTGATGCAGCGTTGGTCGGATCGAAGCTCGGTCTTGCCGACGGTCACAACGAGTGCCGGAGGGGTCAGACTTTCATCTCTGTATGCGGAGAATTCCGATGTTCCGGGCGGCGTCTTCAGCAGCCACGGATCAGCCTTCGTTCCTTTGCCTTTGGACATGATCCGACGGCATGGGCTCTCGATTTTTCAGATTATAAGGAGCGAGTCTGACAATTGACCCTCAGTTGCTAATTTTCGCGTGAGGATTCTGCATGAGTGAAGCATCCACGGGAAGAGTGGTAACCTTGGCGGCGAGCCTCGGAGGGGTCGAGACCCTGGTAGCACAGCCCGCCACCCTAACCCACACGCAGCTCTCGGCGGAGGAGAGGGCGAAGATAAGCATCAGTGAAACCCTGGTGAGGGTCTCTGTCGGGATAGAAGACGTCGACGACCTGATCAAAGACTTCGAGCAAGCTCTGGCACGGATATGAAAGAGCGCAGCCACCCATCGATCAACGGGTAGACCTCGTCGGCAGCCTCTCTCCCATATCGAATCAAAGGCTTGGTCAGATGTCTGTGCGCCCTGGGCGAGGAGAGATAGACCCCGGCGGGTAGCCTCCTCGGAATTCTGCGGATCTCCTTCGTTCCCTCTCTCGCCCTCCAGCCGCATCTTCGACACCCGAACCCTTTCGCCCTCCCCTCCGACTTCAATCTCAAGCCGCAGTTTTGGCAGAGAGGATTACTCATCGTCCTCTGCCGGGCGAGCGACAAGACCTCGATTGATTCGGCGTTGACCAACTTCCCGTGCCGCGCGGAGGGTCGCCTGACTCCCCCCATGATTCTCACCCTGTCCCCGGGAATCAGCAGTCTGGCAGACCGATTCAGGTCTCCGGTAGGCTCGTATACGGCGCAGTCAACCTTCGCTCCCCGGCTGATTAGATGGATGTACTGGTGGCCTCCTGGGCCGGGTCGCGCGGCAACGATTTCCCCCTCGAGCCATCCGGACGAGTAGGCCTTGAGCGGGAGCTCCAGCTCGTGTTCCAGATGAGCGTCCGTCCCCTGATTGGTCACATAGATCATATGACCCTCGAGATCCTCGTCGTAGCGTAGCATCTGGAACGCCCTCAGGACGGTGCCGGGAGTTGATCCCCTGACGCCGAGGAAGACCGGGTCCGGGCCGTGCGGTGCGATAAGTGGTCTCTCCTTGTGGTAGTCATAGTTGTTGAACGTGTCCGGAGATGTCCTCCGGTCCATTGCTTGGACGGAGGCGGGGTCGAACCTCCTTGGAGTTCCCCAAAAATCTCGCCGCCTGTACGCGATCAGTTCGTAAGTGTGGTCATACGACTCGTCGAAGGTAACGCTCGCCGCGGCGCCCACCAAACCCATGCCGTTCCCAAGCTGGAAGGTAGGCACTCCATGCTCTCTGAGCTGGTTCGCGACCCTCTCCTTGTTCACGACACGGTGAAGCGCAGCAAGATACACACTCCTGAGGAATGGTACCGTTCTCGGGTCGTGGAGAAGGACGACGCCGGAGTTCGCCCCATTCCCTACATCAGATAGTCTTTCAACAATCGAACAGACAGACTCGAAGGTCTCCTTCACCTCTTCCGTCTCGAGCGGGAGGCAGACCGCGGCGTTGCCTCTGGTCTTGAAGGGAACGTTGGGATTCAGCCTCACGAGGCGGGGATAGCCGAAGACTCGGAAGTTCGCATGACTGGATTGCGATGCGACTTTGAAGGCGAGGTAGGTGGTGCAGAATCCCTTCGAGGAATCCGTGTCGTCGATTCCCACAAGGCACTTCATAGGTGGCGTCACTCCGCTTTGGAGGAGAGACTAAATAAGCGGAAGACGCAATTTCGCTCGGAGTGCTCCAAGAGGGTAGCAGGGAACTTCGACTCATCGAGTTCCTGGCGGTTCTCGCCGCTCTGCTCGGCGTTGTCTACGCCATCTTTCCTGTGACACCTAGCATGCTCGGCAGCTTTCCGCTAAGAGACTTCTTTGCGGCTTACCTCCTATTCTTCATGATCTACTCCGCGGTTGCCTATGCGAGTCTGCTCCGCGGAAGACCAAACGCACGAAATCTTGCGTACGGCTCGCTCGCTCTGTTCTCGATTCTCCTAGCGTTCGAATTTGTGCTGGCTCTCTTCCAGATAATCTCGGATAGTTCACTGCTCGTCTTCACTGGCAGCGTCCTAATCTTCTTCGCCGTTGTGCTAGCGGTCTTCTTCGCGCTCTATTACATACTGGTCAGAATAGTCGGATCCATGCCTCTTCAAAGCTCCAATGCCTGATTTTCGGGCTCCGGAGGGAGCATGCTAGTCACAGTCCGCGCATTCGATTGATGGGTCTACGCCCTTTTTCCTTCTGATGACGTGAGAGATTCCGAGTCCGTCGTGAACGATGTAGTACTCGTAACTATCTGAATCCAGTTCTTCGCTCATGGATTAGGAGTGCAATAGCGGTAATAAGTGCCACTGACCGCTTTTCGGTCCAGCCGTACAATCACAGTCGCGTGAGACAGCCGAAAAGAAATCGTTGAATCAGGCAACAACAGACCCGCAAGACGTCCTCCAAAAGAAGCAACCGAGGAGACGGAGGTCTAAGAGGGGTTCTCGAATGGCGACCGATAGTGGAGCTCTCTCATTGCGTCCTCCTCGGTGAGGTTGGTCCCGCGTCGCATGTGATGGCGGATTCCGTAGCGTAGCACCGCAAGCAGGATATACACGGCGTCCTCGCCCCTGCTCGTTAGGTTGTAGGCCACCTCCCCCCTCCCATTCTCCGTCCTCTCGAGCAGCCTCTCGGCGACCATCTGGCGCAGCCG
>WNEQ01001372.1_pt1 | contig 12969 bp, 10 predicted proteins | sample 5399971 | NCBI WGS metagenome assembly WNEQ01 (sample SAMN13153330, study PRJNA577476) | soil metagenome | isolation source: 20 cm grassland meadow soil 2 days after 1st rain plot 5 | place: USA:California | collected 2015-09-18
CGTCACCCATGCGCCTGACGATCCTCGGCTCCGGCACCAACGTCCACCCGACTCGCGCCGCGGCGGGCTACGTGGTGCAAACCGACCAGACGATGCTCCTGGACTTTGGTCCCGGGACCCTACATAACCTGATCAAGACCGGAATAGACCGGCACAGGATCCGCCACATCCTGTTCTCGCACTTTCATGCCGACCACTTCTCGGACTTCGTGACGTTCTTCTTCGACGCGGTCTACCACTCCAAGTTCGTCGGTCCGCGGGCGGACCTGACCCTCATCGGTCCTCGCGGGACCCGGCAATTGTTCGGCACGATCCTGAGCACCTTTCCGGGGTTCAACACCGCCGCGTTCCGTGTCAGGATCCGTGAGGTCGCGGGCCGGAGCTTCATGGTGGGCAAGACCCGGGTCCTGCCTCGCACGGTGGTGCACAGCCCTCGGCTGCACTGCGTCGGCTATCGACTCGAGCACGGGGATCGAGCGCTCGTGTACTCCGGGGACGCGCAGTACTGCCCGAGCCTCGTGCGTCTCTGCCGAGGCGCGGATGTGGCGGTGCTGGACTGTTCGTTTCCCGCCACCAGACCGGGCCTCGGGCACATGCACGCGGGGGACTGCGGACGGGTCGCTCGTGAGGCCGGAGTCAAGCGCCTGATCCTGTCGCACCTCTATCCGATCGCCGAACGGTACGACGTGAAGAGGCAGGCAGGCCGTTATTTCAAGGGCAGGATTCTGGTGGGACGGGACCTGATGACGATCTCCGTGTAGGACGTGACTGGCGGCTCAGGCTCCTGTTCCGCATTCCCCCTTTTTCGCGCCGTCCAGAATCTCGATGAAGCGGCTGAACCGCGACGCTTTGACCGACTCATTCAGCTTGTTATACACCGCAATAAGATTTTTGAGGCTTCGCGTGAGAATGGCGGGGGTGGAGCTTTTCTGGAGGTACTTCTCCTCGAAACCATACCCAGCCTGCATCAGGAATCGCGCGCAGTCCTTTTCGGTGAGCAACGCGCCGGCATTGAAGCAGTCCACAAACACTTTGTATCGCTCCGAGTCGAACTTGACCAAAAAATGCCCGGGCATCCCGATACCGTATAACGGCAGCCCCAGGCGCCGCCCGACAAGCAGGTAGAGGATTGAGAGGCTGATCGGGATGCCGGTGCGGCGATCGATGACCCGGTTGAGGTAGCTGTTCTCCACCTCGTAGTAGTTCTTGGTGTTGCCCCTGAAGCCCTGGTCAATGAACAGGTACCGGCTGAGCACCTTGATCGCTTCCTCGCCCGAGACCCGCGGCCCAATCAGATCACGGACCTCAGCCGCCATCCCGTCCAGCCGGCGCACGTACGCCTCGACCTCGAGTCCTGGATAGCCATACCGGGCGATCAGAAACGCGCCCGCCTCCAATTCAATCCTGTGACCCGGACGAGTAACCAGGCCGCGGAGTTCTTCCTCCAGCCTGCTCCCGCGGATCTCGTCAAGGATCCCCTCGATCCGCCGCGCCATCCCCGGGTGCTCGAGTTCAGCTTCCAGCAGCAAGGGCACGGCCGAGTCCCCGATCTCGACCAGCTTGTCGCCGATGGTCTTGGCGATCCGATCGTTGTCATCGGACAACAGCCGGATCAGCGCTTTGATCTTATTTTCACTCGTCGGGACCATCAGTCAATCGCCCTCGTATCTCATCTCTTGCGTCATTGCGTCTGTCGCGACCCTTCGATCCAACTCAGGGTCGCCCTGAGCCTGTCGAAGGGCGAGAGACGCGCCACACGATGACGCGATGGACGCGTCATGATTTATCCAATCAGCCGATCGTCCGTCGAAAGGCCCGGGCACTCCCGTACAGGCAGAACGCATCAAACACCACCATGATCGCGACCACCATGCCCAGGCGAGGGAGCGCTTCGGCCCAGCCTGAGAGGATCAGGGGCCGGATTGCGTCGATGGCCCAGGTCATGGGGTTGAACCGGGCCAGCATGCTCATCCAGGCGGGCATCGCCGCCAAGGGGACCAACGCCGAGCTCAGAAAGATCAGCGGGAGGGAAAGAAAGCCCAGCGCGGAGAAAAAATCCCCGTGGCTCTTCACCGAGAAGGCGATCGCCATCGAGATCGCGGTCAATCCGACCCCGAAGAGCATGCCGATGAAGAGGATGACGGCCACACCGAGGAACCCGGTGGCCGGCCGGACGCCGAAGAGGGCGGCGACTCCAAGAATCACCAGTATCTGAAGGCAGGTGATCGTCATGACGAAGAGGAAGCGGCTCAAGACCACGGACGTTCGGTGGATCGGGGTGGACAGCAGTCTCTCCAGGAATCCGTTTTCCTTATCGAACAGCAGGTCCACGCCGCCGGCCAATCCGTTGTTCAGCACCGTCATCACCACCACACCCGCGACCAGAAAGCTGATGTAGTTGGGGGCCTGGACCACCTGCGCGTCAGCCGTCCGTTGAAAGAGGTTCCCGAAGAAGATCAGCCAAAACAGCATCGGCTGAACGAGGGTGAACACCAGGCTGAACTTTTCACGACTGAGCCGACGAACCCATCGCATCGTCAGCGCGCCGATCTCTTGGACGTACGCAGACATAAGATCAATTTTCAGTGTTGAATTCTGAATTGTGAATTCCGAGCGAATTCACCATTCACCATTATGGTTCCTCGGCTTTGGGGAACTCCTCACGGATCGCATGGCCGGTGAGAGCCACGAACACGTCATCCAGCCGCGGTCGGTGGTAGTCGATGAACTCCAGCCGGCAGGCCGCCCGGTTCGCCGCCTCCAACACGACCGGCAAGGCTTTTTCGGGAGATTCCACCCGAATATCCAGCCCGGTCTGTTTGGTACTGATGGCCCGGATGGAGGGCAGCCCCTTCAGCTCCGACGCCAGCCGGTCAACGCAGGCCGTCTCCGATGCGCCCACCGTCAGCGAAATGATGTCGCCGCCGAGTCCGGCTTTTAGCTCGCTGGGTGACCCGAGCGCCTTGATCCGGCCGCCGTCGATGATGGCCAGGCGATCGCACAATCGGTCCGCCTCGTCGAGATAGTTGGTGGTCATGACGATCGTGATCCCCTGCTCCCGGAGGCGACGGACATAGTCCCAGATGCGCAGCCGACTCTGGACGTCCAAGCCGAGCGTCGGCTCGTCCAGAAACAGGATCTTGGGATTCGGCAGCAGGCCGCAGGCGAGATCCAGCTTGCGTTTCATCCCCCCCGAGTACGTCCTGGCAGGGCGGTCGGCCTGCTCTTCGAGGTCGACCAATTTCAGGATTTCCGCGATCCGCTTCCGAGTCTCGCTCTTTGGCAGATGATAGAGGTCGCCGAGTAACAGCAAATGCTCGCGCCCCGTCAAAAAACGATCGATGGCGCGCTCCTGCGGCACGTACCCGATCAGGTGGCGGACACGGTCGGCTTCCCTGACCACGTCATGACCCAGCACGGTTGCGTGACCGGCGGTGGGGCGCAGAATCGTGATCAGGATGCGGAGTGTGGTGCTCTTGCCGGCTCCGTTCGGACCCAGGAGCCCGAAGATCTCTCCGGCAAAGACCTGAAAGGAGAGGCCGTCGATGGCCGTCACGCCGTCATAGACCTTGCCCAACCCGGAGGCCTCGATGGCGACGGTCCGACCCACCACCTCCATCACCCCCAGCCTTTCGCTCCATCCCGTTCGCAGAGTTTGAACTGGATGAGGTCGCTCAGGCGACGGGCCCGTTGCAGAAGCGTGTCGGCTTCGAGCAGGAATTGTTTCTCCAGGGGGGTGAAGTCAAGGTAGGTCGAAAGGCTGTTGAGGAGGATCTCATCGCTGACGTCCGGACGAAACAACCCGCGCGACCGGTGTCGGTCTTCGCGCGTGTTCAGGTACTCATCCGTGAGATGGAGAAGATCGGACCGGACCGACGACTCCAGCGCGACCTCGGAGTCGCTCGGCTTGAGCACCACGCTGGCTTGCCGGTAGCTCCTGTCATAGAACTGCTCATGGATCTGGTATCGGCTCAGCCCCTGCAGCAGAATGTTCAAGCGACCGTCCGGCAACCGCTGGACGCTGACCAGCCGTCCCACGCACCCCAGCCCAAAGACCGGCGGATTGCCGTAATACTGTTGCTCCCACCCTTCCTTCAGCAGGGCCACGCCGATACACTTCCCCTCGGCAACGGCGTCGGCGATCATGGCGCGGTAGCGAGGCTCGAAAATGTGCAGGGGCAAATAAATCCTGGGGAAAAACACGACAGTGGGAAGGGGGAACACCGGGATGCGATCCGGCACGCGAAACGACGACTCGAGCTCACGGTGCTGACGGCCTCGCTCGGTTTGCATGCCTCACGATAGCCGAAGCGCGTCGGCCTTGTCAACTTAACCGCCGCGAACCGCGGCGGCACGCAACAGCACGAAAACCCTCTCCAGGACAGGAGAATTGCACATCAGAGGATCACGTGCTATAAGCCTCTGCACGATGCAGAGTCACCTCTCCTCAGCCCGGGGTCCCTCACGGAGTCGGGCTCATGCCGTTCGATTCGGACTGCTCCTCTGCGTGATCGGTTTCTGCGCGATGCCGAGGCCGGGCTTCCCCGAAGCGGGAAGTCCCGGCGCGCGGGAGCACTCCGGCTTTCGTCCGGCTGTGGCGGGCTACACGTATCGCTTCCCGCACGACCACGGTGCTCACGATGAGTTCCGGACCGAATGGTGGTACTACACCGGCCATCTCTCGTCGGAGAACGGTCGCCGGTTCGGATATCAGTTGACGTTCTTCCGCAGGGGCATCGAGCAGGCGCGCACCAGATCGAATCCGTCCCGCTGGGCGATCCGACATCTGTACCTCGCCCATTTCGCCCTGTCGGATCATGGCCAAGCCCGGTTTCGGTATGCCGAGAGAGTCAGCCGCGCCGGTCTCGGCAAGGCCGGTGCGGAAGCCGGTCACCTGCGGGTCTGGATCGATCGCTGGATCGTCGAGACCTCCTCTCCAGAGGACGCCCGGCATCACCTCAGAGCCTCGGCGAAGGATTTCTCGATCGATCTCGTCCTGACGCCGGAGAAACCGCCCGTCGTGCACGGCGAGGGGGGGATCAGCCGGAAGGGAAGCGCGGCCGGGCAGGCGTCTCATTACTATTCGCTCCCCCGTCTGGCAACGAGGGGCACCCTCTGGGTCGATGGCGCACGGCTGACGGTCAGCGGCACGAGCTGGATGGATCACGAATTCGGTTCCGGGGATCTCGGCGACGAACAGGTCGGGTGGGATTGGTTCAGCGTGCAACTCGACAACCGGAGTGAACTGATGTTCTACCGCCTGCGCCGGACCGACGGAACCTCCGACACGGCCTCGAGCGGAACCCTGATCCTCCCGGATGGACGCACGCAGCATCTCTCAGTCTCGGACCTTCAGATCGAAAACCTGGACCACTGGAGCAGCAGCGCGAGCGGAGCCCGCTACCCCAGCCGCTGGCGGATTTCCGTCCCCTCGCTGGGTCTCTCGCTCAGCCTTGTCCCCTTGTTTCCGGAGCAGGAACTGATCACCCGGCACAGCACGCAGGTCACCTATTGGGAAGGAGCCGTGCATGTCAGCGGACTACTGCGGAACGCGCCCGTGGCAGGACAGGGGTACGTCGAGCTGACCGGCTATGCTGAGCGATTGAAGCCGCGCCTCTAAATATACAGCTCTTCCGGCTCTCGGGAGAAGCCGCCTCGGCTGACGAAGGGCGGAGAGGCGGGGCGGCCGGGCTAATCTCCAGTGCTGGCAGAACGTGAAGAGGTGGAAGGGCGCCCATGTCGGTCCTGTGCTCCCGGAGCGCGCGGCCTCAGAAGGAAGGAGAAGAGGGAGCAGCCAGACCGTCCTTCTTGCTCGCAGAGCCCCCACGATGAGGCGGTGGTCGCTCGATGCGCGCAGTGAAGGACAGCCTGGCTACTCCCTCTTCGGAGAAGAGAGGCACCGATAAAGCTTTGTTGGACGGGCGCAGTTGGACCAACACGGGCACCCCTCCACCGGATAGTTGGACAAGAATACAAGAAGACGCGCGCAGTGGGGGATCAACCAGGCCGCCTTCTGAGAAGAAGGTGACAAGCGAACCTGCACGGAGCGGAATGCCTCGCCCTGGCGGACCGGAGATGAGCCACACAATTTCCTGAAGAGCCTAAGTCACTCGTGCGAACCCCTGCCAGATAACGCCGAGCGAGCACGATGTCCACGTTGTTTCTTGTCAGGCACGGCGAGACGGACTGGAACCGCAGCGGCCAGATCATGGGCGAGCGGCCGGTCCCGTTGAACCGTCACGGCGTGGCTCAAGCGCAACGATTGGCCGAGTCCCTCCAAGGCCGTCCGATCGAGGCGCTCTACTCAAGCCCCGTGGCCCGAGCTCTTCAAACGGCCGACATCCTGTCGTCGGCCCTCCACCTGCCGGTCACTGTGGACGGGGGTCTCACCGAAGTCGGCGTGGGACAGTGGGAAGGCCGTTACTGGAAGGATTTGACCGACGAGATCATACGGCAGAACTTCTACGCCAGGCCGCAGGAGGCCCGCCCGCCTGGCGGAGAAACGCTCCACGAGGCCCAGAATCGCGCCGTCGCAGCGGTCGAACGAGCGGGGGCCGGAGTGAGGGCGGGCTCCTTGCTCTTTGTCTCCCACGCCGACGTGCTGCGCGCCATCCTGGCACATTACCTTCGAATCGATCTCCAAACCGCTCGACAGATGCGGATCGACCACGCCTCCCTCACAGCCCTGGACATCAATGGAACCGTAACCGATCTCCTGTTCCTCAACCTGACTGCCGACACGCGGGACCCGCGTTAGCCCTCATTCTCCAGGCTTCACTCCACCCTTCGCGCCGTCCGTGGCTGGCTGCCCATGTCGATACCGGCCGCGGGCCGTCATCATGCCTTCAGACAACGCTTTCCATTCCTGCGCCGTCAGCAATTCTTTCATTCTGTACCGGAAACCGAGGATCTTGCTCGCCGATCGCATCCTGCTATTGTTCAACTCATCCAAAATCTTTGTGAACTCTTCCGGCGTCGCCTCATAGTTGGCGTTGAGTTCATAGAGCTTCCGGTGGAACTCGCTGTTCTGCCGATACGATTGCTTCACCTCTCCGACGATCTCATCCACGATCGACTGCACGCGCTTGGCTTTCTCGGGATCCTGAACCGACCTGTCCACCAAGGCGTTCACCTCTTTGACCCCGCGGTCCATCGAGGAGTCCATGTCTCCGCGGGCGTAGGAACCCGCAGCGTGATGGCTCCTCGCACAGCCGGCCATCGTGAGGGCCGTCACGAGCGCCACCAACGCAAATCGCGTTACGCTGTTCATGAATACCTCCTGATCGTAATGTTCAACACGAAGGCGAGGCCTGACTCTACCACAGGCGTTGCGAATTTTTCGAGTGGCAGGAGGACGCCGCAGTCCGAGCAATCGCTCGAGGAGTGAAATTAGTGTTGACATGATGTGAAAGCCATGCTACTAAGTCCCTCGGTTCATGAATTCGATGACGAATGTATTTCCTCCAGAGTCGAAGCTGACATCGCGACACTCGCCAGTCTGTCCGGTCAAATCCTCACCGACGAGAAAAGGGCTTGCAGGGTTAGTTGGCGCTGATCCGACGCTTGCACTTTGAAGGGAGGTGAACGCGTTAGCCATGAAGAAGAAATCGAAGAAGAAAAAGTAACCCTACCTCGGTTACAACGCTGGGGGCGAGGCCACTTGCCCCCGGCGTTTCTTCCCCCTCATTCACACCCGCTCGATGATTTGGACAATCCTGGTCAGCAGCGGAAATCGCCATCCCGGATGATTCATGAGCGTCGTCACGAGACAGGCGAGACCGAAGCCGGGCTAGAGCGTAGAGGAGACAGGCAGGGGGGCAGTCGGCACGTGTCCATACGGACTGCGGGCAGATCGTGACGGCGCACCAAGTGGTCCCTCCTCGGCGCCGACAAGAATCCATTTATCGGTCTGCTCGAGAACTTTCTCCACCAACATGGTGTGGAGCGCATGGCCTGATCGATCGGCGATCAAGTGTCCGATGAACGGGACGCCGAGCAGCGCCAGATCGCCGATGAGGTCAAGAATCTTGTGCCGGACGAACTCGTCGTGGTACCGAAGCCCGGACTCGTTGAGGACGCCTTGTTCAGAGAGCACAATCGTGTTCTCAAGCGATCCCCCTCTCCCCAGGCCTCTGGACCAGAGGTTCTCGACCTCCTTCAGAAATCCGAACGTGCGGGCATCCGCGATGTCCTGCTCAAACCCGGACACGGACCAGTCATACGTATAGGTTTGCTTCCGGATCAGCGGGTGCTCGTAATGGATGGAGTAGGTGATGCGGGTGCTGGTGGCGGGCTCGATGACCACACGCCGGTTACCATCCTTCACCTCGATCGGCTGCGTGATTTTCAAGAACGGCCGACGCCGATCCTGCGCGACAATCCCTGCGGTCCGGATCAGTCGCACGAACGGGCCGGCGCTGCCGTCCATCACCGGCACTTCCCCGGCATCCAGTTCCACGTAGACGTTGTCCACCTCTAAGCCCACCAAGGCAGACAGCACGTGCTCGACCGTCTTGACGTAGGTCCCGTTCGAGCTGAGCGCGGTACAGAGCTCCGTGGGCACCAGGTTGCCGATCGAGGCGCCAAGTGAGACCGGGCCGTCCGCCTCATGCCGAACAAAGACGATGCCGGTTTCGGGCGGCGCCGGACGGAGCGTCAGCGTCACCGGTTGCCCGGTGTGAAGGCCGACGCCTGAGCAGGTCATGGACTGGCTGATGGTATGCTGTTGACGCATGGACACAGTAATAGCTAACCGGGGAATAGGAGTAGCAATGTGCATGCCACCAGGACCGGGCTGCTTGTGATTTCGTAAGCCATGGAAATCTTTAGATATACTAACTCATCTCACTTAACGGCTTGTTGCATAAACAAAACATATGTTGGCTTTTGTTTTGATAGGACGATCGCCTCCAAGTGGCTGCGCGCTACCGCCAGCTGCTTCCGAGGGTGAACCTGTTCACGATGATATCCTCGCCTAGAGGGGGAAGAAACGTGCCGGGAGTCTTGTCTGAAGGACCGGGTGGCGAAGAGGAGGTCTAGAGGCCTTCTGGAGATGGCCCAGGGCGCGCGGGAGGTTCGCCCGCCTAGTCCAACCAATCCTTCTCTTTGAGCTTTCGGGGAAGGTACTTCTTGGTCAGGTACTGGAAATCCTTGTTGGCGAGGGCGTCCAGTTCGTATTTGAGCCCGCTCGTGAGCATCCGCTTGATTTCCTCCTGCCAGCTCTTCTTCTGGAACCAGTGATAGTTGAGGAGCTCGCGGGCGCGGGTGATGTCTTTGTCGTTGAGCTTGATGCCCACGTTGCGCGGGAGCCCGTAGGTTTCGGGGTCCCCGCTGGAGAGCCCGATGAACTTGGCCTTCGGAATGGCCATCCGCTGGCTCTCGAAGGCGAGATTGATCGAGCCCTGCTTGATGACCGAGTAGATGTAGTAGCCCCAGGGGTCGTTGTCCACGAGGACATAGACGGGCAGCCGCTTCTCCTCGTGCAGCCGGCGCGCCAGACGCCGGACCCCGCGGGGTGGCTGGCCGTTTCCCGTCAGGAGAATGCAATTGTACTTCCGCCAGAACTTGTCTTCAGAGAGGCGGTTCCACTGGGTGCCTTTCTCCACGAGCAGGACGAAATCGGCCGTGCATTTCTTGATCTGCACGAATTCCGGCTCGACGATGGAGGGCACCGAATAGCCGCCCTTCCCGAGCCTGGCGCAGTCGACCCGGTCGCCGTCATCCACCAGCACCAGTGGCCCGGCCACGGAGCCGGCATTCTCAGCGCGCACGTGCAGCTCTTCCCTGAGCGCCTCCAGGGTGACCTCAAGGTCCTCGATCACCGGATCGGATTCGTCTTGGGTGTCGAACGTGTTCTCGTTCGAGTCCTTGATCGTGTGCTTGGCGCGGTAGTAGACCTCCCTGAGCGACGTGGTGAGGTTCGCACGCTGGAGCTCGCAGAGGGCATCCGCCACGAGGACCGTCTGCATGAACTTCTTGGCCATCCCGACGTTGAAGAACGACCGGGCCTGTTTCCCCTTGCCCATCTCGATCATGCCCTTGTGCTCGTTGAACGTGATGTTCGACAGGGAGCGGACCGGGATCGCGAGGGTGGGATCCTTGCGCCTTTCGGCAGCGGTGATGACCAAGTCGGCCACACCGACGAGTTTCTTCTCGACCGCGCGGCTTGTCTTTCCATTGTTTCGCGCCATGGTGAGTCCTAGGTCCTCCTGCGCTTTGCGCTTTTTCTGGGGGTTCCGGCAGGTTTGCTCGCGTCCGTCTTGTGTCGAGGCGTTGGCTTCACACGCCGCATGGCCCGTGCGTCTTTGCTCTTGCCCGATTCCTCACGCCTGGCACGGCCCTTTGGCCCCGTCCGCTTCGCGGCCTTCTCCTCTTCTCCGGGAGCTCCTTCGGGGGGGACGGCCTCTGTTGGGGCAGTGGCGATCGACACCGATACCTCTCCTTCAATACCCGCTGGCGTGACAATAATCGAGTGCGGGAGGCCTTCCGGCCCTCCGCCCGTTTTGCCCAAGACCTCGTCCGTCTTTTCACCACCGGTCCGGGTCATGGCGATCTTGTGAAGCTGCTCTTTGAGCTTCTTGGTGGGCAGTTTGCCGCCCTTGAGGCGGTTGCAGGCGTCAACGACTTCCTCGATGTAGAGTTCGAAGATGTCGCGCCGACGGTATTCGCTCTGGGCCCGCTCTTGTCGTCTCAGGAAGGCGCCCAGCCGGCGGCCGCATTCGCGCAGGGCCAGGGTGATCTCTTTGCGGATCTCGTCGTAGTCGGCGATCGCCTCCTTGGATTCGCTGGTGAACGGCACCCAGACCGAGGCCATATGGACGAAGATCACCATGGGACCGGCCGGCAGCGCGCCTTTGGACTGAGTCACGCCGTAGGTGCGCCAGGTGGTGTCGAGCACCGCCTTGTAAATCGCGCAGGCGGACTGCTGGTGGACCAGCGGCACTCGGTTGGCGTAGCGGATGACGCGGGCGAGCTCATGATCGTCCTGCTGCTGCTCCCCTTCAGCCAGTGCAACCGGCTTCTTCTCCTGGCCCTCCCCCGCTTGCTCAGGCCCGCGGCCGTAGGCCAGGCCTGCCTCGATCACGAAGGGGTTCCCGCGGTACACAGCCGGGGGCCGGGTCACCGCCGTATAGAATTCCCCCTTGATTTGCTGATACACGCCGGAGAGGATCGCCTTTTCGCCGATCGGCGAAAGGCAGTTGGTCGGCGGCGCCATGATTTTGGTGGACTGGATCGCCTTATAGAGCCCTTCGGCCGCCTCCCCGTGGATATCCCGGGGCCGCGCCCGGGGCGAGAGTTTGGCGGCTTTGCAGATGTCCTCGGCAAGGTGAGGAGACACCCGGCTGAAATCGCTGGCCAGGAACCCCGAGAGCCAGTGGCTCTTGGTGTCCTGGAGCATCTTCAGCAGCATCCCGAGCTCGATCCCGTAGGGGTGAGGCTTGATTTCGCGTGGCGCGGGAGGGAGTTCGTGGAACGTCCGGGGATACTCCTTCGTCTCTCCCTCCGGGCTGAGGTACGTGAGCTTGACGTGGGGATTGGCGATGATGGTCTGCTCGATGTACTCGTCCACCGAGGCACGTCCCTTCTGGTAACGACCTTCGACCTCGATGCTGACCTGGATCCCACGGGGGTGTTCCCAGGCGATCTGCTTCTCCACCAGGATACGCGGCTCGTTTTTCTTGGTGTCGATCTGGACCTCGAAGTAATGGGCGGGCGTCTTCGCGCTGGTGCGGGAGGTAATCTGGACGGGTTTGCCGGTGGTGAGCTGGCCGTACATACCGGCGGCTGAGATGCCGATGCCCTGCTGTCCGCGGCTCATGCGCAGCCGATGGAACTTGGACCCGTAGAGGAGCTTCGCGAATATCCTCGGAATTTGTTGGCGGACAATGCCGGGGCCGTTGTCGGTGACCGTAATCCGAAAGCGGGTCGCCTGGCTCAGAGGGGGCGGGGATTCCCCGTTCGCGACGGCCTCCACCTTGACGGCCACTTCAGGGAGGATCCCGGCTTCCTCACAGGCGTCCAGCGCGTTATCAACGGCCTCCTTGACGCAGGTGAGCAGCGCTTTTCGCGGATTGTCGAACCCCAGGAGATGCCGGTTCTTGGTGAAGAACTCGGAGACTGAGATCTCCCGCTGGCGGGCCCCCAGCTCGACGGCGGAAACCGTCGGCTTCGGCGGCGTGGGGGGAGCGCTGGTCTTCGACGGGTCCGGTTTCCGGTCGCGCGTTGCCAACGGTATTCCGGTCAGAAATTCACGCGGAGGTTGATCGAGCCGATGTGATAGGTGGTCTTGTAGGTTCCGTCATTGGTACCGGGCAGCGTCAGCGGGGGCTGACTCCCGTTGACGGTCCGCGTATCATACAGCAGTGCCTGGTAGGCCAGGTCCAGTCCGATCGCCATTGGCCGGAATTTCCCGCCACCCTCGCTCCCGCATTCGAAGAGCCCCAGGAACCGGCCCTTCTCCTTGCACAGCAGGCCCAGCCCGATTGAAATGGCATGATTGTCCGAATCCGGAACCGACGGTGAGAAGGTGCTGTCTGGAACCGCGTTGGGTCCGTACCAGTAGCCGCCCCGCACGGCCACCTCCCAGTGAGGCAGTTTCTCGGGCCGCAGCCATTTGTATTCCGTCCCCACCATGGGGGAATAGGTGCTCTTCCAGTTCCGTGGAAAAGCGATCACGGTGCTGAAGGGTGCGGAGAGTTGAACATCCGTATTGCGGAATGAGCTCCAGCGCGTATAGTCGAGATCAACCTCGAGTTTCCATTCGCGCTCCTGGTCTCTCACCGGCCAGTAGGCGATTCCGCCCGTGATCACGGTCGGCAGGACGATCGGAAAGCGGGTGTCGGCCGCCACGGTGCCGTTCACGAGAAACTGACCTTTGAGATCGAGGACGGCCTGGCTCCTGTAGATCAGCCCGACATTGAGCCGCGGCTTGCCCTCCGCATTGCGAAGCGGGGTGTACATCAGGCTCGC
>WNEQ01001378.1_pt1 | contig 12915 bp, 19 predicted proteins | sample 5399971 | NCBI WGS metagenome assembly WNEQ01 (sample SAMN13153330, study PRJNA577476) | soil metagenome | isolation source: 20 cm grassland meadow soil 2 days after 1st rain plot 5 | place: USA:California | collected 2015-09-18
TGACTGGCTGGTGGAGGCTTTTCCTTGGCATCCCTTAGCCCAATCCAGTCTATCCTTGCATTCCTGACAATACTGCCGTCGGGCAAGCAGAGCCACGACATCCACTACGTCGCTAGCAACATGTACCTATTCCCAGTCGCCGGCCTTGTAATAGGCGCCATCATTGGTGCTATGGCGTTTGGTATCTCTTTCTTCCTTCACCCGCTGATTGTTGGGTTGTTGGTCACCGGCTCCCTCGTGATCATTACCGGCGTTCACCACACCGACGCGCTGGCTGATTTTGCAGACGGACTTATGGTAAAAGGTGGCAAGGAAGCCAAGCGCAAGGTGATGCTCGACCCTGCAGTCGGCTCAGCAGGAGTTGCCGCGCTCGTCTTGTACTTTGCCGGGATGATTATCGTGTTCTACACAGGCTTTGTGCCTAGCCTCACGATTCTCACCAGCATCATAGTAGCCGAGGTGATCGCCAAGTATATCATGGTCCTGCTTGCAAATAGAGGATTGTCAGCGTGGGAGGGCTTTAGCTCGCCCTTTACAGCCGCAATGAAGGATAAACGCAAGATAGCGGCGGCAACGGGCATTATGATTGCAGTGGTGTGGTTCGCTGGCAGCTATGCAGGCCTGATCGCGCTGGGAGTTTCGCTTGCAATTGCCTGGCTCATGAAGTATGTCTCTTTCAAGAGCTTCGGCGGCATATCAGGCGATGTGCTTGGAGCATCGAATGAAGTGACTCGGCTGTCTTCGCTCATCGTGATGTCGTCATTGCCTTCGCTGCGGTTGGTGATGACGATTTTTTGATAGCTGCGATAATGTGCGGCGGCACGGCAAGCAGAATGCAAGCGGGAATGGAAAAGCCGCTTATGAAAGTGAGTGGCGTTGCAATGATCGAGCATGTGATTTCGGCGCTTGCCGGCTCGAATAAGTTTGGCCGCATAGTTGCCGCAGTGTCGCCCAACACACCGAGGACCAAAGAATTCCTGAAATCAAAAGGCATTGAGATTATTGACACAGCCGGTGAGGGCTACCCCCATGACCTCTCGGAGCTACTCCGAAAATTGAGGCCCGAAAAGGTCCTGGTGGTTCCGGCAGATGTTCCGCTATTGGACGCGCAGGTCATCAGCGATATCATCGGTGCCGTCAGCAGCAAGCGAGAGCCGGCCGTTTCAATAGTACTTGAAAAAGAGTTTGTGGAAAATATTGGCGCAAAGCCAAGCGTCGTGTTTGGCCGGTACTGCCATTCCGGAATCACTGTTTTTGATACTGCTAGGACTGCAGGTGAAACAGTGCAAGAACGCTATGTAGTGACGAACAGAATGGAAATTGCGTTGAACGTAAATACAAAAGAAGAGCTGGAGTTGGCAGAAAAATTATTGGTCCAGCGCGCCTAGGGTCTTGCCCATTATGTTGGCAAGGCTCCCGGACCGCTCGGCCAAGAGTTCGCCGCACGACTTGCAATTGATGTTGGTTGTCGTGTGCGAGAATATTACTGTCTTTTCGCCACATTTTTCACACTGCACTGACAGGAACGCGCTCCTCGGCTTTGGTATCATGATGTTTTGCCGCTTCATGTCATATCTCCAGCTTGCGGATCCTCAGACCTTGCTTCATAGTCTTGTACTGGCAAGTTTTACAGGTATATCGTAATGTCATTTTCTTGGTGGTCTTGGCAGTCCTCTTAAGCTCAGGGAATTTTTGGCCACCGTAGCCCTTCTTGTCCTCGGCGTGCCTGCGAGCGCCCTCTGCCACAGCACGGTCCTTGCCCTTTTTGTACAGGGCGACTGCCTGTACGGTGTGGGTCTTGCACCTGGGGCAGAATTTTCGCATCTCCTTCTGCATCTTCATATGCTACCTGGTTCTTTTATAGGTAATTTAATGTATGTTTACGTCCATCAGATGCGTTTGGCCAGTCTGGCTTCAGTAAATCTAATATACTAAGACTTACAAACCCTCCTGTAGCATGTTCGAATCCCTTATACAGCAATCGATCAGCGCTGCTGCCTTTCCCGTATGGATACCACTGACTTTTGGACTGGCAGTGGGACTAGGGTACGTGATTTTCACGACTTTAAGGCGCAAACACTAGTTGGCGCCTAACCTTCTCTTTTTCTACAAAACGGCTTATTAGCCAGCGTTTAGCATGATAGTATATGGGCCTTTTCCACCGCGAGAAGACCGAATGCGATGAATGCCATGCGAGGTTTGGCAATTATGACGATCTTGTAGAGCACGCTAAGGACGCGCACAAGCACCATGTCGTCAAATGCGGCATGTGCGGCAAGCAGTTCCTGCACGAAAAGGACAGACTTCATCATGTGAAAGACGAGAAGGAGAAAAAGGTTGACGCCCGTAGGCACAAGTTTTAAAGAATATCTCACATTGTTAAGGCATGGATTTTGCAGTCAGGGTAGGCGCAACAAAAGAGCGCACGATAACTGTCAGCTCAAACCAGACAACAAGCTTCCTCTGGGAGGGTGAAAACGTACTTTCCACTCCTTCGATGATAGCCGAGATGGAAGAGACATGCAGGCTGCTCCTCAAGGAACAGGTCCTGTCAGACCCGGAATGGGACTCGGTTGGAACAATAGTTGATGTACAGCACCTCGCTGCCACACCTGTCGGAGTAGAGGTGACCTTCAGGAGCATGGTTGTCTCTGCCGAGGGGAGAAAAGTCGTGTTCGAAGTCCAGGCCCGTGATAGGCTTGAGAAGGTAGGCGAAGGAAGGCATGAGAGGTTCATTATAAACGTCCCTCGGTTCAGGGCGAGATTCAATGAGAAGCGGAAGCAGCTCGGGCCATAATGAGTCAAAATCTATAAAAGACGCAAGTAGATTTCATTATAATTCTATATAGGTGATATGTGAGAATGGCATCGATTCAAACAACCGCTGGCGGAATGCCAGTCTTGATCCTGAAGGAAGGATCCAAGGAAAGCAAGGGAAAGGAAGCTCAAAGGAACAACTTCACTGCAGCTAAACTAATCGCAGAGATAGTAAAGACAAGCCTGGGCCCAAGGGGCATGGACAAGATGCTTGTTGATTCTCTCGGTGACGTGACAATAACAAACGACGGCGCTACAATCCTGAAGGAAATTGATGTTCAGCACCCGGCGGCAAAGATGATGGTGGAGGTAGCGAAGTCTGTCGACAACGAAGTGGGTGATGGTACCACGACATCAGTTGTTTTTGCAGGCGCACTGCTTGAAAGGGCTGAAGAGCTGATCAATAAGGACGTGCACCCGTCTGTAATAGTAGACGGCTACAACGCAGCTGCCGAGCAGGCGCTGAAGTTGCTGGAAAAGATAGCTGTTAAGGTTGACATCGCAGACAAGGACATGCTACTAAAGATCGCGAGGACCACCATGGATTCAAAATTGGTTTCAGATGACAGTCCGGTTCTTGCCCAGATTGTCGTAGAAGCCACAAAGCTGGTAGCAGAGAAGACTGATAGTGGCCTAACTGTAGACCTTGACAACATCAAGGTGGAAAAGAAGGCAGGCGGCTCTATGCGCGACACAAAGCTGATCAAGGGAATAGTCCTTGACAAGGAAGTAGTACACGCAGGCATGCCCAAGAGAGTAGAGAACGCCAAGATCGCCCTAATCAATTCGGCGCTAGAGATCGAAAAGACGGAAATGAGTGCAGAGATAAGGATATCTGACCCGCAACAGATGCAGATGTTCCTTGATGAAGAGAACAGGATGCTGAAATCGATGGTCGACAAGCTGAAGTCCTCCGGAGCAAACGTTGTGCTCTGTCAGAAAGGCATTGACGACATTGCACAGCACTACCTTGCTAAGGCCAACATTCTTACTGTAAGGCGCGTAAAAGAGTCGGACATGACCAAAATGGCAAAGGCAACTGGTGCCAGGATCGTCAACAATCTTGACGACTTGGTGCCAAAGGACCTAGGTTCTGCGGACCTAGTTGAAGAGCGCAAGGTAGAGACTGACAAGTGGGTGTTTATTGAAGGGTGCAAGAACCCGAAGGCAGTCAGTATTCTTGTACGCGGAGGCTCACAAAGGGTGGTTGACGAAGCAGACAGGTCCCTACACGATGCATTAATGGTCATGAAAGATGTCATGGAGCATCCGGCCGTAGTCGCAGGCGGTGGAGCCCCAGAAGCATACGTCGCAAACGAGCTCAGGCAGTGGGCGAGCAGCCAAGAAGGGCGCGCTCAACTGGCAGTACAAAAGTTTGCCGACGCGCTAGACGCAATACCACTGAACCTTGCAGAAAACGCGGGTATGGATCCAATAGACACAATGACAGAGCTTCGCGCAGGTCAGAGCAAGGGCAGCAAGTGGACGGGGGTCGACTGCAGGAATACGAAGGTTACAGACATGTTCAAACAGAATGTGCTCGAGCCGTTGGTTGTAAAGCAACAGATAATCAAGTCCGCAACGGAAGTTGCATCCATGATCTTGAGGATCGATGACGTGATCGCCTCAGGCAAGTCCAGAGGCCCATCCGGCCCGCCAGGCGGGGGCATGGGAGGAATGGGCGGCGGCATGGACATGGAGTAAATCTCCAACCTTCTCTTTTTCACAATACCCAAATACAACTCTTCCATTTTGACCAGCTGTGGGAATAATTGAAAAGCTGAGGCAGCTAAGCATCGTTGGCTCGATAGTAGTAATGCCAGACTTTTTCGTCGACCGCATAATTAGACTTGAATCAAAAGAGAAGCTTTTCGATGCTCTCCGCGAAAAGGCCGGGAGGGGAGGCGGGAGCGTCAGGGATATCCAAACGATGGATGTCAAGGGCGGCAACGCTGTGAACGTGGCGTATTGCCTTGCCAAGCTGGGACTAAAGGTGGCGCTTTTCACAGTGGCGGACGAGGTGGGTGCATACATGATAAGGAAGACGTTTTCGCAGTTTGGCGACAGGGCGACGCTGAAGATAGCCTGCGGAAAAAGCGGCCTAACTACCGCCTTTGAGTTTCCCCACGAGGACACGCGAGTGAATGTAATGTTAAGCGATGTCGGAGACAATGCAAATTTCGGCCCGGAAAGATTGAGCAGTGAGGATGACAAAGCGATATTGAAGAACGCCGACGGCGTTCTGATAGTCAACTGGGCCAGCAACCAAAAAGGCACCGAACTAGCAGAATTTGCCTTCAGGAATTCGCCAAGCGCATTCCATTTTATCGATCCTGCAGACGTAGAGACGCGGAAGCAAGACTTTTCCAAGTCGCTCGAGAAGCTCGCCCGCCTGACTGACTGCCTCAGCATTAACGAGAATGAGTGTAACTCGCTTGCAGACGCGATCGGCTTCGGGCACCTGCTTGACTCGAACTACGGTGTGGACGAAGTCCAAAGCGCTGCCAAAAAGATCGCAGAGAAAGTGGGCATCAGCACCGATTTGCACTCAAAGATCGGAGCGGCGTGGTCAAACGGCAAAGAAAGCACTTTCGTTCATGCGATAAAGGTTGATGCAAAAATGTTGACTGGTGCAGGCGACTCGTGGGATGCTGCAGACATCATAGGCTACCTTGCAGGCCTTGAGCCGCATGAGCGGCTGCTGTTTGCGAACTGCTGCGCTTCGCTCTACGTGAGGGATCCCCATGGCGAGCCTCCCGAGATGAACAAGGTTTTCGAGCTAGTAGAAAGGGTCCAGTGATCAGACTAGTTTGCTTGCGTCAAAGGGCTCCTTGACGGAGCTAAGCATGTAGAGCATCTTGTTAATGTAGCGTTGTTTTGACGGGATTTCGATCAGCTTGCGCTGATAAAAGTCGATCAGGTGATCGATAAGGCAGCTGGCATCTTTTGACTCTGACAGGTTGGCAAGTATCTGCGAATACCAGTACTCAACAAGCGCGTCCTCGCCGTGCTTTTCCTCCAACTCCACAAGATAAGCAAAATTAGACTGGCATTTCCGGCATAGACCATGGTGTGCCCTAGCATAGGAATTGCTCTCATAGTGGCCGCACCTTGTGTTCATATGCTATTATACGCAGAAATCCTATTTGAACTATGGCAGGTATTTTAAATGACAAAGGTGTCATCAAGACCATGATAGAGGCTGAGGACGCAGTCAGGGTTGTCGACACGGTAGCTAAGAACCTGATGGGCGTGTCAAACAACAGGTCGAACTTTAAGGGGCTGCCTGACACATTCTGGGGCTACTACGCAAAGGGGCACGACGACAAGGGCAGGTTCGCAGTGATTATAACATACTCTGAAAACAGCGACGACGCTGACGAATTAATAAAAATGTATGAGCAGTGGGTAGGCAAGAGCAAGACGGCTAGGTAATCTGCTCTATTATCCATTCGCGGAATTTTGTTATGCCGAAATCCTCTGACTTCTTGACAAACACAGGGTCCTTGACGCGCCACTGCTCCTGGGGAATACCGTCGAAGAATTCCTGCATGCACAAGATAAAACGAAACCTCAGGTTGCGTGGGTTTTCTGCGATGCCGTAGCGATATAGTATGCCGGCTATTCGACCAAATGCTAGGTCGTAGTTGCGCTTGAATCCCACAACCCTGAAAGTTTCGTTCAGGATCGCGGTGATTGCGTCAAGGTCGTCGCGGAGCGTGATCATGCTTGGTATTCAACATGTCCAGTTTTTTGGTGTATACTGCCCTCACGTTGGCTTCAAGGTCAAGATCGTATTTTGTTGCCAGGTAATAAAGCAGGGCCACGGATTCTGTAATCTCCATTTTGGCGTGCTCGATGTTGTTCTTTTCAATCGCAAACGCTATCTCGCCAATCTCCCTTACAAGGTGAATGAAAGCTGCGGACTTGTCATCACCAAATTTCCTGTTATAGTATTCAACTGCAATAGAGCTCATACTTTTCGAGCAGCATCGCTGGGTATAAAAATTAACCAATCAACCGGACAAAAGCAAGTCCGATGATAGAACCAGGCACTGAGCCAAATGTCGGCAACCACTTACGCTCCCTGTGGGCCTTTGGTATCATGTCCTAGAAAAGGACGTAAAAGATGCCGCCTGCAGAAAGTGCAAGTGTGAATGCGATGACAGTTCCATTTCCCTCAGCTCATATCCTAACCTTTCAAGATAGTATTGACGATTTTATTCCCAGAAAAAGCTGGATCTGACATAAGGTAATGATTGAAGCAGTCGCTTCGAATACAAGTGGGCGCTGGTAAAATAGTGCGGGGGGTGGGATTTGAACCCACGAACCCCTAAGGGATGAGGTATCCCAGTCATTATAACATCTGAGCATCGTGTCAGAACATGATCTCACGCCGTTGACCGGGCTTGGCGACCCCCGCCCACGCTCGATTGCTGTCTAGCGAATATAATATCGTTTTGTGATGCTATTCGATATTGATGGAGACGCCTGAACTGCTCTTACTTTTCAGCTTGAACGACACTTCAAGAATGCCATTCTTGTATGTCGACTTGGCAGTCTTTGGGTCAACGATTTCGGGCAGCTCGACGCGCTTTTGGTAGCGCGGCTGGCCGGTAACAGACTCGATCGTGACCGAGCTGTCGTCGGCTGTAACGCGCAGGTCCTCCTTGTTGACGCCGGGTACTTCAGCGACGACCCGCAGCTCTTCCTTGCCCTTGATGACGTCCACCAGCGGCTCCCGCTCTTCCTTGACTGCCAAGCCCCCTCCAAGTACGTTTGGAAAAGAGTTGATGTTGCCAAACTTTCTTACTTGGGGCTTGCCGTCAGGACCAATCTTGACCGAATATCCGTAAACAATGGGACCCATTTCTCTGACTACGGAGCCATCGTCCAGCTTGCGCTCCTTAATAAGGTTCTTTGGAACCTGTTGCTCTACATTCCTGAAGGCCTCCTGCATCATCTTTTCCATTTCCTTCATCATTTCGTCAATGTCTGGGAACCATGATCCAGTGCGTCTTCTCTTACCAAACCATTCATCAAAGGGTGACGACATACGTTGCAAATAGTAGGAAATTCTATTTAAAGTGTGGTTTCAGCTCTCATCGAGTTCCCTGTCAAGCTCCTTGAGAAGTGACTTTTGCCTCTCGCTTAGTTTGCCGGGGACCTTGATGTTTATCCTTACGAGCTGGTCCCCCCTGCCAGAGCTCCCGTATCGGGGGAGCCCCCGGCCCTTTAGCTTTAGAACTGCGTTCGCGGCCGTTCCCTGTGGGATCTTTAGCTTTTCCGTTCCTTCGAGCGTCGGCACCCTGAGTTCGGTGCCGAGCGCAAGATCTGTAAACTTGACATCTAAGTTGTACAACAAGTGCCCATCTTCGAGCCTTTCAAGTTTTGGATCCGGATTGACTCGGATCCTGACTACAAGGTCCCCGGGTATGCCGGAATCTGACATCTCCCCTTCGCCGCGCAGCTGTAACGCCATGCCGTCTTCGACGCCCGGCGGGATTTCTAGTTTGATGTTTTTCACCTGCTTTGCCTTGCCCGTCCCTCTGCAGTTGCCGCACGGCCTTTCGATAATCTGGCCGCGGCCCTGGCACGTCCTGCATGTCTCCATCGTGACAAACGTCGAAAACCTGTTTTGGCTATAGACACGCTTCGTCTGTCCCTGACCGTCACACACCGTGCATCTGCGTGCCTTTGTGCCGGGCGCTGCCCCGCTGCCACTGCAGGTCTCGCACCTGCCAAGGCGGGGTACTTCGACTTCCTCCTTCCTGCCCTTCAACACGTCTTCAAGCATGAGGTCCATGTCATAGACTATGTCGCGGCCCTTGCTCCGACTTCCGCCAAAGCCAAACAAGTCGTCGCTGAAAAATCCGCTGCGCCTACCCCCAAATACTTGCTCAAATATGTCTCGGAATCCTCCAAAGCCCATGTCGCGGAATATTTCCTCAAAGTTAGCCTCAGAACCACGGAACACCTCCTCCTGCCCGACGTGTCCATAAGTGTCATATCGTTTACGTTTATCGTCGTCAGACAGTACGGCGTAAGCTTCAGATATCTCCTTGAACTTTTCCTCCGCGGCTTTGTCTTTGTTCCTGTCTGGATGGTACTGCAATGCCAGCTTGCGATAAGCATTCTTGATCTCATCCTTGCCTGCGCCCTTTTGCACGCCAAGAATTTCGTAATAGTCCCGCTTGCTGCTCATTGCATTTTCACCGTGTATGGTGCGCGTTCAATTATTGTCATGGGTTGGGGTTTGGCCCGGCCGCGCTGCCACCGCCAGTCTGCCCCCCTGCAAAGCCAGCTCCCACATCCGCAGCCCCGGCCTGCACGCCAGGAGCTCCAGATGGTGCTCCGCCAGCGCTCTGGTAAGCCGCGGTGCTTATTTCCCCAAGGATGTTCTTCAATTCTTGGATCTTTGTCTTGATACTTTCAGGGTTGTTGCTTGCAATTGCATCGCGGAGCTCCTGAATGAGTTTATTCACCTTCTCTGCTTGTTCCGGCCTTACCTTGTCCTTGAGGTCCTGCTTAACCAGCTTTTCTGCTGCGTAAATGAGGTTGTCTGCTTCATTGCGAACTTCAGCCTCTTCCTTTTTCTTCCTGTCGGCGTCGGCAAACTGCTCTGATTCTTTCTTTAATTTTTCAATTTCATCCTTTGATAGCTTGTTGTTTGCGGCTATAGTGATTTTGGCTTCCTTCTGTGTCGCCGTATCCTTTGCAGCTACATTTAGTATACCATTTGCGTCGATGTCAAACGTGACTTCAATCTGTGGCACGCCCCTTGGGGCCGGTGGAATGCCCGAGAGGTTGAACATGCCAAGCGACACACAGTCGTTTGCCATTGGCCGCTCGCCCTGCACCACGTGGATTGTCACGGCGGTCTGAAAGTCGGCGGCAGTCGTGAAGACCTTGCTCTTTTTAGTCGGAATCGTGGTGTTGCGTTCGATCAGTGGCTCCCTGAGCCCGCCCAGCACTTCAACTCCAAGCGTGAGCGGAGTTACATCCACGAGTAGAATGTCTGTCGAGACATCGCCAGCAATTATCGCGCCCTGTATCGCAGCGCCCATCGCCACTGCCTCCATTGGATCTATGCCGCGCTCGGCTTCCTTGTTCATGACAGATGCTACAAATTGTCTCACCATAGGCATCCTAGTGGGTCCGCCGATGAGGATTATCTTTTCAATGTCTGCAGGGGTAATTTTGGCATCTTGGAGCGCCTGCTGCATCGGCTGCCTGCATCGATCGATTATCGGTTTGAGCAATTCTTCGAGTTTCGACCTAGTCAATTGCATTATGAGGTTCTTTGGCCCCGACTGCTGATCGTAAGCTAAGAAGGGCAGATTGATCTCTGTGGTAACGACGTTTGAAAGCTCTATCTTGCCCTTTTCGGCAGCGTCCCTTATCCTCATCATAGCGGCCTTGTCGCTCCGCACGTCAAGTCCGGACTGTTTGCGGAACTCTTGCACGACATATTCGACGAGTGTGTTATCCATGTCTGTTCCTCCAAGCTGTGTGTCGCCAGAAGTGGATTTCACTTGGAACACACCGCCCCCCATCTCCATTATGGTGACGTCGAGTGTTCCGCCGCCTAGGTCAAAGACCATTATCTTCAGATCCTTATGTGCCTTGTCAAGACCATAAGCAAGAGACGCGGCCGTGGGTTCATTGATTATCCTGACCACCTGCAGACCGGCAATTTCGCCTGCGTCCTTGGTGGCCTGACGCTGATTATCATTGAAATACGCAGGAACGGTGATTACAGCCCTGTCGACCGTCTCTCCGAGGAACGCTTCTGAGTCCCTCTTGATTTTTTGCAAGATGAATGACGAAATTTGCTGTGGCGTGTACTCTTTGCCAAACACCCTGAACTTGAAATCTGTTCCCATCTTGCGCTTCGCTGCAATGACGGTACCTTCAGGGTTTGATATCATCTGTCGGCGTGCAGGTTCGCCCACTATTAACTGGCCATCCCGGGTGAACCCTACCACTGACGGGAATGCCTTTCCTCCTACCGATGTACCTTCTGCCGCTTGGATTATCGTGGGCTTGCCGCCTATCAGGGCTGCTGCTGCCGAGTTACTGGTTCCAAGGTCAATTCCTATTATTTTCCCCATTTTTATCAGCCTCCTTGACTATCCGGTTCTTTATTTGTATCAGAGACGCTATTTTTAACTATCTTTGAAATTTCAACCAGGCTCGGCCTTAATACCTTGTCATAGAGCATGTAACCTTTCCTAATCTCAGCAGTAACGGTGTTCTCTTCCGTGTCATCTCGTGCAGAATGTGCCACTGCATCGTGGATGTTGGGGTCAAAGGGCGTTCCAAGTGTCTCGATCTCCCTCACGCCTTCTGAAGAGAGAAGCGAGTCGATATTTCTCAATATGCCTTCAAGTCCTTCAATGACCACGGGCTCAGTCATGCTCTTCTTTGCCACGGACAGGGCTCTCAGGAGGTCATCTCTAATATTGAGAAACTTTTGCAACAATTCAGCCTTGATCGATTCGGTCTTTGAGGCCGCCTGCTTTTCCAACTGTTTTCGATAGTTGTCAAAATCTGCCATTAGGTACTTTAGCTTGTTCAGGCTGGCCTCGGAGGATTCCTTTGCTTTCCGAAGCTCCTCTCTTACAGAATTGAGCTCTTTTCTCAGAGCATCTACGTTTTCTCCACCGTGCTCTTCCTCTAGTTCTTCTCTTTTTGACTCTCGCTTCTTGCCGTTATTAATGTCATCAATGGAGGCAGCAGAATCAGGATTAGAGGCAGATGCATCAGCGGCGCTATAGATCTCGTTATTCTCGTTTTTCGAAGGAGCTCCACACATTTTGTTTACTCTCCCACCTCTGCAAAAGGCCATCGAGATAATAATTACATATCGCCTCGAAGGTTTCTGTTATTTTTGCTTACAATAAGGATTATAGCGGACAATGGGGGAAGTATCTTGTAGGAAATGAGTTCGACTTCTGACGATGAACTGGAGATGATTAAGCAGAAAAAGCTTGCCGAGCTCCAAAAAATGGCAGCCACGAAGACAATGATGTCTTCCCTCGCTGGACCTGTAGTACTCACTGATTCAAATTTTGCAAACGAGATTGCAAAATATCCAATAATCTTGGTGGACTTTTGGGCGCCTTGGTGTGGTCCATGCAGAATGGTCTCACCGATTATTGAGCAGTTAGCTCGTGAATACTCGGGTAGAGTAGCCTTTGGCAAAGTAAACGTGGATGACAATCAAATTACAGCGACATCTTTTGGAATTCAGAGCATCCCAACGATCATCATATTCAAAGGTCGCAGGGCTGTTGATGTAATGGTAGGAGCGAGGTCAAGGGTGGAAATTGAGACAAAGCTAAAACAACATTTAGCCTCAAATAGAGACTCGATTTACGAATGATAAGAAAACTTGATTGATCTGATGTTGAAAAGGAAAAAAAGAGAGGTCGAACTTAGCTTATACCTAAGTTCGGGAAAGAAGCAACGCTTATGCCCAGTTCGCCCTGAAGTTTTCTGATCTTGGTGGCGTATTCTTTCATCCTGGCGTTGTCGCTTTGTACTTTTGCGATCCTGTATCCCTTCCACGCCTTCCTCAGTGCACCCCAGCTCTGGCCGGTGGTAAAGTTGCCTCTTGATGCTACGGTTTCACGGACTGACATTATTGCTGTCATGCTGAGGTAATTCTTGATTCATACTTAGCACCAATAGTCAACTTTCTCGAATATTGTACTAAAAACAGTTGATACAAGTTAAGATATGAGACGAAGTGAGCGAAATTTTAGTATCTGAGAAGAGACATCTCAAATATTTTACAATAATTGTTGCGATTCTCAGAAATCGGCTAGAGGCCAATATTTGATTTGCTTACCTCATACCTAATCAAGTGTTGGTCTTGCTCCTTAAGAACAGAAAAAAAGATGAAAAGAAGCAAAAGTGTCGAGCGGTTTTACATGCTTCTCAACGCTTTGATGGATGAGTGTCGAGTACTCGTCGAACAGCAAGCATATCAAAATACCATAAAACGTTTCCTTTGGTTTGATCTATAATCATCGCGATTCGCTGCTTTTTACAGGGCTTTGATCAAAAAACCGGGCAAAGATGTGCCTCTAC
>WNEQ01001379.1_pt1 | contig 12905 bp, 9 predicted proteins | sample 5399971 | NCBI WGS metagenome assembly WNEQ01 (sample SAMN13153330, study PRJNA577476) | soil metagenome | isolation source: 20 cm grassland meadow soil 2 days after 1st rain plot 5 | place: USA:California | collected 2015-09-18
TCAGCATTACTCGTCAAAGAATTGGGCGTAGAGAAAGGATCTGGAACCCCGAAGGCGACCAAGGTCGGAAATCTGACACCGGAAAGCATCGTCAAGATCGCTCAGATGAAAAGTCCTGACAGTTACGCGAAGAGCCTGAAGACCGCTGTCAAAGAGATAGCGGGAACATGCGTTAGCATGGGAGTCAATGTCGATTCCAAAGATCCGAAAGAGTTCATCAAAGAAGTCGACGAAGGAAAATATGACCAGGCATTCGCCGGGTCGGATGACAAACAAGGCAAGGAGAAGGAGGAACAGTAGAGCAAGTTGCCACTATCAAACGAGACGATAACGAAAGCATTGGAAGAACTCAAGGGCAAGACCACCAAACGAAAATTCAACCAAGCAATCGAGATGCAGGTCAAGCTCAGAGACATCGACCTGAAGAAACCGGAGACGAGAATACAAGAGATGGTCGAGCTTCCTGACCCGGCAGACAAGAACGTCAAAGTGGCCGTCATAGCCGGAGGAGACTTGGCTACTAGAGCGAGAGAAGCAGGCGCGGACTTGGTCATCGGCAGAGATGTCTTAGACAAGATTGGCAAGGAGAAGAAGGAAGCACGAAAGATCGCGAACGGCTACGATTATTTTGTCGCCGAAGCACCATTAATGCCACTGGTTGGTCGAAGCCTTGGTCAGATCCTGGGACCCAGAGGCAAGATGCCTCTGCCAGTGCCCCCGACATCACCGATAGGCGATGTTATCAAACGGCAACGTCGCAACGTCCGAATACGGATGAAAGACCAACCAGTTCTCCAGTGCAAGATCGGAACGGAAGATATGCCCACGGAGGCCGTAGTCCGAAACATCCAGGCGGTTCTGGCCAGGATCGAAGCAAAAGCAGAGAAGGGACCGAAGAACATCTCATGGGTCCGGCTCAAAGCCAGCATGGGACCACCTGTCAAGATATCCTACAGAGAGTAGAGGAAGAACGATGTCAACGACCCGGACCAGAAAGATAGCAGAATGGAAGATTGAAGCACTCAACCAGTTACAGGTATTACTGAAAGAATATCCAGTTATCGCAGCAGCTGATCTTACCAAGGTCCGTTCCTCCCAGATCCACGAACTCAGGAAGAGGCTCAGGGACAGGGTCACAATGCTCGTGGCCAAGAACAACTTGTTGCGAAAGGCTGTGGAGGCATCTGGGGGACAAGATCAACGAATGGGCGAGTTCGTCAAAGACCTGACAGGGTCTAACATTCTACTCCTCACACAGATCAACCCATTCCGACTCGTCATTCTCCTCGAGAAAAGCAAGATCAGAGTGCCCGCAAAAGGCGGCGACATCGCCACAGGCGACATTATGATACCCGCGGGAAATACTAGTATACCCCCGGGACCAGTCATCGGCGAGTTCGGCGAGATCAGGGTCCCAACAAGGATCGAGGGCGGAAGCATATGGGTTGCCAAAGACACAGTTGTTGCATCGAAAGGTGACACGATCACTCCGAAGATGGCCAGTGTTCTCTCGAAGCTCGGCATCAAGCCGATGGAGGCAGGGCTTACGCTGACAAGAGCATTTGACAATGGACTGATATTTGGCCCGGAGGATCTACGGTTCGATCTCACTGCGTATCGGAAGGACATTGCGCAAGGAATCACGAATGCCTTGGGCTTGTCGATAGAAACAGGCTACGTCACACCAGAATCAGCTCCGAGAATCATCGGTAAGGGATTCAGACAGGCGATGGCATTAGCGACCGAGGCAGGCTACGTTACAAAGGACACGATCGAATTCGTATTGAGACGAGCAGTTGCTAGCGCAACCGTCTTGGAGCGATTAATTCCCAAACAAGAAGCACCATCTTCCGGAAACCCTTAAAGGGAAGGGAGGACTTGAAAATCCAAAATCAACAGGTAACGATTCGAGAGGTAGAAAAATCATGGCAATGAAGTATGTCTACGGTGCACTGTTGCTCCACTCGGCCGAAAAACCGATAACAGAAGAGAATCTAGCGAAAGTAGTTACGGCCGCGGGAATCAAAGTGGAAGAAGTACAAGTCAAAGCACTAGTTGCAGCCCTCTCCGAGGTAAACATTAGTGACGCACTGAAGTCTGCGATGACTATGACCGCTGCTCCGGCAGTTGCCGCACCGGCTGGGCCTTCTGAGGGTAAGAAGGAAGAGAAGAAGGCGGCGGAAGACGACAAGAAGAAGGAAGAAGAAGCACTAGCAGGGCTCGGAGCCCTCTTCGGCTAGATCAAGATTGGAGGGACGCGAGATAGCTTCGCACATCCTTCTCCATGACCTGTCCTGCTAAAAATCAAGGGACACTTAGACTCAACTGCCACCGTTACTGTTTTCATTCGTCGATGAAACAACAGAGGATGCGCTAAATGTTTGAGATAGCACCCGACGAGTTCGCACTGAATTTCTTCAAGGAAGAAGGAATCACTAGGCAGCCGTGTCCGAGGTGTAAGAGTTGGTTCTGGGCGAAACCAGGACGAGAGACCTGTGGAGAAGTCCCTTGTTCGCCTTACACGTTTCTAGATAATTCACCGATGAAACGGAACTGCACCCTGCATGAGATGCGACATCTATTCCTAGAATACTTCAAAGAACGAGATCACACTATTATTCGACCATATCCAATCGTTGCCAGATGGAGGGACGACGTCTATCTAGTAGGCGCCTCCATTATGGACTTTCAACCCTACGTGATCGAAGGAACCGTTCCTCCACCAGCAAATCCATTGGTTGTCAGCCAACCTTCCGTACGATTCACCGACATCGAGAATGTGGGGCCAACCGCCGGTCGACACTTGACGATCTTCGAAATGGGAGGTGCACACGCGTTCAACTATCCAGACCACGAAGTGTACTGGAAAGAGGACTGTGTACGATATCATCACAAACTCCTGACCGAGGTTCTTGGCGTACCCTCGGAAATGATCAGCTACAAAGAACACTTCTGGTCAGGCGGAGGTAATGCCGGTCCGGATCTTGAAGGGATCGTCGCAGGCCTAGAGATTTCGACGCTTGTTTTCATGCGATACAAAGTCGAGAATGAGACCCTTGTTCCGATGAAGATACGAACAGTCGACACAGGGTACGGTATAGAGAGATGGACGTGGATGTCCCAAGGCTCGCCGACGGGATTCCATGCAATCTACGGCTCGCTACTAGACACACTCTTCAACTTAACCGGTGTTGAGGACAATACGGAACTGTCGAGAATGCTGAGTCTTGCGGCGGGAGCCAATGATGTCACAACGATGGCGGGGCGTGAAGCCTCGTACGGATGGATTGCAGAGAAGACAGGGCTCGAAATCTCGAAGGTGCGGGAAAAAATCACTAGTCTTGAGGCGGTTTTTGCATTGGCGGATCATACGAAAACGGCGTCCTTCCTCTTGGCCGATGGAGTTGTCCCATCGAATATCGGAGGGGGCTACTTGGCACGACTAATAATCAGGAGAGCCGCGAGACTGGCTAGACAATTCGGGATCGAGAACAAACTGGAGGAGATCGTCGAGATGCAGGTAAAGCATTGGGGCACCACATTTCCCGCGGTCCGCGAGATGCGCGGAGAAATTCTGGACGCGTTACGTGTTGAGCTGCGAAAATATCAAGAAACGATCGCGAAAGGCTCCGAGATGGTCGTCCGACTCTCGAAGGAACTGTCGAGCATGGGCGAGCACAAGATTCCTTTGGGTCCGCTGATCCAGTTGTACGATTCCCATGGTTTGTCTCCAGAGATCGTGAAGGAAGTCGCGGAGAAGGCAGGCGTGGAAGTGGAAGTACCAGACAATTTTCTCACGCTCGTTGCGGAGCGACACCTAAAACCTGCCCAGAAGACAAAGGCAGAGAACGCGGACAAACTGGCCGGACTAGTGAAAGGGCTGATGCCTACGAGGACATTGTACTATGAAGACTCGTACCAAACCAGTTTCACAGCCAAGGCGATCGCGAAGGTAGGGGATAACGGTCTCGTCCTTGACCAGACATGCTTCTACCCCGAAGGCGGAGGACAACCCGCTGATCATGGCTCGATCAGGATCGGGGAAAGAACATTTCGTATTGTTGACGTCCAGAAATCGAACAGTGTAATAGTCCACTACTTGGACGAACCCGTCCCGGAAGGGATCAAAGATCAGCCGGTGGAGGGATTGATCGATTGGTCGCGACGACAGAACCTCATGCGTCATCACACTGCTACCCACGTCCTCCTTGGGTCAGCTAGGAGAGTATTAGGAGAGCATGTGTGGCAGGCGGGAGCCCAAAAGGAAGTGGAGCACAGCCGACTGGACGTAACACATTACAGCGAGATTACGTCTAAGGAACGCGAAAAGATTGAGCAGACTGCCAACCAGGTCGTACTAAGGAATCTGCCTGTTCAAGCAACTTGGATGGCTCGTGAGAAGGCCGAAGCCAAGTATGGGTTTCGGCTGTACCAAGGCGGACCTGTTCCAGGGTCGAAGATCAGGGTTGTGACGATCGAGGGATGGGACGCAGAGGCTTGTGGGGGTACACACTGCAAGACGACTGGTGAATTAGGGGTGCTCCGGATCGAGAAAGTGGAAAGGTTACAGGATGGAATAGAACGCTTCACATTCACGGCAGGCGAACCCGCGTTGAAAAACATCCATCGCGACTCTTCACTGTTGTCAGAGACGAGTCAGATACTAGGTATTAGTCCAGACAACGTCCCTGACACGGTGAAGAAGCTGTTGAAGGAGAAGGAGGATCTAGAGCGGGAACTCAAGCGGTTCCGGGAGAAGCAGGCCGATTCGAGGATCAACCGGCTTGCGAAGAAGGCTGAATCTATTGGCACAGTAAGATTAGTTGTTGCAAAGATTCCGAAGAGGAAAGACACTGACTTGGTTGCTGTTGCCAACCAACTAAAAGAGTCCGATCCGAATATGGTGGTGGTCCTGTTCGAGGTCTCAAAGAGAGTACAAGTGGTGGCAGCGGCGGGCGAAGAAGCTGTGAAGGCAGGAGCAAACGCAGGACAGGTCGTCACCGAAGTAGGAAAGATCATCGGGGGCGGAGGGGGCGGAAGGCCCTTCTTCGCAACAGGTGGTGGAACACGAAAAGAAGATGTTGGGAAGGCACTCGATAGGGCTCGTGAAGTAGTCAGAAGTCAGGTAGAGTCGAGTGGCAGGGGCGAGGCCCAAAGCCAAAAGGTGGAACCAACACATGCAGACTAATGCAAAAAGCTCGAGAAGACAACGGGCTAGGGGAACTCTTGACTGGCGCAAACTAGAATCCAAGTGGCAGAAGAAATGGGCCGAGGCAAAGATATTCGAAACAGATCCTAAACCAGACCGTCCAAAATTCTTCGTCACAGTAGCATATCCCTACGTCAACAGTCCACAACACATAGGCCACGGACGAACATACACCATGGGCGATGTCGACGCGCGCTACCATCGCATGCGAGGATACAACACTCTGTTTCCAATCGCCTTCCATTATACCGGGACACCAATTGCGGCGATGAGCAAGCGCTTGAGCCAGGCTGACCCGGAAATAGTTGAGACATTCACAAGGATCTACCATGTTCCAAGCTCCAAGCTGGACGAGATGAAGGATCCATTGCGTTTAGCGCGTTACTTCCATGAAGAGATCAGGAAGGGGATGAAAGAGATCGGGTTTAGCTTCGACTGGCGTAGAGAGTTCTCGACTGTCGACCCGTTGTACAAGAGGTTCATACAGTGGCAGTTCCGAAGGCTTCGAGACAACGGCCGGATCACAAGGGGAACTCATCCGGTTGGGTGGTGCACGAACGACAATGGGCCAGTGGGTATGCACGACACTATGGGCGATGTTGAGCCGGAAATCGGAGAATTCTTTCTAGTCAAGTTCGAACAAAATGGGATAGTTTTCCCCACGGCAACACTCCGTCCCGAGACCGTCTTTGGAGTCACGAATCTCTGGATCAATCCGGACGCACAATATGTCCAGGCAGAAGTAGATGGGGAGAAGTGGATTGTCAGCAAGGATACCGTGCAGAAGCTCCAGTTGCAGAATAGAAAGGTCGCTGTCGAGAAGGAGTTGTCGACCAAAGACTTGCTGGGAAGCACAGTTTTCAACCCAGTCATTAGAGGAAAGATCCCAATCTTCCCCGGCGCTTTCGTGGATCCAAAGAATGGGACAGGAGTAGTAATGTCCGTCCCAGGCCACGCGCCTTACGATTACCAAGCCCTAGAGGATTTGAAATCACGAGCAGGGCCGACGGTCAATGCTGTACTTGGATGGGATGAGATCAAACCCGTCTCGATCATCCAGTTGGATGGTTACTCAGATATTCCGGCGGCCGATGCTGTCAAGAAATTCCACGTGCAGAGCCAGGAAGATCCCAAGCTTGAGCAAGCCACGAAGGAGATCTACTCGGCAGAGTATCATCGGGGCGTTATGAAACAGAATACAGGAGCTTACTCGGGCATGAATGTGGCCAAGGCACGTGACACCGTAGTCCAAGACTTCACTAGTCAGGGATTGATTACTAAGATGTATGAGATATTGAACAGACCGGTGATCTGCCGATGCGGCACAGAGGTCTTGGTAAAGATCCTGTCCGATCAATGGTTCTTAGACTATGGGGAGGCGGACTGGAAGAAGCTGGCTCACGAATGCTTGGACAACATGACACTACTCCCTGAAGACATCCGTCCCCAGTTCGAGTATGCAATCGATTGGTTGAAGGAGAAAGCATGCGCTCGACGTGTAGGACTCGGTACTCCATTGCCATGGGACCCTTCTTGGGTTATCGAGGCGTTGTCAGACTCGACCATCTACATGGCCTACTACATTTTGTCGAAGTACCTGTCAAGGGAATGGATGACGTTCAAGAAGTTCGAGAAAGCTCCTGAGAAGTTGATGGACGAGTTCTTCGACTATATCTTCCTAGGACGCGGAGATCCCGGAGAAGTCTCAACAATCACTGATATTCCCAAACGGGTAGTCGAAGGTATACGGAGAGAATTCGAATATTTCTATCCCGTGGACATGCGACACTCTGCCAAGGAATTGATCCCCAATCATTTCTCATTCTACATCTTCAACCATGTCGCACTCTTTCCAAGAAAGCATTGGCCTAAGGGAATAGCCGCGAATGGACACGTCCTGATGAACGGGCAGAAGATGTCGAAGTCTTTGCAGAATATCATACCATTGCGACAGGCAATCCAGACGTTCGGGGCTGATCCAGTCAGGATCGGGGTATTGGTTACGGCCGAGATGGGTCAGGACACCGATTTTAGCGAGCAGCTTGCCCGGTCGATAGAGGAACGATTGGTGAATCTGCTGGTCCAGGCGAAGAAGCTCGGAATATCGAGGGGCAAGAAGAAAAGTGGACGTCCGGTTTCGATTCTGGACAGGTGGATGCTTCACATGTTGAACGAGATGGTCAAACAAGCTACGAATGCGATGGACAGTCTGCGTGTCAGAGAAACGATTCAGAGAGTACTCTATCAAATGGATAATGACATTGCATGGTACCTGAAGCGCCTAGGACCATTGAAGCGTGGAATCAACTCGCGAGATCTAGTTCTTAGGAAGATTCTAGAGGTGAGGGCAAGAATACTCTCGCCCTTGTCACCGCACGTGGCTGAAGAGGCTTGGAGTCTTCTAGGTGGTAGGGGCTTCGTTTCTATCGCCCCTTGGCCAGAGCCGGACGACCGGTCGTTGTATCCCGAGGCCGAGATCTCTGAGAATTTTGTGAAGCAGGTATTGGAGGATACGATCGAGATCATGAAGGCGACCGGGATCAAGCCGAAGACAATAATGTACTATACTGCTCCCGACTGGAAGTGGAAAACATACTTGAGAGCGCTGGAGTTTGCGAACTCAGGGACTGACGCATCAAGAGTCGGCGATTTCATTAAGATGATAATGTCCGATCCAGAGATCAGGAGTGAAGGTAAGCTTGCCGCGGACTATGCTAACAAGTCGTTCCAGCAAGCCAGACAACTGAAGGAGTTGAGAAGTTCCAGGGTTAAGACAGGGAGTGTCGACGAAGCAGGAATCTTGGAAGATGCGAAAGAGTTCTTCCAGAGAGAGTTCAAGGCAAGTGTGAAGGTGCAGAAGAGCGGTACGAAGGAAATTGATGATCCCAAAAGCAAAGCGAAGACTGCGGAGCCCTATCGGCCGGCGATTTACATCAAAGAGTAATAGTTCAGGATTAGAGAATTCTTACGGCAGATTTGCACGCGGCACAGTACTGGTAGACGGCTACCAATTCATCCGGCCGTTGTAAGAGGCCTGTCTCGTCTCCATGAACGACTACCGTGCTCATCTCCTGCATGCATGACGTATGATGCATCTCTTCGATAGGTGTTACTTCAACAAGGGAGCCCGCCGGCTTCGACTTCTCTAGCTCGGTGACAAGTTCGTCGAGAGTCTTGACCTGGAACTCTTGGAATGGTGGATGAGCCATCCCATTGTTCATCTTAGAAGCCGGACGTTTCTTCTTAGGAGCTGCTTTCATCATCAACCCAGTTACTAATCCGGTTAGCTTGAGCCCTCGTCAATTGAACGGTATCAACTTGGACGAATCTTAAGCGTTGAGTTACTCCCCCATGTTACGAGAGGGTGTGAGAGGGCTTATTTCGCAGGAGAATCTGGGAGCGAAAACTCAGCCAGTTCCGGGGCTAGCGGTAGGGGACCGGCTAGACATCGCGGTAGTGACGTTTGAACTTTCGAATCGCATGCTGCTTCTCGACAGTAAACCATTCATTCCCGCACTCTCCAGGGCATGTCTTCTCTCCCAAACGTACCATTTCTCCCTCAGAGTAGCTCTTCTGTCTCTTCTCTTCGAAGCTCCGCTTGAAGCTGGTCCCGCAACGTAGGCATTTGAGGTCGAGAACCATGCGGCTCAGAAGCGCGTCACTGTGGGCTGGCGGGCTCCTCGTGACATATTAAAACAGGCACGGGGTTGAGGTTCCAACTGGTTTTGCAGGCAGTAGAACCTCTCGAGTTGGAGGATGGGTTGAGGAATGAGCTGGCAAAAGTCTACGGTCCACGGTTAGACCATGTTGTCGAAGCTTTGGGAAGTATGGGTTCCCGATTCTACTTTAGACTCAACACTCTGAGGGGGGATCCTGATACGATAATTCGCGAGCTTGCGTCGGAAGGTCTTCAGCAAGTAGAGATTCATGATATGATCGGCGACGCAGCCTCTCTTCCAGTCATACCGTCCGAGACAGCGCCTAGGGGATGGCCTCTGGAGGCAGACAGGTTTGCGGCAGAGGCGGTGCTGCACGGTGCGCATCTGTATGCTCCCGGGGTCAGAAGATGTGAGGGGTTGAAGGCTGGCGCTGAAACATCGATAGTGACCCATGATGGTCGGCACGCTGGAAATGGTGTAGCTCGACAGGGAGAACAGTCGATCCTCAAGTATAGGACCGGGCTCGCGGTGGAGGTGACCGAGAACCGGTACGGGATCCCAAGCCTGATGGACAAACCAGGTTATGAGAAAGGATTGTTCCATCCGCAATCGTTGCCCGCCATGGTAACCTGCCATGTCATGGATCCTCAACCAGGAGAGACTATTGTCGACTTGAACTGTGCCCCGGGTGGCAAGCTATCCTATCTTTGTCAATTATCAGAGAATCAGGCGAGGATCATCGGGTTCGATCGAAACACGACAAAGCTTGAGAAGACACGGAAGCATCTTGAACGGCTCGGATGTTCAAACTATCAATTGATCAATCACGATTCAAGGTATGCCCACGAGGACTTCACCTTCCGGGCGGACAAGGTGATGGTGGATCCGCCTTGCACTGGGCTTGGCGTTATTCCAAAATTGGGAGTTGATATGACTGAGCTGGATGTTCATAATCTATCAGACTATCAACGACAGTTTTTGACTGCTGCCAGTCACATCGTACGAGATGGTGGAGTAATCGTGTACAGTGTCTGTACCATAACATGGGAAGAGTGTGAAGGGATCGTGGATCATGCGATAGATCGGTTGGGCCTTGTACTAGACGAGGCTTGCCCGAAGGTTGGAGCGAATGGACTGGACGAGAGGAGTATGACTCAACGATTCGATCCTGATATTGACGGGACAGGCTATTTCATAGCGAGGTTTCTGAAACCCTAACCTCAAATCAGACAGCCTGCATGAGAAGCGCGATGATTTCAACAAGGCTTTCAGGTTCTTGGTGGAAACGAGGGTGAACTGATACTGAGTGGTGCGATGAATTCGCTCGATCGTTTCCTTTCACGTATGGAGAGGGCTCGAGATGATCTTCGACGGTCGGAACTAAGAGAGGCTGTTGTTCTGCATCATGACGAGGCCGATGGTCTCACGTCGGCTGCGCTTGCTAAACTAGCGTTCGAACATCTCAGCATGACCACTCGGCTCATTTGCCTTGACAAGTTGTATCCAGAAGTCATTCGAGAAGTTGAGAAGGGTCCGAGACAAGTGATCGTTTGCGTCGACTTAGGCTCGGCGCATGTTGGACGACTAACACAGTACAACGCTATTCAGAATATGATTGTGATCTTAGATCATCATGATACTGTCGAGTCGAACGATCCGATGGTCTACAACCTGAATCCGGAACTTGACGGGTTTTCAGGCGAATCGGACGCATCCGCCGCAACTATTGCCTACTTCTTTGCCAAATTTGTCGATCCACGCTTGTCCAAATATGCTCATCTCGCCGTCATCGGAGCAGAAGAGATTCCGGGCGAGTTACGAGGGCTCAACAAGATCGCGGTTCGAGATGCGTTAGAGCAGGGACTCGTGAAGGTCTCTCGAGACAATTACAAGGTCGAGGTCGAGGGATTGCGGCAATCTAGAAGCAGACTGGCTTCGATTCTGAATGTTCTTGGCTCGGTTGGATATTACAGGGACGGACCGACGACCGGTGTAACGTCTTGTGTTAACGGAATGACAGAGAGCACGGTCGAGTTTGCCAAGAAGCTGGAGGAGGAACGAAAGGAAGCTAACAAACGCATGCTTTCAACAATCAATCGTCAGGGGCTGGAGAAGATGAAGATGGTCCAGTGGTTCCATGCTAAAGACAACTATTCGGGGATGAGTGGTAAAGTGGTTGGGAGCTTCTGCTCTTATCTCAAGTTTCAGAGACAAGTGGATCAATCAAAGTATCTCATAGGAATGATGAACGTCCCGCCGGATATTCCTGGCTGGGGAAGCTTGCCTTCGCCCCTCGTCAAAGTCTCCGGTCGGGCTCCAAGGGTTTTGTCTGATCTAATCAAAAGAGGAGAAAGGCCAGCACTATCTAGGATATTGTCGCAGGCTTGCTTGACGGCCGGAGGTTTTGGGGATGGACACGCCGTCGCGGCGTCCGGGGTATTCCCCGTTGGGAAGGAAGAGTTGTTTCTTAGTGAGATGGACCGAATGGCAAGCTCGAAATGACTCTGCTTAGGCCGATGAAAACTCAGCCATATCCCTGCCGGATATTAGGTCAACTCAAAAAGGCCCAGTGAGAATTCAGGAGGAGTTGACTACATGACCGTTTATCCTGCTTCCGCATACAAGGCCGCGCCGCCTCACGAGGATGACAGTCTTCTCGTCGAGATGGTTAGACAATTGTCGGCCTAAGTTGGAGTGTCGAGTATGGCACCAAACTCGCTCGTTTGGGTTGCTTTGGTTCCCAAGGATATACTCGACGGATCCACAAGACAGGCAGGTTCATTCACTCGGATCGCTCCGGGTGATCAGGCACGGTTCGTCTCCCAAGCCATAATGCTTCACTCTGATTTACGAGGCAGACTGCGTCCAGAAGAATGGAGACCTATCATCGCTTCATCCTTGATCTTCCGAAAGACATATTGGAAGTTACTCTTGAGAAAGATCGCGCTAGACTGGCCGTCCATGTTCCTAACGCTAGTGAGTCTTATTGGACCCTTCTACTTCTTCTTCGCCATCCGGTCCTTTTGGCTGTCGGTGATTTCCCTAGGCGTTCCGATTACCATATTCATTGTGGGCCAAGTGGCTTACAATCTGGCTCACAAGAGACTAATGCTTTCTGCAGACAAACAGGCAGCGAAGTTAATTGGAAAGCAAATCTTCTTAGATGTTCTCAAAAAGATTGATGATCTCAAGCTTGAGGATATTGAGTGGATAAAAGGTCGAGGAAGGGTGAGGCGAGCATTCACGATCGACAGACTAGGGATCGATGAAAGAATGAGGAACTTAGATTCTGTTTAGCCAATTCCTTCGGCTTTGACCCAGTAGACGAGTGGTCTATGAGAGATCTCTATGTAGAGTCAATCATCCGCTAGATTCTATTTTTCGCCGACAACCGTCTGCGCCTGTTCATGCATAAAACCAAGCAGATAGTAGGGGCCACCTACTCCTTTTCCAGTCATTCCGCTCCCTTTCCATCCGCCAAATGGTTGGGCTCCGGGCCATGCGCCGGTTGTGGCTCCTCCTTCCCGGTTGGCATAGGTAACTCCGAACTTGATGTTCTCAAAGAAGAACCGGACCTCCTCCGGATCCTCGCTAAAGATACCTGCAGTCAGTCCGAAATCTGTATCGTTAGCCTTCTCCAAGGCCTCGTCCAACGTCTTGTATTCCTCAAGCACGACGAATGGAACAAACAGTTCATTCTTCACTAGCTTGTTGTTCTCGCGTAAACCGGTGACCACGACTGGTTTGACGTAGTAGCCTTTCGGGAGCTTCTCTTCTAGCTCCTTCTCGGCGACGACTTTAGCCCCTTCCTTTTTCGCCTGTTCGAGAGAATGCTGCCATGTTCTGACGGATTTTTGGTTGATGACTGGACCGACGAAGACGCCCTTCTCTCTCGGATCGCCGACTTTTACTTGGTTGACCTCTTCCTTGAGGAACTTGAGAAAGTCATTCTTGACTCCGCGTTCGACGTAGACTCTTGACGTGGCACTGCATTTTTGGCCACTGTATCCGAAAGCTGATCGAACTACTCCTTTCGC
>WNEQ01001380.1_pt1 | contig 12903 bp, 11 predicted proteins | sample 5399971 | NCBI WGS metagenome assembly WNEQ01 (sample SAMN13153330, study PRJNA577476) | soil metagenome | isolation source: 20 cm grassland meadow soil 2 days after 1st rain plot 5 | place: USA:California | collected 2015-09-18
GCTTCTCTTGCCTGCGCGATGCGATCCGCGGCGGGCGGCGCGGATCGCGTGACGTCCGCCGCGGCGCTGTCGGCCGACGCTGCAGTCGCCGGCGGGTGCAGCTGCGCGTGGCCCGCGACAGTGATCGCCACCAGGGTCGCGACGGCGAGCGTACTCATCAGCGGCGCACCGAGAACAAGACGGCAGCGCCGGCGAGCCTCAGCGAGCCGCGGCGGCGGGCTTTCCTGGATGGTCGCCGCGGAGCCGCGCAGCGCGTCCACCGCTCGCAGTCGGTCGTCCAGGCGGCTCATCGCTGACCGTCGAGAATCGTCGGACCGAATCGCCCGGCCACGACGCGCGCGAGCGCCAGTGTGGTTCGGGGGCCCAGGAGGCCGTCTTCTGGCAACCCCACTGCCCTCTGAAAGCCGCGCACGGCTCGGCCGAGTCGGGGTTCGTACGTTGTGGGCAACGGTTCCGTGAGGTAGCCCAACTTGTAAAGCCGCAGCGCGACTGTGGCGATAACCGTGGGCGTCGCTTCGCGGAGCGGATCGGCGGGCAGCTGGTCGACGTTCCGCCAGAGGATCCACACGCCGATCGGAGGGGTGGCGCCGAGGCGCTCGGCGCCGTCCCGGATCTCCTCGCCAGCGGGGCCGAGGAGAGTGATGGCATCGCCTTGCGCACGGCGCAGAAGATAGAACTGTTCACCACCCGTTCCGCGCAAGACGAGGAGCCCCGGGAGGCCGATGGCGCGAAGCTCGGCCAGTGAAGGCTGCGGCAGGTACGTTGCGGAGAGTTGGTACCGCTCGGCAACGGCCACGACGTCAGGCAGTCCATTCGATCTTGACCACGTCGCCATCGCGGTTGTGACATCGTCGGGGATGCCCCACAGGCGAATCAGTTCTCCAAGCAACGATGCCGCCGAAGAAGCCGCCTCGGACCGCGCAGGACTCGACATGACGGGATCGGCTGTCGCGGAAACGATCGGCGGCGGCGCCGGCGCGATCGATACAGTGGTTTCCGAACCCGTCGCGCGGACGTCCGCCGTCGCGACCGGAACGCCTAGCGAGGCGTGCGACGTCGGATTCCGCGCGTACCGCCAGTGGACGGTTCCCGCGCCGACACCGACCGTGATACCTACCGCCGCTGCAGCAACTGCAACGGGACGGCGCCAGACGCGCGCGCGCAACGTCACCGGATTTCGTCCCCAGAGGTTTCGGATCGCCAGTCTGACGAGGCGGTCGTCGATGACGCGGGCGCCTGTGCTATAGGCCGCGAGCAGCGCCCGGTCGCAAACGAGATTCACCACGCGCGGCGTGCCGCGGCTGCGGCTGTAAATGCGCGCTATCGCTGCCCGCGTGAACGGCATGCTGCCGGCAAGCCCGGCTGCGCGCAGTCGATGCTCGATGTAGCGGAATGTCTCATTTCTCGAGAGCGGCTGGAGTCGGCAGCGAATGCCGATGCGCTGGTCCAACTGCCGCAGCTCGCGGCGCCGCAGGCGGTCCGCGAGCTCCGACTGGCCGGCGAGCACGATCTGGAGCAGTTTGCGGCTCGGTGTCTCGAGGTTTGACAGGATACGGATCTGCTCGAGCGCCTCAATACTCATCTGCTGCGCTTCGTCGAGAATGACCACCACGGTTCGGCCCGCAGCGCCCGCCGCGAGCAGATGTTCGACTAGAACCAACATCAACTCCGCCCTGGTGGCGCCGCGCCGCTCGAGCCCGAGGTCGTCGAGAATCGCGCCAAGCAGCTCGGTGTCCGAGAGGTGCGGGTTCAGGATGAGCGCGCTCTGCACGTCTTTCGGAAGCTCCTGAAGCAACGCCCGGCACAGCGTCGTCTTGCCGGTGCCGACGTCTCCGATGAGCGCCATGATCCCCTTCTGGCTGGCGATGCCGTACAGCAGCGAGGTGAGAATGTCGTGGTGCCCTCGGGACCGGAACAGGAAGCGCGGATCAGGGGTTAGGACGAACGGCGAAGCGTCGAGACTGAAGAACCTTTCGTACATGCGTGCCCTAGGACCGGCGGCCCGGAGTAACCACGCTCGGCGTGACGATGATGACCATTTCCGAGGAGTCACTGCTAAGCTCGCGGCTCTTGAAGAGCCAGCCCAGGATCGGAATCCTGCCCAGCGCAGGGACCTCCCGCACCGTGCTCAGGTCGTTCTCGACGATGACGCCGCCAATCACGAGTCGCTCGCCCTCCCGAACGATCACCTCGTTTTCGGCTCGCCGTTTGAAGATCGGGGGGACGCCCAACACAGAGCGGGTGAAATCGGGCTCGTTGTTTTCCACCAGGATCTTCATCCGGATCCGCGTGACATCGTCCTCTCGGATGACCTTCGGCGTCACCTCGAGCTTCACGAGAGCGTCTCTGAACTGGACCTGAGTGCCGCCGAAGCCGGTTTGGGACACATATGGGATTTCAAACCCGCGAGAGACCACGGCCTTCGCATTCTCAATAGTGACCGTCTTCGGCTCCGACACCGTCCGGGCCTTGCCTTGGACCTCGAGCGCCTGAATCGCCAAGTTGATGTTGAAATTCTGAGCGACGATGCCGAAGAGCAACCCCAGCGCGGGATTCGCGAGCGTTGGCAGGAACGCGGTGGGGAGATTTACGACGTTGCCGCCTGTGGGCAGGCCCGTCCCGGGGTCGACGGGAAGAAACCCGCCTCCAGGGTTGAAGTTCGGGTTCGGAGACCTTTGGATGGCGCCCGTCCCGGTGGCCGGTGCCGATGGCACGCCGGTTCGGGTGTCGAGCGGCTGTGCGACGCCGCGGCCCACCAGCACACTGCGACTACTGTTGCGCTCCACGAACGAGCCGCCCCACTGGACGCCGAGCTGCTCAAGTGCGTTGCGGTTGACAATTACCATCTGCGCCACGATCTGGACCTGGGGCAACGGAATATCGAGCTGCTCCTTGACGAGACGTCGGATGCGCTCGACGTCGGCGGCATAGTGTCGGATGAAGACCGAGTTCGTAGGCTTGTGGGCGCGGACGGTCAGCCCCTTCGCCAGGACGTCGGTGGCAGGAATGCCGGGCTGAGCACGCGGACCACCGGCTGGTGGATAGATCGCCTCGCCTTCCGACGGGATATTCACGGGCGGCGGCGGCGCGAAGATCCCGGCTGGCGGGATTGGCGGGACGAGGCCTTCGGGCGGAATGCCGAGGATGCCCTGCAGCGTCTTCGCAATCTCCTCGGCGTCCGCGTAGGAGAGCCGGATCGTGTCCTCCCGTAGCGGCCCTCGGGCTTCGAGTTCATGCAGTTCGAGCTCGAGCTTTCGTGCGGCGAGTACTTTTTGCCGTGTGTCGGCTTCTTCCCGCACCCGCGCCTGATCGGCTTTGGCGCGCACGTCTTCGGCATCCCGCGCGACCTTTCGTCCCGCCTCTTCCTCCTGCCGCAGCCGGTCTTGGCTCGTTACCAGCAACACCCCGTCGCGCGCCGTGCATACGAGGCGCGACGAGTGAAGGATCGCTTCGAAGGCGTCCCGGACGGGGAGGTCGTACAGGCTCACGGTCACGAGGCTCGTCACGTCGGACGTCACCAGTAGATTCAGGCGATATCGCTCTGCCATGAGCCGCAGCGTGGTCGCCACGTCGGCTCCTCTGAGCTCGAGTGTGGTTCGATCTGTGGGAAGGCGCGGTCCGCACGGCCCGAACTCCTGCGCCGCCAGGTGGCCGCCGGGAAGAAGGGCGAGCAGTGTGGCGATTCCGAGAAAGGACAGGGTCCGCGCGGTCATTGTGATCTCCTCTCCCTGGCTCGGGAGGTCTGGTCGATAGCGAAATCGGCGAGCGGCACCGTGCGCCGGGTTCCGTCGGGCTGCCGCAACACGACATGGCCCTTGGCGATGTTGTCGACGCGGTGGCCATCGACGACGTCAGCGACCTTGACGATCTTCTGATTCACAATCGCCAGATAGCCGCTCGGGAACTCGAGAATCCCCGATACCGAAATCGGTGTCGGGGGCGCAGCTACGTCATTCGACACGCTCGGCTGCCGGCCGGCCACCGCCGCGCGCACCGGACTCGACCGCCCGATCGCCACGAACGCGAAGGGATCGCGGAGCGTCTCCGGTGATGTCGGCCGCTGTGCGGCGGCCGGCAACGTGAGCGTTGCCGTCGTGGCGGGCACCGCCACGGTGCTCCGATCAGCCGTGAGCGCCCGCTCGACAATCGCGCGCCCCTGCTCCGACAACTCCATCGAGGTCAGCCTGAATTGCGCGCGCAGTTCGTCACGCGGCCGACCCTGAGAACCGGTGTCCTTCGCCTCCTTCGGCACCTCCACCACGACGTCCTCGAGCACGGCGCCCTCAGCCTCGATCCGGCTCGCCAAGTCTTTGAGGTCGCGGAATCGCGTCGACACACCGACGGTGTGCCAGGACTTCCGGAACTTGTCAGTGTTGCCGCGCTCGAGCGGGCCAATGCTCACGACCTTGATCTGCTCGCCATGGGCGAGATCTGCCAAGCCTCGGAGAAATATGGAGGGATCGGTCCGATCCGGGCTCCACCGCATCTCCTTCAGCAGAGCAACGTGGCCGCGCAGCTCCTGAGCGATCTTTTCCTTCTGCGCCGCGAGCTCGGCACGGAGTCGCCGCTGCTCGGTCTGTGCCTGAGTCGACAATGCACCGAGCGAATGCCAGTACTTCATCTCCCAGGCCAGGCCGGTGATCAGGAGCAGCGGTAGCAGTATCCAGGCAATGGGCAGCAGGCGCGGGCTCATGACCGGCGCTCGGACAGCGTGATCTCCACGTGCAGCAGTGGCGGTCCCTCCTGTGCCTGTTCGGCCTGGGGTTTGATCTCCCATCGCTCGAGCTGGAACCGCCTGTTCACGGCGGGATCCCGCATGACACCCGCCATGAAGCTGGCGATCTCGAGCAACGGCGGGCTGCCCGCGATCTGCGGCGTCACGGCCTCGATCTGAAGCGTGACTTCCGGCGAAGCGGACAGTTGCTGCTGCGCCTGTGTCTGCGGCTTTGCGACGGCGCGCCGAAGCGATACTCGGTGCAGCTTGAGGGCGGCGGGCGCCTCACGGCTCAGCGTGGCGAGTAGCTCCGTCCACCGGACCTGCCGCCGGGCCTCGGCGCTCATTGACGCGAGCTGGCCGCGCAGCACGGCCATGTCAGCCGTCGTCGTCGCAATCTCTTGCTCGAGCCGGGCGATTCGACGGAGATCCGCCGAATGCCGCCAGTATCGGGGCGCGAGCCCACCCGCGAGCACAAGGGCGAGAACTGTGACGCCCACCGCAAAAACTTTCAGCAGACGCCTCGGCGCCCCCGGACCGACGAACCATTCGTATCGGCCATGGGCGATTTGCCCAGGACGGAGAAGATCAATCACAAACGTAGTCTTCATAGCCCTCTCAACGCGAGCCCGAAGGCCTGCACAAACTCGGGTCCGCCGTGTGCTCCATCGAGCGCGAACGGCAAGCCGGACGTCGCGACGACGCGGAACGGATCCAGGATCTCGAACGGTGCATCGAGCCCGACCGCGGTCGCCAGAGCACGAGGAAGCTGTGCCGTCCCGAGGGAGCCGCTCAATGCGAACCGGGGCAGGCTCTCGCGGTCGTACTCCGAGCGATAAAAGGCGAGAGACACTCGGATCTCATCGGCGATGCGCGCGACGGCAACGGGGTCCTGTGCGGCAACGTCGAGGTACCGAACGACGACGGGGCCCCGATCACTCAGCAGGCACAGTACCGCCCGCTGCTCACCGATGTCCGCAACGACGAGCAGCTGATCGGGTTCGAGCGCAGCAAGGTTGAGCGCCGCGTTGAGGAGCGCGAGCGGCTCGACGTCGAGAATGTGCAAGTTGACCGCCGCCTGCTCGAAGAGCCTCGTACGTGCGTCGATCAGCCCGCGTGGAGTGCTGATCGCCAGCACCGAAGCGCCTTCCCGTGAGCTCTTGAGCACCTGGACGTCGAGGACACCTTCCTCAGTCGGCAGAAGCCCGAACTCGCGACGCTGGACGTCGACGATCTGAAGAATACGGGCAGGCTGGACTGCCGGGAGCGGAAGCTGACGGATTACGATCGCCGGGCCGCCAACCGAGCCGATAACTGCGCCGCCATTGGCGGAGATCTGAGCGAGCGTGGCGTGGATGGCCCGCGCGGTCTCGGCGGCATCGGCATTGGTGGGTACGGGCGTCGCGGCAGCGCCCATAATCCATAAACGGCGCCTGCTTCGCGCGAGGGCCAACGCCCTGATCGCGCCGGGCGAAATCTCAAGCCCGACTGCGCGTCTACGCCTAAAGCGAGCCTCAAACGAGGGCAGCCACAATGGACGACTCCCAGGCCCAAATGCAGAACTCTAAGACCCTCGCAATACGAGGGCGTGAGGCGCGACCGAGCGGGACCATACTTCTCTCATGAGAGATTGTCAAGAAAGTTTTTTCGCACAGTGAGATTTATTTCTCGAAAATGCGGGCTCGCTTTCGGTTTTCAGGCCGAGCCGGGAATTTTAGAGGCACCCCGCCGAAAGAGGAATGTGACACGATGTCTCTGAGCGATGGGATCAAGTCCCCCTGGATGATGAAATCAGAGGTCTGCAGTTGGTCCAGCGCTCTCCGGCGCGCCTGCTCGAGGGATGCGCACGAAAGTCGCTGCCCCGTCGGCCTTTCGAAGCAAACCGCGGTCGCGTTGTCTCGGATCAATACCTCGCTACGCGTGACGAAGCTGCCGTCCCGGAACACGACGAGGCCTGGCTGACCACTGGACAGATCCCTTCCAAGCATCACGGATCTGCGGACATCGATACCCAGCAATGCGAGGATCGTCGGGGCGATATCCAGATGGCCGCCAGTTTCGTGTCGCACCCCCGCATGGCTTCCGTGGGGTAGCCGGACGATGAGCGGCACCCGCCTTCTTAAGAGCCATATCTCATGAGATCGTTGTTTCGCGTTCACACGTGTCGCGGCCGCGTCGATGTCACCAACGTAGCCCTTGTGGTCACCATAGAGGACGACGATGGACTCGTCCAATAGTCCGCTGCTACGCAGCAGACGGACAAGCTGCCCGAACGCTTCGTCGAAGTAGCGCACCGACTGAAGATAATCGGCGAGTTCGGAGCGCTGCAGGGTTCTGGGCAGGCGCAGGTGGCGGTGCTGCGGTGGCGTGTCGAACGGGTGATGGTTGGAGGACGAGACGAGAAACGCCATGAACGGACGTTTCTGCGCGACCACCCTCGGCACGGTTTGTTCGAAGAACAGATGATCCGCCATCCAACCGTTCACGCGCTCCTCGACGGCATAGCTGTCTTCGAAATACGAGCGCTGAAAGCCCAGCCGTGCATGGATCGTCTTCATGTTCCAGAAGCCACCGGCGGCGCCGCATGCGGATGCCGTGAAATAGCCTCGCTCCGTCAGGACCGCAGGGAGAGCGCGATACTGCCGGTCAGCATAGCGATACGAGACGGCCGCGCCGCGCACCGGATGGAGTGACTGCAGGGCCGTGAACTCGCCATCCGAGGTGCCGCCGGACCAGGTCTGGTCGTAGAAATCGACGAAGTGGAGGCTTTCCCTCGCGAATGCCGATAGGCTCGGCGTCACGAGAGCGCCGCCAATGACCAGGTCGAGCGGATACGAGCTGAGCGATTCGGCCTGGATCAGGATGACGTTGCGGCCGGCGGCGACACCGAAGAGCTCGGATTTCGGCGCCATCTCCCGACTCGCGAGAAACTGGACGACTCGCTGGTATTGCGGCGCTCCAACGGCGGCCGGGTCCGGGGAGAGTCGATACCGAACCCCGGCATAAATCCGCGGGTCTGTCGCCACCGCCGCTCGAATCGACAGAATGATCGCGAAGCCGATCGTGAGCAGCCCTGCGGCGACCACGAGCCGGCCAGAGAGATGGGTAGCCGGGTGTGGACGTCGGCGGTAGAAGGCAACGACGATGGCGCCGGCGATGACGTCGGCGAAGTAAAGGCCATCGGAGAGACGGAGTAGGCGCGCGACGCTCGGCAGGACGTCCAGCAGCTGATGGGCGTATGCGACTTCCGCCAGGGCAATCGAATCGCCGAACACACGCTGATGCAGGACGTCGGCCACGACGACAGCCGAGACGCCGAAGTCGAGCACGACAGCGATCGCCACGCGACCGCGCGCAGGAAGCAGGACTAATGGAGAGGCGACGAGCGCAAGGACGCCAGCACACATGAGGACGAGCAGCGCAAACGAGGATCCGTCAGCGATGCTCGCGGCGAGCAGACTCAGCTTCGCGAGGACGAACACGAGCGCCGCGGCAGACATGGCGACCTCGCCGATCAACCATCTCGACGCAGCCGTCTTTAGTCGTTCGCGCACGTCGCTTGTGCGTGATGGGCGTTGAAACACGCACGTGATCGCGACGTCTCGATCGCCGATGACGCACAGCGTGAGGCGCCGGGCGCATGATCTGCCCGGCGCCTCCCACCAAGACTCACATCCTTCCTAGCACGCCACGATTCCGTTGCCGTCGTTGAAGTTGCATTGCGTCGTCACGACCCCACCGGCGCCAATTGCGATTTGCGCGACCAGGCCCGCGACGTTCGTGGCCGCCTGCCCAGTCGCAACGATCGGTCCGCCGCCCCACTGGTTCCCGTTAAGCGTGATGTCGGTTACTGTCACCGCCCAGCGCCCGTCACCGGTGAGGCCTCCGGAACCCAGACCATTCCGGGAGGACGCGTATGCCAGCTGGCTCGGGTTACAGGTAGTGGTCTGAAGGCAGCCCTGCACCGAGGTCAGCACACCGCCGACGAGCGCCTTGGCCTCGGCCAAACGCGCGTCGCGCGCGTACCCGAGATACAGCGGCACCGCCACGGCGGCCAGGATGCCGACGATCAGGACCACGATCAGCAGCTCGACGAGCGTGAACCCTTCCTCGCCTCTCAGAACCTTCTTCCTCGGACCCCTCATCATCCTCAGCATTCGTCATCCTCCCTTGGCGTCTCCGCCGTTTGTCGGCTTCGCTCTCCCGGCCGAGCGCTGCGAGAGAGCGCAAGTGTCATGCCGAACATGCTCGCTGGGCTCGAACGCGATGATCCATTGAAAGTTGCGGACTTCGGCGATGACGCGGGTGGATGCGATGCACACGAGCATGGATTTTTAGAGGTAGTCTCAATTTCACGAGGCGTCGCCGGGAGTGACACCGCGTCATTGCTGCGCCGCGAACATTTGGGCTACGCCTGGTCGCATTTTCATCTACAATCCCGACGCCGTGTCGTTCTCTATCAAGCTCGAGACGCTTCATCCTGCACTTGGTCGACTGCTCGCGCTCATGGTCGACCGTGGCGCTACTGATCTTCTCGTCGATGCCGATCGCCCCGCGAGCGTGAGGATTTTCGGCGCGCTCGTTCGGGTCGATGACGTCTGTCCGTCGGCGGACGACATGCGCCGAATGATCGAGAATCTCCTTAGCCCCGACCAGCAGCAGGACTTCACTCGGAACCAGGACTTCGACTTGTCGTTCGAGGTGGAGCGGCTGGCCCGCTTTCGATGCTCACTCTACCGACAGCGCGGAACGCTCTGCCTCGCCGTCCGAGCACTGCCGCTCGTCATTCCGTCACTCGACAGTCTCGGACTCCCGCCGATCGTCTCGGACCTCGCCATGCTCCCGCGCGGCCTCGTCCTCGTGACAGGCCCGAGCGGAAGCGGCAAGTCGACGACGCTGGCCGCGATGATCGCGCGTCTCAACGAGACGAGCCAGAAGCACGTCATCACGATTGAGGACCCACTGGAGTTCCTTCACGTCGACAAGCGCGGCCGCGTGGATCAGCGCGCTGTCGGCACCGATACTCCGTCGTTCGGACGCGCGCTCCGCAGCATCGTCCGACAGAACCCCGACGTGATTCTCGTCGGCGAGATGCGTGACCTCGACACCATGCAGACGGTGCTCTCGCTCGCGGAAACCGGGCAGCTCACACTGGCGACGCTTCACACGAACTCCGCAGCAAAAACGATCAATCGCATCATCGACGCCTTCCCGGGTGAGCGGCAGCCGGAGGTGAGATCGCAGCTCGCGCTGTCGCTGGAAGCCGTCATCAGCCAGACCTTGCTGCCGCGAATCAATGGTGGGCTGGTCGCGGCGGCTGAGGTCCTGATCGCCACCGGCGCCGTGAAGACGATGATCCGCGAAGGACGGCTTCACCAGATCTACGCGACGATGCAGGCGAGCCAAAACATCGGTATGCGGACAATGAACCAGACACTGGCCGAGCTCGTCATGCGTAACGCTGTCTCGGTCGAGGAGGCGTGCGCTCGCTCCAGTGATGTGAAGGAGCTGCGCCTGCTCATCCACCGATGACGGTTCGACTGGGAGCGCTCGTGCTGCTCGTCTTCACGGCGTGCGCGACGACCGTGCCGGTACAGCGCGCGACCGAAGGGCCGACGGCGGACGAGGTTTGGCGAGCGCGGTTCGCGATCGGTTACGGCCGCGCGCCCACGTTCGACGAAATCACCGCATGGAAGGAGCAGGTTCAGGAGCGGGTGACGGCATATCTCGGGCGTCATCCCGACATCGCCGCCTCGCCGCGCGCCAGCCAGTTCCGCTTTCACCGGCGGATCGCCGTCGGTATGACGAGAGAAGAAGTCGTTCTCCTGCTCGACCGGCCCGAGTCGACGACATCCGACGAGGCCGCGATGCGAGCAGCCGCAGCGCAGTTCTGGCCGGCCATCCAGCCGCACGCCCGCGAGATGTGGGTCTATTCGCCTGGCTGGCAGCTTTATTTCGACAGTGACCGCCTGGTCGACGTGACGGTCAGCGACCGGGATCCGCTGTAGCGACCGTAGAACACTTTGGAGGCAAAGGAGTCCCGTTATGACGACGCGGCGAACCGCGGTAGCGCTCTTCGGGATCTGTGTGGGCTTGGCCGCCTGCACGACGGTCTTCTACGAGAAACACGGAGCAAAGACAGCGGACGTTACCCAGGATTTCCTGGAATGCCAGGAAGCTGCGCGTGAAACGCGCGTCGATCGCGTCTCCAGCGTCGCACGTACAATCAACGTTGTGCTCCGGGACATCGACATCGACCAGGCAACCTTTGACGCCTGCATGAAAAAGCGCGGGTATACTTCCTCCCTTCCCCGCGACTGAATGTGACGCGCCCTTCGTCGTGCCGAGATCGCCATGGGGTGTGGGTACTGCGATGTTTGGTCTTGCTCGTTGCGTTCGGACAGCCGCGGCTGCACGGTAACGTAACGGCGTTATGCAAACCTCGCGAAGCGCCGCAGGAACCTGCTTGCCCCGTTCACGTAGTCGCGTTTGAACGTTCCGACAAACGCCTCGGCCAAATCCGTTGCTCTCCGGGCTGTACGCCTACGCCGGCGTCGTGATCGGCACCAGGCCGAGCTCGTGGGCGTAGAGCACCGTGGCCGTCGCCGAGTATTGCGGGCCGTTGTCGCTGAACCATTGCACCGCGTGCGGCGCCTTGAGCATCGCCTCGCCAAAGCGCGCCCAGAGCATGCGATCCATCAAGGCGCGCTAAGTGAAGTTCATCGTGCCTGACTACCAGCTGTGAGACCGACTGACCGCGCACCATGACGCGTTCGTGGCCGCCTGTCCAACGCCTTGAAGGTCCAGCGAAATGGGCGGGCGGAGCGGTTCCAGTGACGAATGAAGTGTTGGATGCGGGCCGCGCGAAGCCGGTAGGCTGTATCGCTCGCGCGCGTGAGGACCTGGCGTTCCAAGATGCTGAACCAGATTTCGGTTTGGTTCAGCCACGAGGCATGGAGCGGAAGGAACTCGAACCGCACACGGCCCTGCTGAGCGGCGAGCCACGCGCGGATCTCTGGTGTTGTGTGAATCGACAGGTTGTCCAAGACGACGACCAAGCGGCCGTGGGGGTAGCGGCCACGGAGTGCCTTGAGAAGTTCGAGGAACTCGCGCCCACTCCGTCATCGCCGCACGCGCGCCAGCACGCGGCCCGACCGGACGTGGAGGCCCGCCAGAATCGCGAGCACGCCATGGCGCCGGTAGTGCTCTTCCTGGCGCGCCGGCCGACCCGGACTCGCTGGGCGCCCGGGATGCAGACGCTCGAGAATTTTCACTTGGGCAACCGCTGGAGCGCGCTTCGTTCGCTTCGCGTCAGTCGCAGCGGCCGAGCACGATGTCCACCGTTCTTGATGCGCCCCAGGGTATCTCACGGTCGCGCTACCCTGGGGTCGAACTTTCGGGACACGGCACTAGTTCGGCGTCACGAGCGCCCGGAAGCCGGCCCCGCCGCTGTCCGGTGGCCCGAGCTTCACGGGCTGCGTGGACGCGACGCCGCCCACCCGGCGCATCAGCAGCAGCGCGGTGTCCCCCTCGTTCGGATTCGCCAGGATCACGCGCGGCCCCTGTTCGCCGCCAGGCAACCACGGCATGTGCCCGAGTACTACGCGATCCTGCGCATCGAGCCACATGAGGTTGGCATAGGCGAGCGGTCCCGTCATGCCGGAGTTGAGCTGACGGAGCACCACCACATTGTTTTTTTGGTGGATGAGCGACGTGTTCCCGTTGAGTTGCATCTCCTCCCTGTACCACGTCATCCACGGGAGCGTGGTGGAGTCCTTCCCGCGCCAGTCGATGCGCTCGAAGGCGAGGCCGAGCCCGGAGCGGTTCGTCGCGCGGTCGAAGTCCATCTGAATTGCGCGCGTGTTCCACCCGGTCGGGTTCACATAAACGAGGTGGTGCTCCATCTGCCGCGCGGCCCCGTTCTCGAAATAGGTTTCGAGCGTCCAGCACAGCATGTGCTCGCTCGGCCGCTCGGGGCTCCCCCCCGCGCAGTTGTAGCCCCAGCCAAAGACGCTGTTGTGACGCGGATCGGTGACGTTGGGGAACTGCACGCTCAGCAGGTTGAAGTCGCCCGGGACCGCGTTCTCGGTCCGCACCTTCACGCCCACGTAGCCGCCGCCATACGGAGGGACGAGGTCCACGGGCGCTGTGGGTGTGGTCTGCGCGAAGCCCGACGACACGAACAGGCC
>WNEQ01001382.1_pt1 | contig 12879 bp, 14 predicted proteins | sample 5399971 | NCBI WGS metagenome assembly WNEQ01 (sample SAMN13153330, study PRJNA577476) | soil metagenome | isolation source: 20 cm grassland meadow soil 2 days after 1st rain plot 5 | place: USA:California | collected 2015-09-18
CGGTGTGGAGCAACTCGACCACGCACGCGAGCCGCACGCCCCGCGGACCGCGATAGCCGGCCAGGCGCGCGGCGAGCAGCAGGAGGATCGGGCGCAGCCGCTTGCCGCCGGCGCGCGCGATGTACCCGCCCATCTCCTGGACGAGCGGGACCGGCGAGTACAGCTCCCGGTGAATCTCCACCTCGACCGCCTCGAGGTCCTCGCCGACCAGACCGGCGACGCGTTCCTTCAGAACCTGCTCGAGTGTCGGGGTGGGCACGCGGCGACGCTACTTCGGGACAACGCGATCCTTGATCTGGATCTGCGTGCCCGACGCCACCGTCTCAACATTGGCGACGGAGAATCGCTCCCTGACTTCGGTGACGCGGGCGACGCCGATCTCCTCGTCGAGTTCGCCGAGGACCTCGCCCGTCACGGGGTGGACGATCGGGATCTTGTCGCGCCGGAGGCTCACGATGGTCCCCGGCCGGACGCCGTCGGCGGCTGTGAGGTCGATCACGATTCGCGTCGTGTCCGCGTAGACGACCATGCCGCGCCCGGGTATCTCGGGCACGCCAGCGGCGCCGTCGCGCGCTGCCGGAGGCGGCGACACCACAACGGTGGGGGCAGGCGCCGCTCTCGCGGCGCGTGGCGGCTCCGGCAACGGCGCCTGCGAGGGCGCCGGCGCGGGCGTCTGCGTCGGCACGCCCTGACGCGCGCTGATCTTGCCACCCCCCGGCGGGGGGCCGTACTTGGCGACGATCTCGGGAGGCGCGATGATCGCGTTCTTGTTGATGAGCCCCGTGAACGTGAAGGGGATCTTGTCCTCCTCGACCCAGACGTACTCGGGCTCGCTCGGGACATCGCCGAAGCGCGGGTTCTTGATCAAGAGCCAGCGCGTCTCGGCGGACTTGATCGCGACGGACGGATCGCCGGGGGAGGGCACGCCGAGCACCTGGCGCACACCGGCGCAGCCAGGAAGCGCCAGGAGCAGCGCGAGCCACAGCGTGAGGCGAGGTTTCATACCCCGGCCCATGACGGCCCATAAGATAGCACAGACGCGTCAGTCCTCGACGGGCGGCTCCCACGGGAAGCGCTGCTCCTCGGCCGCCGCCGGGGGCACCAGCGGCTGGCGGCGCGAGAAGAGGGCAGTCCCGGTCACCGCGGAGATCCACGTCGTGTCGAGATAGGTGACGCCGCGGCGCTGGAGCACGACGGGCACCAGCCAGCCGGTGACCTCCAGCGTCCTCGCCAGCCGCATCGCGCGATTCGGCAGACCGAGCACCTCCTCGACGTGCGCCGCGCCGGGCGCGAAGATCTCGCCAACGGTCAGCGGATCGGCCACCTGGAACCGCTTCGAGCGCTCGAGGGCGGTCGCGAGCAGGTAGGGCACGCGACGCAGATCCGCCTTCGACTGCGTGAGGTCGAGCACGGGCGTGATCGCGATCCTGATGCGCCCCCGCGTGATGCGGACGCCGTCGTCCGCCTGCGGGCGCGGCTTCCCCTCGAGGGGCACGTACACGGCTTCGGAGAACCGCGCCTGAACGCGCCGGATCTGCGCCCAGCCGAGAGCCTCCTCGTAATGCCCGAGCGGCTTGCCGGTCACCGGGTGGTGGAACTCCTCGCCCCGGCGGAAGATCGTCAGCTCCTGACCCGTCTGCGCGCCACGACTCTCCCCGAGGTCGAGGTAGAGCGCGTCGCCCTCGACACCCACGACGAGCCCCTCGACCGGCTGGAACGCGCGCACGAAATCCTCGGCCACCAGCACGAAGGTCGCGCCCACGCGGTCGGCGAGTCCGGCATGCGCCGGTGGACCGCCCACGAGGAGCCCGAGCGCCGGGAGCACGGCGAGGGCCCGCGTGAGACGGCGGGTCAAAACGTCACCGACGGCTGGTGGACCCCGAAAACGCCGCGGAGTCGGTCGCAGACCTCGCCGAGCGTGACGTGCGCCTCGACCGCTTGCACGATGCGCGCGACCAGATTCTGCTCCCCACGCGCGGCGGCCTCGAGCGAGTCGAGCGCGCGCAGGGCCCCGTCGCGATCGCGCTTCGCCCGAAAGCGCTCGAGTTTCTCGGCGAGGGCATGGCCGACGGCAGGGTCGACCTGGAAGAGGTTGGCGGGCGGCGGCTCGTCCGTGACGTACTCGTTGACGCCCACGACGATGCGGGCCTTGTCCTCGACTTCGCGCTGGTACCGGTACGCCGCGTCCTGGATCTCGTGTTGCATGAACGGAATGGCGAGCACCGCCCCTCCCAGCTCGTCGATCTTGCGGATGTAGGCGCGGGCGGCCTCCTCGATCTCGTCGGTCAGTCGCTCGATCACAAACGCGCCCCCGAGAGGATCGACGACGTCCGCCACTCCCGACTCGTGGGCGAGGATCTGCTGGGTCCGGAGCGCAATGCGCACGGCGCGCTCCGTCGGGAGCGCGAGCGCCTCGTCCATCGAGTTCGTGTGGAGCGACTGGCAGCCGCCCAGCACCGCCGCGAGCGCCTGCACCGCCACCCGGACGATGTTGTTCTCGGGCTGCTGCGCCGTCAGCATGCTCCCCGCGGTCTGCGCGTGGAAGCGCAGGGCCAGCGACCGCGGATCGCGCGCGCCGAACGTGTCCCGCATGATCCGGGCCCAGAGCCGCCGCGCCGCCCGGAACTTCGCGACTTCTTCGACGAGGTTGTTGTGGGCGTTGAAGAAGAACGAGAGCTGCGGCGCGAACTCGTCGACCGCGAGGCCGGCGTCGAGCGCCGCGCGGACGTAGGCCATACCGTTGGCGAGCGTGAACGCGACCTCTTGGACCGCGGTGGAGCCCGCCTCGCGCATGTGATACCCCGAGATCGAGATCGTGTTCCAGCGCGGCACGTGGTCCCGGCAGTAGGCGAAGGTGTCGGTGACCAGCCGCATCGAGGGGGGCGGGGGGAAGATGTAGGTCCCGCGCGCGATGTACTCCTTGAGGATGTCGTTCTGCACGGTCCCGGTCAGGGCCGTCGCGGCGATCCCACGCCGCTTCGCCGTGGCCACGTAGAGGGCGAGCAGGACGGACGCCGTGGCGTTGATCGTCATCGACGTGGACACGCGGTCGAGCGGGATCCCCTCGAAGAGGTCTTCCATGTCCTCGATCGAGGCGATCGAGACCCCCACCTTGCCGACTTCGCCGCGCGCCATCGGCGCGTCCGGGTCATAGCCCATCTGCGTCGGCAGATCGAAAGCGACCGACAGCCCCGTCTGGCCCTGCTCGAGCAGGAAGCGGTAGCGCTTGTTCGTCTCGGCGGCCGAGCCGAAACCGGCGTACTGCCGCATGGTCCAGTGCCGCGTCCGGTACATCTCGCGGTGGACCCCGCGAGTGAACGGAAACGCGCCGGGCTCGCCGAGGTCGTCCCGCCACCGGTCGCTTCGCACGTCGTCCGGACCGTACACGGGCTTGAGCGGCGTGGACCAAGAGGTCTCGGGGTCTTCTCGCCCGGCCGTCATAGGGGGAGGTTCCCGTGCTTTCGCGGCGGGTTGGCATCGCGCTTGGTCCGGACGATCTCCAGGGCGGCGATGAGGCGCGCGCGCGTGTCCTTGGGCTCGATGACCTCGTCGATGTAGCCGCGCTCGGCGGCCACGTACGGGTTCGCGAACTTCTCGCGGTACTCCCGCGTCCTCTCCTCTTTGAACGCCGCGGCGTCCTTCGCCCGCTCCGTCTCGCGCCGGTAGAGGATGTTCACGGCGCCGTCCGGTCCCATCACCGCGATCTCGGCCGTCGGGTAGGCGAAGTTCACGTCGCCGCGGATGTGCTTCGAGGACATGACGCAGTAGGCGCCGCCGTACGCCTTGCGCGTGATCACGGTCAGCTTGGGCACCGTCGCCTCGCAGAAGGCGTAGAGGAGCTTCGCGCCGTGCTTGATGATGCCGCCGAACTCCTGTGCGGTCCCCGGCAGGAAGCCCGGGACGTCCTCGAACGTCACGAGCGGGAGATTGAAGCAGTCGCAGAACCGCACGAAGCGCGCCGCCTTCAGCGACGCGTTGATGTCGAGACACCCGGCCAGGTGGGCGGGCTGGTTCGCCACGATCCCGACGGGCCGGCCGCCGAGCCGCCCGAAGCCGACGATGATGTTCGGCGCGAAGGCCGCCTGGACCTCGAAGAAATAGCGATCGTCCAGCACCGTCCGGATGATCTCGGACATGTCGTACGACTTGTTCGGCTGGTCGGGCACGATCGTCTGTAGCGACTCGTCGCGGCGGTCGACGGGATCCTGCGTGGGACGGAGGGGCGGGTCCTCGAGATTGTTCTGCGGCAGGAAGGTCAGCAGCTCGCGGATCAGCGCCAGGCACTCCTCCTCGCTGTCGGCGGCGAAATGGGCGACGCCCGACGTGGTGGTGTGCGTGGTGGCGCCGCCCAGCTCCTCGGCGGACACGGCCTCGTGGGTCACCGCCCGGATCACGTCCGGGCCCGTGACGAACATGTAGGACGTCGTCTTCACCATGAAGACGAAGTCCGTGATCGCCGGCGAGTACACGGCGCCGCCCGCGCACGGCCCCATGATCGCGGAGATCTGCGGCACGACGCCGGAGGCGAGGGTGTTGCGGAGGAAGATGTCGGCGTACCCCGCGAGCGAGACCACGCCCTCCTGGATCCTGGCACCCCCGGAGTCGTTCAGCCCGATGATCGGCACGCCCGTCTTCATCGCCAGGTCCATCACCTTGCAGATCTTGCGTGCGTACGCTTCCGAGAGGGACCCGCCGAAGACGGTGAAGTCCTGGGCAAAGACGAAGGCGGGGCGCCCGTGGATCCGGCCCGATCCAGTCACCACCCCGTCTCCGAGGATCTTCTGCTTTTGCATGTCGAAGTCCTGGGTCTGGTGCACGACGAACTTGTCGATCTCCGCGAAGGAACCTGGGTCGAGCAGGAGGTCGAGCCGCTCACGCGCGGTCTTCTTCCCGGCCTTGTGTTGCCGGCGGATCCGGTCCTCGCCGCCGGCGAGCTCGGCCTCCACGTGGCGCCGACGAAGCTCGTCGAACTTATCGTGCGCAGACATCAAGCTCCTAGTTTCATTGACTTTCGCCCCGTTTTCCACCAATAATTCAGACCCCATGCCTCTCTGGGCGCAAACGCTCCTGACCCTGGCCGCTCTGGTCCTGATGCTGGCGCTCGCCGCGGCCGTCTGGGCGCTCCGGCGGGTCGCGCAGCGCGCCGAGGGCGTGTTGACGATCGTCGAGGAGGAGCTGCGGCCGCTCGTGGGCCAGGCCCACGGGTTGACCGAAGACGTCCGCGCGCTCACGCGCGAGGCGGGTCGGGAGCTTGAGCGCATCGGCGCGGTGGCCGACAAGGTCGAGAGCGTCGCCGACGGGTTCGCGCGGTTCGTGGGAGTGCTCGGCGGCCTGACGCGCGCCGGGCAGCTCGTCGGTGTGGCGGCGGGGGTTAAGAAAGGCGTGGAGGCGTTCGTCCAGCGCCTGCGGAAGAATCAAGGAGATGACCATGAGTGACGACCGAGGCAACGCGGCGGGATACCTGGGCTGGTTCTTCTTCGGCGCGGCGCTCGGCGCCGCGGCGGCCCTTCTGCTGACGCCCAAGACCGGCCAGGAGGCGCGCGAGCTCCTCACCCAGGGGAGCGGCGACGTGGCGAAGAAGGCGCAGGAGTTCGCGACCGAGGCGCAGGGGCGCGCCGGCGAGTGGCTCGACAAGAGCCGAGAGCTCTTCGAGGAGCAGACCCAACGCCTCCTGAACGCCTTCGAGGCCGGCAAGGACGCGATGCGCGAGGAAATCCGCAAGGGCTCGACGCCGCCACGTGCCTGAGCTCGAGCTGCCGAACCCCGAGGAGCTCGACGAGCGGCGCGAGAAGCATTTCAGCCGTCGCGTCGCCCTCACGACGGCGATCTACGCCGTGGTCCTGGCGATCGCGTCGCTCGGGGGAAACAACGCGATGAAGGAGATGCTCCTGGCGCAGCAGCAGGCCTCCGATCAGTGGGCCTTCTACCAGGCGAAGGTGATCCGCGAGCACCAGTACCGTGGCCTCAGGCTCCAGCTCGAGGCGCAGCTCGCCGACCCCCCGAGTGTCAAGGGCGCGGAGCGTGCGAAGGTCGACGCGCTCGCCAAGCGGTTCGGCGAGGAGGAGAAGCGCTACAACACGGAAAAACGGGAGATCGAGGCGGAGGCGAAGAAGCTCGAGCGTGAGCGGGACCGTCACCGAAACCGCGACCCGTACTTCGACTTCGCCGAGGTCTTCTTGCAGATCGCCATCGTGACCGCGTCCGTCGCCATCCTGTCGACGTCACGACCGATGTTCGCGTTCTCGCTCGCCCTCGCCCTGGTCGGCGCGATCCTCACCGCGAACGGCTTCACCCAGCTCTTCGCGCTGCCCTTCTTGCACCACGGCGCCGCCCACTAAATCATCGGAGGGGGCCTCGACGGCCCCCTCCGAGCCACCCCCAGGACGGGTTGCGCGGGCGGAGCCCGCGCTCGACGGCGGCGACTCCTACGGACCCGAACCGAGAGGTTGAGCGCTGACCACGATTGTCGTATCGTGGCAACAGCCATGAACGCGCCGCCTCTTGCGCTGTGGCGGATGCCACGCGAGCGATATGACCGCCTCATCGAGGCGGGCATCTTCGGCCCGGAAGACCGGGTCGAGCTGCTCGACGGCTTCCTCGTCGCCCGAGAGCCGCAAGGCGCGCGCCACGCCACGGTCGTCGCGCTCGTGCGCGCCGTGCTCGAGAAAGCGTTCGGCCGCTCCTACCACGTGCGGGAGGAGAAGCCGATCGCGCTCGACGAGCAATCGGAGCCCGAGCCCGACATCGTCGTCGTGCCGGGCCGGCCGCGAGACTACCTGGACGCCCACCCCTCTCGGCCCGTGCTGGTCGTCGAGGTCGCCGAGTCGTCGCTCGCGCTGGACCGACTGCGGAAGGGCGGCCTGTACGCGCGGGCGGGAATCACCGACTACTGGATCCTCAACCTGCTCGACGAGGTGCTCGAGGTCTACCGGGAGCCCGTGTGCGCCCCGTCGGGGCACGGCGAATGGAAGTACGTCTCGGTTCATCTATTGCGGCGCAACGCGGTCGTCACGCCGCTCGCCGCTCCAAGGGCCCGCATCCGCGTCGCCTCTCTGCTTCCCTGAGGTCAGAGGGCCTGGCGCGGGATCACGCTGATCCCGCCGTTCTCCTCGAGCACGGCCACCCGCACGTGCTGGGCGTCGGCGATCCCGCTCCGGCGGAGGGCGGCGTGGAGGTCCTCGAGCGTGATCCGCTCTTTCCTGAGGTTCGGGTACAGGATCTGGCCGTTGTGAATCAAGAGCGTCGGCGTCGCCTCGAGGAGCCGGCGCAGCCGCTTCGAGCGGAACGTCAGCTCGACGACGGCGTAGTTGAGGCCGAGGATCACCCCCGCACCGAGGAGCCCGCCCCCGAGGGAGTTGTCGGGTCCGATCACCGCGTTCTGGACCACGTTCGAGATGATCAGCAGCACCACGAGGTCGAACGGGGTGAGCTGGCCCACCTGACGCTTGCCGGTGAACCGGAACGCCAGGAGCATGAACAGGTAGACGACCACCGACCGCAGCACTTTCTCCCAGATTCCGATCTCGGGAACGAGCAGGCTCGTCATGCTCACCCCCCCGGCCGGCCCGTGCCGGTCGCGTCGCGAATCAGAGGTGGATCGCCTGGCCGAGGGCGCCGAGCGTCGCCTCGAGCGCGGCTTCGGACAGGGTCGGGTGGGCGTGGATCGTGTGGATGATCTCCTCCAGCGTCGCCTCGACCGTCCGCCCCACGGCGAACTCGTGGATGATCTCCGTCGCCTCCGGGCCGACGATGTGGACGCCCAGGATCTCGCCCGTCGCCTTGTCGGCGACCACCTTCACGAAGCCCTCCGTATCGCCGAGGGCGACGGCCTTGCCGCTCGCCGTGAACGGGAACTTCCCGACGCTCACCTCACGGCCGTTCTCCCGCGCGCGCTCTTCCGTCAGGCCGAGCGACGCGATCTGCGGGCGGCAGTAGGTGCACGCGGGCACGTTCCCGTAATCGAGGGGGCGGGGCTCACGCCCCGCGATCGCCTCGGCGGCCACCACGCCCTCCGCCATCGCCTTGTGCGCGAGCAGCGGCGGCCCGACCATGTCGCCGATCGCGTAGACTCCCGGCACCGACGTCTCCATCCGCGGCGAGACCGTCACGAAGCCACGGCCGAGACGAACGCCGAGCGGTTCCAGCCCGAGGCCGGCGACCTTCGCGCTGCGGCCGACGGCCATCAGCACCTGCTCGGCCTCCAGCCTCCCGGCATCGGTCTCGACGGCCACGCCCGCGCCCCCGGGCTTCACGGCGGCCACCTTCACGCCGGTCTTCATCTCGATGGACCGGCGCCGGAACGCCCGCGCGAGCTCTTTCGAGACCTCCTCGTCCTCGAGGGGGACCAGACGGGGGAGCGCCTCGAGGATCGTCACCTGGACGCCGTAAGACGCATAAACGTCGGCGAACTCGACGCCGACCGCGCCCGCGCCGATCACGATGATGGACTTGGGCGACCCCTCGTTGCGCACGGCGCCGTTCGAGGAGATCACCGTCTTCTCGTCGATGGGGACGCCGGGCAGCGACTTCGGCTCGGAGCCGGTCGCGAGGATCACCGCCCTCGCCTGGATCGTCTCGGTCCCGCCCGACCCCGCCACGTCCACGGTGTCGCGCCCCTTGAGGACGCCACGACCCGAGACGAGGGTGATCTTGTTCTTCCTGAACAGGAACTCGACGCCCTTCGACATGCGATCGGCGACGCGGCGGCTCCGCTGGATCGCCTCGGCGTAGCTCGCCTCGAAGCCCGTGAGACGGATACCGAACTCCGCGGCCCGCCCGAAGAGGTTGACCACCTCGGCGTTGCGCAGGAGCGCCTTGGTCGGGATGCACCCCCAGTTCAGGCAGACGCCGCCGGGCCGATCGTCTTCGACGGCCGCCACCGACAGACCGAGCTGGGCGCAACGGATCGCGGCGACGTAGCCTCCGGGCCCGGTGCCGACGACGACGACGTCGACTTTCACAGGCTCGCCTCGCACGCTCGTGCCTGCGGCACGTCCGCCGTGCTGCGGCTTCGCACTGCCATCACAGGCTCGCCTCGCACGCTCGTGCCTGCGGCACGTCCGCCGTGCTGCGGCTTCGCACTGCCACCTGGGACGCCATCGTGCTACACCAGGAGCCGGAGCGGCTCTTCGAGGAGACGCTTGACGTCCTGGAGGAACCGCGCCCCCATCGCCCCGTCCATCACCCGGTGGTCGCAGGAGAGCGTCAGCGCCATCCTCCGCCCGACGCCGAGCCCGGCGTCGTCGACGACCGGCATACGCCGCACCGACCCGACGGCGAGGATCGCACCCTCGGGCGGATTGATGATCGCCGAGAACTCGGCGACGTCGTACATCCCGAGGTTCGAGATCGAGAACGTGGCGCCCGAGAGCTCCGGGGCGCGTAGCTTCCGCACCCGGGCGCGCTCGGCGAGATCGCGCGCGTCGACGGCGATCTGGGCGAGCGACTTCGCCTGGCAGTCTCGGAGCACGGGCGTGATGAGTCCGTCGTCGAGCGCGACCGCGATGCCGATGTGCGCGCGGTGCCAGACGCGGATCGACTCGCCCTGAAAGGAGGCGTTCACACCGGGGTGTCGGAGGAGCGCCAGGGCGCACGCGCGCACGACGAGGTCGTTCACCGAGATCTTCGGCTGGCCCTCGAGCGCGTTCAGCTCCTCGCGGAGCTCCCACGCGCGATCCATCGCGACCTCGCTCGTGACGTAGAAGTGCGGGACGGGCGCTTTCGAGAGCGGCATGCGCTTGGCGATCGTCGCCCGAATCTGGGAGAGCGGCCGGTCTTCGTATTCGACGCCGGGGACGGTCAGGGCGGCAGCTGGCGCGGCCGTCACGGCGGCGGGCGCGGCCGCGGCCGTCACGGTGGCCGCCTCGACGTCGCGCCGGATGATGCGACCACCGGGTCCGGTGCCCCGGATCAGCCGGAGATCGACACCCGACTGAGCCGCGATCTTCTTCGCTAGCGGCGACGCCTTGACCCGCCCGGCCGATGCCGGCGCCGCGAGGCTGACCGCGGGCGTTGCCGGAGCCGGTGCCGACACCACGGCGGGTCTTGGCGGCGCTGGTGCAGGCGTGGCGGCGGGCGCCGGGGGGGCTTCCGGGCGAGTGTCTTTCCGAGCAGAGGAAGTCCCCCCGGCCCCCGGCGCAGCCGCCGGTGCGGGCGCGGCAGCGAGCACCGCCGCGATGTCCTCGGTCGGCTCCGCGATGACCCCGATCAGCGTCCCCACGGGCGCCTTCTCGCCGGCGGGTACCAGGATCTTGCGCAGCACGCCGGCGCCGAACGCCTCCATCTCGACGTCGGCCTTGTCGGTCTCGATCTCCGCGAGGATGTCACCGCCCTGGACCCGGTCGCCCTCCTTCTTGAGCCACTTGATGATCTTCCCCGTCTCCATCGCGTCGGACAGTTTCGGCATGACGACCTTCGTGACGGCCATCGTCAGCTCCCGTTCGCGTTGCAGACGCGGCGGATCGCGGCTGCGATTTTGTCCTTCGTGGGCGTCTTGAGCTTCTCGAGGTTCCGCGCGTACGGCATCGGGGCGTTGGCGCCGGTCACCCGTTCGACGGGCGCGTCGAGGTCGTCGAAGGCGTGCTCGGTGACGAAGGCCGAGATTTCCGAGCCCATGCCGGCGAACCCCGCCCCCGCCTCCACGACGACGGCGCGGTGGGTCTTGCGCACCGATCCGATGATCGTCTCGACGTCCATCGGGCGGAGCGTACGCGGATCCACCAGCTCGACGGAGATCCCTTCCTTGGCGAGCTCGTCGGCCACCTCGATCGCCCGGTACATCATGCCCATGTAGGCGATCACGGTGACATCGGTGCCCTCGCGGCGGACGACCGCCCGGCCGAGCGGGATGACGAAGTCGGGGTCCTCCGGCACCTCGCCCTTCACGGGGTAGAGCGTCTCGGCCTCGATGAAGATCACGGGGTTGGGGTCCCGGATCGCCGACTTCAGGAGCCCCTTCGCGTCCATCGGCGTCGTCGGCCTGACGACCTTGAGTCCTGGCACGTGGTAGAAGTACGTCTCCATCGACTGCGAGTGCTGGGCCGCGAGCTGCGCCGCCGGGCCGCCCGGCCCGCGGATGACGATCGGCACGTTGAACTGGCCGCCGGACATGTAGTACATCTTCGCGGCCGAGTTCACGATCTGGTCGAGGGCGAGGAGCGCGAAGTTGAACGTCATCATCTCGACGACGGGCCGCAGCCCGAGCATCGCCGCCCCGATGCCGATGCCGGTGAACCCCGATTCGGCGATCGGGGTGTCGACGACCCTCCGAGGCCCGAACTCCTTGAGGAGCCCCTGCGTCACCTTGTAGGCGCCCTCGTAGAGCCCGACCTCCTCGCCCATCACGAACACGCGCGGATCGCGGCGCATCTCCTCGCGGAGGGCCAGGTTCAGAGCCTCGCGATACGTCATCACCGCCATCTCAGTCCTCCTTGTAGATGTCGGTGAACAGCCACTCGTCCGGCGGTTCCGGGGAGGCGTCGGCGAACGCGACGGCCTCGTCGATCCGGTCGTTGACGTCCTTCTCGATCGCCCGCACGTCGGCCTCCGTGACGACCCCGGCCCGGAGCGCGCGCTCGCGGAACATCACGATCGGGTCGCGCTGTTTCTCGCGCTCGACTTCCTCCTTCGTCCGGTACACCGCGCCCGCCGGGTCGCGCATCGAGTGGCCGCGGTACCGGTAGGTGTCCGCCTCGATCAGGGACGGCGTCTTGTCCTGGCGCGTCCGGGCCACGGCGCGACCGACGACCTCGCGCACCGCGAGGACGTCCATACCGTCGACCTTCTCGGACGGGATCCCATAGGTCTGACCGAACTTCCAGATCTCGGTCTGTGCGAGGGCGCGGTCGGTGGAGGTACCCATCGCGTAGCGGTTGTTCTCGCAGAGGTAGATCACGGGGAGCTTCCAGAGCGCCGCGAGGTTCAGCGACTCGTGGAACTCCCCCTGAGGGACGGCGCCGTCGCCGAAGTAGCAGACGACAACCGCATCGCGCCCCTCGTACTTGATCGCGAACGCCGCGCCCGCGGCGAGCGGCAGGTGCGCGCCCACGATCGCGTGGCCGCCGAGGAAGTTCACGCTCCGGTCGAACAGGTGCATCGAGCCGCCCTTGCCCTTCGAGAGCCCATCGCGGCGGCCGAAGAGCTCGGCCATCACCCGCCTCGGGTCGGCGCCCTTGGCCAGACAGTGCCCGTGCTCCCGGTAGGCGGAGATCGCGCAGTCATCCGGGCGGAGGACCGAGGTGGCGCCGACCGCAACGGCCTCCTCCCCGATGTAGAGGTGGAGGAACCCGCCGACCTTCCCGAGGGTGTAGGCCTCCGCCGCCTTCTCCTCGAAGCGGCGGATCAGGAGCATGTCGTGCAGGAGCTTCCGCGCCAGCTCGGCGTCCACGCCGAGGACCGCAGACCCTCTCCGCTCCGGCATCGTCTTCGCCATGCCTCCCTCCTGCTACCAGCGCATCAGGCTGAGGTCGTCCACCGACAGCCGTCGGCGGAGACGGAAGATCGTGACGATGATCGCGAGCCCCACGGCCACCTCCGCGGCGGCGACGGCCATGACGAAGAACACGACCGCCTGGCCGTCGGGGTTGCCGACGCGCCGGCCGAAGGCCACGAGCGCGAGGTTCGCGGCGTTCAGCATGAGCTCGATCGACATGAACATCACGAGCGGGTTACGCCGGATCACGACCCCGATCACCCCGATCGTGAAGAGAATCGCCGACAGCCCGACGTAGTACGACTCGGGCACCATCATAATAGGCTCGCCTCGCGCTTCGCGCTGCGGCTTCGCACTCCCATCACAGGCTCGCCTCGGGCGTCGGACGCCCTGCGGCTTCGCACTCCCATCCTTACACCCTCCGTCGCGCCAGGAGGAGCACCCCGACC
>WNEQ01001383.1_pt1 | contig 12872 bp, 15 predicted proteins | sample 5399971 | NCBI WGS metagenome assembly WNEQ01 (sample SAMN13153330, study PRJNA577476) | soil metagenome | isolation source: 20 cm grassland meadow soil 2 days after 1st rain plot 5 | place: USA:California | collected 2015-09-18
GAACCCATGAGGATTATTCCAATAAGGAGTCCTGCGATGATTACCCTCTCACGTTTGAGAGGTCGAGTCAACCACTTGCCTCCATCCTCAGACCTGCCACTTCTCAGCGTCTCGGCAATCCTCAGCGCTTCTTTGCCCTCATCAGTCAGCGCGTAAGCGCCTTCTGATGTGGTCTTCACCAAATTAGTCAGCTTTTGGAGATGAAAGGACAGGAGCCCGCTGCTCTCCATGCTAAGGGTCCTCTTGAGTTCCGAGAAGCCTAGAGGCCTGTCTGAAAGGGCCTTGAGGATCCTTATCCTGTTTGGATGACCCATGGCTTCGAAGAGTTCCGCCCTTCCAACGTTGAAACCCTCATCGTCATTCTTGGTCATCGTGCGCCGACGAGAAGGTTGTCGTGCGGCACGCTCTTATTTCTATGCTCATAGACAACGTCTCGATTTTAGTGATGATCGAGTCAATGCCTGTTGACCATCTCAGCTTTGGAGGAATCAAGCTCGTTTTCCCGCCACGGACCTCACCCTGGTGCCATAAAATTGGGATTCTGGCACCCTTTTCCAGCAGAAGGACTTCAGAGAACGTGCTACAGAGATGTCAGAAGGAGAGACAGATCTAACTTCACCTTGGCGGGAACTGAACCTGAATCAGAAGACAATTGAGACCTACGGAGGTCATGCAGTCGTTTTTCCGTCACGGCGAAGTTTCTTCGGTCGCTCTGCCTCCCCTTCGAGCGACCGAATGGTCTTGTACTGCAGAGGAAGAGCATGGCGATGAACAAAGGCTCTGTGGTGAGCCATCTCCCCGATTTCTTGATCGCATACTCATACTCCCTAGCTCCTAAAGAATGAGTAAAGCCGACCTGCCAAGAATACGTTTCGCGATCAGTGTCTTAATCCATCTTCAGGTTGGAGCTGACGGATGATACCACTTCTCGAATTCTAGGTTCGGGGGGGTTGTGGACCGGGGGAATTCACCCGATTAATCAGCCAACTTGGCGAGAGTGAAAGGTTGTATCGAAGAATACTGTAAAATTCTAGCCCTGAGCCCTCAACGCAAGCTCCCTTGACACGAGTGCAAGCTCCCTTGACACGAGTGCAAGCTCCCTTGAGTCAAGGAGGACAAAGCCGCCAACGTTGAGATTATCCAGGGTTTTCGATTCAACGACCCGGCAACGGGAGCACCTCAAATCTCAGACTTCGCCGACTCCGATCCATCAGGGGACACGCCACTAGAAATACGCATGAAGCACTTCACGGAGATAGAAAACTTCACCTTCATGGGGTTTGTCCTGGCGCATGAGTTGGGCGGAAACAAGCCCAAGCCGATTTCGACAATGACAGGTCTACAAGTCCCAGACCAAGAATTTCAAAACTTGGTTAACTTGGCACGGACGGACAATCTCACCGATGAGGATTTGGGAGACACCCTGCTCGATGTAGGAATCAACTGGAGCACTTCGTTGCGTCAACAAACAATATTCTAATCCCTGACCAGCCACTGAAGATAACCGACTCTGCAATGCAGGCAAAGATCGACTCGCTTGACTTGATCACAGAAGCATTGGTCGCTGAGGGTCAACCTCCGCAGCCTCGAGAAGAGAGGGGAATCCAGAGATCGTGGAAGAATTAGAAACCTGTGAGGAGCTACACTCGGAACCCAGCCAAGCAAACGGCGCATAATTATTCATGTGGAACTTGGACCTTCGAGGCTAAGTCCCGGAGGGACCCCTCCCATGTCGGGAGGAGATGCGGAAAACTTAATTCTACAATAGGGCATTCATTCATCCAAGATGCGGCAGGGAGTTTCCGCGCGCGCGGTTGCAGGCTTGCTCGTCGCCGTCGCCGTCATCGCTGCGAGCGCGTTATTCTGGTCTTCTCAATCGTCAGGTTCCACCTCGACGACTACTTCGGTGAGCACCACGCCTGTCGCGATTCTGGCTGCTGCCAACATATTCAATCAACATCTTCAGAAGATGGAGGCTAGACAACCCGATGCGATCATGAATGATTATTCGAACGACAGCGTAGTTGTCTGGTCGGGCAACACAGCCGGGCTCGGAGGTACGTACAATGGTAAGCAGAATATCCGTCTTCTTCTGGCCGTCTTTCTGGGCGACTCACAGTCTCTCAGCATAACCCCAACTCAGGAGGACTTTTTCAAGAACAAGGATTCGCAGGTGACTGTCAACGCGACCCTAGAGCTCCGGGGCAACGGCAGCATTTTGGGTCCATTCAACGGAACGATTCTGGCAACCACTGCCTACACGAACTCAGGGGGTACGTTGAAGATAGGCAGTGAGAAATGGACCTTCGCAACGTTCTTCTACGGAGCTGTCTCCACACACACGACATTTCCCGAGTGGCAGGATGTCGGTGAACCCATATCATCGAGGCGCTCTCCAGACTGGTTGCACAACTTCGCTTGGGACTACGGCGGTCTGGGCGTTGCGATCCTGATTTGGGGTTTCCTGGCGCTGGTCGCGGCTGCTGTTGCGAAGAGAGCTCGGCGGGAACCTTCGCGTCCCGCGCTGTCGTGAGCGACCTGGCTCTCTATCATCCCCCGGTAAAAGTGTCAACCATTCTTTATCGGGGCATTGGGTCTTTTTGATTCTCGTTCTTTTGATAGCCGAACCGAATTTTCTGTTAGTCTTGCGCGTGAGGGGCTTCAGGACGAGAAGGCAAGTCCAGGTAGGAGAGCACAGGTTCTCGGACGTCTTCACGGGACTCGACGACTCGCCGACCCTTCTTAGAGTATTCGGCACGAAGACTAGCATGTCAAGGATAACTCGGCACCTGAAACTCAAGGTAGAGGGTTTCGATTGGGGTCTCTGGCTCGACCGTGACACGGGGACGGTCTGCATCAGTCGTCGATACCTCGAGAGTGCCCGCCTGAACTTTCTCTACCTCGATGTCGTTCACGTGCTGGTCCACGTAAAACAATTCTTGGAGGGGAGGGAGCTTTACGACCAGGCCTTCGAGTATGTCGATAGGCCGACCGAGCTGGAGGCTTACAGGTACACCATCGACGAGGCCAGGAGGATGGGGATGAACGAGGACGAGATTCTGAAGTACCTGAGGGTAGATTCAGTCGACGACTCTGAACTCGGGAAGCTGATGGAGAAGATAGGCGTTAGGGCGAGACGGTGAGCCGATGGTCTTCCGGATGATACCTACTTCGCAATCTCCCTGACTGGTATCCCCGGCCGCACGAGCCTCTTGAGATCCAGTATCTTGTCAATCTCCTTCTCCCCATAGCCTAGGTCCTTCAGCGCCTCTCTAATCGAGAGGCCGCCTTCGAGCTTCTTCCCGATCGCCGCGGCCTTGTCATAGCCTATCTTCGGCGAGATGACAGTCACGAGAGCGGGGCTGCTCTCCGCAAATCTTCTGCTCCTCGCCTTCCGGGGAGAGACGCTGTCTAGCACGACGGTGGACACCTTCAGAAGCGCCTCGACGAGAAGTCGAATCTGCGAGACAAGGTTGTAACCCATCAACGGAACCCCCATCGAGAGTTCGAACTCGCCTAGCATCGCCGAGACTTTATTCGCCTCATCCAGACCCATCACCTGAGCGCAGGCCAGCAGTGCGCTCTCGACTGTAACAGGGTTAGTCTTACCGGGCATGATGCTGCTACCCGCGACCTCTTCCTGCGTGGGGATATCGATTTCGCCGAGACCCGTGATGGGCCCCGAGAACATCAGCCTGAGGTCTTGGCAGAGTCTGTAGAGGTCGAGAGCGATGCTGCGAAGCCCACCGCTCAGTGACGCGAGGTCTGTGAGCAGCCTAATCGCTCTGAAGGTGTTCCGCGCCTTGACGAACTTCAAGCCCGTCATCCTGCTTATCTCGATCGCGACCATTGTGCCGAAGCGAGGGTCGGTGTTGAGTCCCGTCCCGACGGCCGTCCCTCCCATCGGCAACTCACTGGCGTACCCCGCCGCGGAGGTGACGCTCTTCAGGTCTTCGCGGAAGGCGTCCGCATACGCCTCGAACTCTTGGCCCATCGTCACCGGGAGCGCGTCCCTCAAGTGGGTTCTCCCCGCCTTGTAAACGCTGGAGGTCTTTCTCGAGAGGCGAGTGAGGCTCGATATTATCTGTTTTAGAGCGGGCACCAACTCCTCCCAGACTGCTGACACGGCGGCCACCCTCATCGTGCTTGGGCCAACGTCGTTGGAAGACTGCCCCATGTTCACGTGGTCATTGGGATGCACCTTCCTTCCGAGGAGGCGGGATGCCTCCTCTGCAATCAGCTCGTTGGCGTTCATGTTTATTCCCGTACCTGAGCCTGTCTGGAAGACATCAACGACCACCGAATCATCGAACTTCCCTCGCATTACCTCCTCACCCGCTTTGATGATCGCCTCGCCTGTGGCGCGGTCCAGGAGTCCCAGCGAGACGTTCGTTCTCGCCGCGGCGACCTTTATGATTCCGATTGCTTGCACGATCCTTCTCTGGAAGCGGGTGCCCGTGTCAAGAAAAACTCGCTTCGACCCCTCCACGTATTTCATGTCTGGCGAGATTCAATTCGGTCGTCTCTTAAGCCTTAGTAGAGACGAAGTCCCACCTGCGTCAATTGACTGGTAGTCCGCTCTCCGCAACAATTAGAGAGGTCAGGGAGCAACCCTCGAAGCTGCGATCATTCCTCTCCGTCCCGGTTGTGCGGGCAACGTCCGGTTCAATCTTCGTCGGAGCCGGCGACTCCTACGCGGCCGCCCTAGCCACCTTCTACCTGAGTGGCGGGAAGTACCTGGCCTTCGACCCGTACGCAATCTTCACGATTCCCTCTGCGGCAGCAGGCAGAGATGTCTTCTTCATATCGGTCTCCGGACGAACCAGCTCGAACATCTCAGCCGCCCGGAAGCTTCGCGGGTTGGCGAGAAGGAGGATTGCGATTACCGCGAACCAGGACAGCCCCCTGGCAGAGGAGGTGGACGACGTTATCCTCCTTCCTTATGGGTCGAAGGCGCGAGTCGCCGGCACCCTCTCCTTTACTATGGCGCTTCTCGCGTCGATGAAGGTGGCCCTTGGGGAGTTCTCCTGCAACTTCAGCAGGGCCTACTCAGCGGCCAAGGTGGCGCAGAAGAAGGCCGCCATCTCCAACCACGGAACTACCTACATACTCGGGAACAACGCGGCCCACGCGATCGCGGTCTACGGCGCCGCCAAGGTCTACGAGATTCTCGGATATCGGGCTGACGCAGAGCAGCTTGAAGAGTTCAGCCACATGGAGCTCTTCTCCCTCAAAGCCTCGGACTCTGTGATCGTCTTCTCCGCATTCGACCCGGCTCGAATAGGTGCACGTCTCCACGCGGCACTGAGGTCGAGGGGGTACGTCGCTTCTCTTCTTGACCCGCACAGCCCGAACACCGTCGAGACCATCTTCTACTACGCCTTTTTGAGCCAGCTCGCCCCGTTGGCGAAGGCTCAGGCAAGGGGATTATCGGAGCCGTACCTTGCGGGCGCCAGAAAGAAACTTCAGGTTAGTGACGGAATGATTTACTAGGTGTGAGCGAGAAAGCCCACGGGCTTCGGGCCTGAGATGGGGGCCTCACCACCACAGACAACTGGGGTCGCAAGCCTGGTCATTGAAGTAGTAACTATACAGGGCGAGAATAGATGCTCAGCGCTGGAAGCCCACGAGTTCAGTCGTGGGAGGGTGTCACTAGCTAGTGTCCGCCGCACCCGCAGGTTTCGGTGTGGACGTTGGGGTTCTCAATCTTGAACCCCCTCCTCTGAATGCTTTCGTGATAATCAATTTTCGAGCCTCTGATGAGGTCCGCGTTTCTACCGTCGACCATCACCGTCAGGCCGTCAACCTTCTCGACGATGTCGCTCGGGCGAGGGTCCTTCTCAAGGCTCATCGCGTACCTGTAGCCTCCGCTGCACGCACACCCACCCGACTCGTAAACCTCTATCCGCAGGTAGGAGTCCTCGGCCTTCTCGTTCTTCAGGACCTGGGTGAGTCTCTCCCTCGCAAGAGGCGATATACTGACCAGCGGCACCAATTTTTGCATACTTCAGGTGAAAATTTCTTCATCCTATTTATGCATTGCTTTCTTCTGTGGGCTCTGGCGTCCCCATTCGCCTGGTCTGACGGAGGGTCAGGTAGACCATCGCTATCGTGATAAGGCCGGCGGCCACGGAGAGAATCGCAAGCAATCCGGCATCCTTCCCGCTTCCGAACACTATGGGAATCGGTCCGATGAGCACAAAGCCCCCCACACTGGCGCTACTCCCGCTGAAGGAACTCAATACAATCATTGCGAAACCCAGGAATAGGAGAACGACGCCGACGGCGTACAACTTCGGTTGAAGCAATCTCAGATCACGTGCAGGTTGACCACGAGGGTCACGAGAATCAGGAAGAGGGCCAGAACAATCGCCACGCTTGCCCATTTCATGTCCGAGCCGAAGACAATGGGAATCGGACCTATCATCACCACTCCCCCGCCCCTGACTCTCCCCTCGGTGCCCGGCTTGGAGGAGGCGGAGAGGATCATCGCAATGAAGATGATTGCGAACCCCGCGAAGACGAAGAGTATTCCCAAGGCTACTAGGTCGAACACGAGGGAGGAAAGCCCTCTCAACGATAAAACTTTTACTTCAGTTGTCGCATAATACGTCACCCTTATCGAAGTGACCCAGAAGACGGCGGAATATCGTTGGTGCGAGAGATGCATGATGCGAACCGAGCATGAGGCAGTAGTGGACACCAGGGACTACAACCCGAGAGGAAGGGGCGTCTACAAGTGCAAGCGGTGCGGCAGAGTGAAGTCGATGAGGCATCTCAGGCCGAGCTCAGAGATAGGGTACTAAACAGGTGCGGGAACGTAAACTCGCACCTACTTCTTATTTGGTTACGGGCTTAAACCGCGATGAGCGCACCCGCACCGATGAGAATCACGTTACCGGTTAGGGTTACCCAAAGGTAACTCGGAGTATCGAGGATGGAGTAGGTATAGAAAGCCGGACAATATCTGCAGGCCCCCGTTAACTCATTGGGTTGTCCCGTGATCATTATTTTCGAGTAGAAAAACTAGTGAGATCAGATTAAACATGAACATCATTCTTCCTACCGTCCTCCACTTTGGCGTCATGATTTTTGGTGGTTTGCCTCCAAAAAAGTCTTGCATGCGTCAAAGCCCGGGGACGTAATTGACCTCCATATACCGTTCTTAACATCGTGCGGGCTCTTTTAGGTGAACCTGCTAAGACTAAGATATATACTCACGACTTTTAGCACAAACTTGATGCCTGAGTCGGCAACTCAGCAGAAGCAGCAAATTTTCGTGAGGGAGGCCACCGGTCTCGTCAAAAACGTGTCCTTCTTGGACACCATCGCGCTTAACCTGAGTAACATGTCTGTGGGGCCGCTTCTGACCACAATCGCAGGCTTCGCAGGAGCAACCTTCGTGATAGCCCCATCTGTTTCGGGACTGAATTTGGTGGTGGCTTCTGCCATCGCTTTCCTCCTCTCCGTTCCTCAAATCGTAATTTACACGATCATGAGCAGGCGTTATCCTAGGGCGGGAGGGGATTACGTGTACGTTTCAAGAAACTTCGGGGGATTCTGGGGCAGCACCCTCTCCTTCTGGGGCTACACAATGGAGACGCTAGCCTTTATCGCACTGGTCGCTTTATTGGTCGATTTCTCCATAGGGGGAGCCGGTCTGAGCCTGGGCGGCTCCTTTAGCACATGGGGCCTGCTCTTCACCAATGGCACCACCCAATTTGTCGTAGCAGCTTCGATCTTCGCGATACTCATCGGTATCAACATCGCGAAGCCCAAGGCTGGCTACCGGCTGGTCACCGCGATTACGCTGTTTGGAGTCTTCTCACTCCTGCTAACAATGGGGGTCTACCTAGCGGCCGGGCAGACCGGGGTGGCGAACTACATTAATGGCTTCGCCCAAGCCGTCAAGCTCGGCGGCAGCGACTCTTCGTATCAGGCGCTCGCCGCTTCCTACACCCCGTCGGGGCTTCCGTTCGACCTCAATTTCAACAACATGATATTCATTATGCCCGTCATCTTCGCCTTCGTCTATCCGTGGCTGAACGCGGCCCCGGCCGTCGCTTCGGAGATCAAGGGTTCGAGGGCGCTGAAATGGAACGTGCCGATCTCGGCTTTCACTGGCTTTCTCCTCCTCACGGGAGCCTTCGCGGTCCTGTACGGAGTGGCCGGGATGCCCTTCGTCAACGCAGTCTTCTCCAGCAAGGCTTACGCGGGCTTCGGACTCAATTTCTTCTCCCTCGCGATGGGCGTAGCGGGAGGAGGTGTCGTCAGCTGGATTATCGGGCTCGGGTGGATAGCCATGCAAATAGGCACGATGGCCTACGCCGTCATCATATTCTCCAGGTACCTCTTGGCCCAATCTATGGACAGATTCCTTCCGTCGAAGCTCGCCTACGTAAGCCCTAGGTTCGGCTCCCCAGTCGTCGCACACCTGGTTGACCTCGTGATCACGTTGGCTCTGATAGGAATCACGGCCTACTTCTTCGAAAACGTATCCGGCATCTTCGGCGCGATCATAGCGTCTATGATATACTTCGTCTTCATCGGGCTGGCGGCTACGAAGCACGCCCTTCAAAAGGAGAAGGGTACTACCAAGGTCGTCCTCGCTCTGGCCGGCATCGGCAACGCCATAGTCTTCGGATTCGTGTCCTACCAATATCTGGCGAACCCAGGTTTCACGGGTCTCAACAATGTCACATACTTCTACGTGATTGCGACATTCATCGCAGGAGCCCTGATCTACCTCGGGTCCCGCTGGTACCACAAGAAGAGGGGGATCGATATCTCTCTCAATTACAAGGAACTCCCACCAGAGTAAGCCTCTTCCCCATCATGATTGAGGACCCAGTCCTTCTGAACGACTGGCATCCTCTCGCAAAGTCGACCGACCTAGGCGAGGCTTCCATTCTGCCCGCAAGGCTGCTCAACGAAGACCTGGTGCTCTGGAGAATCGATGGCGAAGTACACGTCTGGCAGGACCTGTGCGTCCACCGCGGGACGAGGCTCTCGCTGGGGTCAATCGATGAGGAGGGCAGACTCGTCTGCGCGTACCACGGATGGACCTATAACAGTGAAGGAGAGTGCGTGAGGTTCCCCGCCCACCCAGAGCAAAAACCGCCGGGAAAGGCCAAAGTCAAGACGTACCGGTGCGAGGAGAAGTGGGGGCTGATATGGGCGTGCGTGGGGGACGGAGCGAGGGAGATCCCTGAATTCGAAGAGTGGAGCGACCCCTCCTTCAGGAAGGTGGCGTGCGGACCGTACCGCTACAGGGCGAGTGGCACCAGGGCAGTCGAAAACTTCCTCGACGTCGCCCATCTCCCCTTCCTGCACGCTGGCATGCTGGGCGACAGGTCCCACGCCGAGATTGAAGATTATGACGTCGAGGTGAAGGAGGAAGGCATCGTTGCCAGAAACGTGAAGATCTGGCAGCCCGACCCCGATGGGACGGGGGTCGGCAAGAACGTGACGTACACCTACAAGGTTCTGAGGCCGCTCACCATGTATCTGGCCAAAGACACCGAGCAGGGGCGCTTTTCTATTTTCTCGACGGTCTGTCCTGCAAGCGAATTCGAATCGATCGCCTGGTTCTGGCTGGCCATGAACTACGGGCACGACGTCCCAGAAGTGGACCTGAGGTCGTTCCAGGACAAAATCACAAACCAGGACATCCCGGTCGTCGAGTCTCAGAGGCCCGAGCGACTCCCCTTGGACCTCCAGGCGGAACTCCACCTGCGTTCAGACCGCATCGCGGTGGCCTACAGGAGATGGCTCCGAAGTATGGGTTTGACGTTCGGTACGGCCTAGGCGCGAGCGACCGAGCGAAAGGTATTCACCGTCCAGAGGAACCCATGCGCGCCAGATGAATGGAGCGACCGTCAGACACAATCGTCTCTCCCTCTCCGCGGTGGCAATGATGGTCGTCCTCGGTCTCTTCACACTTCTCTTCGTCGACACAGTCGCTGGAGTGCTGATAATTGTCTTGGGCGTCATCATGTACGTTATCCTGGTCTGGTTAACCACGCGCTTCAGTAGGGGCGCCAATTCAGGGCCCAGCGGAGGGGATTGACGCCCCGGGTGGGATTGAAGCATGACCGAAGCATGACCCATCGCTCTCACGCTTGACGAGGTCGCTTATGCTGCGATTTGGAGAGGAGGGCGAGAATCTAATCGCGCCCGTGGTTCAGGAACTCGACCATCGACGGAGTCGAACCATCGATTCCAGCGAAGTCTCTTCTCTCGTTCTTCGCGAGTCTGGTTGTGCACGATGATTCATTGCATTAGCCGACAAAAACGCCATGAGTTTGGAGCCGGCGGTGGGAGTTGGACCCACGACCCCACGCTTACGAGGCGTCTGAGCCCTGGACGGGTGTGCTCTACCAGGCTTCTCGACAGGTCACTTTTGACCTTGGTCCCTGAGCTACGCCGGCGCGAATTTGATGTTTCAGGACATCCGATAAATGCTTGCCTCGTTGGAAGAGTTTTTAGAATTGGCGGGATTGGGTTTGCATTGTGCGGGGGTCGCCCAGAGCAAACAGCGGGAAGCCTGGTCAACGGCGTGGGACTGAGGCTCCCATCCCTTAGAGTCGAGGCACACTCGACGAGGACGGGTTCGTGGGTTCGAATCCCACCCCCCGCACTACGTTGAAGTGTCCCGTAACGAACTCAGCCACACAACGCTATGTTCTGGAGGAATCCCAACGGTGGGAACTGGATTGTGTCCCATCCACCGTTAGGGACATACACAACGCCGAAGGCGCCTTCGTGCAGCGCTCGCAGACAGTTCATCGAGCTTGAACTTCCCAATTTCTTCATTCCAGTATGGCAGAGTCCAACCACCGCGCTCGAACTTTTCGGCTCCGCCTGGGTCTTCCATGACGCCATCCAGTGACACAAACTCTGAAACAACAAGCTTCCTCATTTCAAATCACCGTTTTGCTGCAACTTCATTCGTCTGTAGCTTCGAACAATTGGCAGGGTGCATAAAAACTGGTCCCTGTGTCTCTTCATGTAGGGTCGTAGTCCCGGCGACCGCACCTTACATGAGTGATACCTAATCTTACAGAAGCCTGATAGGACGAAAAGAAAAGCAGTTTCGAGCAGAGCTTGAGGCGTACGGAATTTCGCATCTGAGTGGACTCGCACCTAGTTCTTCGGCATACGTGATTTGCCAATCAGTTAAGATGCGAATCCCGCCCCGCACTGGATCAGGTTGATTCGCACCGTGTTGTTCTATGGATGTCTGATTCTCAACGAATTCTTGCCGTGGCTGGCGACCCTAAGGCTCAAGAGAGCCTTGTCGTACGTCAGGAAGTTTTTCAAGCCGGCTGAGAGGTAGGTAGCCAAAATCAGCGAATCCCTCCCTCCCAAACCATGACCGACAGCCATGTTCAGCCCAACTTTCGTCGTTCTTACGGTTTGGTTGACGAAGGCGTTGTTTTCATCTGCGATGACCTCAGTGAGAACCTCTGATGCCTCCTGCTTATCCCATTTCATCTTGAAGACGAGTGTGTGGTATGCTTCATGGATTACCGTGGGACAAAAAGCCGCTGACTTCCTGGAGAGCGAGCTAGTCCCTCGGTGAAGCGGATGCTCGTTGTCTAGGTACGCGACGAGCACATTGGTGTCTATTCCCAGATGCTCTTGATCTCTTCCGGAGTCGGCCATTCGGGCTTACCTGTTCTCTTCGGTCTGAAGCCTGATAGACTTGCCCACGAACGCAGTTTCTTTCTGACAGGAGTTATCAGCACGGCCTTCTCATCTTGCTCGACCTCGACGACTGTTCCCTCGCTCAGTCCCAATTTCGCCCTGAACTCACTAGGAATGAGGACGCGGCCGCGTTCGTCGATGGTGGATTGCATGCTATTTCCCATATATATTGTGGGAAGGTATTTAAACACCGCGATGTATTTCCGCAAAGCCGATCAATCTTGGTTCGTCGGCTCGAACCTCATCCCGCACCCCTCCGGGTGATGACGTCTCCACACTCGCGCTTTGACCTGAATTAACAGAAGCACGAAACTGATGCTTATTATCCTACTACCGCCGACAACCATCGGCAAGGACAGCCTTGCCACAAAGCTCTCTCACGAAGCTCAAGGGGGCCGCCAACGTCTACACCTTCCGTGATTTCATCCTCCTGCCGGGGAGGAGTGAACTCGAGCCCCGAGAGATTGACCTTGCTACACGGCTGACCGGGAAGATCAAGCTGAGCATTCCTGTGGTTTCCTCGCCCATGGACACCGTCACGGAATGGAAGATGGCCGTGGCGCTCGCCCGCGTCGGGGGAGTCGGGGTCGTTCATCGTAACATGACGATCGAAGACCAGGTTTCGAATCTGCGAAAGGTGAAGAACGCGAGGATCGAGCCGAAGAGCGCCGACGAGGCGGGGAAACCTCTCGTAGGCGCCTCCGTCTCTCCGCTGGACCCCAAACGATGCAGGGCGGTCGACTCGGTCGCGGACTTCCTGGTGTGCGACGTGGCCCACTTCCACAACTCCAACGTCATCAAAGCAGCCGCCAAGGTGCTCCCGGACCTCTCCGGAGACTTCATCGTGGGGAATGTCGGGACTAAGGCAGCCGTGCGCGACATTGTCAGAGAGCTCCCCCGCGTCGACGGTTTCAGGGCCGGGATCGGCTCGGGCTCGGTCTGCGTGACGTCTGAACTCACACGCGTCGGGGCTCCCACCCTCTACGCGGTAGCCGAGGTCGCGACAGCCCTATCAATGTTGAAACTCGACATTCCGGTCATGGGAGACGGAGGAATCAGGTCGCCGGGTGACGCGTCGCTCGCGCTGGCCGCCGGCGCTTCATCCGTGATGCTCGGGGCCCTGCTGGCGGGGTGCGATGAATCCCCGGGGCCGGTGGTCACCA